>Ga0247805_1000255_pt1 | contig 31169 bp, 32 predicted proteins | sample UWRJL044104R1_FD_180930 | JGI IMG/M metagenome (GOLD analysis project Ga0247805, IMG submission 180930) | Plant litter microbial communities from Arlington Agricultural Research Station in Wisconsin, United States - UWRJ-L044-104R-1 | ecosystem: Environmental > Terrestrial > Plant litter >... | reverse complement strand
GGATTGTTCATTATCACGGAAGATTGAACAGGCGTGTAAGATCTTATCAACCAGTGTAGTTTTACCGTGGTCAACGTGGGCAATGATTGCTATATTTCTAATTTTTTGCATAAAATGCGTATGATTTTTGGCGCAAAGATAAGGTTTATTATCAATATATCAGCACGTTAGTTTAATGTACTTGATAGAATTTCTGATTTTCTTTGCTGGTGGACTAAAATTAACTTGTTTTTCTTGAAAATGCCCAGGTCAAAAAAGCAGGCATCGCTTTGCCCCAGGTAGCGACATCATGCTTACCACCCACCATCTCGTAATAGGCTATATCAGCAGAACGCTCGTATCCTTTTTTAACCAGTTCTTTAATCACATCAATTGTATCATCTATCGAATCAATGATAAAATTTTTATTCCTGTCGGCCAGTTCATCTTCTGTCCCGGTCATTAACCAGAATTTAAGATCAGGCTTTTTAGCGGTTTGTGTAATCATTTGATGCAGGATACGGTCGTCATCAGTATATCCATCCTTCAAATCCTTCGCCCTCCACCAGAATGAGCCAGAGAATACCCCAACGGCATCAAAATAATTATCATGGTTCCAGGCGATGTCGAATGCCGTAAGACCTCCTAACGAACAACCCGCAAAAGCGCGCCTGCCATTAATTGGCATTTCCACCTCTGCCTGTACATAAGGGATCAGCTCTTTAATGATAAAATCTGTGTAAGCGGTAGCTTTGCTGCCGCGGCCCATAAAGTCAAGCTGACTGGCGACACCATATTCATGAACCCGGTCGGCCGAAGCCTTGATCGCCACCACAACCAGGGCTTCGATTTTATACCCGGCATATAACTTTTTTAGCGTTTCCTGTAAATCCAGCATAGTCGTATCCTGTCCATCATTCAGCAGCAACAGGTTTAAAGTTTCATTACCCAATAAGTTATCGGGTATAAAAAACTCCAGTTCAACTGTTCTTTTCAAATGAACAGACTTTAAATCGTGTTTGGTCTTAATTACTTCAGGAAGCAACATTGCGGTATACATAAATCAAAATCCCCTTTCTCACAAATATTTAGCAAAGGTACCATTCTCATTAAAAAATCATTAAGGCCAATTTTTTTTTTTCAAACCTTACAGGTTTCAGTAAGGACAGAATCGTTGGCTAGCGAAAAGATTGCAGCTGTAACGCAACAAAAAACACCAATATGATGATAAAACATATCGCCTGATGTAAATACACTTTCTTAGTCAGCAAAGCTTGATTAAAATGCAGATTTTCAGAATAAAACAGTTTCAAACTTATTTTTTAATCATTTGTTTTTCTAACTTGAAGAAACAAAAAACTCACTATGGGGGAAGAATATAAAAAATGGTACAGTCCAAATCTGAATGCCGATTTTGAACTACTTACTATTGGTCATAGCGGGTATCCTATCCTCCTGTTCCCAACCAGTATGGGACGTTATTATGAAAGTAAAGATTTTAAATTGCTCGATTCCATCCGTTGGTTTACAGATGAGGGCAAAGTAAAGGTTTACTGTGTAGATGGGATTGACAGATTAAGTTGGTACAACAAAGACATCCATCCGGCCGACCGTGTAAAAAACCACATCTGGTACGACAAAATGTTGCTGGAAGAAGTTGTCCCCCTGGCACAACATGAAACCGGTCACCATAAAGTAATTACTGCCGGCTGTAGTTTTGGTGGTTACCATGCCGCGAATTTTGCATTTAGATATCCAGGATTGGTTAGCCACCTCTTCAGCATGAGTGGCGCATTTGACATCAGGGGTCAACTGGACGGCTTTTACAATGAAGACGCCTATTTCAATAATCCGGTAGACTTTCTGCCAAATGACGACAATCCCGATTTGTGGAATATGAGAATTGTGCTGGGGACGACCGACAGGGATATTTGTCGGGGAGATAATGAACGTTTATCACAAATTTTAAACGAGAAGGACATCAATCATTGGCTGGATGTACGCCAGAATGCAGACCATGACTGGCCCATATGGCGACAAATGCTGCCAGATTATTTGGCCCAGTTATAGTGTAAAAAAGAATTTTAACCCCAACCATAAAAAACAACAAGTTACAATGAAGAAAATAGGGATTTTATTTGGACAGGAAAGATCCTTTCCTGAAGCCTTTGTAAAAAAAGTAAACGAATTGGCCCCCAGTGGAATTAAGGCTGAGTTTGTAAGCATTGATAAAATCTTTCAGGCCGAAGCTTTGGATTATGCAGTCATCATCGACCGCATTTCGCAAGATGTACCTTTTTACCGTGCCGCACTAAAAAATGCAGCAATTACGGGCACAGCAGTGATCAACAACCCGTTCTGGTGGAGTGCCGATGAAAAATTCTTTAACAATGCACTGGCGGTTAAACTGGGCGTACCTGTACCGAAAACAGCATTAATCCCTTCGTACGAGCAGCCAACAGACACTTCCGATCAATCATTTAGCAACCTCGCTTTTCCCTTAGATTGGGAGGCAATTTTCGAATACACCGGTTTTCCGGCGTATATGAAACCTTTTGATGGTGGTGGCTGGAAAGAAGTATACAAACTGCACGATAAAGAGGATTTCTTCGATAAGCACAGTCAAACCAAACAGACGGTGATGATGCTGCAAGAGGAAATCATTTTTGATGCCTATTTCAGGTGTTACTGCATCGGTGGCAAATACGTACGCGTTATGCCATACGAACCCCGGAACCCCTTCCATTTACGTTATGTTGTGGATGGCCCGCCATCCGATGAAAAACTATTGAAAACCATACACGATCATGTGATTACCTTAAATCAATACCTGGGTTATGATTTCAATACGGTAGAATTTGCCGTACGCGACGGTATTCCATATGCCATAGATTTCTGCAATCCGGCACCTGATGCGGACATCAATAGCGTAGGCCAGGAAAATTTTGACTGGGTGGTAGAAACGAGTGCCAGATATGCCATAGAACGGGCACAGTCGAATGTAAAAGGTCAGGACAATTTAACCTGGGGCAAATACCTGAAAACGGCAGCTAATGCTCAGCCACTTTTACCTGTAGCCAGTAAAAAAGCAACATCACCAAAGTCAGAAGCCCCGGAAAAATTTGTAGCCAAACCAAAAGCGACAGCCAAAGCTAAACCTGCTGCGAAGGCAACAACATCAAAAAAATAGATTGTATTAAAGGGAATAGATGATGAACGAATTTACGCTTGGAGTTGAAGAGGAGTACATGGTAATTGATCCCGTTACCAGGGAACTGACATCACACGATCAGAAGATTGTGGAAGCCGCACAAAAAATACATAAAGATCAGGTCAAGGCCGAAATGCACCAGGCCGTAGTAGAGGTTGGTACAGGAATCTGTAAAAATACTACCCAGGCCCGGCAGGAGATCTCGCAGTTGCGATATACAGTTTCCCAACTTGCCGGAGAACAGGGCTTACGCATCGGCGCTGCCGGAACCCATCCCTTTTCACATTGGGAAAAACAATTGATAACCGAACATCCCCGGTATAGTGAAATCGTAAACGAACTGCAGGAAGCTGCACGTTCCAACCTGATTTTTGGCCTGCATGTTCATGTAGGCTTTCAATCACGCGAGCTGGCGATACACATCGCGAACCAGGTACGCTACTTTTTACCTCACGTATTTGCACTTTCAACCAACTCCCCTTTCTGGGAAGGCAGAAATACAGGTTATAAGTCGTTCCGGACCAAGATATTTGACAAATTTCCACGTACAGGCATTCCAGATATATTCAACAGCATTGAAGATTACGACAATTATGTGAAATTGCTGATCAAAACCAATAGTATTGACAATGCCAAGAAGATCTGGTGGGACATACGGGTACACCCTTTCTTTGAAACCATTGAATTCAGAATCTGCGACTGTCCCATGCTGATCGATGAGACCATGGCTTTTGTAGCCCTGTTCCAGGCACTGTGCGCCAAATTGTATAAACTGCGTTTGCAAAACATGAGCTTTATTGGCTATTCCAGAGCATTAATCAATGAAAACAAATGGCGGGCCGCGCGCTATGGTATCGATGGGAACCTGATCGACTTTGGAAAAGAAATGGAAGTAAACTGCCGTAACCTGGTGCTGGAGCTGCTGGATTTTGTAGACGATGTAGTGGATGAACTGGGTTGCCGGGAAGATATCAATTACGTTCATCAGATTTTAGCAAAAGGGACAGGTGCCGACAGACAATTGGCTGTTTACGAACAATTTGGTAACTTTGAAGCCGTAGTAGATTACATTACTACCCAAACATTGATAGGCGCAAAGTAACATGAGTGGAAGAAATAAGATCAGGGTTGCCGTTATAGATATGAACAACGGTGTTGCTAACCAGGGAATGCGTGGCATACAGGAAGTTTTGCTGCGCTATAGTGCGGAAATGGGATTAAACTTATCCTTTGATGTGTTTGATTTAAGACAAAAAGGCGAGATACCTGGTCTGGATTACGATATTTACATTTCAAGCGGCGGCCCTGGCAGTCCATATGACGGAGAAGGTAAAAAATGGGAAAATGATTTCTTTGATTTACTGGACGGAATTGACCGTTTCAATGATCAGCATGAACATACCAAAAAGCACGCTTTCCTGATTTGTCATTCCTTTCAAATGGCAAGCAGAAAGTTTGGCATAGGAAAAGTGATTAAAAGAAGATCAACGGCCTTTGGCATCTTCCCTGTTTTTTTAACGGAAGAAGGTGAGCAGGACCCTATATTTGATGGATTACCCAACCCATTTTACACCGTCGACAGTCGCGATTGGCAGGTTACCAATCCCGATGACGAACTTTTCTCTGCCGATGAAAACCAGGTACTGGCCTTAGAAAAAGAACGCCCTCATGTTGATCTGGAACGTTGTGTGATGTCTATCCGCTTCCGCCCGGAAATTGTAGGTACGCAGTTTCACCCGGAGGCCGACGCAGCAGGAATGAAAATATACCTGCTGCAGGAAGATAAAAAGGCCGCAATTATTAAAAATCATGGCGAGGAGAAATATCTTGACATGCTGCATAGCCTGGACGACCCCAACCGCATCCAATTGACACAAAGCCTGGTGCTTCCCAATTTTTTAAATGAGGCCATCAACGCTTTACAAGAAGCTTAACATGATCGAGACTTACAGGAAACCATTTAATCAGCATTTTACCGGGGAAAAATACAAAGCATTTCTAGAATCGCTTGAAAAAGGCTTTACTGAAATACCTTTCCGCGTGGCCGAAACACCGGTATTCATACCTACCGAATTAAAAGACAAACTCATTGCCGCCGGGGAAGAGATCGTCAATTTAATTAGAAAACCTGATTTTAAACAGCTGACTGAAAAATCAATTCCTAAGACATGGCAGGTTGCTGCTGAAAATGATCACCCTCATTTCCTCACGTTTGATTTTGGAATTTGTAAGGATGAACAAGGAAACCTGATTCCAAAACTTATAGAAATGCAGGGCTTCCCGTCTTTGTATGGTTTCCAGCTGCATTTGGCTAAAAATTATAAATCTTCTTTCGATCTGCCTGACAATTTAAGTCCTTTTTTTAACGGAATAACGGAGCCTACTTACCTTGAACTGCTGAAAAAAGTGATTTTAGGAGATCATCAACCACATGAAGTTGCCCTGATGGATGTGGATGCGCAAAATCAAAAAACGGCCATAGACTTTTTCATTACGCAACATCATCTGGGTATTCCCATATTGAGCCTGACAGACATCTTTAAAGAAGGTGAGGATCTCTTTTATAGCGCAGATGGTAAAAAAATACAACTTAAACGGATCTATAACCGATTGATCTTTGACGAAATTGCCAATCAGCCCGAATTGTTTAAACAGCGCTTTGATCCGCGTGAGCCGGCCAATGTAGAATGGATTACCCATCCGAATTGGTTTTACCGGATCAGTAAATATACAATGCCTTTCCTCAAAAGCGAATTTGTACCAGAAACGTATTTTTTAAATGAGCTTACAGAGATTCCCGCTGATCTGGAAAATTATGTATTGAAACCACTCTTCTCTTTTGCAGGAATGGGTGTGATCATTGATGTAACTGCTGCCGACATTCAGGACATCCAGGATCCTGAAAATTGGATCTTACAAAAGAAAGTGGTGTATGAGCCAGTAGTGCAGTCACCCGATGGCGGCGTAAAAGCCGAAATCAGGCTCATGTACCTCTGGCCAGACCAGGGTGAACCGCAACTGTGTATCAACCTGGCCAGATTGAGCAGGGGCAAAATGATTGGTGTACGCTACAATGCTGATTTTGATTGGGTAGGCGGAACGGTAGGCTTAATGGAATCGTAAATTGACATTCAACAGACCTGTCCCGGACAGGCTTTAATTATTTTTGTGTTATGGACATTCAAACCATTATTTTAATCGGACTATTCATTGCAGCCATCTGGTATGTTGGCCGCATGATTTACCGTGCAGTATCGCCTAAAAGTGGCGGCTGCGCTTCGAACTGTAAATGCGGTGTTGACTTTTCAAATGTAAATCCCAAGAAGTAGATTTCATTTATCAACCTATGCTGGAGCAACTCAAAGCCTATTTACAGAAAAAAGTAGCCATTACAGATGAACAGTTTGCGCTTATTTCTGATAAGCTTAAAGTAAAGCATTTTGCAAAAAATGAAATGATCCTGATGAAGGGCGATGTCTCCGCACATGGATACTTTGTGGTAGAAGGACTTTTGAGAAGCTATTCAATTGACAGCAAAGGCAAGGCACATGTCATCCAGTTTGCACCAGAACAATGGTGGTTATCGGAGCGGAATGGGATGCTATATAAAGAAGCCTCCGACTTTTTTATTGATGCGATAGAAGATACCCATGCCATTGTGGTTCCAAGCGATTTTATAGTACAGGCGGCAAATATTGTCCCTTGCATGAACGATCTTAACCATACCATTTTAAACAATGCGATCCGTTTTATGCAAAAACGAATCAATATGCTACTGAGTGCTACTGCGGAAGAACGATACCTTGACTTTATTAAACTTTATCCAAATCTGACTTTAAGGGTACCACAATGGATGATCGCATCCTATCTGGGCATTACCCCAGAATCATTAAGCAGGGTACGTAAGGACCTGGCACATAAACATTTCAAACCCTAACCCATTTCTTACCATACATCAATGTGAGGCCAAACTCTTTGCTGTAATTTTGTGTTGTTAATAAAAAATAAACAATCTAAAACACAATATTATGGCAAATACAACATGGTCACTAGATCCAGCACATAGTGAGCTGCAGTTTAAAGTAAAACATTTAATGATCACTACCGTTACAGGTAGTCTGACCAACTTATCGGGATCAGTAGTTTCTGAATCGGATCATTTCGAAAATGCGAAAGTAGATTTTGAAGCAACAACTGACTCCATAGATACCAGCAATAAAGACAGGGATAACCACTTAAAAAGTGCCGACTTCTTTGATGCAGAGCAATATCCAAAAATCACATTCAAATCTACAGCATTAACCAAAGATGGTGATGAATATACCTTAACCGGTGATTTAACCATTAAAGATGTAACCAAGTCGGTTAAAATAGATGTTGAATTTGGTGGTATTGCTACCGATCCATGGGGAAATACAAAAGCCGGATTTACCATCAGTACCAAAATTAAAAGGACAGAGTTCGGACTTACCTGGAATGCCGCATTGGAAACAGGTGGTGTAATGGTGAGTGAGGATGTGAAAATATTAGGTGAACTACAATTCGTAAAACAAGCCTAATAATCATCACGCGTCCTTCGTTAAAAAGAAAGGAAACAAAATGGATACAACTATAAAACGTGTTTCGGCCGTTTTAAATCCGCCTGCGCCACATATGGTAGGCGATGGCTTTAGGGTACACAATTTTTTTCCAAGCGGATATCGCCTGGAAATGAGCCCCTTTTTTCTACTCGATTACAATGCAAAGATCAATTTCTCTGCACGTAATGAGCCAAGAGGTGTAGGCGTACACCCGCACCGGGGTTTTGAAACGGTAACCATCGCCTATCATGGTGCAGTAGCACATCATGACAGTGCAGGCAATAGCGGGGTGATTTATCCGGGCGATGTCCAATGGATGTCGGCCGCCAGTGGAATTCTGCACAAAGAATATCATGAAGCAGAATTCAGTAAAAAGGGGGGGAACTTCCAAATGGTACAGCTTTGGGTTAACCTGCCTGCAAAAGATAAAATGAGCAGTCCAAAATATCAGGGCATCAAACAAGCGGATATGGCGAAGTTCAACCTTCCTGAACATGGAGGGAGCGTTGAGGTAATTGCAGGCGCATACCAGGGTACCAAAGGTTCGGTGAGTACCTATTCACCAATTAACGTATTCAACGCCCGGTTAAATAAAGGAGGAAAAGCCTCTTTTAGTTTTCCTGCAGCGTACAATACCGGATTTGTGGTGATTGAAGGTAATGTTACAGTCAATGGGACTGAAACTGCAACCACCAACCAATTTGTTCATTTCAAAAACGAAGGTGAACTGTTTGAAATTGAGGCTGCAGAAGATAGCATCGTATTAATCCTAAGCGGTGAGCCGATTAATGAGCCTATCGCCCAATACGGTCCCTTCTTGATGAATACCAATGAAGAGATTCAACAGGCGATTAAGGACTATAATGAAGGTCGGTTTGGCTATTTAGAGTAAAAAATAACCGTTCTCTTCGAAGACTGGAATTTTTTGCCCGCTTCGCTAAAAGGGCAAAACTTCCTAGGTCTTCTCTGAGAAGGTAATTTTTTAGGGAATCCTACAAGGGTATAGGAAACAAGTTCCTGATCGAACTTAATTCTGTAATTGAATAGCTTGATGCAGAGTCGAAGATAATTTTATTGGATAATTGTAGAAAAGGTAATTCGTTAGAGAATAGCTTGATGCGTAGAATAAAAGTATAGCCGGTAGAAAGTTCATTTAAATGAATATCCTACCGGCTTTTTTTGTATTCAATTAGAGTCAATACCGGTCTGCGCCCAGCTGGAAGGAGAATCGCCTGCTCCGAAATGGCCTAGCGTCTTTGCGCTTCTTTCTTCAGCGCAATTATGCAGCGGTTGAAGAGAACGGTTATTTTCCCTTTTGAATTAAACATACTGCGTAGGCAACTACCCCTTCTTCTCTACCAACAAACCCCATTTGCTCATTTGTAGTTGCTTTGATCGAAATGTCATCCGTCGAAATCCCAGCTGCTTCGGCGATGTTCTTTTGCATTTCCGGAATGTGTGGATTGATTTTTGGTGCTTCAATGCAAAGCATAGCGTCGATATTACCAATCTCATAATTCTTTTCATTGAGCAGTTTAACGGTCTCTTTCAATAAGATCAGGCTACTGATTCCTTTCCACTGCGGATCGGTATTTTTAAAGTGGAATCCAATGTCCCGTAAATTTGCAGCCCCCAGCAAAGCATCACAAATTGCATGTAAAAGCACATCAGCATCAGAATGTCCAAAAGCTCCACTATGATGCTCCAGGTTTACACCACCAACTATAAAAGGGTGATTTTCTTTCAACTGATGTACATCAAACCCAAAACCTACTTTAATCTTCATGCTGTTATGTATTTATATTATTTTTTATGTTTATCAAATTATTTAGCTACGCTCTTATGATTCCTGACAAGTAAAATTAACGATCTTTTGCGGCCTCCCCGAAGTTAAACAACAGGGTAAAACGTAAAGTATTGGCCAGGGCACTCTTTTGGGAGTTGGCCACCAGATAAGCAAAATCTATGTTAAAAACATTGTATTTTAATCCTGCACCAACGGTAAGATACCTTCTGTTACCTTTTGACGGGTTTTCATAAAAATATCCGGTACGAAAAGCAAATTGCTGACTGTACCAGTATTCCATTCCGGCAGCGATACTCAGTTCCTGTAACTCTTCCTTAAATCCTCCCGGAGCATCTGAAAAAGAACCAAAAATGCTTGCCGGTACCGATCGGTCTGGACTTTTTCCTGCGATGATGCGACCATCAACATCATATCTGGGCTGTGTCGGAACCATGAGCTTATTGAAATCCAGTGCGAATGTAAACTGGTTATAATCGTCAATCAGAAAAGTTGAGGCCGCCCCGATCTTTAGATTGGCCGGCAAGAAGAACTGGGAACGGGCATCATTATAGCCGATTTTAGTACCAATGTTAGACAAATTGATTCCCGCAGATACGATGGCGTCAGCGCCTAAAAAATAAGTTGGCCTTTTGAAATAAGCAGAAACATCGACTGCCAGGGCCGAACCTGCATGGGTTTGTGGGCCACCCGAACCCGGCGAAGACGAAGTATTTGAATAAATATACCTTAAGGTAGTCCCTAAGGAAAAAGATTCACCAAACCTCCTGGCATAGGTTACATCTGCCGCCAGTTCACTTGGACTGTAAACGCCCAGATCCTGCCGATTGATATCTGTCAGCAAGATCTCTCCCAGATTGAAATACCGCAATGAACCTCCAATGGCTGTTTGCGCATTCGGTTTATAATAACCACTTAAATAAGTGAGCGTCACATCCGGAACCAGATTTTTCAACCATGGGCTGTAAGAAAGTGAGATGCCATATGTCTTGTCTAAAAATGCAAGTTTTGAAGGATTAATCACCATCGCATTGCCATCAGGCTGCACCGCTACACCAGCATCTCCCATTCCTGCTGCACGGGCGTCAGGAATGATCAGTAAAAATGGGACACCGGTAATGATGTTGTTGTATGCACTCCCATTGGTTTGTGTATCTGGTTGTACCAATTGCGCAAATGAATCCACGCCTGCTGCCGTTAAAGAAAAAATACAGAACGCAGCTTTTACGAGATACTTCAAATTCATTGGTAGCAAATGACTAAACAATTGTGCTACGCAAGTTAGCATTGTATGCCTTAATTTCAAAGTATTGAGCACCTAAGTTTGGCTTTACAAAACATCTTTAACTTATTCATCATGTTTTTTATTGCATAATCCTTTTTTTATGTAATTTTAACTTCTGTGTATTCGTCGGTGGCAGGCAGTAAAAATGACATCAATTTTTTATTTTTAAACGACCTGGAATTTAGTCACCTGCAAAGCGCCCGGCGAGAATTAAAACAATTAATGCTACTGAAAAACAAATAGATAGTAATGAAAAAAATATATCTCTATTCACTTACGTCCCTGCTGGCTGTAACTGCTTTGGTTTCGTGTAAATCCAAATCCGGCACCTCAGATAAAACAGGAATGGCTTACAATAAACAGGAGTATGGGGGCTTTTCGGTAAATAATAAATACAAAAGAGGGCCCGGACCAGGTTTAGTTGAAATTGAAGGTGGCGTTTTTATTGTCAGCGGAAGTGCCATTAATGTACCAGGACAGGAGCTCAGTTCTTATAACCACAAACGAGAAACGACCGTTTCTTCTTTTTATATGGACGAGACTGAGGTTTCCAATACCAACTGGCTGGAGTACATGAACTGGATTCGTACCAATTTCCCAAAGGATTACGAATACTATTATAATGAAACACCTGATACCCTCGTATGGCGCAGTCCACTTTCTTATAATGAGCCTTATGTAGACAACTATTTAAGACATCCGGCTTACCAGGATTACCCGGTAGTAGGTGTAACTTGGGAACAGGCTACAAGATATTGCAGCTGGAGAACCGATCGTGTAAACGAATTGCTGCTTCGTGACCGTGGCTATATGACCAGTTTCAAAGACCTCAACGGAACGAACGGAAAATCAACGGCTGCCGCTGGAAATGCTGCAGCAACGCCAAGACCTGATGGTCCTTACAATACCGATTTGTACCTGAACAATCAGTATGATGATAAAGGTAAAAGGGCAATGAAGGATCTCAATCCTGCAAATGCCAATACTGCGAATGCAGGCGCTGGAACTACTGGTAAAAACGCAGCAACCCGAAACGTCAGACTAGAAGATGGTATTTTAAAACAACCTTACAGACTTCCTACAGAAGCGGAATGGGAATATGCTGCTTTAGGCTTGGTGGGCAATACAGAGTATGAAAACATTAGCGACAACAAAATCTATCCCTGGAATGGATTGGGTATCAGTTCTGCTAAAAAAAGCACAAGGGGCCTGATACTTGCCAATTTCAAAAGAACGAAGGGCGATTACATGGGCGTTGGCGGTTCATTGAATGATAAAGGTAGCATCACCGTTGATGTCAGATCTTATACTCCTAACGATTTTGGCCTGTACAATATGGCTGGAAACGTAAACGAATGGGTAGCAGACAACTACAGATCCAATACTTTTCAGGATGCTGATGCCTTCAATCCTTATCGCGGCAATTATTATCAAAATAAAAAAGTTGCTGATGAGCGGACAGGCAGAATTGATAAAGACAAATACAACAAACCCGTTATGGTTGATGCCATCGCACCGAGAAAACAAACCTGGGCTGAAAAACAGGCAGCGGAAAACAAACCTACGGATTCTATCAATACTAAAAATAGCTATGCAGATCAACGTGGTTACCGGGATAGGGCTAATGCAGAACTCTATGGAGAAACTACCCTGGTTACTGACAAATCCCGTGTATACAAAGGCGGATCATGGAACGACCAGGCCTTATGGCTGAACCCAGCCACAAGGAGGTTTATGCAACAGGATGAATCCACTGCAGATATTGGATTCCGTTGTGCCATGACCATGTTGGGCGCCCCTGAAATCAGGACCATAGGCAAACCACATTTTAAAACTAAACAAGCTAAATCTTTCCGGGGAAAATAAAGCTCAGCAATACATAAAAAAGCCTCTGTTCAAACCGAACAGAGGCTTTTTTATGCCCGTCAATCCTGCTTTAAGCAAAGTGAATCAGAATTTCGTTTTTCTCTACCTTGACACCTTTAGTAACGGTAATCTTTTTTACCAGTCCGCCACTTGGAGATTTGATGATATTTTCCATCTTCATTGCTTCCAGTACCAGTAAATTATCGCCTTTATTTACTTCCTGTCCTTCTTCTACCAATACATTCAACACCAAACCAGGCATAGGTGCCTTAACATCCTTCACTTTACCAGATTGGCTATTGTCCATACCCAATTGTTTCAACAACAAATCGTACTGATCTGAAATGGCAACCTGGTACGTATGGCCATTTACCTTAACTACGCTGGTTTTATCCGCTTTGTTTTCAGATACCAGTTCCATGTGATAAGATTTGTGCTTATAAATTACATGGCTATGTCCCGGAGCAATGTCGCGGTTATCTATCTGTACTGCAGATCCGTCAACCATCAACTCTTTTCCGGTTACATCAACCTCAAAATCGTAACGCTCATTTACTTTTACCTTCATTGTTATTGTGTTAATACATATTGTACCAGATTAGCACCCATTTTAAGCGCCGTCATTCGTTTTTCTTGTGTATCCTCAGGATAAGTACCATAATCCTCCCAGCCATTCCCCAGATCGCATTCAAAGGTATAATAACAAACCATCCTACCCTGCCAAATCAGGGCGTAACCCCTGGCCGGCTTGCCATCATGTTCATGGATTTTAGGTAAGCCATTCGGAAACTTATATTTCTGGTTATAAAGCTGGTGACCTGGAGGCAGTTCTTCAAAAGTCAACTCCGGAAATACCTTTTTCATTTCTACCCGGATAAACTTATCCAGGCCGTAATTGTCATCGATATGCAGAAAACCACCACCGGTTAAGTATTTACGCAAATTAGCCACCTCAGCAACGCTAAATACCACGTTACCATGACCAGTCATGTACACAAAAGGATAATTGAAAAGCTCTGGACTTCCCACATCAACAATAGCCTCCTGTGGAGCAAAATTCGTTTTTAAATTTTTATTGCAAAAATCGATCAGATTGGGCAAAGCAGTTCTATTTGCGTACCAGTCGCCACCCCCGCTATATTTCAGTTTAGCCATCTTATAGGTTGGCAACATAAAACTGCAATGGAAAAGAATAATAAATAATGGCAGAAATACCTTAAATCTCATCGGTTTAAATAATTCACTTCAAAACAAGCCGCCAATGCTGCGGTCTCTGTTCTAAGTCGTGTATTACCTAAAGTTAATGGTTTATAGCCATTTTGCAAAGCCAATTCTATCTCGGCCGGCGTAAAATCACCTTCGGGACCGATTAAAATGGTATAGCGTTGATGCGGTTTAACCAGCTCAGCGATATAATTACGCGGCTCACCGTCCACGCAATGCGCTATCATCTTTTCATCCGGATTGGGAAGTTTTAAAAATGAAGAGAGATTGATCTGCGGATTTAAAACCGGGTGATAAGCCTGAAGCGATTGCTTCACAGCTGAAGTGATGACTTTGTATAAGCGATCTTCCTTAATTACCCTCCGCTCCGACCTGTCGCAGATCACCGGTGTAATTTCATCGATCCCTATCTCGGTCGCTTTCTCCAGGAACCATTCCAGACGATCTATATTTTTAGTGGGCGCAACTGCAATATGCAGGTGATGATTCCGCTTCTGATATTCGGTCTGCGTATGGACAATCTGAAGTACTACATGCTTCTTTGATTCATTGACAATCTCTGCCTCATATAAGCCTCCCCTTCCATCAATCAGGTGAACATGGGCGCCAACACCCAGTCTCAGTACTTTAGTGCAGTGCTTGCTTTCCTCATCGCTCAATACATACGTATCAGCATTAATATCAGGCGTATAAAAAACATGCATCGTTATTTTTTTTAATGAAGATCAATCATATCTTTTTTGTCGATCACCAGTTCCAACTTGATGGTTTCAATGTTTTGCTCCGTCTTTTTCAGGATAGTAAACAGATAACCATAACACTCTTCGCTGTCTCCAACCTCTGGTATTTTTCCAAAAGCATGAGATACCAATCCGCCAACAGTATCAAAATCTTCGTCCTCTGGTAAATCATGAGGCAAATGTTCATTTACGTCATATACAGTTGCATACGCGTTGATGATGAATTCCGTTTCCGAAATTTTCTCCACAGTCGGTTTTTCTTCATCATACTCATCCTGAATTTCCCCGACAATCTCTTCCACAATATCTTCCAGGGTAACCATACCAGCTGTACCGCCAAATTCATCAATAACAATGGCAATTTGAATGCGCTTCTGCTGCAATTCACTCAACAGGTCGTTGATCTTTTTAGTTTCAGGAACAAAATAAGGTTTACGGATGATATCGCTCAAAGTCCACTCCCGGTTCTCAGCCAATAGCGGCAGGAGATCCTTAGCATGCACAATACCAATAATCTTATCGATGATATCATCATATACCGGAAGTCGGGAATACCCCTCGGCAATGATTTTGTCTACCACTTCCTTTTTAGGCGTAGACAACTCTACACCCATAATTTTGGTTCTGGGAACCATAATATTTTTTACCACGCGCTCATTGAAATCAAATACATTCCGAATGAGTTCATGTTCATTGGTATCTAAAGCACCACTTTCTTTTCCCTGATCAAGCAAGTAGTACAATTCTTCCGTACTGTGAACTGCATCATGACCACCTACATTTGAAATGCCAAACATTTTCAAAACCACATTGGCAAAGCCATTTAACACCCAGATAAACGGTCTGAATATCAAATAAAAACCCTGTAAGGGTAAAGCAATGAATAGCGTAGTGGCTACCGGTCTTTGGATCGCTACCGATTTCGGTGCCAGCTCTCCAAATACGATGTGCATTACGGTGATGAATAGAAAAGCGATACCAGTTGAGATTGAAGTAATGTATACCTCAGCAAGGTTAAAATTAATCAGCAGATCGTGCACGATGTTGTGCATTACAGACTCACCAACCCAACCCAGTCCAAGAGAAGCCAATGTGATACCCAACTGCGTCGCCGCCAGGTAGCCATCCAGGTGTTGTGTAATGTATTTTGCAATATTGGCAACCTTACTTCCAGACTTGGCTTTGATCTCAATCTGGGATGCCCTGACTTTTACGATAGCAAACTCTGCTGCAACGAAAAAACCGTTCAGGGCAACCAAGAAAAAGGTAAAAAATATTTTAAATAATTCCATTAAGATTTATTTCTAAACTTCTCGTCGTAAAGCTTAATACTTTCTTCAATCACTTTGTGTGCATAACGTACACCAAGCAGATGTTCAATGGTCACTTGTTTTTCTTCTAAAGCCTTGTAATCCTGAAAGAATTTTACAATTTCTTTCATCGTATGCGGAGGCAATTCAGCAAGGTCATTGATATAGTTTACCGACATGTCGTTTTTAGCTACCGCAATGATTTTATCGTCTTGCTCGCCATTGTCAACCATATGCATGACACCAATTACCTTAGCCTCAATAATGGTCATCGGATATACATCCACAGAACATAAAACCAGAATATCAAGCGGGTCATTGTCGTCGCAATAGGTTTGCGGGATAAAGCCATAATTGGCAGGATACATCACAGATGAAAACAGAACCCTGTCTAATTTAATCAAATTAGAGTCCTTGTCTATTTCATACTTTGCTTTTGATCCTTTTGGAATTTCAATAATTGCGTTTACAGTTTCCGGCATGTTGTTACCCGGAGAAACGCTGTGCCACGGGTGGTGATCGTCTTTACTCATTTTTATTGTTCAGTATTTGATAATTCATCATTGTCATCTTTAGCTACCCTTTTCTTCACAAAGGCGAGGATTAATGGTAGCGAGGTGATCACAATAAAACCTATAATTATGTATAATAAATAATCTGTAATCTCTTTTTCAAAGCGTTTGCCTAAAAAATAGCCCAGCAAAGTTAAGGAAGCTATCCAAATAATTCCACCTGCCAGGTTATATAATGCAAATCTTTTGAAATCCAATTTAACCACTCCAGCAAAAATCGGTGCAAATGTTCTTACAATCGGAACAAATCTTCCCATAATTAAGGCAAAAGCGCCTTGTTTATTATAATAGGCCTCTGCAGCCTTTAAATAACGCTTCTTAAAGAAAAAGGAATCTTTCCGGTCGTACAAAACCGGGCCGGTCTTTCGGCCAAACCAATAGCCCACAAAATTACCAGACACCGCACATACAAACAATCCTAAAATGAGGACATAAATATTGACATCCAGTTTACCTGTCGCGACAAACATGCCAGCCAGAAATAGCAGATAATCCCCCGGAAGAAAAAACCCGAAGAACAAGCCCGTCTCGGCGAAGATCACAAACATTACAACGTAAAAACCACCTTCTTTAAGTAATTTTTCGGGATCAATGAAGTGCTGTAATGAGTTCCAGAAATCTTGCATAGTTTTATTATTCGTAAAACTACAAATAATTATCTAGAGAACCCGATATGATTCAAATAATTATTAAGCACGCAACTCCTTAATTATTTGAATCATCAAAGGCTTCATCTGACCGTAAATGAACGCCTGGTGTTGACTAGATCAGATTTAAAATGACCGAAGGATAAACCCCTAAAAAGATCGTAATCAGCAAGGAGATAACCAGCACAATTTTGTACTGCACAGGCGTTTCAAGAACGGTATCATGACCATCTTTAAAGTACATGGCTACAATCACTTTAAAATAATAATAGAAACCTACCAGTGCATTTAAAATCGCAAAGGCAACCAGGTAAACCTGGTAAGCAGTCATGACGTTTAAAAACATCAGGTATTTTCCAATAAAACCGGCCGTTAGTGGTATACCAGCCATAGATAACATGGCTACAGTAAGCACAAAAGCAGCAAACGGATTCCGTTTGGCTAAACCATTGAAGTTTTCAAAATTATCATTGCCTGTTTTCTGTTTCACCAGGATCAGGACTGCAAAAGCAATGATACTGGCAAAAGTATAAGCTGCAGCATACACCAACACATTGTTGGCAGAGTTGCCCGTTAAAGTAACAAGGGAGAACAATAAATATCCCGCATGCGAAATACTGGAATAAGCCAGCATACGCTTGAAGTTCTTTTGAAATAAGGCCGTTACGTTACCGATCAGTAAAGTCACGCATACAATAACCATCAAAGGCTGTAACCAGAAGTCGTGCAAAGGTGCAAAGGTATCCGCGAACAAGCGTAAAAAGGCCGCAAAACCAGCAGTTTTAACTACAGTCGACATAAATGCCATGATCAGCGTAGGCGAACCCTCGTATACATCCGGAACCCAGAAGTGGAATGGTGCAGCACCTACTTTAAAGCAAAGACCGATCATCATCAAAATCACACCAGGATAAAACATCGGTGATATCGATTGATAATTACCCACCAGGTATTGATTGATCACTTCCAGATCGAAAGAGCCTGTAGCGCCGTAAATCAGGGTAATACCAAACAATAAAAAGCCGGTAGAGAAGGCTCCCATCAGGAAATACTTTAATGAAGCCTCGTTTGAGGCAAAATTATTCTTACGAATACCTGCCAGGATATATAAACTAACTGACATGATTTCCAGTCCCACAAATAACATCGACATGTTTTTGTAAGACACCATGATCACAATCCCCGCTAAGGCAAACAAGATCAGGGTAAAGTATTCTGCAACGTTTTCACTTTTTGCAGCAAAGTAATTTTGTGTCAGTAAAAAAATCAGGATCGTTCCTACAATGGTCACACCGGTAAAGGCCAATGCAAAGTTATCCATTTGCATCATGCCGTAATACGATTGATTGGCATTCCAACCGGCAGCAGCAAAACCCAACGAGGTAAGCAACCCAAGTAAAGTGATGGGTAATAATGCTTTTTTGGCTTTAAACAAACCTGCGTAAAGCACTACTAAAGCTGTAACAGTGATGGTTATAATGATATTCATTTGCTTAGTTTACCGAAGTTAATTTTTGTGTTACCTGTTCTATTAAATGTTGTACCGAAGCTTCTGAAAGCTGCAGCACTGGTTTTGGATAAACACCCAAAACAATAATCAATGCACAGATGATGTATAATACTACCTGTTCCGATCCTTTAATGTCTTTAAAGCCGATCGTAAGCTCGTTCGTTTTCCCAAGCATAATATTCTGGTACATTCTGAACATATATACCGCACCAAAAATGATACTCAGACCTGCAAAAACAGCGGTCCACATATTATATTGATAAATACCAATCAACAATAAGAACTCACCGATGAAACCATTGGTTCCCGGAAGTGCTACTGTTCCCAAAACAATAATCAGAAAAACGATCGCCAGTTTAGGTGCCTGTTTTGCAATCCCGCCAAGATCTGCGATTTTATTGGTCTGTAAACGATTTGAAATGATATCCAGCACAAAGAAAAGACCCACAACATTAATACCGTGACTCAGCATCTGAACCATTGCACCTTGCATGCCCTGGGTATTTAAAGCAAAAATACCAGCTGCAATTAAGCCAACGTGACCAATAGAGGAATAAGCCACCAAGCGTTTGGCGTCTTTTTGTGTAAAAGCAATAATCGCTGCATAAAGCACGCCGATTACTGATAGCATGATGACCAAATGTCCCCATTGCTGTAATCCTGACGGTACAATAGGTAATAACCAGCGGATCACACCATAAATACCCATTTTCAGCATAATACCAGAAAGCAACATGGTACCCGCGGCCGGAGCCTCGGTATAGGTGTCTGGTTGCCAGGTATGGAAAGGAAAAATAGGCATTTTGATTGCAAAAGCAATAAAGAAGGCCCAGAAAATCCAGCTTTGTTGTGTAGCATCCAGGTTAAGTGCATATAATGCCTGTATGTCGAAATTGTGTGCAGGGTTTTGTAAGTACAGGTAAATAATGCCCAGCAGCATAAATAATGAACCTGCAATGGTGTAAACAAAAAACTTCATGTTCACTTTAATCCGGTTCTTACCACCCCAAATGGCACAGATGAAATAAATTGGAATCAATGCTGCTTCCCAGCCGATGTAAAACAAAAAGGCATCCATTGCGGTAAACACCAATAACAAGCCACTTTGCATAAACAGAATCAAAGCAAAAAATGCAGCTGCATTTTTATATTCGCGCTGATAGCTCGCCAGAATAATCAGGGGAACCAGTACATTGGTCAGCAAAATCGTAATGATACTGATACCATCGATACCCGCATGAAAATGAATACCCAGATCTGCGATCCATGGATAATTTACCACAAATTGTGTACTGGCATCAGGTGTAAAATTACACACCACAATACCTGCCAGGGCTAATGAAATGATTGCAGAAACCAATGCAACGTGTTTTGCTGCATTTCCAGAGAAAGCAGTAACCAGGGCGCCAACCAATGGTAAAAATATGAGAAGTAGTAAAAGTTGTTCCATTATCTTTTCTTGAACGATCTTTTATAGAGATAAATAAGTATACAATAACAATGAGATGATTCCTACCACCATCATAAAAATATAGAAGCCAACATTACCAGACTGAATTAACCTCAGTCCTTTACTTGCTTCTGTAGCACTCCATCCAAAGCCATTCACAATGCCATCAACGATTTTATTGTCCACAATCCTGTATAAAAAGCCGGAAATGACATCCAGTGGTTTGCGAATTAATGCATCATATATCTCGTCAAAATAAAATTTATGGTAAGAAAGTCTAGCCAATAACGAACGTGGTGCCTCATCGGCAACAGGAATGTGGTTTTGTTTCACATATTTGTTATAAGCAATACCGATGGAGATGAGTACACCAACCACAGATACAGCCATCAGCATATATTCTGTAGCATGATCTGGTGCCTCAGCGGTGTGCTTGATCACCGGGGCAAGCCAGTGCGATAGCCAGTGGTTTCCACCAAGGGCCTCTGGAATACCAATTACGCCACCAATAGCAGAAAGTACAGCCAGTACAATCAAAGGGATGGTCATTGTTTTAGGCGACTCATGAATCTTCTCTTCAGCATGGTGCGTTCCGCGATACTTTCCAGAGAAAGTAAGGAACAACATCCTGAACATATAGAAAGCGGTTAAGAATGCACCAAATACCGCAATGGCCCACATTACTTTATTGTGTTCATACACATGCGCCAGGATTTCATCTTTAGAGAAGAAACCGGAGAATGGAGGTAAACCAGCAATGGCAATGGTACCAATCAGCATAGTCAAAAAGGTAACCGGTAATTTTTTACGTAAACCGCCCATATGACGCATATCCTGCTCATGGTGTAAAGCATGAATCACAGACCCGGCACATAAGAATAATAAGGCTTTAAAGAAAGCGTGGGTAATGACATGGAAAAATGCACCATTATAAGCTCCTACACCCAGACCTAAAAACATATATCCCAACTGAGATACTGTAGAGTAAGCCAATACTTTTTTAATATCTGTTTGTGTCAAAGCGATAATTGCCGCAACAATAGCCGTTGCTAAACCAACAATCGCAATCACGTGCTGGATCACCGGAGCAAGGTCAAATAACAGGTTTGATCTCGCGATCATATAAATACCAGCAGTTACCATGGTTGCCGCGTGGATCAGGGCAGATACCGGCGTTGGTCCAGCCATTGCATCAGGTAACCAGGTAAACAAAGGCAACTGCGCAGATTTACCGCAAGCACCAATAAATAACAATAAAGCGATTAAAGCAATGGTGGTATTGCCAGGCAGCATATTTGCAGCTTGTGGCCAGATCTTAGCAAATTCAACACTCCCAAAAGTGGTGAAGATCAAAAATACACCGAGTAAAAAGCCTAAATCACCAATACGGTTCATCACAAAGGCCTTTTTAGCTGCCGATGCATAAGCACTATTGGTGTACCAGAAACCGATCAACAGGTAAGAACATAAACCTACGCCCTCCCAACCAATAAACATGACAATATAGTTAGCACCTAAAACCAGCAATAACATAAAGAAGATAAACAAGTTCAGGTAGCTGAAAAACTTACCGAAACCTTCATCGCTATGCATGTAACCAATCGAATAAATGTGGATCAGAAATCCAACACCCGTAATGATCAGCAACATGAGCGAACTCAATGGGTCAACCAGGAAGGACAAGGGAATATGTAAACTCCCCGCACTGATCCAGTCAAATAGAAAGATCTCATGAGATTTTACCGAATCGGCACCCAACTCAAAAAAGATACCCAGGCTAATGGCAAACGAAATCAATATCACGCTGCTTCCAATAAAACCAATCACAGTTTTAGACAATGAATTTCTCCCCAGGCCATTTATTATAAAGCCTAAAAGTGGAATCAACGGAACCAGCCAAACTAAATTTATCATCTTCTAATATTTCTTCTTAATAATTACCACTTAAGGCGATTCAACACATTTATATCAGTACTCTGCGTATTTCTGTAAACCATTACAATGATACTCAAGCCAACAGCAACCTCAGCGGCAGCCAGGGCCATGATAAAAAATACAAATACCTGTCCCGATGGATCGTTGTTATGCACAGAAAATGCAGTCAGCAATAAGTTTACGGCATTCAGCATCAACTCAACCGACATGAAAATAACAATGGCATTTCTGCGGGTCAACACACCAATCACACCGATGGTGAAAATGATCGCACTTAACCAGATGTAGTGGTTCAATGGAACTCCTTGCAATTGTTGCGTAACGTTATCCATTCGCTTCTTCTTTTTTAGTTAATAATATAGCACCTACCATCGCGGAAAGCAATAAGATAGAACACAGTTCAAAAGGCAGCATAAACGGCCCGAACAATTCTTTACCCAGGTTTTTAACCAAACCTAAGTTTGGATTCTGTAAGGCTACCGGATCAGAAATCGCCGTAGCTTTCAAGGCACCAGCTAAAGTAACCAGTAAACAGCAGCCTGCAATCACACCCACCACCTTCACCAGGTTAGATTTTAAAGGTTCATTGTCTTTATTCAGATTCAAAAGCATCAGTACAAAGAGAAACAGTACCATAATTGCCCCCATGTAAACGATAAAATTTACAACTGCCAGGAACTGCGCATTCAAAAGGATATAATGAACTGTGAAAGTAAAAAATGTAACAATCAGATAAAGTACACTATGCACCGGGTTCTTTGAAAAAATAACCAGCAGCGAAAAGATAACGCTTAATGTTGCTACAAAATAGAATACCGATGTACCCATTAATTTTCTTGTTTAATTGATTTAATACTATTTTACTTCCAGCGGGGCTTCTACCAGCTTGTCTTTACCGTAAATGAAATCTTTACGCAGGTAATCAGAAGGCACAATTGGTCCGTCCAGGTAAATTGCTTCTTTTGGACAAGCCTCTTCGCACAATCCACAAAAAATGCAGCGCAGCATATTGATTTCATATACCGAAGCATATTTTTCCTCGCGGTACAATGCTTTTTCTTCCGGTTTACGTTCAGCCGCAATCATCGTAATCGCTTCTGCAGGACAAGATAAAGCGCACAATCCGCAAGCGGTACAACGTTCTCTACCTTCCTCATCTCTTTTTAAAGAGTGCATCCCCCTAAAGTTGGTGGAGAATTCCCTTTCCACTTCAGGATACCTGATGGTCGCTTCTTTCTTAAAAAAGTGACTGATGGTAATAGCCATTCCTTTCACAATTGCAGGCAAATAACTTCGCTCGGCAAAGGTCAGTGGTTTCTGTGCTAATACTTTTTTCTTATTGGTCAATGGTTCCATTAAACCTCCTTATTATTCCACAATGTGGATGGTTAAAATCCTTCAATTATTCCGATAACTACTGCAGTTACCACTATGTTCGCTATGGCCAGAGGAATCAATACCTTCCAACCCAAATTCATCAGTTGATCGTAGCGGAAACGTGGAATGGTCCAGCGTACCCACATAAAGAAAAATATGAAAACAAATATCTTCACAAAGAAGATCGCCATGCCGAATAACGGTGCCCAGGTTGGACCCAGCCAAACAGCCATAGTGTCCATTCCTGGATAGTTATAACCACCAAAATATAAAGTAGCCATGACCGCCGATGAAACGAACATATTGATGTACTCCGCAAATAAATAGAAACCCAGTTTCATTGAAGAATACTCCGTATGGTATCCACCAATCAGCTCAGTTTCGCACTCCGGTAAGTCAAACGGAGCCCTATTGGTTTCCGCAAAAGAACAAACCATAAACAGGATAAATCCAAATGGCTGATACAATACATTCCAGCGCCATCCATGCTGACCTTCAACAATCTCTCTTAAACTTAAAGTATTCGTTACCAATAATAAAGCAATTATTGATAAGCCCATCGCGATCTCATAACTGATGTTCTGAGAAGCCGCACGGATTGCACTCAATAATGAATATTTATTATTAGATGCCCAACCACCGATCATTACGCCATATACCCCCAGTGATACCACACCAAAAATGTACAATAAGCCCACATTAATATCGGTAACCTGCAAAGGAATTACCCTTCCGCCAATGGTGATATCACTACCCCATGGAATAACGGCAGTACCAATACAAGCTGTCAACATGGCCAGGCCAGGGCCTACCATAAACAACCACTTGCTGGCATTCGAAGGAATGATCTCTTCCTTCATAAACATTTTCAAACCATCAGCCAGGGGCTGGAACATCCCTGCAGGGCCTGCTCTGTCGGGTCCTAACCTGTCCTGTAAAAATGCAGCCACTTTACGCTCTGCATAAGTAGAGTACATCGCAATCACTAAGCTTATACCAAATATGATAGCTACAAGTACAAATTTTTCTATTACAAAAGCTATATCCATTAGAATTTAGTCGTTTTTTCTAGTTCAATGCGGTTTGCTTCCTGCAATTTCAGATTTGGTTGAATTACAGGTAATGGCTTTAACGTTTCATAGTGATTAGACGCAATTACAGAAGTATCGCTAATGTGTGTAGGATGCTCAATTACCCAATCTGCAGTCTTTTTCTTATCAAAGCGGCAAGTATTGCAAATAAACTCCGCTACTTCACCGTAAATATCTTTACGTCCTGTAACCCGCAATACATCCTCTCCCTTGTACCATAAAGTCACTTTACCACTGCAGGTAGGGCAATCTCTATGGGCATCAATCGGCTTGGTAAACCAAACCCGGTTTTTAAACCGGAAAGTCTTGTCGGTTAGTGCACCTACCGGACAAACATCGATCACATTACCTGAAAAATCGTTGTCTACCGCAGTCTGGATATACGTTGAAATTTCCGAATGATCACCCCTGTTTAAAATCCCGTGAACCCTTTTATTGGTAATCTGATCAGCAGTAAACACACAGCGGTAGCATAAAATGCAACGATTCATGTGCAACTGGATTTTATCACCTATATCGATACGCTCAAAAGTACGGCGTTCAAATTCATATCTTGTTTTTTGCAAACCATGCTCATAACCGAGATTCTGAAGGTCGCATTCACCTGCCTGGTCGCAAACCGGGCAATCCAGCGGGTGATTGATCAACAGCATCTCTACTACCCCACTACGGGCTTCAATCACTTCCGGCGAGGTGATGTTCATCACTTCCATTCCATCCATCACCGCTGTACGGCATGAAGCCACCAGTTTAGGCATCGGGCGCGGGTCTTTTTCAGAACCTTTGCTTACCTTAACAATGCAAGTACGGCACTTTCCACCGCTACCTTCTAATTTAGAATAATAGCACATTGCAGGGGGTACGATATCTCCGCCTATCTGCCTAGCAGCATTTAGAATAGAGGTACCGGGTGCAACTTCTACTGTTATCCCGTCTATGGTTACCTTAACTTTATCACTCATTGTTAAAGATATTCTTGTTAATTTTCTGTAGTAACTGCTTTGGCAATCGGATCGGCATAATTTGCCAAACCGTAATTTGTGTCCAGGCTCTTAACCGGTTCCTTCACATGCCACTCAAATTCATCTCTAAAGTGTCTGATGGCACTTGCAACCGGCCAGGCTGCCGCATCTCCAAGCGGACAAATGGTATTTCCTTCTATTTTCTTAGACACGTCAACCAGCAAATCGATGTCGCTCATTTTACCATGTCCGTATTCCAGTCTGTGTAATACTTTTTCCATCCAGCCTGTTCCTTCACGGCAAGGCGAACACTGTCCGCAACTCTCATGGTGATAGAAACGGGAGAAATTCCAGGTATTTCTAACCATACACTGGTCCTCATCAAAAGCGATAAATCCACCAGATCCCATCATGGTACCTGTAGCAAAACCACCTTCAGATAAAGATTCATAACTCATCAGCCTTGGATCGCCATTGGCTAATTTCAAAGTTAAATTGGCAGGTAAAACAGGTACTGATGAACCACCGGCAACAGTTGCTTTTAAACGTTTGCCATTGGCGATACCACCACACCATTCATCTGAATAAATAAACTCTTCCACCGGTAAACCCAGCTCAATTTCATACACTCCGGGGCGCACTAAATTACCTGATGCAGAGATCAATTTAGTTCCTGTACTGCGGCCAATACCAATCTTAGCATATTCGTCACCACCATCATTAATGATCGGAACTACTGCTGCGATAGATTCAACGTTGTTTACCACAGTCGGACAGCCATACAAACCTGCAATCGCAGGAAATGGCGGCTTGATGCGTGGATTACCACGTTTTCCTTCCAGGGATTCAAGTAAAGCCGTTTCCTCACCGCAGATGTAAGCACCACCACCCGGCTGAACATACAGTTCAAGGTCGTAACCCGAACCTAAAATGTTTTTACCCAACCATCCGGCAGCTTTAGCTTCTGCAATTGCTTTTTCCAGGATGCGAATCTGCGGCATCATTTCACCACGCACATAAATGTATGAGGTTTTTGCACCTAGCGCGAAGCTGGACACAATCATTCCCTCAATCAAAGCGTGTGGGATATGCGTCATCAGATACCGGTCTTTGAAAGTACCCGGCTCAGACTCATCCGCATTACAAACCAGGTAACGGGCTACCCCTTCTGGTTTGGCTAAAAAGCTCCATTTCATTCCCGTAGGGAATCCTGCACCACCACGACCGCGTAAGCCTGACTTTTTAACTTCCTCAACCACTTCATCAGGAGTGAGGGTTTTTAAAGCCTTCTCAACAGCACGGTACCCACCTTTCTGGCGGTAAACATCAAGTGTATTGATGCCTGGTACGTTTATATGTTCTAATAATAGTTTACGGGCCATTATTTTTTGCGTAAATCTTCTATCAATTCGTCTACCTTTTGCTCGTTCAGGTTCTCATAAAAAGTATACTCCGGACCGATCTGTAAAACAGGGCCATAACCACAGGCGGCAAGGCACTCTACACCTCTCCAGCTAAACAGGCCATCGGCAGTAACTTCATTTTCCTTCACGCCAAGCTTATGCTCAATGTGGTTCATCAGCTTTTCAGCACCAACCAGGCAGCAAGGTCCTGTACGGCATACTTCCAATACAAATTTACCCTGCGGCTTTAAAAAATACATACTGTAAAAAGAGGCTACTTCGTATACCTCAATATCCTGGATATCCAGATAGTCAGCTACCTGATCCATAGCACTGGCACTTAACCAACCCAATTCTGCCTGTACTTCATGCAGAATTGGCAGCAAGGCAGATTTCTGCTTGCCTTCAGGATATCTTTTAACAATTTCATCGCACTTTGCAAGCAAAGCCGCTGAAAATACGACAGGTTGTTTTTCTTCTACTTTAAGCATCTAATTCTCCTGCTATAATGTTCATGCTACTCATGTTAATGATGGCATCTGAAAGCAGCATACCTTCGCTCATGTGTGCAAACATCTGGTAATTTATAAAACTAGGACGTCTGAAATGTAAACGGTAAGGTGTCCTTCCACCATCATTGATCAGGTAAAAGCCAAGCTCACCGTTACCACCTTCAACAGCATGGTAAACTTCAGCCTTAGGGGCATCAATTTCACCCATTACAATTTTAAAGTGATAGATCAACGCTTCCATATTGTTGTAAACCTCTTCCTTTGCCGGCAGATAAAATTCAGGAACATCCGCATGGAAAATACCAGCAGGTTCGTTCTTCAATTTATCCATGGCCTGTTGGATCAGGCGTAAACTTTGCCACATTTCCTCGTTCCTGACCAGGTAACGGTCGTAAATGTCACCGCTGGTACCTACAGGCACTTCAAAATCGAAATCCCCATAAGATGAATAAGGCTCACTTACACGAACATCATAGTCTACCCCGGTGGCGCGCAATAAAGGTCCGCTCCAGCTATAACTCAAAGCCTGCTCCGGAGTTACGCAAGCAACACCAGCAGTACGGTCTATAAAGATCCTGTTTCGGTTCAGTAAGTTTTCAAACTCCTTCAAAGCAGCAGGAAATTCCTTCAAAAATTTATTGATCTTGGCAAAAGCAATTTCATTAAAATCTCTTTCAAAACCACCGATACGACCGATGTTTGTGGTTAAACGGGCACCGCAAATCTCTTCGTAAATCTCGTAAATGTGCTCCCGAAACTGGAACAAATACAAGAATGTTGTCGTTGCACCCGTATCCTGCCCGATAATCGTATTGCAAATGATGTGGTCAGAGATCCTGGCCAGCTCCATGATGATTACCCGAAGATAATCTACACGTTTTGGCATCGTGATGTTCAACAGTTTCTCCACCGTCATGTGCCAGCCCATGTTATTGATCGGTGACGAACAATAGTTTAGCCTGTCGGTTAAAGGGGTGATCTGGTAAAAAGGGCGGTGTTCCGCAATTTTCTCAAATGCACGGTGAATGTAGCCGATGGTAGAGACACCACTTACGATGCGTTCTCCATCCAATTGAAGCACATTCTGAAAAACACCATGTGTCGCAGGGTGGGTCGGACCTAAGTTTAAGGTGACCAGTTCGCTCTGCGGATCATTGTCTGTATATACCGGTTGATTGTGATTCATATAAACTTATCTACCAAAGTATTCGTCTTTTTTATCTACTCTGTTTGGATCTTCTAAAGGATATTGTTTCAGCATGGGATGAACACCCAATTCGTCCATATTCAATATTCTTCTCAAATCCGGGTGACCGTCAAACTTAACACCGAACAAATCGTATGTCTCGCGTTCCATCCAGTTTGCACCATTCCACACAACGGTAGCTGTAGGGATGTGCGGATGATGCTCATCAATAAAGACCTTAATCCGAACCCGAACGCTTTTCACCATGCTGTGCAAATGGTAAACCACTGCAATACCATGTTTCTTTTCAGGGTAGTGTACAGCAGTAATGTCGGTTAGAAAATTAAAATCAGTAGTACTGCTTTCTTTCAAAAAGGTCAGTACTGAAATGATGACATCTTTACTTGTTTCAAAAGTCAGTAAGCCATACGGCTCGCTCACATTAACTATTTTATCACCGAACTTATCGCCCAGTATGGTAATCAATTCTTGGTTCGTAATTGCTGCCATTATAATATTCCGTATGAAGCCAACATTTCCTGATATTGCGCCGAATCGCGTCTTCTGGACGACTCATTCCGTACCAGCTCCTGAATCTTACCAAAACCATCTAAAATGGCTTCAGGTCTTGGAGGACAACCCGGAACATATACGTCTACAGGAATGATCTCATCAATCCCCTGTAACACAGAATACGTGTCAAAGATACCACCACTTGAGGCACAGGCACCAACGGCCATTACCCAACGTGGCTCGGCCATCTGCAGGTATACCTGTTTTAAAACCGGACTCATCTTCTTGGCAATCGTTCCCATAACCATCAGCAAATCTGCCTGACGGGGCGAAAAGCTCAAACGCTCGGAACCAAAACGACCTAAATCGTAATGTGAACCCATTGTTGCCATAAATTCAATACCGCAACAAGATGTAGCAAATGGCAGTGGCCATAATGAATGGGAGCGAGCCAAACCGATAACTTTATCTAAAGAGGTGGCAAAAAAACCAGATCCTTCTATGCCTGGCGGCGCGTCTACTATATTGATGTCACTCATGATACAAAACGAAAAAGGTTCATTCCTTTAAAGAATGAACCACAAATTTACAATTTTTTGATGCAAATGACCTACGTCATCTGCATTTAGAAACGATCTAAATAATTAGTTCCAATCCAGCGCTTTCTTCTTTAAAACGTAGATAAAGCCCAATAACAGGGTCCCCATAAATACAAACATTTCGATCATGCCTGTCATCCCTAAAGACCTGAAATTAACTGCCCATGGATACATAAAAATAACCTCCACATCGAACAACACAAACAGGATGGCCACCAGAAAATATTTGATAGAGAAAGGCTGACGCGCGTTACCAACAATTTTAACACCGGCCTCAAAAGTCTCCAGCTTATCTTTTGTTTTTCTTCTTGGTCCTAAAAAGTGGGTAGCAATCAAGGTCACTACCACAAAACCTAAAGCAACAATAACTTGAAATATTATTGGTAAAAAATCTACAGGTACACTTTGCGTTTCCATACTATATAATTTGAGGCAAAATTAAAACAAAAAGGCAGGATATCAACCCTGCCTTTTCATTTATTTTATGATTTCATTATTTTTTCTTAACCGGGGCTTTAGCTGCTGGTGCAGTTAACGATTTAATACCTTCTAATGCTGTTGCATTCTGAGGATCGATAGCCAGTGCTTTATCCCAATATAATTTAGCTTTTGCTTTATCGTCTTTATAAGAAGCAAATCCAGCAATCTGGTTGTAAGCTTCTACCATGCTTTTTGGAGAAGGTGCTGGTTGCGACGCTTTAGCTACACGAACCTCAGCAGAATCTAAATATTGCTGATAGAAAGGCAATTTCAATCCTTTAGGATCAGTATCGCTATCCATTAAGTTCGCTACCCTTGCTCTCCACAAATGAACATCAATCGTAGTTGGAGATGCTTTCAATACGTTCGCAAGTGCAGCATCACTTTTCGCCAAAATGTCTTTAGAAGGATTAGTTTTATTGCTGTAGCCTTGTCCATACAGGAAGTAACCTGCCAATCCCTGGTAGTAATAGTTGTACAATGAACCTTTACCATTTGGGTTGAAACGGTTTACGATATCGTAAGTAGAAATCGCTTTTGTCCAGTTTTTAGCATCATAATAGCTTTTCGCAACGTCAGCTAGCGCCTCAGCATTTGCTGAATCCAGTTCAACCGCTTTGGTTAAGCTGATTAATGCTAAACTGTCTTTACCATTTTGCAATTGAGCTTTACCTAAGTACAAGTAATCTGAAGGAATGATACGACTTGGATCTTTAGCTTTCGCAAAGAAATCGTCCATAAACTGCAAACTTTGCGGGTAATTTTTATTTTCAAAAGCCGAATATCCTTGTAATCTGGATACTACCAAACTTTTAGGATCATTTGGATTTAAAGCTGCCAGGGCAGTTGACTCTTCCTGTAAAGTTTTATAATCTTTTGCATAGAACAAGAACTGTGCATAACGCAATCTTGATTCGTAAGATTTATCAGTCA
>Ga0247805_1000254_pt1 | contig 31194 bp, 24 predicted proteins | sample UWRJL044104R1_FD_180930 | JGI IMG/M metagenome (GOLD analysis project Ga0247805, IMG submission 180930) | Plant litter microbial communities from Arlington Agricultural Research Station in Wisconsin, United States - UWRJ-L044-104R-1 | ecosystem: Environmental > Terrestrial > Plant litter >... | reverse complement strand
ACGTATGGAGCGTTACTTGCAATTATGTGCACGTCACAATATGTATGTTGCTGATTGTACAACGCCAGCTAACTTCTTTCACTTGTTGAGAAGACAAATGAAAACAAGTTTTCGTAAACCATTAGTTGTTTTTTCTCCAAAAAGTTTGTTGCGTGATCCAAGATGCGTTTCAACAGTTGAAGAATTGGCAAGTGGAGAATTCCAGGAAACTATTGATGATACAACAGTAAACAAAAAAGACGTAAAAACATTAGTTTTTGTTACTGGTAAATTCTATTACGATATTGTTGCCGAAAGAGAAAACAATGGGCGTAATGATGTAGCGGTTGTTCGTATCGAACAATTGTTTCCATTACCAGTAGAACAATTAAAAGCAATTATTGCTCAATATCCAAATGCAGATGATTATGTTTGGGCACAAGAAGAACCTAAAAACATGGGAGCTTATAGCTTTATGTTAATGAATTTCGATCTTGTACAATGGAGATTAGCTTCTCTAAAAGCGTATTCAGCTCCTGCAGCAGGAAGTTATACAAGAGCAAAACGCCGTCATGCTGATGCTATCAGAATGGTATTTGATAAAAATTTGTTTAGATAGTCATCGCACAAAATAACGATTCATACATTAAAAAATAAAATTCATAATTTAAAATATTACGACATGATTTTAGAAATGAAAGTTCCATCACCAGGGGAATCTATTAAAGAAGTTGAAATCGCCACTTGGTTAGTAAAAGATGGGGATTATGTTGAAAAAGATCAAGCAATTGCTGAAGTAGATTCAGACAAAGCTACATTAGAATTGCCAGCTGAAGCAAGTGGTATTATTACCCTAAAAGCAGAAGAAGGTGATGCAGTAGCAGTAGGAGCAGTAGTTTGCCATATTGACACTGCTGCAGCTAAACCATCAGGTTCAGCACCAGAAGCACCAGCATCGGAAGCGCCTGCAGCAGCTCCAGCACCAGTTGCTGAAGCGCCAAAAGCAGCACCTGCGCCAGCGGCTCCGGCAGCACCAGCAGCTACTTATGCAACTGGAACACCATCTCCGGCAGCTAAAAAAATATTAGATGAAAAAAACATCGCTCCGGCAACTGTATCAGGAACTGGAAAAGGTGGAAGAATAACTAAAGATGATGCAGTAAAAGCTGTTCCGTCAATGGGAACTCCTACAGGTGGAAGCCGTGGAGTAGAGCGTACTAAATTATCTATGTTACGTCGTAAAGTAGCTGAAAGATTAGTAGCTGCTAAAAATGAAACAGCCATGTTGACTACTTTTAATGAAGTAAACATGACGCCAATTAATACTTTACGTAATGAGTATAAAGACGCATTCAAAGCAAAACACGGTGGTGTAGGTTTAGGATATATGTCATTCTTTACAAAAGCAGTTACAAGAGCTTTAGAATTGTTCCCTGATGTAAACTCTATGATGGACGGTGATCACAAAATTGCTTATGATTTTGCTGATATCTCCATTGCAGTTTCTGGACCAAAAGGATTAATGGTTCCTGTAGTTCGTAACGCTGAAAATTTAACTTTCCGTGGAATTGAAGCTGAAATCAAAAGATTAGCTATCAAAGCACGTGATGGTCAAATTACTGTTGATGATATGACAGGTGGTACTTTTACAATCACTAATGGTGGTGTATTTGGTTCTATGTTGTCTACTCCAATTATCAATCCTCCTCAATCAGGAATTTTAGGAATGCACAACATTATTGAGCGTCCGATTGCTGTAAATGGCAAAGTTGAAATTCATCCAATGATGTATGTGGCTTTATCTTATGACCACAGAATTATCGATGGTCGTGAGTCTGTTGGTTTCTTAGTTGCTGTAAAAGAAGCTTTAGAAAACCCAGTAGAATTGCTTTGTGGTGGAAACCCTAAAAAAGCATTTGAACTTTAGTTGATAAGTTTGAATTAATACAAAAAGAAAATCCAGATGATTTATTTCATCTGGATTTTCTTTTTGTATTAATTTTTTTAAAGTACATATAAAATTTACTGTTTAAATTGTATTATAAGTTACATACATGCCTACAAAAAAATCACAAGGTACGTCGATTGAATTTGAATAAGTATTATTTAGATTCGTAGGCCAATAATAATCCTCTGGTACAAGTGTCTTTTGACTCTCAATCACATATGGGTCATCATCAGTAAATACTGGGACTACATAGTCACGGCCAATTCCAAAAACTTCAATAGTAGCATACTCAGGAACCGTTATTGTACCAGTTCTTAAGCCAGTAGCATTAGGTTCAGTACTGGCTGGAATATATATGCCATCTGTGAGACTGCCATTTACAAGAATTCTTAGTGAACATAATGCATCTACTTCATATCTTACCTGAAATTGAGCAGACATTTGTGTAAAAGAAGCACACAATAATAGAATTAAAAAAATGGTTAATTTTTTCATAATTGTTTAATTTATTGGTTTTGGTTAAATCATATCCTTTATGACTAAATCAAAAATAAAAATTTATTTTAAATTAACAAATAATTTCTTTAATAAATTAATTAGAATAAAAATTAAAAGTCTAGTTGTTAGTTTTTTATTAGTTTTGCGATAGATGTAGTTTGAGTAAGCCGTAAATTCAGTTATCTGCTTTTTCAGGTTTAATTACTGTCTAGGAAAAAGTTTTAATTCGTAATTATTTAAGTTTTTAAAAGAAGAATTTATGATTGATAAATACAACAAAAAATATAAAAGAAACAATTGATATTTACAATGGAATTATACTTCATTGTTCCAACTGTATGTAGTCAGAATTTAATAAAAATGAGAAACTGCATAGCAAAAAAACAGTAAAGAACTAAAAGTTTACTACTATTTAAAATGGTACTTTTATCAATCCTGTATCTCTTTTTGAGAACTAGAAATTCGGAAAATAAATTAAAAACTATGAGAATCAAATTATTTTTAATTACAATTCTTTTGGGCTTAGGTTCTGTTTTTGCAAATCCGCCAGCTAAAAAACGAATTTTAGTATACACTAAAAACGGAAAAGGTTATGTACACAAAAATATTGCTTCGAGTGTAGAAGCCTGGAAGAAAATCGGTGAGGCTAATAAACTAATTGTTGATGTTTCCGATGATCCGGCAGTAATGAATGCCGAAAATCTATCTAAATATAGTTGTTTGGTTTTTTCGAATACCTGTAATGATATTTTTGATACCGAACAGCAAAAGCAAGCTCTTGTAGATTATATTCATGCTGGTGGCGCTTTTGTAGGGATTCATAGTGCCTCTGATTCTGAGAAATCCTGGCCTTGGTTTGCAGCAATGGTTGGAGGAAGATTTAAAAGGCATCCTGCTTTTCAGTCTTTCGAAATAAAAGTGATTGATAAAAATCATCCTTCTACTTCGATGTTGGGGGAAACATGGACAAAAGAAGATGAGTGTTATTATATGAATGAATTCAATCCAAATATTAAGGTGCTTTTGGCCGCCGATATGCGAACGGTAAAAGACAAAGAAAAAGACGTCTATCCAGGACGTACTTTTGGAGATTACTTACCATTGGCATGGCATCATCAATTTGAAGGCGGTAGAGTGTTTTATACGGCTTTAGGACATGATAGTAAAGATTATGTTGATTTAGTCTTTATTCAGCATCTTACAGGTGGACTTTTATGGGCTTTAGGTGAAAACCAAAAAGTGTCCCATTCGAAGAAAAAAACTAAAAAATAATAGTATAAAAAAGAAGGCTTTGTTATTTAATTTTGATTGAATGTTACCCAATCAAACAAAGCATAATTTTGTTGGTATGGAATGTGATCTCCTGCGAAGCTCAGGTTTTCGACGCTACATAAAATTTTAAATTTCGTTCTTGGACCATAATTAAGAACAGTTGAAGTAAAAACTACATTGTCAATTTTCCAGGTAGCCACATATTTTTTCTTATCGTTTAATGTTAATTCAAGGGTTAGGTTATACCAATTTTCTCTTTTGAGTTTACTTTGAAAAGAATATTCTGGATTTCCTTGTGAAGTCATATAAACAATAAGTTCGTCTGATGCCGCATTTAATTTTTTTCGGTCCGCTTGATGGCCATAAGCTATTTCAAAATCAAGTTCGTGATGGTCGTTATGGTATAAAAAAGCTGCAATGCAAGTCATATCTCCTTTGCCCATAGCAGGTGCATAAACTCTCCAGGTATAGCTTCCTGTAGCAAAAGAAGCGGTTGATTTTATTTTGACTCTTTCCCAGGTATTCGGATTAGTGAAAATATGGAGCTTTCCATCTTTAATTGAATAATTAGGTTCGCCAGCTTGAGTAGCATCTTTCCAATCATTTAAATCATTGAAATCCCAGGTTTTTGATTTACTAGTTTTCAAAAAATCTTTTTTTGAGGTTGCTAAGGTGTTTTTGTTGATTAAACCTTGACCAGAACAAGAAGACAAAAGTAGTGATAGAGCAAAACAACTTGCTTTAAGATAGTTTTTTGTCATTTTTTTTGTTCCGTTTGGGTTGCAGTAAATATAGATAATTATTATAATAATCGATTATAGCTCTACCTTTTAACAAAACGTCCGCTCCAATAATTCCGTCAACAGGTTTTGATTTATAGGCTATCAAAGCTTCATTAACATGAGATAAATCAAAAATAACTAAGTCAAATTCATGATTTTTCCAGGATCCTAATTGGAGTTTGTTTTTGGAAGCCGTTTGTGTCAACATTCCTGTGCCTCCAGCACCCGAAGCTTTAGTTTTAGAATCTTCAGCATTTAAGTTAAATAAAGCAATATGTTCAAAACCTACACAACTATTAGAAGCGCCAGTATCTAGAATAAAATTACCCTGAACGCCATTTATTTTCGCTTTTATTAGCAAATGCTGGGTTTTAGTAATCTTAAATTTTACTTTTTTATAATGTTCCTTTTTCAGGATTTCGTGCAAGTTTTTCATTTTTACAACTAATTTTATTTCGTAAAAAAATTGGTTAAGTATTTTTTCAAAGATACGTCAAGGGTTTAATGTCTGTCAAACTTTGTATAGGTTCTTTTATAAAAACGATCAATTATTGTTTGAGAGGATAATTGGTTGTTTTTCATGGCTACTGATTTTTAAAAATTAAAAATTTCATTTACATACTTGGTTGATTCTATAATTGTTACCCGTTAAATTCGTTTTTATTTCAGATTCTTTTTTAAATTAGCAATTGAATTTTTTCCTATGTCAAAAAACACGGTGCATCCTGATAAGTGTTATATAGAATGATTAAATAATATTAATTCAGGTGATGAAGAATCTTTCTAAATCATTAAAAAATTAAGGAGCCATGAACGAAGAAAAATATAAATTATTTGATCAATACTTTCGAGGAGAATTGACGGATGAAGCTCGATTGGATTTAGAAAAACAACTTGCTGAAGATCATGAGTTGGCTTCAGAATTTGAATCATTCAAAGAAGTTCAGGTACAATTAGAAACTAAATTTGGTTTTGAAGCCGATAAGATAGCCTTTGAAGAGAATGTAAAAATCATTTCCGATGAACATTTTAAAAGAGATCCATCTAAGGTGGTTTCTTTAAAATGGCTGACATATTTGGTGGCTGCTTCGGTGGTACTTTTGGTTGGATTATTCGTTTTTAATCCAGGTTCGAAGCCTGATTTTAATGAATACAATCAATACGAAAATGCGTATTTGACTGAAAGAGGAGAAGGAATGGATAATTTAAAACAAGCTGAAATCGCTTTTAATGCTAAGAATTACAAAGCTGCGATTCCGCTTTTTGAATCTGTTTTGAAAGGAAATAAAACAGCTGAGATTCAATATTTTTATGGCATTTCTTTATTAGAAACAAACCGAATCAAACAAGCTGAAACGGTTTTTAACGAAATAAAATCAGGGAATTCAATTTATAAAGATAAAGCGATTTGGAGTTTGGCTTTAGCCAAATTAAAACAAAAAGATTATAAAGCTACTAAAGCAATCCTCTTGACAATTCCATCTGATTATGAAGATTACGATAAGGTTCAGGAATTGTTGGATAAATTAGAATAGAGAGTTACCACAGAGATTCGCAAAGTTTTTCGCAGAGCCACACAAAGATTGATTAGTTTTTTTTGTGGCTTTTTACTTTTATTACTTTTAATCAATCGAGATCAGTTTAAATCTGTTTCATCTGTATTCTATTCTACATTAGAATAAGATTTTGTGAATCTTTGCGTAATAGCCTAATTTTGCGTTTTAAATAAAACCACTTGGAAACAAAACCCGTAATTACCGATACCCATACGCATTTATATAGCGAGGATTTTAATGAAGATAGAGACGAAATGATGCAACGCGCTTTAGCGGCTGGTGTGACTCGGTTTTTTATTCCAGCAATCGATTCGGCTTACACTGCTGCGATGTATGATTTAGAAGAAAAATATCCGGAGCATGTTTTTTTAATGACTGGTGTGCACCCAACGCATGTGAAGGATAATTATTTGGACGAATTAGCGCATGTTGAAGAAGAATTGAAGAAAAGAAAATTCTACGCTATTGGAGAAATTGGAGTCGATTTATATTGGGATAAAACCCATTTGAACGAGCAAAAATTGGCTTTTAAAAAACAAATCCAATTGGCAAAACAATACAAATTGCCTATTGTCATCCATTGTCGTGAAGCCTTTGACGAAGTTTTTGCCGTTTTAGAAGAAGAAAAATCGGCTGATTTATTTGGGATTTTTCATTGCTTTTCGGGCACTTATGAGCAAGCTTTGCAGGCTTTGTCTTATAATATGAAATTGGGAATTGGTGGAGTGGTGACTTTTAAAAATGGAAAAATTGATCAGTTTTTGAATAAAATTGATATAAAACACATTGTTTTAGAAACAGATGCTCCTTATCTTGCTCCAGTTCCTTTTAGAGGAAAAAGAAACGAAAGTAGTTATCTTGTAAATGTAATTGATAAGTTATCACAGATTTACGGTATTTCAGGAGATGAAATAGCCAGAATAACGACTGAAAATTCCAAAGCAATTTTTGGGATTTAAAGTAGAATTCACTAAAATTTAATATTTTTTTTGTTCATTTGTTTTTCTAATAGTACCAAAATGCAAAAGTTTGACGAGATTCGGCCTTATTATGATTCCGAAATAAATAAAGCAATAAAAAAAGTGATTAATCATCCAATGTTAAAGTCATTGATGAATTTTTCTTTTCCTGATGTTGCTGATGAAGTTTGGAAAGAACAATTAATGAAAACGCATTCTATTCGTGATTTCCAATGTAATTTTATATACCAATCGGTTCAAAAAGTATTAGAAAAAAGTTCTGAAGGATTAATGACAGCTGGTTTTGAACATTTAGAACCTCATACTCCTTATTTGTTTATTTCTAATCATCGTGATATCCTTTTGGATACTACTTTGCTAAATGCTACTTTATTTGAGCATGATTTGGTGATGACAGCTTCGGCTATTGGAGATAATTTGGTAAAACAACCTTTCTTGAATGTTTTAGCTAAGTTGAATCGAAATTTCTTAGTTCAACGTGGTTTGTCGCCAAGAGAAATGTTACAAAGTTCTAAAACCTTATCCGAATATATTAGTCAGTTGTTGCAACATGAAAACCGTTCGGTTTGGATTGCACAACGTGAAGGAAGAACTAAAGATGGTAATGATGCGACAAATCCAGGTGTATTGAAAATGCTGGGAATGGCTTCCGATGAAGCTAATTTGATGGATTACTTCAAAAAAATCAAGATTGTTCCTGTTTCCATTTCGTATGAATATGATCCAACAGATGCTTTAAAAATGCCTCAATTATTGGCGGAAGCTAATAATGAAGTATATGTAAAAGAGGAAAACGAGGATTTTATGACCATTTTAAGTGGTGCTTTAGGACCTAAAAAACGTATTTTTATCCATATCGGGAAAGTTTTAGATACTGAAATTGATGTTATAAAAGCTGAAAACGATAATGTAAATAAGCAAATTCAAGCTTTGGCTCAAGCCATAGACGATTCGATTTTGAAAAGTTATAAGTTGTGGCCAACGAATTATATTGCTTACGATATTTTGAATAATACCAATAAATATTCCGATTTGTATACTGAAAATGAAAAAGCAGTGTTTGTGCGTAGATTAGAAAAGCGAATCGATGCAGAAAATCCTATTGCATTTCAAGGAATATTGGCTATGTATGCGAATCCAGTGGTCAATAAATTGAAATATGCTCATGAACTCAAGGACTAAAATTCTTTTAATTTATACTGGAGGAACTATTGGTATGCAAAGGGATTTTAACACCGGAGCATTAAAAGTGTTCAATTTCAGTAAATTATTACAAAGAATTCCTGAGCTGAAACAATTGGATTGTGAGATAGAAACTATTTCATTTCAGAATCCAATTGATTCTTCTAATATGAACCCTTCTTATTGGGCAGAAATTGCGACTATAATTGAATCCAATTATTCTAAATTTGATGGTTTTGTAGTACTTCATGGTTCAGATACGATGTCGTATACGGCTTCGGCTTTGAGTTTTATGTTCGAAAATTTATCCAAACCAGTTATTCTAACGGGATCACAACTTCCTATTGGTGATTTACGTACGGATGCTAAGGAAAATTTGATTACTGCCATTCAAATTGCTGCTTTACGTGAAAATAATACTTCCGTTATTCAGGAGGTTTGTTTGTATTTTGAATATAAATTGTATCGAGGAAACAGAACCACCAAAATAAATGCAGAACATTTTAAAGCTTTTGCTTCGCCAAATTATTCTCCATTAGTCGAATCAGGAGTACATTTGAACCCTAAGCCTGAATTGTTTTTAGCTCGAGAAAACGCTAAAGAATTAATCGTTCATCAATTATTAGATACTAATGTAGTTATCATAAAAATGTTTCCCGGAATGGGAGGAAGCATTTTTACGGCAATCCTGGAGATTCCTAGTCTAAAAGGAATTGTTCTGGAAACTTATGGTTCTGGAAATGCCATTACCGAAGATTGGTTTATTAACGTATTGACTAAAGCCATAAAAAAAGGCTTGTATATTGTTAATGTAACCCAATGTACAAGTGGAAGTGTCAATATGGGAGAATATGAAACAAGTTCAGCATTAAAGCAAATAGGTGTAATTTCAGGAAAAGACATGACTACCGAAGCTGCAATTACTAAATTGATGTTTTTGCTAAGCCAAAATATTCCGTCGAAAGATTTCCAAACTGTATTTGAAACTCCTTTAAGAGGAGAAATGTCTTTGTAAATAGCTTTTTAGTTTTTGTAATAAACAGGACAACTATCTAATTCTTCTGTAATGCTATGATTTTTATAGAATAGATAAATAAACACAGAAATTAAACAAATTACTCCCTGAATAGCAACTGTTGTACGGGTTCCGATAGAATGCGATATGTAACCAATTAGTAAGCTCCCTACAGGAATCATTCCCTGATATGCCATCATATAATAACTAATAATACGAGAACGCATTGGAGAACTGCTATTGGTTTGGATATAAATATTTATGGATGAGGTTTGCGCCATCATTCCCACACCACTTAATCCCATACAAATAAGAGCAGGTAATAAACTATTTGAAAACGATAAAACAATAATACTACAGCCCAACAAAAAACTAGCGATTATCATAATTTTATTCATGTTTTCGGATGATTTTAAATTAGCTAAATACAAGGCTGATACAATAGAACCAATTCCGGCAGCACTTTCAAACCAACTGAAAGTTTGAGCATTTCCGCTAAAAATATCTTTTGCAAAAACGGGCATTAAAGTATTGAACGAAATCACAAATAAGCTGCTACACATTAACATCAAAAGCATTTTTGCCATTTCGGTTTCTTTTTTGACATAATCTAAACCTTCAATAAAATCATCGTACATTTTCAATTTGTGAGTGGCTTTAATATGCGGTGTAATTTTCATTAAGAGCAACGAAATCAAAACAGGAATATAGCTTAAGAAGTTTCCAATAAAACAGATATCTTCTCCATAGTTGTGCAAAATAATTCCAGCCAAAGCTGGGCCTGCAATTCGGGCAAAATTAGTTAAGGTTGAGTTTAGTGCAACAGCATTGGGCAAGTCTTCTTTGTTGTCAACAATATCAATCATCATCGTTTGTCTGCAAGTCATATCAAACGAATTTATAATTCCCTGAATAAGACTTAAGGCGAGAATAAAGTTGATATTGTATATTTTTAAATAAATCAACAATGCCAAAGCTCCAGCCTGAAGCATCGCTAGAGATTGTAATAGAATCATAGATTTATGTCTGTCGTAACGTCCAATAATACTTCCTGCTAAAGGAGCCAGAAATAAGGAGGGAATCATACTTAAGAAAGTGGCTAATCCAAGTAAAAAAACAGAACCTGTAACGCTATAAACCATCCAACTTACAGCTGTTTTTTGAAGCCATGTTCCAACTACTGAAACAGATTGTCCGTAAAAGAATAGTTTGAAGTTTCTAGATTTTAAGGCTTTAAACATGATGCTTAATATTTTTTTACAAAGTTCGGAATTATGATTTCATTAGAAAAATTAATAATTTTACTTATAATGAGTATTTAAACTTATCAATATGGAGATTTATCAATTAGAATATTTTATAAAAACGGCTGATGTGCTCCATTTTACTAAAGCAGCTGAACTGTGTTTTGTAACTCAATCCGGATTGTCGCAACAAATTAAAAAACTAGAAGAAGAACTCGGAATGCCTTTGTTTATTAGGATTGGCAAAAAAGTTCAACTCACTGAAGCAGGTTCGGTTTTTCTGATTCATGCCAAACAAATTATCGAAAATGTGCAAAGCGGAAAACAGGCAATCGACGATTTGAATCAAATGATTGGTGGAGAATTACGAATTGGTGTAACATACATTTTTGGACTTTTGGTTTTACCAGTGGTCAATTTGTTTGCAAAAAGGTATCCAAATTTGAGAATTGTTGTCGAATACGGTTCAACAGAACCATTAGAAAACAAATTAGTAAATAACGAGTTGGATTTGGTTTTGGTCATTTCTTCCAAAGAAATAAAGAAAACTATTCAAAAAGTGCCTTTATTCACTTCTGATTTGGTTATGGCAGTTTCTAAAAAACATCCTTTGGCTGTTTTAGATAAGATTTCCTTTAAAAAAATAGAAGACTATCCGCTTGTTTTGCCTGTAACTGGATTTAGTTCTCGAGAATTTCTCGATGAACTGTTTATAAAGAATCACATGAAACCAAGAGTTTCGATCGAATTAAATGCGGTTCATGCACTTTTGCAATTGGTTGAAGAAAGCGATTGGGTAACTATTGTTACTGAAAAAGCCCTAAAAGGCTGGGATAATTTAAAAGCAATAAAGCTCACAGGAGTTCCCACGCAAAGAGATTCGTACATGTTGACGATAGAAGGAGCGTATCAGAAAAAAGCAGTAAAACTGTTTATGGAAGAATTTAGAAAAAGTATGTAAAGGAATATTGGATTTTGTTTTTGTAACTCAGTTTTTTTTGTGTTATTTGCAAACCTAAATAGAGAGGTGTCCGAGTGGTTGAAGGAGCTAGCCTGGAAAGCTAGTATGTGGGTAACTGCATCGAGGGTTCGAATCCCTTTCTCTCTGCAGATTTAAATGTCAAAAGGTATCAAAAACCTCGAAAACGTATTGTTTTCGAGGTTTTTTGTTATTAATACTTTTGTTTGTAGCTAATTAACATGAAATCATGAATTGTCTTTATTGATCTTAATTAATTCCATATTTTATACTACAACAATTGAATGAATATTTTACAATTAAATTTTAATTTAAAATATTGATTTTTAAGTAATTATGTTTTTAGTAATGGAGTTTATTTATGTTTGTGAAATAATGTGTTGAAAAACAGCAGGATAGAACAGGATGCTAATAAAATGTTAAAGAAATAGTTTTGAGGTAACTAACCATAAACCAAAATTCTATGAGACACATTTGTTAACTCCAAGTGGGTTGCCTTAATTATTATTTAAACCACGATAATAATTAAAATCTTCGGTAACCAGTTATGCCCAACTGTGGCTAACAAACCATAAAAAAAATAGACTATTTTTTTATTGCTAACTATTAACCATTATTATTTATGAAAAAACAATTACTCTTTGAGTCTAAATCATTTTGTTCTCGAAAGATGCTCTTTAGACTAACTTTTTTTATTTTTTTTAGTCTTTTGACTATTCAAAATTCATTTGCACAGCAATGGGCTATCTTAGGAAATGAAAATCAAGTATCCTCCGTTGCAACTACTTATACTTCAATTACGGCTTTAGACAATGTTCCTTATGTGGTATATAGGGAAGGTACAGTTTCAAAAGTAAAAAAAAGAAATACTACCACAGCTGTATGGGAGCAGCTTGGAGATGATATTGGCACTAATGTTACCTATACAAGAATATATGTAGATAAAGCCAATAATCTTTTTGTTACTTATGTTGATGTTTCTAACGGAAATAAATTAGCTGTAAAAGTATTTAACGAAAGTAGCCAGATTTGGGAACCATTAAATGCTGATATAAACAATCTTTACGTTTCGTCCGGATCAGTAAATAATAATGTATCTCAATACAATTCAACTCCACGTAGTTCGTTAGCATTCGATTCAGACAATAACCCATACATTGCTTTTGGAGATGGTGTGAATTTAACTCCTTATGTAAAGAAATTTGATGGTACTTCTTGGATAACTGTAGGTTCAGCAGCTGTGAATTCAGCAGCAAAAGCAGTAGCAGTAAGTTTAGTGATAGATGAAGCAGATGTGCCTTGGTTGGTATTTTGTAGTTTATCTGCAACTAATTCTTCTACTGGTCCTATGGCGCTTTATCAATTTAATAATGGTATTTGGAGTTCTATTACTCCTACAGTAACTGCAGGCATTCGTCATACAAGTATGGTACTTAATTCTGCTGGGAACTTGGTTATTGCGTATTTTAATACTGCAGATACTAATAGAGCAACAGCTATTGAGTATAATAAAACTACTGCTACTTGGAGTTCTACCAGTAGAATAGGTTCTAGAGATTCCCCAAGTTTAAGTTTGATAAGAGATGTGTCAGGCAATCTTTATTGTTCATTTATTGATAATGTTAGTAGTACTGCAACTTTCTCGGCTAGAGTCTTCAAGCAAACTGCAGGTGCCACTGCATGGATTGAAATGAAAGACCCTACAGTAGTGCGAGGGATAGATGAGCCTGTGGGTAATTTAACGATTGCTGCAGGAAACGAATATCCTTTTGTAGTTTATACAAAAAATAATTCTAGTAATATAAGTACTCCGATTGTTAGAATGTATACGCCACCGCCACCACCAGCCATACTTAATACTTTGGCTGCAACTAATATTACTACTAATACTGCTGAAACAGGAGGGAATATTACTTCTAATGGAGGATCTGCAATAACAGAAAGAGGAGTGGTTTATAGCATTAGCAATAATCCAACAACGGCTAATACCAAGGTTCTGGCTAGTTCTGCAGGTTCAGGATCATATTCTGTAACCATTCCTGGGCTTAACCCAGCAACTTTGTATTATGTAAGAGCTTATGCTATTAATAGTGGAGGTACGTCTTATGGAGATAATGTTCGTTTGAATACCTTAGCCCTGCCTGATGCAGTTGTAACTACACCTAAACAAATGGAATTTTTAAATCGTGGAGTAGTTGCTGTGCGTAAATCGAGTAATCAGGTTTTTGTTAGTTGGCGTTTGTTAGGTAATGATCCATCAGGAATTGCCTTTAATGTGTATCGTGATAGTATAAAACTCAATACAGCACCAATAACAAATTCTACCAATTTTCTGGATAATACTACTGTTAATGGTGTTTATACTGTTAAGGCAGTAAATAATAATATAGAAGGGGCTGCTTCAACACCAGTTTCAGTTTGGGCTAATAATCAATTGTCTATTCCTTTGCAAATTCCTCCAGGAGGAACTACTCCTGATGGCAAAGCATATACTTATACTGCTAATGATGCTAGTGTAGGAGATGTTGACGGTGATGGGGAATATGAAATCTTTTTGAAATGGGAACCTACTGTGGCTAATCATAACTCAGGTGGATATAGTGGAAATCAGATTTTTGACTGTTATAAATTGGATGGAACTAAATTATGGCGTATTGATCTAGGTATCAATATGAATGGAGGTCCTCACTTTAACCCCTTTATGGTTTATGATTTTGATGGAGATGGTAAAGCAGAAATCATTCTTAAAACAGCTGATGGAACTATTGACGGTACAGGTGCTGTTATAGGTAATGCTACTGTTGATTATCGAAATACTTCAGGTTGGGTACAGCAAGGACCTGAGTTTTTAACTGTTTTTAATGGTTTAACAGGAGCTGCAATGGCTAGTACAACATACCAGCCAGCCCGAGGAAATACTTCTGATTGGGGTGACAATTATGGTAATCGTCAGGATCGTTTTGTATCGGCTGTTGCATATCTTGATGGCGCAAGACCAAGTATTGTTGTAGGACGTGGATATTATGATAAACTGGCTCGTGCTGCTTACGACTGGCGTGATGGACAATTGACATTACGTTGGATATTTGACAGTAAAGATCCAAATGATCCAGCTAATAATGCTTATTCCAGCCAAGGGAATCATCAAATGACCGTTGGTGATGTTGATGGAGATGGTAAAGATGAAATTATCAATGGGTCAAGTGCTATTAATGATAATGGAAAACGACTTTGGACTTATGGTCAGGGGCATGGTGATGCATTGCATATGTCAGATATGGATCCAGATCGTCCAGGTCAGGAAATCTGGCAATGCTTAGAATCCCCTGGGCAATACAGCCCATATGGAATTCGACTTAATGACGCGAAGACTGGTGCAATGATTTTTGGAGTGCCTACTACAGGTGATGTAGGTCGTGCTTTAGCCGCCGATATTGATCCCAATCATAGAGGTTATGAAATGTGGAGTTCTTCAGGAAATCTTTATAATGTTCAGGACGGACAAATTGGAACAAGTAAACCTACTGGAGGAAGCCAAGCCGTTAATCATGTTGTATGGTGGGATGGTGATTTAGGCCGTGAAGTGCTAGATGGAACTATTTTAGATAAATGGAACCCCGTTACAAAATCATTAAATCGTTTATTTACTATATATCAGGCAGCTCCGGTTTCGTCTAATAATGATTCTAAAAAGAATCCTGCTCTTACTGCGGATATATTTGGCGATTGGAGAGAAGAAATTATTTTACGCCGAAGTGATAATACAGCATTAATTATTTTTACAACCAATATTCCTACGGAGCATCGAATTTATACCTTGATGCATGATCCGCAATATCGTACAGCAATAGCTTGGCAAAATTCGGCATACAATCAGCCACCACATCCAAGTTTCTTTTTAGGCTATGATATGGAAGAAGCGCCAACTCCTAATATTGAGGTGAAATATATTACAGCACCAGAAGTTAAAAATACAACAGCGAATACACGCTTTGATGGATGTGATACTACTGTTGTTTATTCAGCAGAAGCAGATGCATTTCCGGTTCCAGATTATACGTATGCCTTTGCAGGAGCTACTACAGGTTCTGGTGTAGGCACAGGTTCAGGGAGTATATTTAACAAGGGAGTTACAGAGGTAACAGTTAGAGCTAATAACTCTTCGGGCTCAGTTGACTATAGTTTTAATGTTACAGTAGTCGATTCAATTGCTCCAGTTTTAACTACTCCGACTAATCAAAACTTATGTTATAATGAAACCTATAGTATTCCAGTATTGGTAGCTAATGACAATTGTAATGTGGCTTCTATTAGCTATAACATAACAGGTGCTACTCAAAGAAGTGGACAGGGTACGGATGCAAGCGGAAACTTCAATGTGGGAGAATCTACTATAAGCTGGATAGTTACTGATGCAGATAATAATCAAGCTACTGGCTCAACTATTGTTAACATAATTGCTCCTTTAGTGGTAACTATTCCAGATGTATATGCGGTAAGCTCAGGCTCAGTTAACACACTTTATAAAGGTTATGGACCAAGCTCTCTTAACTTGAATACAATAGCAGCAGGAAGTTCAGGATCTTATACGTATTTATGGAGTACAGCTGAAACAACTTCATCTATTAATGTAAATAGTGCGGGAACTTATACAGTAACTATTACAGATGAAAATGGGTGTAGTACTGAAGCATCAATAGTTATTAATGTGGTAGATGTTAGGTGCGGAAATAAAAATGATAAAGTGATGATTTGTCATAATGGAGCTAATCTTTGTGTAGCATCGGCTGCTGTTCAGGCTCATTTAAATCATGGATGTAAATTAGGTTCTTGCTCTATGTCATCAATAAATCAAGAACCAACAATTGAAGTCTTAGGATATCCTAATCCTACAACAGGACAATTTACGGCAGAACTGAGTGGATTTAAATCGACAAAAGCTGATGTTGTAATCGTAAATGTTATTGGGCAAATTGTAATGCAAAAAGAGGTTAAACTAGTAGGTGGAAAGCAAAATGTTTCTTTTAATATTTCTAATCAGGCAAGAGGTATTTATCTTTTGAAAGTATTGAGTGGAGATGGAGAAAAGACTTTAAAAATACTACTTGATAAATGATAACACTTTAATCTTTTAATAATTTATTTTTTAAAAGCTGTTAGAAAAGTAACTTTCTAACAGCTTTTTTTATGTTGAGAATTGCTGAATATTAACTCTTATGTTTTGTTGAGGTTTTTTGAAAGTAGAAATTGATAGAATTCTAAATCACCATTAAATTACAACCACGAATATCCGAATTATCAAAACGACCTAATACCTCAAAAGAATTATTAGAATATTTTTTGCCCAAATCTTGTGTGGCAATAAAAGAGCAAGAATTGATGTTAGCCAAATCAATCACGTTGATTCCGCCTGTTTTTCCTTGCGGAATATAAGTCAAAGCATCTTCGGTGTCACGAATGAGAATTTGCATCCAGGAAGGGCATTCAAATACTCCATTTCCTAATGAATAGGCTTGCGAAAGTAATTCGGTCATTCCGTATTCAGAATGGATTGCTGAAACACCAAAACCGTTGCACAATTGTTCGTGTAATTCTTCGCGAATCATTTCTTTGCGTTTGCCTTTCATGCCGCCAGTTTCCATAATAATGGTGTTTTGGAGTTGGAACTTTTCTTTTTCGATTAAATCGAGTAGGGCATAGGTTACACCAATTAAAATAACATTTTGTCCAGCATTTTCTAATTCGATTAGTTTTTTAATCAAATCCTCATGATTATGAAGGTAAAAACCACTTTCTGGATGATTAGAAAGTTTAATCAAATCTTCAACCATGTAAATTAATGAAGAGCCATCTCTTTCCAGATAGGATGGAAGTAAGGCTAAAACAACATAATTTTCGATGTTACCATAAAATTCCGAAAATCCTTTTCGGTAACTTTCTTCATAAAGCGTTACATCGGTTACAAGATGTTTACTGGTAATCATACCTGTTGTTCCGCTACTACTAAAAATAGTTTGAATAGGATCAGAATTAGAAACTACCTGGTGACTTTTGAAGAACTGAATGGGTAAAAAAGGAACTTGTTGTATCGTTTTTACACACTGTACATCTGTTTTTAGGAAGTCGCAAAATTCTCTATACACTAAATTGTTCTCATATTGAAAACGGAATACTTTTAAAGCTATTTTTTCAAATTGCTTTTGATTCGAAATAGTAAATATATCAGTAGCTGTAATCAAGAATTTTTTTTGGCAAAGGTATAAATTAAATGCTTTTTGTTGGGAATAAAAAAAGCTTCAATTTGAATGTTGAAGCTTTTGAATCCATTTCAGGGTTTGTATTTATCTTATAATCAATTTTCGGGTTGCCGAGGCATTGTCTTCATTTATTTTTATGATATAAACGCCTGGCATTAAGCTAGAAACATTCAGCTCCTTAGTGCTAAGGTGAGTTTGAAGTACTTTCTTTCCCAGAAGATCAAAAATAATGATTTCTTTATCGCTGTCGTTTTTTGTCGAAATGTTTACTATTCGACTACTGTTTACAGGATTAGGATATAGATTCAAACCCTCAATAACAGAAGGATTGTTTGGGTTTACTTGCTGTTTAGTTGCCTGAGCATTAATGCTCAAGGAACAGAGAAAAACCATTAAAATGAGACTATAAAAGTAGTTTTTTTTCATTAGCTTGATTTTGAATAGTAAAGATAAGCAAATATTTCAAATAGTGTGCCAAAAAAAATGCCCTCCTAATTAAAGGAAGGCATTTTCTATAGATGTTATATGGTTTTTTCTTTATTACAAACCTTTTGTCCATCCTAGAGCCCAATTTGGAACTCCTGAACCATTTCCTGCTCCAGTAGCATTTGCATTTTCAGTGTAAACTTTAGATACATCAGGAACTACTCCGGTAACTGGAGTTGTAGCTGTACCTTTAGATTTAACTGCTACGTCTTCGAATTTTACGTTAGTTGCTAATAAGTCAGTTCCAACATATGAAATACTTTCGTTATGTTGTACATCAAAACCAGTTGACCAACCTTTTAAAACAACATTGTCAAATTTACCCTTAGTTCCTACTCTTAATTTCATACCTTGAGATTCTCCATTTGTTGAAGCTGTTGTACCAACTAATGTAAGATTTTTAATATTTGGAAAAGAAATTGGAGCGGCTAAGTGATTATTAGAGTTGTTATCTGCTTCGATACCTCTGTTTCCAGGATTAGTTCTGATTCCGTACCAGTTTTCACCATTTCCGTTCCATCCTTCAGTCCAATCGAACAAATCATCACCAACTAATGCAGCGTCTTTGTTTGAAACTACTAAGTGTTTTGCGTCTACAGTTCCACCAAACCATTCAAAACCATCATCAGAGCTTTCGAAAACCTGAACATAATCAACAACAGTTCCTTTACCAACTCCGAAGAATGAAACTCCATTGAATTCTTTATCACTATTGTAAGAGTAACCAGGATATTCAACTCTTAAATATTTAATTGATCCAGAGTTATCATTAGCATCAGTTCCACCGTATGCTAACTCAGAAACTTCAGCAGTAGCAGTACTACCTATGTTCTTGTTGATAGGAGCTTTTCCACAAATTACTAATCCTCCCCATGCTTGTGGTTTTTTAACTGTAGCTGTCATAACAACTGGATTTGTAGCAGTTCCCTGAACGTCAATTTTTCCTCCCTGTGCAACAGCAATATATCTAACAGCTTCAAATTGATTAGCGCCTAATTCTGTAGCTTCGATAATAACTCCAGGTTTTATTGTTAGCTTTGCAGTGTTTTTAACTACTAATTTTCCTGTAAGTTTGTAAGTTCCAGATTCTAATACAACCTCACCACTGTTGATTTCTCCTTGTAGATTTTCTCTAACTACTACGAAATCTGATTTTGGTCCGTCATTTTTGTTGTCATCGTTTGAGCAAGATGTTGTAAGTGTTACAAGAGATAAAGTTGCCAAACCGAAAATTGTTGAAAGTGTTTTTTTCATTACTTTTTTTATTAGTTATGTTTATGCAAAGATTAAAACTTAAGTCTGAATGAATGTTAAGCTGTTGTGATGTGTTTGTTATTTGTATTTTAAATAAACATTAAGTAAATGCTAACCCAGTGTTTCTTTAATGTTTCTTAGAATTGGTAGTTAATGCCTATTCCAAACGTGATACCTTTTTTATAGTTAAAAACTAAAATGTCTCCTCCTGCATTTTCCTGAACTCTTTTAAATTCTGGATCTAAAAGGTTTCTTGCTCCAAAGTCAATTCCTAAGCTTTTGTTTAGTTTCGTTTTGAAAATAAGATCTAAAGATCCCATAGCTTTATCTACTAGATTTCCTTTTTCTTCATTTCCAATAGCGAAAAGTTTATCAGAATAATGGTTGTAAGCCAGGGTTGCCATAATTCCAGAATCATTTTTAAAATTTTTAGTGTAGGATAGATCAGCATTCAAAATTAAATCAGAAGCTCCTGTAAAACCTGAACTACTATCTGTAGTATTGATACTTAACTGTCCATTAGTTTCTTCACTAACCTTGTTAGCATCAATATCCTGATGTGTTTTTATCAAAGAAGCATTAAATCCAAAAGAAAGCTTATTTGTGTATTCTCCTTCGATTTCAAAAATATTTTTTCTTGCTTCTAATTCAATTCCATAAGCATAACCAGCATCTCCAATATTTACAAAAGAAATATCATTTGATGAAGAAGCAACAACAATTTGATTAATTGGGTCTAAAATGTATTTTCCAAAAGCGGTAACAGAGAATAATTCATCACTTTTTGGGAACATTTCCCATTTAAGGTCAAGGTTGTAATTTTGTGAAGGATATAAATCAGGATTACCAATTTCGGATTGCATTACATCTTCATATATAAATTTAGCACGCTCTTTAAATTGTGGTAAAGTGTAAGTTTTACTAGCAGCTAAACGAAGATTTTGCTTTTCGTTTAATTCATATTTAAATACAAGGCTTGGTAAAAATTCATTTCTTTCAAATGTATTTGTTCCTCCAGCTGCATCAAGTTGTGTTCTCCAGTTAACGGTTTGAGAAATTCTTTCGTATCTAACGCCAAAAACAGAACTTAATTTATCAGATAATTTATATTCGATATTACCAAACCCTGCGTGTATATCCTGATCACCATTATAAGTTTGAGGAGTCATTCCAGCAAAAGCAGAAATTGAGAATAAACCGTTGTTATAATTTTGCTGATTAAAAAAGGCATCTAAATTATTTGGTACTACTGCTGTTTGTAAACCATCCTGAGTTATACGTAAATTAAACTGGATAGCCTCAAAATCACGTTTTTTAAATCGACCGTTGTAACCTGCAACTATTTTACCTTTAGAATCACCACTTTTGGCATCTCCTAATTTATAAGTAAAAGCAAGATTGGCTGCTGTTTCGTCTTCTTTTAGGTTTTGATAATATCTTTGATTATCTGTAATTGTTGCTTGGGCAAGATTGTAAACACCAGTGTTTCTATAGTAGAACAATTTGTTTTGGGTTCTGTCTGGCATATCACCTTTTACGGTGTTGTGCGATAATCCCCAGTCAAAATCTATTTTATCAGTAATTTTATGATTACCTATAAGTTGATTAATAAAAATAGTATTTTGTAAAAATAAACCTCTTTGAACAATAAGATCAGCCTCTGCATTGTCAAAATCTCTGTCACTTCCAATATAATTGTCTCGGCTTTGTTCCGATGAATTAACGAATAAAAAGTTATAGCCAATTTTATGGTTTTTGTTCAAGCGATAATTCGCATTAAACATACCTGTAGTATTAGTATTGTAGCTGTATTTTTCCTGTTGGAAAGTTTTTAATGAAGCACCCTGAGCATTTACGTTTTGTGTAAGTCCTTCTCTAAATTCGTAGCCATTATTAAAACCAGCTGTTGCAAAAATACTAAGTTTTCCTTCTTCACCAATGTTGAAAGTTTTTCCAGCCTTTAAGTTAAAATTACCGCCAAAAGGAGATTCTTTTTTAGGATTAAGACTGTTTTCAAAATTATATGCTGTTAATGGATTATTTGGAACTCCATAGGAAACAAAACCTGTTTTGCTTGGGCCTTGTTGCAATAAAAAAGTACTAGAGTTTTGTACTGCATTAGTGTTAATTTTTGATCCTAATGAAATTTCAAACATTCCTTCTCCTTTGTAATCTTTAGATACAATGTCTACATTTCCTCCAGCAAAATCGCCATACATTTTTGCGCCGTATGACTTGTCTATTGAAATATATTCAACAATATCAGTTGAAAAAAGATCAAGTGCAATATTTTTTCTTTGAGGGTCGTTTGAAGGAATAGGTAATCCGTTCATAGAGGTAGAATTGTAACGGTCGCCCAATCCTCTTACATAAACGTTGTTGCTTCCTTCTTGTTTAGAAACACCAGAAGTTTTTGCTACAGCCGCAGCTACATCTCCCACACCTTTTCTTGATAATTCCTGTGCGCCAATATTTTGTTTAATTTCTACTGCATTTTTTTGTTCAAGTAATAATGCGGTCTCTTTTTGTCTATTGACGGTGTTTTTAATAACAACATCTTGAAGAGTAACTGCTCCTGATGATAAGGTCTGATTGATGACAAGTTTAGCTCCTTCAGTTATTTTTACTGGAACTTCTTTTGTTTCGTAGCCTACAAATGTGTATTGAATAACATAGCTTCCTGGTGCGATACTGATAGAGTATTTTCCATCAATATCAGTAGTAGTGTTGATTTTAGTTCCTTTTACAAAAACGTTTGCAAAAGGTAGTGTTTCATTATTAGAATCTTTGTCCGTTATTACTCCTGAAATCGTACCTTTACTTTGAGCAAAGCTAAGTGTAGTAATAAAAAGTGTTAGAATGAATAATCTAAGTTTCATAATTGATTAAATTTTTTGCAAAGAAATACTAGCTTTGTAAAGTTGATGTTAATCGGCTGTTACGTTTGTGTTTCTTGAATATTACTAAATTGTTATCTCTTTAAATTACGGTTAACAGGAGTTTTATGCTGTTTTTTTATTGTTACATTTACATCGCAAAAGAAAATTTGCCAGATTATGAAAAAGAAAAACACAAAGATTTTATTGGTTGATGACGAACCAGATATTTTAGAAATTGTTGGTTACAACCTATCTCAAGAAGGTTATCAAATTGTTACAGCTTCTAATGGAAGAGAAGCAATAGCTAAGGCTAAGAAAGAACTACCCGATTTAATTATTATGGATGTGATGATGCCTGAAATGGATGGCATGGAAGCTTGTGAGAACATTCGAAACATTCCTGAATTAAGTAATGTAATCATAACATTCCTGACAGCAAGAAGTGAAGACTATTCTCAAGTAGCCGGTTTTGATGCTGGAGCCGATGATTATATTACAAAACCAATTAAGCCAAAGTTATTAGTAAGTAAAGTAAAAGCTTTGTTACGAAGATTAAAAGAAACAAGCGAACAAGATAGTGAGACACTAAATGTAGGCGGAATCGAAATTAATCGTGAAGAATATAAGATTATAAAAGACAATATCGAGATTGCTTTGCCTCGAAAAGAATTTGAATTGTTTTATCTATTGGCTTCAAAACCTGGAAAAGTATTTAAAAGAGACGAAATTTTAGATAAAGTTTGGGGTAATGAAGTAGTTGTAGGTGGAAGAACTATTGATGTTCATATTAGAAAACTTCGTGAGAAAATAGGCGATGATCTTTTTAAGACCATAAAAGGAGTAGGTTATAAATTTGAAGTATAATATTGGTTTTTAAAACCATATAAGTCATATAAGTTTAACTGATATTATGGTTGGGCTTTTCTTTATATAAAGAAAGTTCATATAAGTATTGTCTAATAGTTGTTAAATATTCTGTTTTAGTAGTAATAACAATTTAAGGTGATAAAATTTTCTTTTTGTTCTTATGCTTATATGCTCTTATTTTAAAAATTATATTTTTGTCAATAACCAAAGACAAAAACTTATCTGACTTATATGTTTAAATAAGATAGAGTTGTTGTTATTAAGAACAAAGACGAATATATGAAGATTAGTTTTAAAAAAACATACAAGTTTGCCATAAAATCGGCATTTTATATCAGTATTTTTTCCACAGCTTTTGTTGTTTTTTTGGCAATGGTTATTTTTAAAGCCAACACTAAAAATCTTCTGTTTTTTGGGATCACTTTTCTTTTTGCTATCTATCTTTTTTCCTTTTTAGTATTACAATATCGTGTAGAGCGTTTTATTTATAGAAGAGTAAAAAAAATCTACGATGATGTTTCTTTGCTAGAATCCAGTACGCTCATCAATCAGCCTATTACAACTGATATGGAAACCTTAACCCGCGAAGTTAAGAAGTTTGCTACCGATAAGAAATTGGAAATCGAAATGCTCCAAGTCCGTGAAGAATACCGAAGAGAGTTCTTAGGGAATATTTCACATGAATTAAAAACACCACTTTTTACGGTTCAGGGATACATTTCTACATTGTTAGACGGAGCAATGGAAGACAAGACTATTCGAAAAAAATATTTAAAACGTGCCGATAAAGGCGTGGAGCGTTTGATATATATAGTAGAAGATTTGGATATGATTACCAAATTAGAATCGGGAGATTTGAATTTAGAAATCACTGAATTTGATATTGTCGAATTGATTCGAAATATTTTCGAGTTGTTAGAAATGAAAGCCGATAAGAAAAAAATTACATTGGCATTCGAAAACGAATACATTCGTCCCAATTTTGTAAAAGCCGATAAAGACAGAATTCAGCAAGTTATCGAAAACCTAATTGTCAATTCAATTAAATACGGAAAAAGAGAAGGAACTACTGAAGTGGCTGTAGTTAATTTGACTAAAGAAAAAGTATTGGTTCGAATAAGCGATGATGGCGAAGGAATTGAAAAACAAAACATACCGAGACTTTTTGAGCGTTTTTACCGTGTGAACAAAAGTGGTTCAAGATCCGAAGGAGGTTCTGGATTAGGATTAGCTATTGTAAAACATATTATCGAAGCGCATAAAGAAAAAATATATGTAGAAAGTGAATTCGGGATAGGTTCCGAATTTTCATTTACTATCGAAAAAGCAAATAAGAAACAACTCGTTTCTAAGGATTAAATGTCCTTGTTTTTAATTTTTGTACGATTTATTGCCAACTAATATTAAGTCAATGTATCTTGTTTTTAATGTTTTAGCTCTCTAAAGTCAAGTAAACACTAAGATATCGTATTGTAAATATTAATTTATCATCAACATAATATTGTGTTAACATTAGCTTAACACAGCAGCTTCACCTTTGCAAAAAAAATAAATCATAAAACAAAAAATGAAAAAATTTTTATTTGCGGGTTTGCTAGCTATTTCATTTGTTGCTCATGCTCAGGATATTAAAAAAGATGCAGTTGCTAAAGAAGTAGTTCGTATTTTAGATTCTATTAATAAAGCAAAAGTTGAAGAAGAAAATAACAAACCTAAAAAAGAACATTGGTTTGATAATATAGGAATAAGAGGTTATGTACAAGTAAGATATAACGGATTATTATCGACTAATGATAAAGTTTCTTGCGAACAATGTGATAAATCCTGGGGAACAACTTCTACTGAACCAGATGCTAAAGCAAATAATGGATTTTTTATAAGACGTGCGCGTATTGTATTTTCAGGCCAAATCCATCCTAACGTTTATTTTTATATCCAACCTGATTTTGCTAGTTCACCTAGTTCCGGAATCAATAATTTTGCACAATTAAGAGATGCATATTTTGATTTATCTTTCGATAAAAAAAGAGAATTTAGATTGCGTTTAGGGCAAAGTAAAGTGCCTTATGGTTTTGAAAATATGCAATCAAGTCAAAATAGATTAACATTAGACCGTAACGACGGTTTAAATAGTGCTGTGGCTAACGAACGTGATTTGGGGGCTTTTTTCTACTGGGCGCCAGCTGAGGTTAGGGAGCGTTTTGCTATGTTGATAAAAGACGGTTACAAAGGATCAGGAGATTACGGAGTATTTGCTTTTGGAGCTTACAACGGACAAACCGCTAACAAATCTGAAGCTAATAGAAATTTACATGTTGTTACTCGTTTTAGTTATCCTTTTGTTGTAGGGAGTCAAATTATCGAGCCAGGTATTCAGGCTTATACAGGAAAATGGGCTTTTACTAACGAACTTTCTACAGGTGTAACTACTGCAAATAAACAAAATACTTTAGACCAACGAGTAGCGGCTTCTTTCATTCTGTATCCAAGACCTTTTGGAATCCAAACGGAATACAATATTGGTAGAGGGCCTCGTTACAATAAAACAACTAATACTGTTGATGTATCTAGTTTAGAAGGTGGATACATCACTTTAAACTACAAATTAGATTTACCAAAACATCAGTTAATTTATCCTTTTGCTAAGTTCCAATATTATGATGGAGGAAAAAAATTCGAAAAAGATGCCAGAAGTTATGTAGTAAGAGATTATGAATTTGGGATCGAATGGCAGCCACTTAAGGCTTTTGAATTAGTTGCAGAATGGGTAATTGCAGATCGAACTTTTGAAGATAGTGCGCTACCAAATAACAGACAAAGAGGAAATTTATTGCGATTACAGGCGCAGTTTAATTTCTAATTAAAAGTACTGAAAATTAGGTTTTTAGATGCTGTTTTTTCGAAATAAATAAACATTACATAATGTGTTGTTAACGCAGAGGTAACATTGACAAAATACCTTTGTCCAAATTAAATTAAATCATAAAAATGAACAAAATTAAATTATTTTTGATTTTACCTTTAATAGGTATGTTGAGTTGTGGTAAGGCTAAAACAGACGAAAAAAGTTCTGGAGATAAAGCAGCAGCTGTTTCGGTAACCTTAAAAGGAAGTGATACTGTTTTGCCATTGGCACAAAAAGAAGCGGAAGATTTGATGAAATCAGATGCAAGTACTAGTATTACGGTAGTAGGTGGTGGATCAGGAGTAGGGATTACTGCTCTTATTGATGGAACTACTGACATTGCAATGGCTTCAAGAGATTTAAAAACGGAAGAAAAATTAAAATTTTCTGAAGCTAAAAAAGAAATTGAAGAAGTAGTGATTGCTTTTGATGCTTTAACAGTAATTGTTAATCCGGCAAATGGAGTTTCTAAATTGACTCGTGAGCAATTAGAGAAAATTTTCACAGGAGAAATTAAAAACTGGAAAGAAGTAGGTGGAGCGGATGAGAAAATTGTGGCGTATTCAAGAGAATCTTCTTCAGGAACGTATGAGTTTTTTAAAGAAGAAGTAATGGCTAAGAAAAACTATGCAACTGATGTATTGAGTTTACCTGCTACAGGAGCAATTGTTCAGGCGGTTGGTCAAACTAAGGGAGCTATTGGTTACATTGGATTGGCTTATGAAACTAAAGAAGTTAAGCAATTAGCAGTTTCTTATGATCAGGGTAAAACTTTTGTGGAACCATCTGTAGCAAGTGCTAAAGATAAAAGCTATCCAATTTCAAGACCATTGTTTTATATGTATGATAAAACAAATGCAGCTAAAGTAAAATCAATAATTGATTATGCGCTTTCGGAAGCAGGACAAAAAACAGTTTCAGAAATTGGTTATATTCCTTTGAAATAATTAACAAAGGTTACTATTATATTCTTAGAAAGGTTATCGTTTTTGATAACCTTTTTTTTATACCATTTCTTATTTACAAATATTCCCTTAACATTAAGTTAACCCAATCATAATAACTACAGAACATTCAATCTTGAGGACTGATGTAGTTTTGCGAAAATTAAAAGATACTGATTTGAAAACAAATTTGAAACAGCTAAAAGAGAAAATCATAGAGACCATTTTGATGCTAAGTGGTGCCGCTACAAGTATCACAGTAGTGTTGATTGTTTTTTTCTTATTTATTGAAGGAGCTGGAGTTTTTAGCAGAAAACCAATTGATGATGGTTATCTATTAGCAGTGAATGCTACTAATAATGTGAAGACACTTCAACCTTCGCAAATTAAAGATATTTTCGATAAAAAAATCACTAATTGGAATCAGTTAGGTGGCGAGAATAGACCGATTGTAGTTTTTAGAACTAGTGATATTACCGAATATTATACGGAAGAAGAATTAGGTGCCGATTTTGAATATTTCCCAGATAAAATAAACGAATTAATCCAGAAACAACCAGGTATAATTGCCTTTTTTTCGGAGAAGTATAAGTCGGATAAATTTAGTGGAAAAGAATTAGATATTGATAAAATTAAGGTTTGGGAATTTTTATCTGGTGAAGAATGGTTTCCTACTGCACAGCCTATTGCTCAAATGGGAGTGAAGCCTTTAATATATGGAACTTTGTGGGTGAGTTTTGGAGCTATTTTATTGGCATTGCCTATTGGATTAGCCGCTGCAATTTATCTGAGCGAAATTGCTAAAAAAAGAACCAGAAGTTTATTAAAACCTTTAATCGAATTATTAGCTGGAATTCCATCTGTAGTGTATGGTTTTTTTGGACTGGTGGTTATTGTTCCTTTAATTCAAAGTACTTTTAATTTACCTGTGGGAGAAACTGCATTGGCAGGAAGTGTGGTTTTAGCTATTATGGCTTTGCCTACTATTATTACTATTTCAGAAGATGCAATGCGCAACACACCACGCGCCATGAAAGAAGCTAGTTTGGCTTTAGGAGCATCAAAATGGCAAACTATTTATAAGGTGGTAATGCCTTATTCGGCTTCGGGAATTACTGCGGGAGCTATTTTAGGAATTGGTAGAGCCATTGGAGAAACTATGGCTGTATTAATGGTTACTGGAAATGCTGCTGTAATTCCGCACACGCTTTTGGCTCCAGTGCGAACCATTCCCGCAACCATTGCTGCCGAACTGGGTGAAGCGCCAAACGGAGGTTTACATTACGAAGCTTTATTTGCTTTAGGTTGTATTTTATTCTTGATCACATTTGGGATTAATATGTTAGTCGAATTAGTTACTAATAGAAAATCACACAAAAAACATTAATCATGAGTTCTGAAAATAAATTAGCACGAAAAAAGAGAATCAATCAGCAAATTGCTTTTGGAATCTTTACTGCAATAAGTTATTCTATTGTAGCGCTTTTGTTTGTAATATTGGCTTTTATAGTTGTAAAAGGAATTGGAGTAATCAGTTGGGAATTTATTAGTGCCATGCCAAGTAACGGAATGACCGAAGGCGGAATTTTTCCAGCTATCATTGGTACACTTTGTTTGGTTTTGGCCAGTATGATTTTTGCTTTTCCAGTAGGTGTTTTTGCAGCTATTTATATGAATGAATATGTAAAGGACGGTTGGATTAAAAAGATTATCAAACAAATGACAAACAATCTCGCTGGTGTTCCTTCGATTGTTTTTGGATTATTCGGAATGTCATTGTTTGTAAATAAACTGGGTTTTGGCGATTCTATTTTAGCCGGTGGATTAACTTTAGGGTTGCTTGTGCTTCCAGTTGTTATTCGAACAACCGAAGAATCTTTAAAAGCAGTAGATTCGACTTTTAGACAAGCCAGTTTAGGATTGGGAGCTTCAAAATGGCAAACCACAAGCAAAGTCGTTTTACCAATTGCTTTTCCAAATATCATTACAGGTTTGATTCTTTCTATTGGAAGAGTTTCTGGCGAAACAGCTCCTATTTTATTTACCGTAGCAGCTTACTTTTTGCCTAAATTACCTTCATCTATTTTTGATCAGGCTATGGCTTTGCCGTATCATTTATATGTAATTGCAACCAGTGGAACTAATATCGAAAAGTCCAGAGCAATGGCTTATGGAACGGCACTTATACTAATAATAATTGTATTAATTTCTAATTTATTAGCGAATGCACTTCGTAAATATTACGGAAAAAAAGTAAAAATGAATTAATACCGATTGTTAATTTATAAATCGTCCAATAGAAATATTGGAACAATAAATTATACAGCGGCATTATACCAAATGAGTTGGTTTATAAAATAAAAGTAAAAAGTATAACATGCATAAAATAGAATCCAGAAACGTAAACTTTTTTTACGGAGAAACTCAAGCCTTACATGATATTTCTTTGTCCATGAAGGAAAATACTGTTACGGCACTTATTGGTCCTTCAGGATGTGGAAAGTCAACGTATTTGCGTTTATTAAATCGAATGAATGATTTGATTGATAATACCCGAATGCAAGGCCGTATTTTAATTGATCAAAAGGATATTTATCTTAAGAATACTAATGTAGACGATTTGAGAAAGAATGTGGGAATGGTGTTCCAAAAACCAAATCCTTTTCCTAAAAGTATCTACGAAAATGTGGCTTATGGTTTAAGAGTAAATGGAATTGAGGATAAAAATATAATTGAGGAAAGAGTAGTTACGTCTATTGAACAAGTGGCGCTTTGGGGTGAGGTAAAAGACAAATTAAAAAAATCAGCATTTGAACTTTCTGGAGGACAGCAACAACGTTTATGTATTGCGCGTGCTCTGGCAATTCAGCCATCGGTTATATTAATGGACGAACCTACTTCGGCATTAGATCCAATTTCGACTTCAAAAATAGAAGATTTGATACATGAATTAAAAAATCAATATACTATCGTTATTGTAACCCATAACATGCAGCAAGCAGCGCGTGTAAGTGATAATACCGCTTTTTTCTACATGGGGAAGTTGATTGAATGTGATAAGACAAAAACTATTTTTACAAAACCAACAATACAACAAACTGAGGATTATATAACAGGAAGATTTGGTTGATATTTGTTTCCAATTAATAATCAGCTAACTTTAAAATTAAAATAATGGGATCACACTTCGAAATAGAATTAGAAAGGCTTAAAAATGTAATTATCAAGATTGGTAATCTTGCCGAAAATCAATTAATAGAAGCGGTAAAAGCATTGCTTTCTGAGCCAACGGCAGAAAAAAAAGAGCTTAAAAAGACAGAAGAAAAAATCGATAGGTTAGACGTGAAAATTGATGAAATATGCCAGGCTATTTTTGCGTTGCAACAACCTGTAGCTTCTGATTTACGTTTTATCATGGCTTCGATGCAAATTAGTAATGAGATTGAAAGAATAGGGGATTTGGCAATAAGTGTTATCAAAAATTCGAAAAACATTAAGGATAAGCACGATTTGATTGTAAAATTCAATGTTGCTGAATTGGCTAAACAAGTTGAGGTGATTACTGTAAAAATGAATCAATGTTTTTTAGATAGAAGCGAAACGACTATCGGAGAGATTTTTGTTTTAAATAATAGTATCAAAAAAGGAACTGATGATACCATTCATAATTTAATGAACGAAATGAAATCTAATTCTAAGGCTGTGGTTTCAGGAATGAATTTAGTAATGGTTTTAAAACATTTAGAACGAATTTCAGAGCATTGTACAAATATTGCTGAACATGTTCATTTTATGATTAAAGCTAAGATTATCAAACATGAAAAGTTTGATGATAATAAACAGCTGTAATTTTGGATATTCTAATAAGTAAAAGCTAGGTTCTTTGATAAGAAGAACCTAGCTTTTTTTGTAATAACAAATAGTTTTATATCAATATTTGAGGAGTTTAGTTTAATTGTTTACACCAACAGACTTATTAAATAAACCAATAAGTTCTACAATATTTTTAATATTCAATTTGTTGAATATTTTGTTTTTATGGGTGCTAACAGTCGTCAGTTGGATACTTAGTTTGTTAGCAATTTCAATATTTCCATCACCTTGAACTAACAACTCCGAAATTTCTCTTTCTCTTTTAGATAATTTATCTAATGGATTGATGCTTTG
>Ga0247805_1000253_pt1 | contig 31217 bp, 26 predicted proteins | sample UWRJL044104R1_FD_180930 | JGI IMG/M metagenome (GOLD analysis project Ga0247805, IMG submission 180930) | Plant litter microbial communities from Arlington Agricultural Research Station in Wisconsin, United States - UWRJ-L044-104R-1 | ecosystem: Environmental > Terrestrial > Plant litter >... | reverse complement strand
TTGTCCAGGTGGCGTGATTTTATTCGACATACGTTTGTTGGTACGCAATAAATCAGTTGTATTTAAAAGTTCTTCTGTGCTTTGCAGCAAGTTGATTTTTCCGCCTGACAATTCAAATAAATGTTCAAAAATCACATCGTCTTTTACGGTGTCTTTGTTCCAGCTTAAGTATGACTTTTTCATATGGTTGGCGATTACCAATACCAATGCGTTTTTCATTTCACCATCTTCCCATTTATTGGCAACATCAATCATATATTTGATATTGTTACCGTAAAATCTGTATTTTGGGAAATTTTGTGGGTACTGTAAAACATCCGGTTTTAACTGCAATACATCACGTGACGGAATTGGATATGGCGATTCTACATTTAATTTAAAATCAGACATGATAAAAAGCTGATCCCATAATTTATGCTGAAAATCGGGCACATCACGCAAATGCGGATTTAGGCTTCCCATAACCTGAATGATGTATTTTGCGGCTTTGTTACGCGTTTCATCATCTTCGATACTAGTAGCCTGATCGATCAGTTTCTGCAAATGACGACCATATTCCGGAATAAGTAAACGCTGTCTTTCAGAATTGTATTCTAAGTTAAAAACAACGTCATTCGCGACTTCTTTTTTATATTTTTCGACCATAATTTATAAGGAAACTATACCTTCTATTGTAGACACTTCTTTGTATTTGCCAATCACTTCGTCAGCACTATTCATCGTTACATCTACTGAAACGCTGGTAAATTTACCGGTTTTAGATTTTGTTGTTTTGATAACCGCACCCATACTGTCAAAAGCTTTTTGAACGCGCTCTACATTATCGGCTACCGAAGGCACTATAAATTTATACAAATATTCTGCTGGCCAGGTGTTTGAATTATCCAACTCAACCTTTAGTCTTTCGTAAAATTCGGCGGTGTTTTTTTCTTTATCGTTCTCCATTCGTAATTAAAAATAAACGCAAATATACGGTTTTGGTTTCTGATTTTAGATTTTAGATTTTAGATTTTTTTCAATGGCAAATATGTTATGGTTTCTAATCTATTTTAGCTAAATTTCATTTTCAAGAAGATACCTTTCAAAACTATTAAATTTATAATTTATATTTGAAAAAGATTACATAGAAATTAGGACAAACTCAACAAATGAAACTTAATTATAAAAATTTCGAAATTGAAGTATTTGAAGATCTTAATTACATTTTAAATTCAGTTGATAATTTAAGGCAGTATAAAAAAATCTATTTTGATGGAAGACAACAAGAAAATCAATTTTACCCTTCAAGCAAATATGGAATCGTCATTAAAGAGTGTAAAATTGAAATCTCAAGTATTCTAATTTGTGAAATTGGATGGACAACAAAAGTAAGCGACAACTCATTTATTATTGAGAATGACAAAATATGGATTAGTATTGCTAATAAAATTTATTGTTTCAAAATCCCTTCCCTAGAATTAATTTTTAAAAAAGAATTTGACTCTTTTGCAAATTTTTCAATTTATAAACTCGAAGAAGATATTCTCATTCATGGAGAATTAGAAATCTTTAGAATATCAAAAGAAGGTGATGTTATTTGGACTTTTGGAGGAAGAGATATTTGGGTAAATATTGAAGGTAAAACGGAATTAAGCATTGGAAACAATACGATACGATTATTTGATTTTGACTCTAATGAATATGTTATCGATTTTAACGGAAACCAAGTCGAAGATAATCCAAGAATAGTTTCGAAAGAAATTAAAAAGAAATGGTGGAAAATATTTGGCTAAAGCCGAAAATAAACAAAGCCTTAAATCCGTTGGTTAAAACCAATGGCTATTCAAAAAAGAATTCGAATTTATTTTTGTCAAAGATTTCCAAAAACAAAATCATCATTCCTCTACCTAGCCCTGATTGAGGCGGTATCCTTTTATGGCGGGGTTCGACATAAATGATAAAGCCGAAAGCAGGAACCCATGCTCCCAAAATTACGAAATCATTCGCTCCAGACAAAATAATCTTTCAAATACCAATAACTTTAGGTAAATTTGCGCTTTATTTTACGAAAGTGCAAAAAGAAATCATAGTTATCATTGGTGGACCGGGAACGGGAAAATCTACTCTTTTAAACGAATTAGTCGCTCGCGGCTATTGCTGTTATCCTGAAATTTCAAGACAAGTTACGCTCGAAGCACAGCAGCGCGGCATAGACCAATTATTTTTGGAACAGCCTTTATTGTTTAGCGAAATGCTGTTGGAAGGCCGCATTAAACAATTCAAAAATGCACTCAAAGAAGCTGATAACGTAGTTTTCATCGATCGCGGAATCCCTGATGTTGTTGCCTATATGGATTATATTGGCGATGAATATCCAGCGCATTTTACAAAAGCCTGCGAGAATTTTAAATACTCCAAAACTTTTATTTTACCGCCTTGGGAAGAGATTTACGAAAGCGACACCGAGCGCTATGAAAATTTTGAACAAGCAGAAACGATTCAGAAACATCTTATTGAAACCTATAAGAAATACGGTTACGATCTAATTGAAGTACCTAAAGATACTGTAGAGAATAGAATTCTTTATATATTAGATAAAATTTAGATATTTGGTTAAAGTTGCAAAACTAGAAACTGATTTCTAAATTTTTAACTTTAAAACCACACCAATGGCTGAAGCGCAGGAAATTCTTTTAAAATACTGGAAACACGACAGTTTCAGACCCTTGCAAAAAGAAATTATTGATTCGGTTTTAGAGGGTCAGGATACTTTTGCACTGCTCCCGACTGGCGGCGGAAAATCAATTTGTTTTCAGGTTCCGGCGATGATGCAGGAAGGAATTTGTTTAGTCATTTCGCCTTTGATTGCCCTGATGAAAGATCAGGTGGCAAATTTGCAGAAGCGCGATATCAAAGCTATCGCTCTTACCGGTGGAATTCATACGGAAGAAATCATCGATTTGTTGGATAACTGCCAATACGGAAATTATAAGTTTTTATATCTTTCTCCGGAGCGCTTACAGTCTGACTGGATTTTGGAACGCATCAAAAATCTTCCTATTAACTTAATTGCTATTGACGAGGCGCATTGTGTTTCGCAATGGGGCCATGATTTTCGTCCGGCTTATTTGAAGATTTCAGAACTTAAAAAATACTTTCCAAAGATTCCGTTTTTGGCTTTGACCGCTACGGCAACTCCAAGGGTTATTGAAGATATTAAAACAGAAGTTGGACTGAAAGATCCTAAATTTTTTCAGCAGTCTTTTGAAAGGAAAAACATTGCTTACATGGTTTTTGAAGTTGAAGATAAATTATATCGCGTCGAACAAATCCTGAAGAAAAACCCACAGCCATCTATTATATATGTCCGAAACAGGAAATCGTGTCTGAATATGTCAACGCAATTGCAATCGTTAGGATTCAAGGCGACTTATTATCACGGCGGACTTTCGTCAAAGGAAAAAGATAAAAATATGCAATTGTGGATGTCGGAACAAGCACAGGTTATTGTAGCCACGAATGCATTTGGAATGGGAATTGACAAGGATAATGTAAAGACGGTTATTCACACCCAATTGCCTGAAAATATTGAGAATTATTATCAGGAATCCGGAAGGGCGGGACGAAATGGCGAAAAATCATTTTCGGTTGTGCTGACGAATTCATCAGACAGTAATCAATCGGAACAGCAATTTTTGAGCATTCTCCCTGATAAAAAATTTCTGAATCTGATGTATGTAAAACTCTGCAACTATTTTCAGATTGCCTATGGCGAAGGTTTAGACGATTCATTTTCATTTAAACTGAATCATTTTTGCCAGAAGTATGACTTCCCTACTCTTAAAACTTATAATGCTTTACAGTTTTTGAATCAGCAGGGGATTATCACGATGTCCCAGGAATTTTCAGAAAAGATTACGATGCAGTTTTTGATTGAATCGAAAGAGGTTATTCGGTATATGAGCCTGAATCCAAATGATGAAGAAATTATATTGGCTATTCTGAGAACCTATCCCGGAATTTATGAAATGAAAACACCTTTCAACATTTCATTGATTGCTAAAAAGTCGAATCATACAGAAGAAGAAGTTTCGAAAGTGTTAGAAAAACTGAGCGAAAAAGAAATCATAGAATACAAATCTAAAAATAACGACGCTACCATTTTATTTAATGAAGTTCGGGAAGATGACAAAACCATCAACAGAGTTTCTAAATATCTGGAAAGACAAAATCAGCTTAAAAAAGACCAGCTTTTATCTGTTTTACATTATATAAAGGACAATAAAACCTGCAAAAACCGATTAATCCTGGATTATTTTGGAGAAGAAACAACTTCAAATTGTGGAGTTTGCTCCTATTGTATTACACGAAAAGGTAAAATCACAGAAGCCGATTCGATTGCAGATAAAATTCTTTCTTTATTAAAAACAGCTTCTTTAACATCCAGGGAAATTCAGGTTCAGATAAAATTAGATACGAAAGACGTAATTTTGGCGATTCAGGAATTATTAGAAAATAATTATATCACCATTCAGGCGAATAATAAATACACTTTAAAATTATAATGGAAAAATTGAGAATTATATTTATGGGAACACCGGAATTTGCCGTTGGCATTCTGGATACCATTATTAAAAACAATTACGATGTTGTTGGCGTGATTACGGCTGCAGACAAACCCGCAGGACGCGGTCAAAAAATAAAATATTCGGCGGTAAAAGAATATGCACTGGCCAACAACCTTACTTTATTACAGCCAACCAATTTAAAAGACGAGGCCTTTTTGACCGAATTAAAAGCTTTAAATGCTAATCTCCAGATTGTGGTTGCCTTTAGAATGCTTCCAAAAGTAGTTTGGGAAATGCCAAGCTTAGGTACCTTTAATCTTCACGCTTCCTTATTACCTAATTATCGAGGTGCCGCACCAATAAACTGGGCGATTATTAATGGAGAAACCAAAACCGGGGTTACTACTTTTTTTATTGACGATAAAATTGATACCGGAGCGATGATTTTAAATTCGGAAATTGCGATTGAACCGGAAGAAAGTGCCGGACAACTGCATGACCGTTTGATGTTGTTAGGAAGCGAAACTGTAATTGATACTTTGAAAGTTATTGAAAACGGAAACGTATCCACAACAATTCAGGAAGATGATGCTGAAATCAAGACAGCCTATAAACTGAATAAGGAAAACTGCAAGATTGACTGGACAAAATCCGGAGACGAAATCAATAATTTGATTCGGGGTCTGAGTCCTTATCCTGCTGCCTGGACTTTTTTGAAAGATAAAGACGAAGAATTAAACGTCAAAATTTACGAGGCAAAATTAATTGCAGAAGATCATACTCATGAAATTGGAAGCTTAATTAGCAGTAAAAAAGAAATTAAAATTGCGATACAGAATGGTTTTATACAATTGTTGAGTTTGCAACTACCCGGAAAGAAGAGAATGCTGGTTGCAGAATTGCTTAACGGAATAACTTTTTCTGAGACAGCAAAAATGTATTGATTCAAAAAGCCTTGTTTATTCAAGGCTTTTCTATTTTTAAATAGTTTTCTTTTTTAAACTGAAATAATAATTTACACCAAAACCAATTACATATTCTGTATTAAGAGTTTTTTCTAGTCCTGATTTGTTTAAAGCTTTACCTAAATTTACGTTATTTAAATAAAGATTTAATGCTAAAGATTGAGAATTGTCATCTGAAAAATCTATAAGATATCCCACACCAATTCCAAAACAATGCTGATTAGCTGAAGCTTTAACTTTCTTTTCAATAGGTGGCAACAAATTATCAGGGTTTCTTGTGGCAGTATCACCGTTAACATGAATAGTAGAATATGTATATTTTGGAAAAAAGGCAATATATCCATCACCATCCTCTTTATTGCCTAGAATGAATTTAGGAGAAAAACTATAATTTACAGCAGATACTTTTGTAGAATTTACAGATATAATCATTCCCGTTTCATCTCTATTTGTAACTTCTTCAAGTGCTCCTAACATAGCACTAATCTCTATTTCCGGTTTTAAATAATAAAAAACTTTGTATTCCGCTCCTAATTTAACTTACCCGAAACCACTGTTTTCAAAAGAATTATGAATATAACCTGAAACGCCAACAAAAGGTCTTATTTTTTGAGCATAAGTTGTAAAGGTCAATAAAATCAGCAATAATAGAATCTTCTTCATTTGTAGTTTAATTATCTCCAGCAAATATAAAATTTTTCATACAAATTTATTGCTTGAATTTATTATGTTAAACAAAAGAAAAATAGCAATGAATAAATATTGGTTTGATTTTGCTATTTAAGTCAGTCAAAAATCAGATTAATATATAGATTTCAGAGGATTCAGTTTGAATTTAAATTCCACCAAAACCCTATAAAACAAGGCTTTCTAACGGATTTTAGTGATAAAACTGACATCTTTATGAACAAAAAAAACAAGTTATTAACAATTTTTGCTAAATTTAAAGAAAACACTTGCAAGGAACGGATTTCCTATTAAATTTGTGTATTAACAATTTTTTTTTTAACCAACAATTAATAACTAATTATTATGAACAAATCAGAATTAATCGATGCTATCGCTGCTGATGCAGGAATTACAAAAGCTGCGGCAAAATTAGCTTTAGAATCATTTTTAGGAAATGTAGGCGGGACTTTGAAAAAAGGTGGAAGAGTTTCATTGGTAGGTTTTGGATCTTGGTCAGTATCTGCCAGAGCTGCTAGAGACGGTAGAAACCCACAAACAGGAAAGACTATCAAAATCGCTGCTAAAAATGTAGTGAAATTTAAAGCTGGAGCTGAATTAGAAGGTGCAGTGAACTAAGTAAGAAAGTTCTCTAAACTTATAATATAATCAAAACCCTCCCTTAAAGAGGGTTTTTTTATGCGGTTTAACGATTTTATTTGGGTTTTTAAAAATTTTATGATTAAATTTAATAAAAATTGTAGCCGTATGATTTCAGAAAAATTAAAAAAAGGACACCTGCTTATTGCCGAGCCTTCTATAATTGGAGATTTATCTTTTAATAGATCGGTAATTTTATTAGCAGACCATAACAAAGAAGGATCAATAGGATTTATAATCAATAAGCCATTAAAATACACTATTAATGACTTAGTTCCTGAGATTGATGCCACTTTCAAAATATATAACGGAGGACCTGTAGAGCAGGATAATCTTTATTTTATTCACAACATTCCTGAATTAATTCCGAATAGCGTTGAAATATCCAATGGAATTTATTGGGGAGGTGATTTTGAATCAACCAAAGACCTAATAAACGACGGATCGATCAATAAAAACAACATTCGTTTTTTCTTAGGATACACCGGTTGGGATGAAAATCAGCTTGAAAGTGAAATGCAGGGAAACTCGTGGATTATTGCTGATAATAATTACAAGAATAAAATTATTGGAAAATCTACAACCCATTTTTGGAAAGAGCAGATTATTGAGTTGGGCGGTGATTATCTAATTTGGTCCAATGCACCTGAAAACCCATATCTGAACTAATTTTCAGATATGGATTCATTTAGTTTTTGCAGCAATAAATTTGCAATATTAGATGTAAATTGCTTTTTTCGATATTTGGTTATGGGCTGTATTCCCGTGATTACATTGGTCAAAAACAATTCGTCTGCCTTTTGAAGTTCGAATGGAGAAATTATTTCTTCGGCAACTTCTATGCCTTCCATTTTTTTTGCCAAAGCTAAAATCTGCTTGCGCATTATCCCGTTTAAACATCCTTCAGAAATTGGAGGAGTGATTAATTTTTTCCCCTGAACCATAAACAGATTTCCTTGTATTGCCTCCACTACATTCTTAGTATCATTGATTAAAAGACAATTATCAAAACCGTTTTCGTGAGCAAAAATACTCCCGGTAACATTTATCAATTTATTAGTCGTTTTAATGGACGATAATAACTGTTTAGTAATGTAGAAGTCTTTATACAAATCAACTTCGTATTCGGCAGTGTTTAATATATAAGATGCGTTATCTAATGCTGTGGAATGAATAAGATAAGACACGTCGTTTGATTTTGGAAGATACAATCCTCCGTCGTTTCTAAAAACGGTAATTCGGACTCTGGCACAATCAGAAATTCCATTTTTATTTACAAGATTCAAAACCATTTCTTCAAAAAATTCCATTGTAAAATTCATAGGAATTTCCATTCTAACTACACGCATGGAAGCCATTAGCCTGAAATAATGATCTTCGAGAAACAAAATTTTGTTATTTACTATTTTTAATGTTTCAAAAACACCGTCACCATACAAAAATGCGCGATTTTGAGTCAGTATATTATCGTCTTGCGCTATTAAATTTCCATTAAAATTAATCATAAAAAAACCCTGAATTTTGTTCAGGGCAAATATAAGTTATAAAATAGACTTTTACTAAACTGAGCCTATTAGATGTTTTAAATCCGAAATTTGATTTTCCCAAAGTTGTTTTGCTTCGCCAATTTCTTCTTTTTCAGCAAAATCAATCACCATTAAAGAAACGTCTTTTGTAAGTTCATCTACCAAAATATGTAACTCAAAGAAATATTCTGTGTCTTTACTGCTTTCATCCACCCATTTGAACTTTACTTTTTCTCCTGTTTTTTTAGAAGCCAATCGGGCTTTTTCCTGCGAATCATTCCAGATAAAAGTGAAAAATTCACCTCTTGAATTTACATTGTCTGCAAACCATTCAGACAAACCTGAAGGAGTTGATATATATTGATATAATAGTTGTGGCGAAGAATTAATTGGAAACTCTATTTCGTAACGTATTTTTGAATCCATGTGTTGCTTTAAATTTTTTCGAATATAAGAATATCTGGTCAAAAAAAGGTGCTTTTTAAAAATATTTTTTTTTCTTTGATTTATGCTTGTCAGCAATAATATAATTTTTATATTTGCACCCGCAATGAGGAACTCGGTTCCTGATAAATAATGGCGAGGTAGCTCAGTTGGTTAGAGCGCAGGATTCATAACCCTGAGGTCACGGGTTCAACTCCCGTCCTCGCTACAAAAACAAACCCCTAATCATCAATTGATTAGGGGTTTTTTATTGTTGTTTGGTTTCAAAACCTGGACTTTATCTAGCTCAAGTGAGGACTTCAGTGAGGTGTTTGAGTGAGGAATTAAAAACTGATGTTGAAAATTAATAAATCTTAAAACTTTATTCAAACATTTATTTCTGGAATTTGTTCACTAAAATAAGAACTCATATCGAAACAACATTTAACAAATCTTAGTTATTTACCAACATTCAGACTCAAAATGCACTTTTAGAGTATACTCTAAATATACAAAGAATACCTAAATGATACCTACGCTAAAAAAATATAGAATCATCATTTGTTTAAAAATGAAACATCATTTAATCCAAACTAAAAAAAAACACAACCTTACAAGGTAGATTTATATTTAGCACAAGGAAAAAAGTAATACTGTTTTAAGGAGTAAAAATTTTACTAACGATCCAGCAGAGTACACATCCCTAATAACTTTATTTCTCTTATTAACAATTTATTTTTAAGAGAAGTCCCTACCTGTTGGAATTATTCCGAGGACGTTAAGTAGTCAATAATCATACTAAAATGCATAATATGTAAAAAAATATTTACTTCATGTTTTCAATAGCTTTTTCAAGCTGTATACGGGACATATCAAAGACTTTATCATTTACGGAGCTCCACGCTAACGATAATTCTGTACAAGCCAATACAACAGCATAATTAGTTGTATATTTTTCGATTAGATCGGTATATATTTTTATCAGCTCTTTAGTTTCTATTTCCCAATAAATATGTTTACGAACAGTATCTATAAAGATGCGTTCTTCTCTGGAAGGAAGGATTACTCTAATATTTACATTAAATGCAGTTTTTAAATAATCAGATTCCATCATATACAAAGACCCAAATAAAACGATTTCCTTAACACCTTGTTCTTTTATCATTTCAGCAGTTAGATGCACGGGATGGATAATCTTTTGATTATCTACAAGCTTATCAATGGTTTCATGCAGTGTAATATTTGGAATTAAAATTGCATCTACATTTAATTCCTGCAATTCTAATAAATATTTTCGCACAAGGGTTTCAAGTTTTTCTGAAGTTTCAGGGAGTAAATTATTGAGGCCATCAAAATTAACATTCCATAATTTAAAAGGACAGGTACTGTATCCTCCTTTTTTTTGATGATATAGACGGTTTAGCTCCTTGATGTAAAAAATTGTAGAGCGGCTTCCTAATCCCAATATACCAAGTGATTGTATCTTCATTTATAAATGTTCTAAAACATAATTTGCAAAATACTTTTTACTATCAGTAATTCTTTCTTTTATAACAAAAGCTGTCTTTTTTAGAATTTTATCTAAAATTTCATCATTGTATTTTCTTGAAATTTCGGTTAAAATTTTCTCTCCCCTGCCAAAATGGAATGTCTTGTTAAGTTTCTTTATAAATACATCCTGATTTTTTGTACTTACTAAAAAACTCATTGCAATACCTTGATTTTCATCATACTCAGGCTTATGTTTGAAGTTGTTAAGATCAAAATCGGCTTCGAGTTCCCTGTTAATCCGTTCGAGTAAATTCAGGTTAAAAGCAGCAGTAACTCCCTGACTATCATTGTAAGCAGGCAAAACAATATCAGCTGATTTAATTAAATCCACACCTAAAAAAAACTTATCGCCAAAACTTAAGTTTCTGCTTAAATTAAAAATAAAATCTGTAGCTACAGCATCAGACATATTACCAATATTAGATCCCAGAAATAAGATAACTTTTGGATGCTGATTCTCTTTTAATGATTCTAAAACCTCAAAATAATCACCTTGCCTTGTCTTTACAGAAATATGAGGCATTTCTTTATTCAATGTCATCTCAAGATTATCTAATGCATTTTGTGAAATATCAACAGGCATATAATCAAATTTATAATTTTGCCTGGATAATTCCTGTAAAAGTTCTTTGGTTTTCATACCATCACCTGCTCCAAGCTCAATTAGTTCAAAATATTTATCGGTATGTAATTGCAATGCTTCAATTATAGAGGCACTTTTGTTTTTAAATATTTCATGCTCCGATCGCGTTACATAATACTCCGGCAAATGCATAATTTCAACAAAAAGAGCATCTCCTTTTTTATCATAAAAAAACTTTGAGGGTAAAGTTTTTAAAACGGTGTTCAATCCTTCATTAACTTCTTTTTTGAACTGTTTCAATATACTTTTTTGAGACTGCATTTGATTTAAATCGACTGTATTTTTCATAATTCAAAAACTATTATTTTAGGTTTACTTAAAAATACAAAAAGATTATTAGTGTGATGTTACACTATTTTCGAAAAATATTCTTTTTAAAAAAAATTACTATACAATAAAAATAAAAGAAACTAAAAGGTAAAACCATAATAATTAACATATTACTAATTCCGTTTAGCAGATCAACTGAGCCAAGAGCAGTAAGCCCCAATGCTGTAGCTGTTATTATTACACCCCAGCTGAATTTATGGATTTTGGAAGGATTTTCATTACCGTTATCGCTAAACATTCCTAATACAAAAATGGCCGAATCAACTGAATTAATAATTGAAATAGCAATCAAAAGACCCGCAATAATAAATGTGAGTCCGTGAAATGGCAAATGCTCTAAGAAAACAAAAAGAGAACTAAATACATTATCAAACTCTTTTCTATTACCACTGTCAATAATTTCAAATGCAGTAGTGGCAAATATAGAAAACCAAACAATAGTTGCTAAAGTTGGTACTAAAATCGTAGCAATCAAAAATTCCTTAATGGTTCTTCCTTTAGAAATGCGAGCAATGAAAATCCCCGTAAAAGGCACCCAAGCCAGCCAGAATGCCCAGTAAAAAACCGTCCAATCTTCTGTAAAGTTGCCTTTAGTTCTATAGTTTCCAGTAGCAAGGCTCATTTCAAAAAAATGAATGACATATTGATACAAAGCGTCAAAAGTCTGAGTAAAAAAAAGATTAAAATTTAAAAAAAATGCCACAAAAAGCATTAAAATAATGGAAAATATAAAGTCAAAATCAGCTAAAAATTTAATCATTTTGGTAATTCCCGTCAATGCAGAATAAGTAGCAACGGATCCCATTATCAATACGGTCATTAATAAAAACCAAGTCCCAAGTCCCAAATCAAAAGTATAATTCATTCCACCTACCAATTGTGCTGTTCCCAATCCTAATGAAGCAATTACGCCGGTAATAGTAATGAGTACCATAAAGAGAATGGCAAAAGATTTGAAAAAACCATTTCTAAAATCAGGCAGTATGGCATGCACTAAATTGGGAACTTTTTTGACATATAAGTTATAAGCTATAAATAAACCAAATAAACTATACATCGCCCAAGGTGTAAAACCCCAATGAAAAAATGTATATTGAAGCGCTGTTACTTTAGCATTGGTAGTAACAACAGGACTATTATTAAAATAATAAACAGGCTCCTGAACTGCACGAAGCAATAAACCGGATCCCATTCCGGTACTGTATAATAAGGCAATCCAACTGAAATAGGAATAAGGTGGTTTGTCAGATCCTAATGTTTCATTTCGAATAGGAGAAAATAAAATCATCAAGGAAGCAAGTACTATAATAAGCCCCAGAACCAAATAATAAGTACTAAAAAGTGCTAAGAGCTGCTTATTTATTTCACTTAAAACAGAATGAAGAACTGTTGGTGCTAAAATTCCGCTTATAAAAAACAAAGCGCTAAAAACCATCCCGTACAAGAGTATATCATTTGATCGAAAAAGACGGTACAATTTTGGAATCAAAATATAATTATTTAGCAAAAGGTTTTAAATCTTCCAGCATCGTAGGAATAAGTTCGCTGACTGTTGGATGAATATGCACCGAATCACGTAAAACGGTATAAGGCTTTTTGGCATACATCAAATTAGTAATTCCATTGATTATTTCATCTCCCCCGACACCTAAGACACAGGCCCCTAAAAAAAGATTGGATTTAGAATCGATTACTACTTCCATAAATCCCAGAGTTTCTCCTTTTCCTTTAGCACGATTCACTTTTGTCATAGGCCGATACCCTATTAATATTTCATATCCTTTTTCCAGTGCCTCTTTCTTCGTCATTCCTATTCTCCCCAGCGGCGGGTCTATAAATAGCCCATAAGTGGTAATTCTATCGCTGATTTTTCGTTTTTTATCCTTAAAAAGGAAGTTCTCTACAATTTGAAAATCATTATAGGAAGTATGTGTAAAAGCACCTTGACCATTGCAGTCACCAATAGCAAAAACACCCTCAACATTTGTCTGACAATAATTATTGACTTTGATATAGTTTTTTTTATCTAATTTGATGGTTGTGTTCTCAAGTTTCAAAGTATCAGTATTGGTAGTACGTCCAATTGCCAGTAATAAATGAGAGCCTTGTATTTCCTGATCATCCACTGTTACAGAAATACTACCTTTTTTATTTTCTGCTGATTTAATGTCTTTCGCATTAAAAATAAGATGCACCCCATCTGACTTCATAATTTCAGCCACACCGTCAGTTACAGTTTCGTCTTCCCTGTCTATTAATCGTTTATTACGCTCTATAATCGTAACTTCGCTACCAAACCTTCTGAAAATCTGTGCAAACTCCAAACCAATATAACTGCCGCCAATGACTATTAAATGTTGGGGAATATCTGTAATTTCCAGAATATTTTCATTTGTATAAAAAGAAGTCTTTTGATATTCTTGAGGTACTGCGGCTCTTGCACCTACATTGATAAATATCTTTTTGGCTGTAAGGGCAGTCTCTGCTACCTTAACCTCATAATTACTTATAAAATGAGCTTCACCTTTATATAATGTAATTTTTTTATTTCTCTCGATCGCATTTTCAATATTAGAGCGGGATTCCTCGACCAGTTTGTCTTTGCGTACCTTAATTTTCTTGAGATTGGCTTTTGTTCCTTCAGGAATTTCAACACCGAGCTCATTGGCGTGAAAAGCATCCCATACTCTTCTGGCACTGGCTACATAAGCTTTAGTGGGAATACAACCATTGTTAACACATGTTCCTCCCAAAAAACTCTTCTCAATAATAGCAACTGTTCCTTGTTTTGACAAGCTAAAGGCTAATGGAATTCCAGCTTGCCCACTTCCTATAATGATATAATCAAATTTTTTCATAATAATATAGCTTTAACATCTAAGCAGGTCGAAATTTACTTTGCCAGTCTTAAACCGGCAAATTGCCATCGCATCACGGGGTGAAAAAAATTACGGTATGTTTTTCGGCTATGGTTTTTCGGAGTCGCTACTGAAGCTCCTCGTAAAACCATTTGGTTCACCATAAATTTTCCATTGTATTCGCCTAATGCACCAGGAGCTTTGTTAAAATTAGGATAGGCCAGGTAGGCACTATTTGTCCATTCCCAAGCCTTTCCCCAGTTCAACTGGACACTCGCTATTTCCCATTCGAACTCTGTTGGTAAGCGCATTCCTTTCCATTGCGAGTAAGCAAAAGCTTCATAGTAGCTCAGGTGCAGAACAGGTAAATTAGCTTCGATTTCCTGCAGGCCATTTAGGTTATATACGTGCCATTCATTTTTTATTTTATGCCAATATAAAGGTGCTTCAATTTCATTTTCATTCACCCATGCCCAACCTTCATCATGCCAGTAATTAAAATTTTTATAACCGCCGTCTTTTATAAACTCCAAGTATTCTCTATTTGTAACCAATGCATTTGAAATTTCAAAATCGGCCACATAAACTTTGTGTCTTCCTAATTCATTATCAAAGCAGAAAGAAGACTCTGCATGACCAATCTCATAAATCCCTTCCGGAATTTTAATAAATGTAACATCTTGATCTTCGGCAGTGGGTAAAAAACTATTGCCATAGCTGGGGAAAGTTGCCTGTGTTCCTAATATATATTTAATATCATAGACCAGAAGTTCCTGATGCTGCTCTTCATGATTTATTCCAATCTCAATGATATCAAGTATTTCCTGATTTAAATTATTTTTCATAAATAATTCTACAGCTGCAGTAACATAATCCCTATATTTATAAACATCCTCTACAGATGGTCGTGTCATGAATCCTCTGGCAGGACGAATTACCCGTTTTCCAACCGTATTGTAATAACTGTTAAACAGATAAGAGAAATCAGGATGATAGACGGAATAATCGGGATTGAACTTTGTAAGTAAAAACTCTTCCCAAAACCATGTTGTATGTGCCAAATGCCATTTTGGAGGAGAAGCAAAGTCGCTGGGTTGCACAGAATAATCTTCGATAAGCAAAGGGTTGCAAATCTGTTCCGTATTTTTTCTGGCTTTTAGAAAGCGTGTAATCATATAATTTTGTTTATATTATACGTAAGTTACTAATTTAAAAACACAATGATTTATTTTTAAATGAAAAATAGTGGTGATTTTAACAATAATTGGAAAAAATACTATGGAAATGTATATAAATCCCTTTGATAAATTTGTTTTTTTATTGTAACTAAGTTGCGTTTAAAAAATAAGAGCTTTATATTTGCGCTAATAATTGCATTAACCAGTGCAAAATCATTTGAATGAAAAAGAGCGTTTCAATTTTAAAACTTCTTCTGCCTATTATAGTATTGTTTGCCATACTATTTCCTGCTATACATTCCTATGAACACATCCACGGTCATACTTCTGCTCACAAAACTTATATAAAATATGATTCTAATAAGAGTGAGTTCAGACTGCAGGGTCACAATAACGAACAATGTGCATTATGTCACTTTAAAATAAGTCCGGCTGCCACATTTTCTTTCCCTATTTTTTCTTTTTTGAAATGCACCACTATTGATTCGTTTGTTGCATTCTACCCTAAGGCCTATTCTAATTTCTTCAAAGGGGCTTTATTTGCACTTCGTGCTCCCCCTTCAATTAAATAAGACCTACGTTTTCCATCTGGAAATGCTGATTCTCATTGATAAAACGTTATAAAAGCCTACGTTAAAACTGTATTTTTTTTATAGAAATAACTTTCTATGAATAAACCATTATTTAATTAATTTCAACAAAATCATTCCTAACTAATTTTGAATTTAAAGAAATTCAGTAGAGAAATCATATCATTGTTGAAACAGGTGTATCTTTCTTTATCTGCTTCTTTAGAAATACTTTGATTTTAAAACAATTAAGAGTTTTAAATTAAAGATTCTAATAAGGAATCTATAGTCATTTACAACATTTTTTAAATATATTCAACGAGCATTCTACAAATGCCTTTGAATGTTTATTGTTGGAAAACTTTACTTCTTAAAAATCTTTCTATCTATTTTCTAAATGACTCAATGTCTCTTAATGATACGATATGTCAATTGAGCAGATACTTTAGTAATGGATTTTCCCATACCGTAATACCATTATAACACATATGACTACAAACAACAAATCAAAAAGAATGAAAACAAAAAAAATTATGATTGCCCTTTTTCTGGGTCTCTTTTCTTTCACAGCTTGTAATAATGACGAAGACGCGTCTCAGGTTAATCTTAAACCAAAGATCGATAAGATTGAGCTGGGTCTGGGAAATAATGAGATAGGCGTCATTGGTGAGGATTTCCATTTTAATGCTGAGATAACCGCTGGGGATAAAATAGAAAATGTACAAATTAAAATTATACAGAGAAGTACCGAAACTTATACTAAGGTATGGTCACACGAGATCAACTGGACACAGTACGCCGGAGCAAAAAATGCGACCGTCCACAAACATTTTGACATTCCTTTAGATGCTGCGCAAGGAAAATATGATTTTATCATCATTGTTACCGATCAAAGCGGAACAAAACTGGAAGAAAAGAAAAATATTACACTTTATGCTGCTGGAAATCTTCCGGTAAACCCAGTGGCTTCTATTTTTAATGTGCATAAAAATGATGCTGCTTTTTTTAGAAAAGGAAAGTACACCCTTGAAGGAGACAGCTTTAAAACAGCCGATAAATTTGCATCTCAAGTGACGCTTTCCGGAGTTAAAGGAAATGGGAAAATGTATCTGCTTCTAATACAAAAAAACACAAAACACATTCCTGAAAGTATTGATCAGATTGACTTTAGTAAAGTAATCGTTTATGATGTGATTGAACATAAAGATATGGCAGAAGTGGGTGGTTTTTCAAATATAACATTTGATGAAAACAATATCGTTAACAGACCCTATCCTACCTTATTGATTGGGGTAGTCAAAGATAATAATATTCCAAATTCACAGGATATAACGGGCAGCAGAGCTTGGGGTTCAGGAGACTACAACTTTGTAGCTGTATATAAAAATACTACCTACAATATTAATTGGTCGCAGGCTATTACAATACCAATTACTTTATAATTATTTTCAAAGATAACTTTAACATTAAATATATATATAACAAATGAAATCAATAAAATTTGCACTTCAGTTTTTTACAGTTATTATCCTCTTTACATCATGCAGTAGCGATAATGAAACTGTGGATACAGAATATCCGGCAATTGACCTTACTGCTTCAGACTCATTTCCTATTCAATGCAGCCAAATAAACCGTGGAGAAAAAATTTCTTTTCGTGCTTTGTTTAATGACAATGCCGAATTAGGATCGTACAGTCTGGATATTCATCACAATTTTGACCACCATAATCACAGCACCGAGGTAAACGATTGTGTCAATGATCCTATAAAAAAACCGGTTAATCCAATGCTTTATATTAATTCGGTTACTATTCCAACTGGACTCAAAAGCTATCAGGCAGTGCAGGAAATCACAATTCCCCAGGATATTGATCCAGGAGATTATCATTTTTTAATTCGGCTGACCGATAAAGAAGGCTGGCAGACTATAAAAGGCATCAGTATTAAAATTTTATAGGTTATTAATGAAACACAATAAAATAAATTTATTACGAGGCTGCTTTGTTTTGCTCTTTTGTTTTGCTATAGTTACAAAAACGGCAGCACAAACGGTTCGTATTTCAGGAAGTGTGTACTCCAGTGGCAAAAAGCCATTGGAGGGTGCCTCCGTTACCATTTATCCTTCCTTAATCTCTACTATAACAGACAAGCAGGGCCATTTTTCATTCCACAATACTCCGGCAGATTCACAAAAATTAGCGGTGAATCATATTGGTTATGCCAGTCATGAAATAGTATTTGCGGGAAAAACAAGCACTAACCCAATACAAATCATACTGCAACCGGAAGTAAAAGCGCTCGAAGAAGTTGTAGTCACAGACAATTCGCTAATCCGGGCTAAGAAAGAAGCTTCCTTGAATACCGAAACAGTAAACAGCAGCTTTATACAGCGTAATCTGGGCGGAAGCCTGATGCAGTCATTGCAAAGAATTCCCGGCGTCAAGACCATATCTATTGGCTCAGGCAGTTCAAAACCCTTGATCCGGGGACTGAGTTTTAATCAGGTGATTGTCGTGGAAAACGGGATCAAACACGAAGGCCAGCAATGGGGTGCCGACCACGGGCTGGAAATAGATCAATATGCGGTCGATCGTGTCGAAATTATCAAGGGACCGTCTTCATTTATTTATGGCTCAGATGCTATAGGAGGTGCAGTCAATATAAAACCGGTTCCTTTTCCTAAAAAAAATAGTCTGGGAGGAACCGTCGATTTTACTGCCAAAAGTAATAATGAGCAATTTGGTGGCTCTTTTAATTTATTTGGTAGAAAGGAAAACTGGTTTTTCGATACCCGCATTACTTCACTGGATTATGGAGACTACCGTATTCCGGCTGAAATCGTTCATGTTTATAATTATCCCGTCCCACTCTACAAAAATCAGCTGCGAAATACAGCAGGCAGCGAACTGGATCTTCATGCCAGCACAGGATTTATTGGAGAGAAATTCAAGTCGGCATTTTATGTCAGCAGCGTTTACAGCAAAAGCGGTTTTTTTGCTAATGCCCACGGACTTGAGCCCCGAAATGTGGATCTGGAACTTCATGATAAGTCAAGCCGGGATATTTTGATGCCTTATCAGGAAGTTACGCATACCAAAATCAGTAACACCACAACTTTTAATTGGAACAATCATCACTTGGAAACTAAGTTAGGTTTTCAGAATAATTTTCGTCGGGAATGGAGTCATTATGTAAATCACGGGTATATGCCACCCATTTACCCTGCAGATATGTATGCCCCACAGGATTTGGAAAGAGAATATGATAAGGAAGTTTTTTCAGTGGCTGTAAAAGATGAATTTACACTAGGCGGTCATCAATTGACCATCGGTATTAATGGCGAAGAGCAGCAAAACAGTATAAATGGATGGAGTTTTTTAATTCCTGCATTCGATCAGATTACTGCGGGATTGTTTGCTTATGATAAAATACAAATCAATGATTTGTGGATGCTACATGGTGCTGTTCGTTTCGATTACGGAAAAATCGAAATGAAACAATACAATGATTGGTTCGCTAGTGAAATTACCGAAAACGGCCAAACCACTTCTCAATATTTAAAACGCTCTGACAATTTGACTAAAACATTCGACAGTTTTACCTGGTCAGCAGGCGTGAATTACAATCCTGGAAAAGTTTCTTTTAAAGCCAATGCCGGAACGAGTTTTAGAATGCCAATTGCTAAAGAACTGGCTTCAAACGGTATTAATTATCATTATTTCAGGTTTGAAAAAGGCAATCCAAATCTGGATGCTGAACGTTCGTATCAGCTGGACCTTGGTATGGACTGGCAGGAAAAAAACTGGTCGCTGCAACTGAGTCCATTTTTTAATTACTTCCCCAATTATGTTTACCTCAATCCTACATCCGAGCTTGATATTTATTACGGAGCAGGCAATCAGGTGTTTGAATATCAACAGAGCGAAGTAATGCGTTATGGGGGCGAATTACAATTCAAATATCAGTTTTTTAAGAATTTGAGCGGAGAAATTTTAGCAGAATACCTTTATTCAGAACAACTCTCAGGCAGTAAAAAAGGCTACACGCTTCCTTTTTCTCCACCTGCTTTGGTTTTAGTCGGAATTAATTACAGTCCAGAAATCAAAAATTTAAGAGAAACTTATTTCTCGCTTGATTATCGTTATACAGCCAGGCAAAATCAAATTGTACCACCGGAAAAGAAAACATCAGCGAGTCAGGTTTTCAATCTGGCACTGGGCACCAAACTTAAAGCAGGTGACCAGGATTTTTCTGTGTCGCTTCAGGTCCAGAATTTATTTAATACCCGATACTTAAATCATACCAGTTTTTACAGGCTAATTGAGCTTCCCGAAGCGGGAAGAAATATCATTCTCTCGCTTAAAATTCCCTTTTTAATACATAACTAATATTTAATAAAACAAATTGAACTGATGAAAAAAATTAAATCCTTATTTCTGTTTTTACTAACCGTTGCGGCATTTACAAGCTGTGAAAGCGATGACAACAATGAGCCTTTAAAACCAACTGCAGAAAACATTGAAATTGGAACTTCAAATAATAAGCGCGCTTTGATTGGCCGTGATTTTCATTTTAATGCCGATGTAATTGCAGGGAGTAAAATTAGCGCTGTTGAACTTAAAATACTTCCAAAAACAGGTCAAACATACGCAAATGACTGGAAGCTGGAATTATCCTGGCCGGAATATGCAAGAACAAAAAACACTAATGTCCACAAGCATTTTACTATTCCTGCAGAGGCTGCCGAAGGTATTTTTGACTTTTATTTTATTGTTGTGGATGAAAATGGCACTAAGCTCGAAATTAAAGAAGAACTTACGATCACCGACCCTGCTAATATGCCCGTAGATCCTTTGATTGGCCGTGATAATATCTCCCGAAATGATGATCTGATTTATTATATGGAGACCTGGGTGGAACCGGAATTGATATTCAAAAAAAATGATAAGCTTACGGCCCATGCACAAGTGAGCCAAATCATGGGTGACGGGGTACTATATTCTGTTTTAATCAAAAAAAGCCTGAACTACCATCCTGAAAGTATTGACAACTTAGACCTGAAAAAGGTTATTGTCATATCAAAAGTGGAGCATAAGAATCTTCCAGCTGCCTCCAAAATTTCAACATTGCAAAAAATAAATGAAGTCTGGGTCGGTGAAAGTATCGTAATCGGCTCTGATAAAGATGCCGATGGAAACCCTACAACGGCTGACAAGTCATGGGAGTCAGGTCAGTACAACTGGGTGGTTCTGTATAAAAATACCACTTACAAAATGAGCGTTTACAAATCGATGCCCATAACAATTAGTTATTAATCTAAAATCAATTAACTCAAATATTAATTAAAAAACCTTTACAATGAAAAATAATTATTTCAAAATGATTTTACTATCTGCATTATCCCTTTTTGCAGTTTCCTGCAGCAATGATGATGACAATAATGTAGAAACACCAGATGAGTCGCTGACAGAATTCAAATACTTAAGAATATTACTTTCTGATGAAAAGACAAACCAGCTTACCCTGGTAAATCCGGTTGATGCTACAATTGCTTCATTTAATGCGAAGTTTGCTAAATCAGCACTTTACACAACAGAATCGGGTCGTTATGCCGGTATAATACATCGTGCAGATAATACGGTTGAAACTTTTGACAGCGGTTTCGAAAGTCATGGCGATCATGTGGATATAGATGGGGTACCACAATTTGGAGCCTTAACTGGGCAGTCTCTTTTACCAACACATTTTAAAAGCAAAATTGGCGAAATCATGACTTTTAATGACGGCGACGGAACCTTATCTGTCGCCAAAGAGTCTGAGGTAAATACTGCAGGAGCTAAGTTCAAGACGATAAACGCAGGACTTTTGGCGCATCATGGTGCTATGGCTACTTTTACAAACGGAACGTATGCTATCACTGTAAAAGACAATTCGATTGCAGGAACACTTCCTGAAAAAGTTAAAATTATCGACAATACAGGAAAAACTTTATTTCAGCCGACAACCCCAACAAATGGTATTCACGGAAATGCTTCTGACGGAACATATGCTGTGTTTGGTTCTGCCAGCGGAATTCTTGTTGTACAAAGTACAGGAGAACAAAAATTGATTGCACATCCCGAAGGTTTTGGTACAGCCTGGTTTGGAAGTATCTTAGAGACAGCGTACAAAGGAAAATTTGTTGGATATACTGCTGCAAAAGGGGCATACCTAATTGATGTGGTAAACGGAACAGTAAAACCTATAATACAAAATACAACGATCATGCAGTGCAAAGTGAGTTACGATGATAAAAAACTTGGGGTATTACTGCATTCAGGTGATTTTAAACTGTATGACCTAAGCAGCCTGCAAGCTGAAAAAGAAGCTAAAATAATTGCAGAAACTGCTACTGATGTAACACTAAAACCACAAATGCAGATCAGCGAAAAATTTGCTTACATCACTTCTCCATCGACAGGAGAATTATTGCAGATTAGTATTCAAAATACGTCAAATATTAAAAAAATAAAAGTTTCCAATACACCTTATATGATTACAATATTAGGATTTGAAAACAGTGAAAGCCACTAATAAGAGTTTTTGCAAAAAAAGGCATACATACTTTGTGTGCCTTTTATTTTTCATAGCCTAAAATTTATTAAATACACCTTAACAGTATATCCACATTAAATAAAATTGTATTTGACCATTCATAACTGCGTGGAAAGGAATTATTTAACACAATAATAAATACTGATACGATCAGAATATAATATGATTAAAAAATTATACAACGCATTGAAAAAAAGCAAATTCCCTATTTTATCAGTCATAGTAAACACTAAATCAAATATTTATGGAATCAAATTATTATAGCTTCCTTTTTTTATTATACATATTTACCTTTACAGCCTGCAATAATGACGAGCAGCAAGCTCAAAAACCAACAATCGATAAAGTTGAACTTGGGCTGGGGAATAATGAGATCGGCGTCATAAGTCAGGATTTCCATTTTAATGCTGAAATTACCGCTGGAGACAGGATCCAGAATGTAGAGATTAAAATAGATCAGATCACTACAGAAACATATTCTAAAGTATGGTCGCATCAAATCATCTGGGAACAGTATGCCGGAGCGAAAAACGCTGTTGTGCATAAGCATTTTGATATTCCAGCAGATGCAGCAGAAGGAAAATATAACTTTTTAATTGTAGTAACAGACATGAATGGGACCAAACTTGAAGAAAGGAGAACCATAAATATATATGCTCCAGAAAATCTTCCGCTTGATCTTAAGTTTGACTTTGGAATAGATGTTGTTGATTCAGAATTTAATCCCATCAGAATAATGTATGGGCAGCGTAATATTTATAATAGTGAATTTTATAAATCAGAAGAACCTATAAACGAAAATGAATTTCTTGCTCCAGTTGTAAACATAGCTGCAATAAAGGGAGATGGCAGAATGTATTGTCTGATTATTAATAAAAAGCATAATCACAGACCTGAAACAATAGCATCAATAGATTTCTCAAAAGCTGTTGTAGCTGATTTTTGGGAACATAAAAACTTGACAAAGTCGCAGTTTGGTTCAAACATGTTTAATTTTGCTACAAACCCATTGACCATACTTTCTCCAGCAATTAGGATTGGTGCCACTTCTGACAAAAATTTCCCATCACCAAATCCCGTTTTAAATTTTAAAAATTGGGAATCAGGACAATATTACGTTGGCTTCATTTACCACAATACCACCTACAATATGACATTATTCCATTACGGAGAAATTACAGTGCGAATGAATTAGACTATGTTTTCTTCATTTAATGAATCACGCTTTATCATAAATCATTATTATGATTAATGCAATATCAGCAAAATAAGATTTGACAGGCCTTTCATTAAATATCAAGAGCCTATCTTTTTATTCACTATCTATTATCTTCTTTTCACAAATTGCGGAGTCCTGCAATTTGTGCCTTATTGTTTTATTGCTTTGTTTTAATAATAAAACATCGATAGGCTGTATTCTGAAAGGTTTCATCTATAATTATTTCTTAACAATTTTTCCCCGTTTCTGATATTTTGGCTAATCGGAGTAAAAATATTAACATGGATTCCAGGGCCTAATGAGAAGAGCACATAAACAGCTAAAACACTTTTCAAAGAAAAAAAGGCTTTGATATTCCAAAGAAAATAATATTTATAAAACAGTTTCATAATCCTGATGTGAAGGGTTCAACTCAAGTCCTCGTCACAAAAAAAACCTTAATCATCAATTAATTACAGTCTTCATTAAATTTTTTTCTGATTCATAATAATAGACAAAAAGTTGTTAAAAATAAACGTAACTTATTTATTATCAATTTGTTAATCTGTCATGTAATTTTCTTTAACAATGATATCCAGTGGTATAAAATGGTTCACAACAAGTTTCTCCTGTAAAATGATTTTCTTGTAGAGATAGTTTATCCCCAGATAACCTTGTTCTTCCGGCTTTTGATTAATCAAAAAATCAATTATTCCGGAATTTAAATAGGTTATATTTTCTTTTAGCAGATCATAACCAATTATCCTTATACCCTTTATATTTTGCTGTTCTAAAAATTGAGCTACAATATAAGCCTTGGAATTGGGAACAAATACACTGCTGATATTTTTAAACATTTCCAAAGTAAGCAGATTGGCATCATTATCCTGAATTGTAACTTCAGAAAATCTAAAATTTGTAAGTTCAGGATGTTCTTCGAAAAAAGCATAAAATCCTTTAATACGCTGTAAATAAACCGAAGTACTGTCTATTTCTTTGGCTATCTTAACGATAAGCACGTTTCGTTTATTTTTTACAGCAAAACTAATGAGCCTGCCAGACAAATAACCACTTTTAAAAGCATCCTGCCCAATGTAATAATGATCAATTTTATCTTTAATATCAGAGTCAATCATTACTATTGGTATATTCTTCTTTTTATATTCCTCCAAAAAAGCTAACGACTCCTGATGAAAAACCGGGGAAAAAAGCAATCCGTCACACTCAAAATCAGTAACTTTTGAAAACATTTTTTGAAATGATTTACTATCGAATTCATAAAGAAAAAAATGCAGTTCAATTCCAAATTTCCTAAATTCCTCAGCGGCCTTATTCACACCATTTAACTGACTTCCCCAATATTCAAGTTTCTCCGGTGCAGGTAAAAATACAGCTATTTTAAACTTCTTGTTTGAGGCCAGGTTACTTGCAAAAATATTTCGTTTAAATCCATATTTTTCAATAATCTCATTTACCTTATCTATATTCTCCTGCGACACCTGCCCGCGATTGTGAATAATCCTATCCACAGTTCCTGGGGAAACATTGGCTAACTCTGCTATTTTTTTTATTGTTATGATAGTGGTGAGATTTAATTAAATCAAGAAAGGTAAAGTTAATTTTTTATCTTAAAAAAAGCTTTTTTTATTTATGTATTTGTATATATTTGTAAAATTCGTGTGCGTACACGAGGATACGAAATTTTTTATAAACGATTATCTGTCAACATAAAAACTAAATGGATTCAATATTTAATTTAAAAGGAAAGGTCGCTTTAATTACAGGCGGTGCGGGTGTATTAGGAAGCAACATGGCCCGCGTATTAGCAAAGCAAGGCGTAATTACAGGCGTTGCCGGACAAACATTAAATAAACTGGAATTTATAGTTGCAGAAATAGAAAAGAATGGAGGAAAAGCATTTGCCGTAAAAGGAAATGTTTTAAACCAAGAAGAAATGGAAGCCATTCGTGATAACATTATTGAAAAGTATGGTCGCCTGGATATCCTTATTAATGCTGCCGGCGGCAATATGCCAGGTGCTACAATTGCACCAGATCAGGCCATTTATGATTTAAAGAACGATCATTTACAAAAAGTCCTTGACCTCAATATCATAGGAACCATTTTGCCCTCTCAGGTATTCGCTGAACTTTTTGCAAAACAAAAAAGCGGTGTAATCATTAATATTTCATCTGCTTCTGCAGAGCGTCCTTTAACGAGAGTGGTTGGATATTCCGCCTCAAAAGCTGCAATTGATAATTTTACTAAGTGGATGGCCGTAGAAATGGCATCTAAATATGGAGAAGGAATTCGTGTAAACGCTATTGCTCCAGGGTTTTTTATCGGCGAACAAAACAGAGCCTTATTACTTACTCCGGAAGGTGAACTATCGCCAAGAGGTATCAAAATTATCGACCATACGCCAATGGGACGCTTTGGTATTCCGGAAGATTTAGATGGCGCATTGCTTTTCTTATGCAGCGATATGTCTAAATTTGTTACGGGTACCATTATAAAAGTTGATGGAGGTTTCGGTGCTACAAGTATTTAAAATATTATAAAAAAGAAATTATGGAACAAACATGGAGATGGTACGGACCAAATGACCCAGTACAATTAGCAGATGCAAAACAAGCAGGCGCAACCGGAATTGTGACTGCCTTACACCATATTAAAAACGGACAGGTGTGGGAAGTGGAAGAAATAATGAAAAGAAAAAATGAAATCGAGGCTGCCGGACTGTCTTTTTCTGTCGTAGAAAGCATTCCGGTGCATGAAGACATCAAAAAACAATCAGGGGATTATTTGAAATACATAGAAAACTACAAGCAAAGCATCAAAAATCTGGCAGCCTGTGGTGTTCACATTGTCTGCTATAATTTTATGCCCGTTTTAGACTGGTCAAGAACTGATTTGTCTTATGAAATGCCTGATGGTTCTAAAGCCTTACGCTTCGACATCAATGAATTTGCTGCTTTTGAATTATTCATTTTAAAACGTCCGGGAGCAGAATCAACCTATACGGAAGCTCAAAAAGCAAAAGCGAAAGCTACTTTTGAAAAATTAACTGATGCTGACAAATTAAAATTGCAGCAAAACATCATTGCCGGTTTGCCGGGTGCAGAAGAGTCCTATTCTGTAGAAGATTTCCTGAAAGTGCTTCAGGGATATAATGGAATTGATGCCCAGAAATTAAAAGAAAATTTATATTATTTCTTACGTGAAATTGTACCTGCAGCGGAAAGTGCCGGAGTAAAAATGGCTATTCATCCTGACGATCCTCCTTACCCAATTTTAGGGTTGCCAAGAGTTGTGAGTACAGAAGCGGACTTAGTACAACTGCTAAATGCTATTGATTCTCCTTCAAACGGATTTTGTATGTGTACAGGTTCTTATGGAGTAATTGCCGATAATGATTTATCAGGAATGATTGATCGAAATGGGGAGAAAATGAATTTTATCCATTTGAGAAGTACTCAACGTGATGAAGAAGGGAATTTTTATGAGGCTAACCATTTGGAGGGAGATGTAGATATGTATGAAGTGGTAAAATCTATTGTAAAAATAGAAAAGAAAACCAATAGAATCATTCCGATGCGCCCGGACCACGGACACCAAATGCTAGACGACCTGAAGAAAAAAACAAATCCCGGATATTCCGGAATTGGACGTTTAAGAGGTTTAGCCGAATTACGCGGTTTGGAACTGGGAATTAAAAGAAGTTTATAAACTACCCTTAAATAATTTTAAAATCTCATAAACCTTCAAATTCATTTAATTTGGAGATTTATGAGATTTCTAATTTTAAAAAAAAGCGACTTAATAATTAACTTTAATTCATCCACTTTTTTCTTTTAAACCAGATTAAAGGGGAAATGAAGCAAACAAGTATTAATGCAACTGCATAAAAATATCCATACTCCCACTCCAGCTCCGGCATATTCTTGAAATTCATTCCGTAAATTCCGGCAACAAGCATTGGCAGTGAAATACACATTGTTATTATGGTCAGCGTTTTAAATATTCTGTTCTGTTCCAGATCAATTTTAGTGGACACATAATCTTTAAGGTCATCTAATCGCTCAAAATTATTCTGAACATATTCATTAATTACCGTTAAATCACTTATTTCCAAAAGAATTGTTTCTTTAATTTCAGCAGTCAGCTTATTACTTTTTCTTAATAAGTGCAAAATTCTTCTAAATTCATTCAGTGATTCCTTAACAATTAAATTATTGAATTTTAAAGCTGTGATTTCATTTAATCCGTGCTCCGGGAAATCGTTCTCTTTTTGTAAACCTGCATATATAGTCTTGATATTTTTCGAAATGACTTCTGTTAAGTCCGCAAAATAATCCGGAACAATCCCAATCATCATTAAAAGAAAGGTATCCAGTGTAAAAGGCATATTTTTTATTTTATCAAAATGTTCCTTCTTTTTGTTTTCAGGTATAAATTTCTCAAAATTAATATCCATAAAAGAGAACATTATTCTTTCTGTAAGAATGAATGAGACAATAATTTCCTCAATTTTATTTTTATTTGTAAAATATGGGAAAGAAAAGTTGAATGCCAGTTGGTTTTCCTTTTCCAGATAGTGAGAACTTATTTCTATATCATCACTATTATTCAATATAGTAGTATCAATTTCAAAAAGTTTTTCAAAAGCAGCAATGTCTTTGTTATTGTAATTAATAACCTGAACACTGTTTACATTAGTCAAATCTTTAGGTATTTCATCAATACTTTTTAGCGTGATGATATTTTTGTCTTTATCTAACAGTTCTATAATCATATTCGGTAATTTTACACTGATGTCCACTTTGGAAAATATATCAGTTAGGTTTGCAACTAATTTAAGTCCATTATTCGATTCTATATTGCATAATTCGATATTAACTCAAGCTAATATAGGTAACCAAGTGAAGAAAAGTCAAAACATTGAATAACATTTTTTTTTATAAAATTATTCCATTCTGAATTTTATGAACGTGAATTTTATATTTACATTCTGATGTTGAGGTATAAAGTCCTGCCATCAGTATTAAAACAAACTTTAATTATATCAATTAATTGTTTTTTTATTTAAGACAATTCCTCCATTCAGAAATAATTTAAATTTGAATTATTACGACCCGACAGATATGATTGTATCCTAAAACTTGACTTTCCTGAATTTTTTATTTCTTTTTTTCAGAAAACATATCCGGGATATTTTATGGAAATATGTATTAGCAAAAACAAAATTTAAAATTGAATTCTATAATTTATTTTTTTACATTTCTTCTTAAAACTTAATCTTTAAAACTGTTACTTCACTTTAAAATCTGTTTCTTTTTTAGAAAAAATTAAGATTCGTTACTTTTCAAATTAGTATATTTGGCGCACCATCAAATATAAGCCTGTCTTAAAAGAAACAAATTGTAATCCTCGAATTATCGATGAAAAATACCAAGTTCAGTTGTATAATTTTATTATTCCTGCTTCTCTTTGTAAGAAGCACGGAGTCTTATCAATATCACTATGAACCTGAGTTTGTTGAAAGCCAGCATGTGTATACTCCCGAAGAGATTTCTCAGTTTTCCTCTTCTGATTTAGCTGCTAAAGAACTGCATATTCATTATACAGTCAAAAAGAAAATCAAGTACAGGGCAACAACGTTATACAACAGCACTTTAAAATCTCCTTATTGCAGTAATCTTATTAAGTTTAAGCTCTACAAAAGAAGATTAATTCATGGTATCGCTTCAATATACCAAATCCAGCGTCATACTTACCTCCATTTGTATCAATTGTTCTAGTTCTAGAATAACGTTAGTATTTTTATGATATACGGTTTTTCGACCGCACTTATTTTTTTGCGTCTTTACCTAACGTAAAAAGCACATTTTCTATTCATAAAATTATAAAAATACTTCATCGGCTCGAAACTGTCTAAAAAGACAGCATTCGCAGCAATTCCATTTTTTTCTAAACCAATTCACAACTCCCTATAGCATTTATAAGGGAGAGGATCTATTTATTTATATACACCTAAATTATTATGAGCATTAAAAACAATTTTTTCATTTCGATTTTATCCTTATTTGTTTTAGTCTCGTGCGGAGATAAAGCCAAAAAAAAATCAGATAAAATAAAATCACTTCCTGTCTATAAAGTAACTTTAAAAGACACCATAGTCTCCAATCGCTTTGTTGCCGATGTACACGCCAAAAACAATGTTGAAATTCATGTCCGTATTCCCGGAATACTGGATAAAGTATATGTAAGCGAAGGCCAAAAAGTAAAAAAAGGCCAGCTTTTATTTAAAATAAGCGATGTAGAACTTCAAATACAACTCTTAAAAGCCCAGGCCGTTTACAAAAGCAGTTTGGCCGATTTGAGAATCGCAACCGTCGAACTTGAACAAGCACAAACCCTTTTCAATAAAAAAGTAATTGCAGATAAAGAATTAGAATTATCTAAAGCAAAACATGATGCGGCTTCTGCCAAAGTTGCTCACGCTTCCGCGGAAAGAAAAGCGATCAACCAGCAGATTTCTTTTACCACAATCAGAGCTCCGTTTGATGGTACTGTTGACCGAATTCCGTTTAAGGAAGGAAGTCTAGTAGAAAACGGATCACTGCTTACCACCGTTTCACAACTGGATGATATTTATGCTTATTTCTCAATCCCGGAGAATACCTATTTCCAGATGATGGAAGATAAAACCCTTAATACACAAGGTGATATAAAACTTGTATTACCAAACGGAATGATTTACGGACAAAAAGGCGAACTTAAAACTGCAGACGGAGAAATCGACAGGCAGACGGGTTCTATTCAATACAAAGCAAAATTTCATAATCCGCAGGGATTTATCAAACACGGAACTTCTGGAAAACTAATTATCTCAGAGTCAAAAACCGATGCGATTATAATTCCGCAAAAGGCCGTTTTTTCAATTCAGGATAAACAGTTTGTATTTCTGGTGGGCAAACAAGGCATTGTAAAAATGACCAACGTAACCATTGGAAGCACTCTTGATGATGTATACATTTTAAACAAAGGTTTAAAAAACAACGATTTAATTGTTCAGGAAGGCATTCAGTCTTTACGAGACGGCGATAAAATCACTATTAAAGACCAAAACGTAAACTTGTAATTAGTACACATCCTTAAAAGATTTCAAAATGATCGAAATGTTTATCAAAAGAAAAATACTATCATTAATCATCTCTGTTATGATAGTACTTTTAGGATTACTGGCTTTGTTCCAGCTTCCTATAACCCAGTTTCCGGATATTGTACCGCCGTCTGTAACGGTTACGGCAAAATATACGGGAGCAAATGCCGAAGTTTCTGCCAATGCCGTGGCGCTTCCGTTAGAACGTGCTATTAATGGTGTACCCGGAATGACGTACATGTCTACTGTAACTTCTAACGATGGTTTAACGCTTATTCAGGTTTTCTTTGAAGTAGGAACAGATCCTGATTTAGCAGCAGTAAACGTGCAAAACCGTGTAAC
>Ga0247805_1000251_pt1 | contig 31251 bp, 29 predicted proteins | sample UWRJL044104R1_FD_180930 | JGI IMG/M metagenome (GOLD analysis project Ga0247805, IMG submission 180930) | Plant litter microbial communities from Arlington Agricultural Research Station in Wisconsin, United States - UWRJ-L044-104R-1 | ecosystem: Environmental > Terrestrial > Plant litter >... | reverse complement strand
ATGTCTCCAGCCGAAACGTTCGCACCTGATTTATTTGGTGTGTGTCTTAAGGTGATGGTTAGATTTCCAGAAGCTGCTCCGGTAGTTACAAAAACAGATTGCAAGCCTACTGGCTTTCCGTTTTTATCAAAATTGCTGCTTGCTGTTCCGTATTTAAAAGGATTTAATGTTCCTGTTGTTTGGTAAAAAAGTTGGTGATCTACACCTTCTTCAAGGATTTCTGGAGTAATATCTTCGGCAGGATTTGCTAACTCATTTTTAAAAGTTACCGCTCCATTGTAAGTTTTGTTTTTTTCGAAAGGACTAGAAACTGTAATTACAGGAGGATTTGCGCCTTCGCCATCTAGATCTTTGTATTGTAAAGTAACAGCTGTTCCGCCGCCTACAGGTGTGTAAATTGCCGTAACAGTGGTGATCAATTCTTCTTCATTCACAGGTGGAGCTGGATTGTCATCGTCATTGCTACAAGAAGAAAAAGTGAGTGCAGCTAGAAGCGCAAGAGCGTAAAATTTGAATTGTTTAGATTTCTGAATTGTTTTCATTTTGTTTGAATTTAAATTAAGGGATATAAAAGTTTAATAATTGAATTTGAGTTGGATTTGAAAGCTTCGACCGATTTCATCCGCAAAAAAGCGTTGTCGGTTTAAATAATCTCTGTACGAGACATTGAAAATATTTTGAATAGAAAATGCTAGCGTTGTGTTTACATTTTTGAATGTGTTGAATTTCATCTCCGAATAAAAATGCAACAAATGATAGGCTGGAGGAGGCGTACTGATGTCTACTAAAACAGATTCAAATTCGTTGTCTTTGATAATATTTGTATAAAAATTATTATCAGGATATTGGTTTTGTTGCAATACAATTTCACTTTTTAATTCCAGAATAAGTTGGTTCCATTCTTTTTTAGTAAAACGAATTTTGTTGTTCAAGTTGAATGGTGGTATATCAATTAATGGCTCATTTTGGCTACTATCTTTTCCATTTACATATGCTAACGAAAATGAATGTTGCCAATGATTGGTAATATCCCAACGTGTTTGAACATCGATTCCCAGAAGTCGGGCATTGGTTTGCTGGTATTCCCAAACCGGGAAAGCGCCACGAATGGTAGTTTCAAAACCAACAGGTTTTAAGAAAATATAATCCTGAATGTGATTGATGTAAGGATTGATTTCGAAAGAAAACTGATTGAATTTTTTCTGAATAGTTACAGACAATTTTGTCGATTGTTCTTTGTCCAGATTCAAATCTCCTAATTCGATTACACCTGTAGAATGATGCAATCCGTCACTAAAAAACTCGGAAGGATTTGGGTTTCTGGAGGCAAAACTTAGATTAGTAAAAATCTCCCAGCTGCTTTCCATTTTTTTATGAAAACCAGCACTTGCCGAAATATTATGAAAAGTAAAATTCGGTTTGGTCAACCATTGTGTTCCATAATCAGCAACAATAAATTCAGGAAATGATTGATTGTAACCTCTTTCGTCCCATCTTGATTTTTGGTAATATTTGGTGGCATCAATTTTTGAAAAATCATATCGCAAGCCACCATCGACAGAAAAACTGTCTGAAAAATTGTAGCTCGCAATGCTGTAAGCGCCAAAATCAATTTTGTCATAATTAGGAATTAACGGGCGAATTCCTGTTGCCGGATTCGCATAATTGTTTTGCCTAGCAGCACTCAATCCTGATTTAAAATTCCAATCGTGTCCTGTTTTTTTGTAATCAATGTTCAGCGAATTGGTTTTTAAGTCCAAATCTAAAGCCGCAATATTTTTATAATCGCCTCTTCGTACATCATATTCTAATCTTTTATTAAACTGAAAAGCATATTGAAACGATACAAATGATGATTCGTTGAAGTAATAATTGAAATTGAATTTGGCAATTTGATGTTCGACATCTTGTTTGGGATTTTTGATGTTATACGTAAAATCATTTATAACTGACGGCACTTTATTGGTAATCGATTGGTACAAATCATTCACATTTCCAGTATGCGAAGCACTCAAAATCCCGATTACCGATTTGTAGTAACTGTAAAAAGCAGTAGCATTGTATTTTTCTGTTGCGTATTTAATATCTCCCGAAAAATTAGCTTCCCGATTTCCTGTATTGGATAAAACATAATCTGCGGCTTGCTTGTCGCCCATGTATTTGAGAGTGGTCAAAGCATTCCAACTCCAGCCTAAATCATTTCCTTTATGAATGCTGGAACTTACCGAACCGCCTTTTCCATTAGAATCATAGTTTAAAATTGTTTTGCCAAAAAGCGTATCTTTTTTCACGCTCACGGGTTCAATAATCACTAAACCGCCAATAGCATCGCCGCCGTATTGCAATCCCGAAGCGCCTTTTATAACCGTGATTTTGCTGGCAGTATTCACATCAAAATTCGGTGCGTGCTCGGTTCCCCATTGTTGATCTTCCAGTTTTACATTGTTGTTAATTACAGGAACCCTGCTTCCGTACAATCCATTTATAATCGGTTTTACAACAGTATTTCCCGTTTTTAGACTAGAAATTCCAGCTACTTCTTTCAATACATTGCCTAAAGATTGATTGCTGTATTTTTCGATAGTTTCTAATTTGATTTGCTGTTCTACGACCGATTTAGTACTACTATTGTTCTTTTGCTGAATCACTACTTCATGCAGTTTAGTGGTGTTCAGCTTCAGTTTAAAATCAATTTTTAAACTGCTTTTTAAGACAATAACGGTATCTATGGATTGATATCCAAGGTGTGAAATAAAAATTTTTGTGGCGCCATTAGGCAAATTATTGACATTATAATTCCCTGATGCATCACTGCTGGTAATTTTTTGACCAATATGAATATGGATGCCCGAGAAGCTAATAGGCTCCTGGCATGTTATTTTTCCACTTATTGTGTTTTGCGAATAAATGCTATTGCCAAACAGAATAAGCCAGAAAAAAACGTGAATTTTCTTCGACATTACTTTATTTTAAAATACATAAAAACGTATCATTTTAAGTATAAAATGATTTATTCTTTAGCTATTTTAAAACATGGGGGGGCCCCGAAGCGAGAAAAGACTACCTTTAAAAAAAGAGGAAGATTGTGGAGTAAAGAATGAAATAGAAGTCTTTACTACGTTATTTTTATAGAAAGGAAATACATAAAAATCAGTGGTAGTAAATGAACTGAAATTAAAATCACAGGTAGCGCATTTTTCAGAAACGCTGTGATCATTATTAATATCCGTTTTATTTTTAGAATGCTGATGCGAATGCTTTGCAGCAATTTGTTCTGAATAATGACCATAAGCATGTACCGACTGAAACAGTATTGAGAACAATACTGCCATAGACAGGAGCACATTGATTATGATATATTTTTTTTTCATTCCAGAAACCGGATTTTTGGTAAATTTTAAAAAAAGCAATTCATTTATTATTGCCTTTTCTTGTATCTTTGCTTAATGCAATTATGTTGCAAATATAAAGATCTTATTCTTAAATGCAACTATGTTGCGTTTTATTTTGTGGAAAATGAAAAACACTCGAAATACCATCGCTAAATCGGCTATTTTAGAATTGATAAAAAATTCGGAAGTAGCGTTGTCGCATGCTGAAATTCAAAAACTGAATCAGGAATTGTGCGACAGAGTAACTATTTATAGAATTCTAGATCGCTTGGTTACCGAAGATGTGATTCATAAAATTGCCACTCCCGACGGAACAATTAAATATGCTGCTTGTCATCATAATCACGACAATCATCAACACACGCACAATCACGTGCATTTTAGTTGTGAAAAATGCCATTCGGTAACTTGTTTGGATTCTGTGGAACCTTCTTTTAACATTCCTAAAAATTATTTGGTTAAGGAAGTCAATTTTACGCTATCAGGTTTGTGTCCGGATTGTATCTAATTTTTTAAATAAAATCTTCTTCAATCATTTCTCGGTTAATTATTGCGCCCGCAAAAGAACCAGTATAAACCGCCATTGAAACTGACCTTGCTGGATTGTGATTATCGCCACTGGCGTAAATTCCTGAAACAGTGGTTCTCTGAAAAGCATCTGTTTTTAATAAACCTTGTTCGTTCAATTCGCAACCCATAATTTCCGGCAAAGGACAATGTTGTTCAAAAGCAGGTCTGTGGTAAATAGCTTTTATGGCAGTTTTTTCTCCATTTTTAAAAACGATGTGTTTGATATTTCCATTTTCATGTTCGAAAGATTGAATTTCATTTTCAATAATTTCAATTTTATGTTTGTTTAAAATTTGAGTTTGTTCTGCTGTTAAAGCTGATTTTCCATTGGTACACAATTTTAAATCTTTGGTCCAGTTGCTAATCATTTTTGCATATTCAAAACCCATATCACCATTTGCAACAACAGCAGTTTTTTCATTCTTTACTTCATAGCCATGACAATACGGACAATGCAGTATAGAAATTCCCCAACAACTTGCAAAACCATCAATTTCAGGAAGTACATCTTTAACTCCAGTTGCAAACAATACTTTTTTAGAAGTAAAAATCTTTACTGATTCTGTGGTAATTTCAAATCCATTATCGGTTTTATCAATTCCTGTGGCAAGTCCATTATAAAATTGAATGGTTTTATACTCCTGCACTTGTTTTTTGGCTTTCGCCGAAATGGCTGCTGGTGTTTCACCATCTTGGGTGATGAAATTATGCGAATGCGGAGTCTGTCTGTTGCAAGGTAAACCACTATCAATAACTAAAACTCGTCGCAATGAACGGCCTAAACTCATAGCTGCCGAAAGCCCGCTGTAACTGCCGCCTATTATAATTACTTCAAAATGGGTTTGCTCTTTCATATCTTTTCTCTTAATGCAATTATGTTGCAAATATATGATGTTTATTTACAAATGCAACATTGTTGCGTTTTGTTTTTGCAGTTAAAAAAATCTATGTTGCTTGTGTTCAGTAGCTATTTGATTTGATTTTAAATTTAGACTTGGCTAAAAAATATATTTGATTAATATAATTTTTATATATATTTGCGACAATTAGTTCAGCATATACAATGGGAAAATCACTTGAAGAAGTTCATCAGTCGGTTTCGACACAGAATAAAACATCCATTTTTAGAAAAATATTAGCCTTTTTTGGTCCCGCTTATTTGGTAAGTGTGGGGTATATGGATCCAGGAAACTGGGCGACTGATATTGCGGGAGGAAGCCAGTTTGGTTATTCTTTACTTTGGGTTTTATTGATGAGTAACTTAATGGCGTTGTTGTTGCAAAGTTTAAGCGCGCGACTTGGAATTGTTACCCAACGCGATTTGGCTCAGGCTTCAAGAGAAACCTATTCGAAACCCATTAATTACGTACTTTACTTTTTAGCCGAAATTGCTATTGCAGCCTGTGATCTTGCTGAGGTTTTAGGAATGGCAATCGGGATTAATTTGTTGTTTGATATTCCGCTAATCGAAGGAGTTTTAATTACCGTTTTAGATACTTTTTTATTACTCTTTTTAATCAATAAAGGCATCCGAAAAATGGAAGCTTTTATTATTGTTCTAGTAGCTATTATTGGTTTTTCATTTGTTTTCGAAATGATTTTTGCCGAACCAGAACTCGATAAAGTAATTTATGGTTTAATACCTTCAATACCTACAGAAGCCGGTTTGTACATTGCTATCGGAATTATTGGTGCAACGGTCATGCCACATAATTTATACCTGCATTCTTCATTGGTTCAAACCCGAAAATTCGATCGGTCTGCAGGTGGAATCAAACAGGCTTTAAAATATAATTTCATCGATTCAACTATTGCTCTGAATTTGGCTTTCCTGGTAAATGCCGCTATTTTAATATTGGCAGCAGCCACATTTTATAAAAACGGAATGCACGAAGTTGCCGAAATTCAGGATGCGTATCGATTTTTAGAACCGCTTTTAGGAACCCGATGGGCGCCAATTTTATTTGCCGTTGCCTTAATTGCTGCGGGACAAAGTTCAACAATAACGGGAACTTTGGCAGGGCAAATTGTAATGGAAGGTTATTTGAATTTACGAATCCAACCTTGGGTGCGAAGAATCATCACCCGATTAATTGCTATTGTGCCTGCGGTTGTGGTAATTTTAATTTATGGCGAAAGTGTTACTGGAAAATTATTGATTTTAAGTCAGGTGATTTTGAGTTTGCAACTTGGTTTTGCCATTATTCCGTTGATTCATTTTGTGAGTGATAAATCGAAAATGAAAGGATTCCATGTTTCGAAAACGACTCAGGTAGCCGCCTGGATTATTGCTACAATTATTGTTTCGCTAAATGGAAAATTAGTTTACAACGAAATTGATGGTTGGTTAGAAACCTCAGAAAACCCGATTATTTTGTGGTTAACAGTAGTTCCTTTGGCCTTTGCTTTCCTGGGATTGTTGCTTTATATTGTTTTCAAACCTTTTGTTACCAAAGCAAAACAGGATATTCAAAACCATTCGCCACATAATTTGAAATTGCAATTTTCTAAATCAGGAAGTTATGATAAAAAGAATATTGCCATTTCAGTAGATTTTTCTTCTGCCGATGAGGTGGCAATCAACAGTGCTTTCGAACTAGGTGGAATGGATGCCAAATATACTTTAATTCATGTTGTAGAAACGGTAGGAGCCATGGTATATGGCGAGCATATTGATGATCATGAAACCTTAATTGACGAAAAATTATTGAAGGAGTACAAGCAAATGCTTTGGGAAAAAGGATTTAAAATAGAAATAGAACTTGGTTTTGGTAAACCCGATAAAGTAATTCCTGCTATAATAAATAAAGGAGATTTTGATATTTTAGTGATGGGAACTCACGGTCATACGGGCTTTAAAGATTTGATTTTTGGTACAACAGTCGATAAATTAAGACATAAAATTTCGATACCTTTGTTGATTGTTAAAAAATAGTTGCTAAGACCTTAAGCTACTAAGTTTCTAAGATTTTGAAAACTTAGAAACTTAGGGTCTTAGTAACTCAGAAACTTAAAAAAATGACTTTTTCAGAAGAAAATTACCTTAAAGCTATTTATCATTTAACAGCTTCATCAGATGCGGAAGTAAGCACGAATGCTATTGCCGAAATGATGGAAACTAAAGCATCTTCAGTAACGGATATGCTTAAAAAACTGGCAGAAAAAGATTTAGTTAATTACAAAAAATACCAAGGTGTTTCGTTGACTGAAAACGGGAAATTGGCGGCCAAAATGATTGTGAGAAAGCATCGTTTATGGGAAGTTTTTTTGGTCGAAAAATTAGATTTTTCATGGGATGAGGTTCATGATATAGCCGAACAATTAGAGCACATAAAATCAGAGAAACTTATTAATAAACTGGATGATTTTTTAGGAAATCCTACCGAAGATCCGCACGGAGATCCTATTCCAAATGCGCAGGGACAAATTCCGAAAATTGAAAAGCAATTGCTTTCAGATTTAGCTGAAGGACAAAACGGAATATGTGTGGGTGTAAAAGATACTTCTTCGGAGTTTTTAAAATACCTGGACAAGCAAGGAATTGCTTTGGGTTCTGCAATCCAAATTTTAGGAAAAGAAAGTTTTGATCTTTCGCTTCGTATCAAAGTAAATGAAAATCATCTGAATATTTCCAATAAAATTGCGAGTAATCTTTTTGTAAAGTTGAGTTAGTATTTTAAAAAAATAAACCATTAAGAGAATGAAGAAACTTTAGAAAGCTTAATTTATTCTCTTAATGGTTAAAAATGTATATTACATTTTCAGTAAATGTTTTTTAATGACATCCACAATCATCGCCTCCGCAGTTTTTATCCTTTTTTTTCTTCTTCAAAAAGAATTTCTTAAAAAGATAAACTACGGCAATACCAAGGATTAAAAAGGCTATGATTTCTTGAAACATCTTTTTTATTTTAAAATTTGATAAGCTATTAAAGCTGTTAAATAAGCAAAAGCACTCATTAATACTAATTGTAGCATTGGCCATTTCCAGCTATTTGTCTCTTTCTTAGTTATGGCAAGCGTACTGGCGCATTGTAGTGCAAAAGCATAGAATAATAATAGTGAAATTCCCGAAGCAAAATTGAATATTTTCTGACCCGTTACCGGATTTACTTCGGCTGCCATTTTATTTTTTATAGTATTTTCATTATCGCTGCTTCCCACACTGTAAATCGTGGCTAATGTACCCACAAAAACCTCTCTGGCAGCAAAAGAACTGATGATGGCAATTCCAATCTTCCAGTCGTAACCCAAAGGCGAAATAACAGGCTCAATAGTTTGCCCCATAATTCCGATATAAGAATTCTCTAGTTTTTGTGAAGCTACAGCATTTTCAAATTCAATTTCATTTAAAGGCTTTTCAGCTGTTCTTTCTTTTACGATGGCTTCGGCTTCGTTAAAGTCTTTCCCAGGTCCGTAAGAAGCTAAAAACCATAAAATAATAGATATTGCCAAAATGATTTTACCAGCGCCAACAACAAAGGCTTTTGTCTTTTCGACCACATTGATTCCAACGTTTTTGAAAAGCGGTAATTTATAACTTGGCATTTCGACCACAAAATACGTTTTACTTTCTAATTTTAATACTTTATTCAGGATGTAAGCCGATAAAATAGCTGTTCCAAATCCTAAAAGGTACAGCAACATTAACGATAATCCCTGCATATTTAAAATGCCAAAAACACGTTCATTTGGAATAACCAAAGCAATAATAATAGCATAAACAGGTAATCTTGCTGAGCAAGTAGTAAAAGGTGTTACCAGAATTGTAATTAAACGTTCTTTCCAGTTTTCGATATTTCGAGTTGCCATAATTGCCGGAATTGCACAAGCTGTTCCTGAAATTAAAGGCACCACACTTTTTCCTGAAAGTCCAAAACGGCGCATGATTTTATCCATCAAAAACACCACACGGCTCATATAACCGCTTTCTTCCAGAATAGAAATAAACAGAAATAAAAAGGCAATTTGTGGAATGAAAATCAGAATTCCGCCAATTCCAGGAATGATTCCCTGAGAAAGCAAATCGGTTAAGATTCCACTGGGTAATTCTTCGGCAGTCCAGCTGCTTAAAGAAGCAAAAGTACCGTCAATAAAATCCATCGGAATGGTGGACCAGCTGAATATCGATTGGAAAATGACAAATAAAATTCCTAAGAAAATAAAATAACCCCAAAATTTATGGGTTAAAATATTGTCTAGTTTGGCTCTAAAGTCTGTAGCTGTTGAAGCATCAACTTTTAAACCTTCTTTTAAGACATCATTGATAAATTGATATCTTTTTATAGTTTCTTTTTGTTGCAAACGTTTCAGTTCCGAATGTGATTTGGTAAACGTACTTCGGATTTCATTTCGATCTAAATTCGAAAAGTTAACATCTTGTGTAATTACCAACCATAATTTGTACAACAACTGGTTTGGAAACGCTTCTTGCAAGCTTTTGAAATATTCCGTATCAATTACTGAAGCATTCAAACAAGGTTCATGCGGAATAGTTTTATAAGAAACAATTAAGTCTTTTAATTCTTCAATTCCGTATCCTTTTCTGGAACTTATTAAAGCAATTTTAGTTTTAAGTTGTTCTTCCAGAAATGGAATATCAAGTGTAATTCCTTTGGTTTCCATACGATCAGCCATGTTAATGACTAAAATTGTTGGAATTTCAAGGTCTTTTATTTGCGTATAAAGCAGTAAATTTCGTTTTAAATTTTCTACATCCGTAACTACAATTACTACATCCGGATATAATTTGTCGTTTTTGTTTAGTAATAATTCGATAACTACACTTTCGTCCATCGAACTGGCATTCAAGCTATAAGTTCCGGGTAAATCCAGAATATTCGCCTTGATATTATGAGGTAATTTGCAAAAACCTATTTTTTTCTCCACTGTAATTCCAGGATAGTTTCCCACCTGTTGGTTCAAACCTGTAAGTTGGTTAAAAACCGATGTTTTCCCTACATTGGGATTTCCAATTAAAGCTACGTTAATATTTTGATGAATCATTAAAGTGCAATTTTGATAAGTTCTACTTCAATTTCTTTAGCGGTTTCTACACGAATGGCTACATGAGAACCATTAACATCTAAGTACAATGGATCTCCAAAAGGAGCAATTTGAAGTAATTCGACAACATTTCCGGGTAAGCAACCCATTTCGAGTAGCTTTAACGGAATGATGTCAATATCAAAATCTTTGATTATTGCTTTTTCGTTTTTTTTTAATGAATTTATAGTGGTACGCAAGACTTATTTAGATTGAATTAAGATTGCAAAAATACATATTATATTGCTAAATTAAATTATAATTACCAGTTTTATGCTTTAAAACAGCGTTAATTAAAGTATAAAATAGGCTCTTTTTGATTTGTGTATTTTATTTTTCGTTGCTCAAAAACTCAATGTCTTCTATTAGTTTTTGAATTTCTTCTTTTTTAGTTCCGTCATAAAAACCACGAACTCTTCTTTTAGCATCTACTAAAACAAAATTTTCGGTATGTACCATGTCATACAGTTCGCTTGGTTTTCCCATTTTTACAGCCAAATAGGATTTTCTGGCCATAGCATAAATTTCTTTTTTATCGCCTGTAACCAGATTCCATTTACTGTCTACAACCCCATGTTTTACAGCATAAGCTTTTAGCACTTCCACATTATCTACTTCTGGAAAAACAGTATGTGATAACAACATTACTTTAGGATTATTGATAATGGCTTTTTGAACTTCAACTAAATTCGTTGTCATTTTTGGGCAAATGGTACCGCAGGTAGTAAAGAAAAAATCAGCTACATAAATTTTTCCTTCGTAATCTTTTTGAGTGATGGTTTTTCCGTTCTGATTGGTAAACGAAAAATCAGCAATCGTATGGTATTTGCTCACATATTGAATGGTGCTATCTACTAATTCCGGATTTACATCGGCAGGATTGTAAATAGGAAGCATTTTTTGAGGTTTCAAAGCATTGTAAAAAAGGCTAAGCGTAATTGCCGAAAAAATAAGAAAGATACCAATGAAGATTCGGTATTTGTATAAAACAGATTTCATGAATTTTTTTTGCAAAAATACAAAAACTGTCTTGGAAATCAGGAAGCTTTACTCAATTAAAATGTTTGCTTTTTTTACGGCTTCCTTGTAGCCCGATTAACTAAATCTAAGCTAGATAAATGTTTAAATGACTAATAAAATGGTATTTATTCTAATCGAAGCGGTGTTTTTGAGTTTGTTAATCACTATAAATCGAGTTGCGTGAATTTATAATCCAGGATTTGAATTAATTTATCAGACAAAATGGTTTTTCCAATAGAAGGAATTTCATGATTGAATGTTGGCGGAATTAAATTTTCGGCAATTGCTTTTTGAGTATAATATTCTTTTCTAGTCGGGTGAAAAGGAGTTACCGCATTCAAGGTAATATTCCAGGAATCAGTAGTTATAATTTTTTGGATAATTCCAATACAATCTTCCAGATGAATTAAATTGATTGGAGCTTCCGGATTGGGAACATTTTCTTTTCCAGCTAAGAATCGCGCAGGATTTCGGTCTTCGCCAATTAATCCACCAAAACGTAAAATAGTAGTTTTGAAATCAGTATTGGCTAATAATAAGTTTTCAATTTCGAGCAATTGTTTGCCGCTTTCGGTTACAGGAATAGCAATGGTGTTTTCGTCAACTACAGTATTGGCTTCGCCATAAACCGCAGTCGAACTAATAAACAACACATTTTCTACTGTTGATTTTTGGATAAACGGAAGTATGTTTTCTATTTTTTTAACAAACGAATTATTTTCGGCATCTGAGTAATCCTTGTTTTTTCCTCTTAATTTAGGAGGAATAGCAATAATAAGCGTTTGGCTTCCATCCAAAAAATCAGTTAAAACATCAGGTGCAGCGTTAGTTTCTAAGGCTAATTGAAAGCTTTGAATTCCAATATTTCCCAGTGTGGCTAATTTCTCTATTGATGTGGTAGAACCTTTTACTGAAAAACCTTCTTTCAATACCGCTTTCGCTAAGGGAAGTCCCAGCCATCCGCAACCCAGAATGCTTATTTGTTTCATTTTGATCTCAATTGTTTCGTATGCAAATTTCCTATAATTATTCGGATTTTGAGTTGATGTTTATTGTTTTTTGACATAAAAAAAACCACTCTAATCATAAGAGTGGTTTTTAATGATGTATGAATATTTTATTTTTTTGTGAGTGTGAGTTTCATTTCCTTACTGTCTAAGATTAATTTGTCATCGGTAATAGTACTTTCAAAAGGATATGGAGTTCCGGTTTCATCTTTAATTACCAGATTGGTTCCTTTTTTTGTTAAAGCATACGTTCCGTCATTAATATCCGTTTCTAAGGTTCCTGAAACGTGTCCATCTTTAGTAAAAGTTAAATTGCCATTGGTTAAAATATCATTTTTTACTGAATCCGTATGAGGCGTTTTTGCTTCTATCTCGGTAACTTTCCAGGAGCTTACCAAATCATTTCGCTTTTGACTACATGAAACAAGTACTATTGTTGATAATACAATCCCAAAAATAAAAAGTTTAGCTGTTTTCATAATTATTTAGATTAATAGGTTATATATGTACAAGTTACAAAAAAAAGTATACGAATAATATTAAAAATGAATTATTTAAACTACAAAAATTACAGGCAACAAATAAATGTAGTAAATGTTATGTGCTGCTTTAAAAGAAATCATTTAAAAGAACTTTGCACACAAGAACAATTGTTTTCTATAAAATTGGTATGTTTAAATAATTTTAAGAACTTTATCAGGCTTTAACTAAAAAACCAAAACAACATGGAAGTACACAACAGCTTTAAACCAACTGTATTTATTAGAAAAAAATTAAAATTAGGATCTGTTTTTTACAGCTTATTGCTACTGTTTTTTGTATCAAACAGTCTTTTTGCTAACAAATTAGTCAAAGAAAAGCCGTTGCGTGTGTTGTTGATTACTGGCGGATGTTGTCATAATTATACATTTCAAGCTCAAGTATTAAAAGATGCTTTAGCGAAATATAAAAAAGCCGATTGGACTATTATAAATGAGGGAGGAAAAGGGACTAAAGCTATCCTTCCTTTTTTTGATGATAGCAATTGGGCAAAAGGCTACGATGTGGTAATACATAACGAATGTTTTGCCGATACTGAGGATTCGGCGTATATTAAAAAGATTACCCAAGCGCATTTTGCTGGAGCTCCGGCAGTGGTTATTCATTGTGCTATGCACACCTATCGTTCAGCAAAAACGGATGATTGGCGGGATTTTCTTGGTGTAACTAGTTATAAGCATGATCATCAAAGTTTGTATCCGGTAAAAAAAGCAGATGGCAAACACCCCATCATGAATAAATTTCCAGATAACTGGATCAGTCCTAAAGATGAATTATACATTATAGAAAAAACAGGTCCTAATACAAAAATTTTGGCTACTTCTGTGAGCGAGGTTAATGGTAAAACATCCCCTGTAATCTGGACTAATCAATATGGAAAAGCCCGTGTGTTTGGTACAACTTTCGGTCATTCGGACGACACGTTTAAAGATCCTGTATTTACTGATTTGTTGGTTAGAGGTATTTTATGGGCGGCAAAAAAATAGAAAAATTTTTCAACTGTATGTAACCAGACTAATATTAAAAGAATTTATTGTTTTAAGGCATAAAAAAACCACGCAATTTGCGTGGTTTTTTATTAGTATTTCTAAAAGAATATTAGAATTTATACCCTACAGAAGCTTGAATTCCAAAACGATTATTTCCTTCTGGTCCATAAGCTAAATCCAGGAAGTTATAAATATATCTTGCTTGAATAAATGCTCCAGAATTGAAATCATAAGCTAAACCTGAAACAGAGGCAACATTATATTTTCTCAAATTTGTGTTAGCATATATTCCATTTGCTTTAGAATCTACAATTACACTTGCCTGAGGACCAACTTCAATTGATAAACCTTTAACAAGGTAGAATTTAGCTAAAACTGGAATCGCAATTTCGCTAATTTCTAATTCGCTATTACTGTTATTTCCATTTCCGTCAAATTTAAAGCTTGAGAATGAATACAAAGCTTCAGCCTGGAAAGAAAATTCATCACACATTTTAAATTCTGCCACTAAACCAGCTTGGTATCCTACTTCTGGACGTAAATCATATACTGAATTAGCACCTGTTGATAACCAATCGTAATTAGCACCTGCTTTAATTCCTAATTTCACAGCTTTTGTTTCTTGAGCATTTGTAAATCCAAACACAAAAACGGCAACTGCCGATAAAATAAATTTTTTCATAACTTGATTTTTTTTTAACTACGCAAATTTACGCAAAAACATTCGTAAACCTCAGTAATTACTGGACTTTTAACTTTTTCCGTAGTCATCTGATGTGCAGTGTTTTATTACAGAATAATAAGAAATATTTAACAAGAGAATAGGTGCTGATGAAAATTTTGTTGTTTTAACGTTCTATTCTCAATCCTATTAATTTTATTAAACTTTAAGTTAAGATTTTCAATCGAATAAAAAAAGTTGTTATTTTAGCCTACTACCTAAAAAACACTCAAAAATAGAAATGAAGACGGCAAAACAAAAAGTAAGCTTAGTTTTAAAAATAGTTGTTGCTTTTGTAGCAATTGCCATTATTGGTATTTTTGGTTTTAGAGAAACACTTTTGAAGCAGATTATTGCCAAAACAACCACCAAAATGGAAGAAGACTACAACAGTCGGTTTTTGGTAAAAAAAGCGAGTTTCGAAGGACTTTCAGGTGTTAATTTGACTGATGTTACTTTGGTTCCCAACAATGCAGATACTCTTTTCAATATTCAAAAAATAAGAACCAGCGTTAATATTTGGCGTTTGTTAGTGGGCGATGTGCAATTAGGAACTTTGGAAATTAAAAATGGCTATGTTCAGCTGACTAAAAAGGGAAAAGTAAAGAATTTTGATGCTTTTTTAAAAAGAAATAAGGAAGAAGAAAACTCAACCAATAAAAGAGATTATGCTGCTTTTGCTTACCGAATTATTTCCAGAGTATTGAATTTGATTCCGACCGATATGGACGTTGAAAACCTAAAATTCAAACTCGATGACAACGGAAAACAAGCCACTATCGATATTAAAAAATTAGTATTATTCAACAAAGATCTCGAAACTTCGATTCATGTAAAAACCAATACGTTTACCCAACACTGGAAAATAAAAGGTTTTGCTGATCCTCGAAATAAAAAAGCCGACATTCGATTTTTTAATATTGATACAGGAGCCATTAAAGTCCCGTATTTTGACGAACGCTACAAGCTTATTGCGAGTTTTGATTCCATTCGGTTAAATATTGAAAATATTGATAAAAGTGGTGGCGAATTGCATATTGATGGTTTTTCATCGATAGCCAATTTAAAAATCAATCATGCCAGAATTGCCCGAAAAGATGTACTGATTAAAAATGCCCGTTTTGATTATCGCTTGCTTTTAGGTTCTGATTTTGTTTCGGTCGATAGTAGTTCTACTGTACAATTCAACAAAGTGAAATTCCATCCTTATTTGGCTTACGAAACCGAAGAAGATACTATTTATAAACTCAAAGTCAGCATTCCAAAAATGAAAGCGCAGGATTTTATTTCCTCACTTCCTGATGGATTGTTTACTCATTTCGAAGGAATGGAAGCCGAAGGCACTTTCGATTATAACTTGGATTTTGAATACAATAAAAACAAACCAAAAGATTTGATTTTCGATAGTAATTTAAAGAAAGAAAACCTGAAAATTACTAAATACGGAGAGGCAAACCTGAACAAACTCAATGGCGAGTTTGTCTATCGTGCTATTATAAATGATGTATTGCAAAGACCAGTTCTTGTTGGATCTGCTAATTCGAATTATACACCGCTGGATCAAATATCGCCTTATTTAAGAATGTGTGTTTTAACCACCGAAGATCCTTCGTTCTTTTCACATCGGGGTTTTATCAACGAAGCTTTCAAGCAATCTATTGTAAAAAACATTAAAACCAAGAAATTTGCTCGTGGTGCAAGTACCATTAGCATGCAATTAATCAAAAATGTTTTTCTAACCAGAGAAAAAACTTTGTCCCGAAAACTGGAAGAAATTCTATTGGTTTACATTTTAGAGAATAATAGAATTGTAAGTAAAGAACGCATGCTGGAAGTGTATTTTAATATTATCGAATGGGGTCCAAATGTATACGGAATTGGTGAAGCGAGTCAGTTTTATTTCCAGAAATCACCTGCCGATTTGACTTTTAACGAATGTTTGTATTTGGCTCGAATTATTCCAAGTCCGAAAAAATTCATGTATCAATTTAACGATGAGGGAAATCTAAGAGAATCTGCTGTACAACAAGTTTCTTTTTTAACCAATTTAATGATTCGAAGAGGATTGTTGACACAGGATGATACTATTTTTAAAAGTCAGCCTACTGTTTTGACCGGACCAGCAAAATCCTTGCTTCGAATAAAAGTAAAAGATACCACAGTTATTGATTCTTTGAAAATAAGTGATGAATTTGAGTTTTAAAAATTTAACCACGGAGTTCACTAAGGAGGCACGAAGCACACAAGGATTTCTATTAGAATTAGCTATAAAATTACCGCAGAATCACAAATCTGCGAATCTGTGGTAATTTCGAGTTTTCTTTTATGTTCTTTTATGTTCTTTGCAGAACTTTGCGCTCTTTGCGGTTAAGCAAAATAAACTGAACACTAAAAACTGTATACTGATTACTCTTTTAATTAAGGCGCAGGATTAGGAATTGCTCCATGAACTCCATTAATTTCCTTGATAATTTCATCAGATAAAACAACATCAATAGAAGCAATGTTTTCTTTCAATTGTTCCAAAGTTGTTGCTCCAATAATATTACTGGTTACAAAAGCCTGTTGGTTTACAAAAGCCAAAGCCATTTGGGCTGGTGATAAACCATGCTTTTTAGCAATTGCAACGTATTGCGCTGCTGCTTCTGTGCTTTGTGCGCTACTATATCTGGAAAATTGTGGAAACAATTTAATTCTGGCATTCGGATGACTTTCGCCAGTTAAAAATTTACCTGAAAGTACACCAAAAGCCATTGGTGAATAAGCAAATAAACCCACGTTTTCTCGTGTGCAAATTTCGGCTGAACCTACTTCAAATTGGCGATTTAATAAAGAATACGGATTTTGAACCGTTTTGATTTTCGGCAAATTGTTATACTTGCTTTCTTCCAGAAAACGCATAATTCCCCAAGGCGTTTCATTCGAAAGTCCGATGTGTTTGATTTTTCCTTCTTTGATAAAACCGTTTAAGGTTTCTAATACTAACTGGATGTTATCTTTCCAAGGATCTTCTTGTACTGTAAATCCTCTTTGTCCAAAGAAATTGGTTTTTCGTTCTGGCCAGTGCAATTGGTACAAATCAATATAATCAGTTTGTAAACGCTGCAAACTTTTGTCTAAAGCATATTTTAAACTTGCTGGAGAAAAATCAACTTTGTCACGCATGTACCCAAAATTAGGATTGGGTCCTGCAATTTTTGAGGCTAAAACAATTTCTTCTCTTTTGCCTGTTTTTTTAAACCAGGTTCCTAGAATTTTTTCGGTACTTCCATAAGTTTCTTCACGTGCCGGAACCGAATACATTTCGGCAGTATCAAAAAAATTAATGCCATTTGCTACAGCATAATCCATTTGTGCATGTCCATCAGCTTCGGTGTTTTGTTGCCCAAAAGTCATTGTTCCTAGGCATATTTTACTCACTTTTATATCCGTATCGGGCAAAGTTGTGTATTTCATTGTCGAATTTTAAAAAATTAAAAAAGCAAAGTTACAAAGGTTTATAGGAACTATTTAAATCAAAAAAGGTTCGAAGCAGTACTTCGAACCTTTTTAACTTTTAGTTAATGTCTGTTTAGTTGATTTCGTTCAACATCTCGGCAATTTCGTCTAATCTAGGTGTTAATATAATCTCGATTCTACGATTTTTTGCTTTTCCTTCAGCCGTATCATTTGTAGCTAATGGCGAAAATTCTCCTCTTCCTGCAGCAGTCAGACTCTTTTTGTTGATGGCTCTGTTTTCGCTTAGAATGTTTACAATAGCAGTTGCTCTTTTAGTAGATAAATCCCAGTTGTCTGAAATGGGACCTGAACCTCCATAAGGTACATTATCCGTGTGTCCTTCAATAAGTACTGAAATATCTGGATTGTCGCCTAAAACTTTACCTAATTCAACTACTGCTTTTTTTCCTTCAGGGCCTACTGACCAGCTTCCAGAGCTAAAAAGCAATTTGTTCTCCATAGAAACATATACTTTTCCGTTTTTTTGTTCTACGGTCAATCCTTTTCCTTCAAATCCATTTAAGGCTTTTGATAAAGTTTCTTTTAGTTTTCGCATTGTTGCTTCTTTGGCAGCAATCATGTCTTCAAGTTCTTTTAAACGTTGTGTATTTTTGTTTAAACGTTCTTGCTCGATAGATAATGCTTTTCCTTTGGCTTCTAATTCGGCTAATAAATCACGATTTTTTTTCAGGTTAGCCTGCAAAGATTCGTTGCTGTTTTTTTCCAAAGCATTGTATGAATCTTGCAAAAGAGCCATTTTTTCTTTCAATGCTTTTTGATCAGCAGTTAATTTATCACGTTCTGATTTTAGTTTGCTTAAATCATCTTTTAGAGCATCTCTGTCTAATTCTAATTTATTTTTAGCTTTCAAAAGATCAGCATTTTCGTCAGATAAACTTCTGTTTTCTTTCTTTAAATCCGTGTATTTATTTTCTAAATCGGAATATATTTTTTTTGAAACACAAGAGGTTGTAAGTGCTAAAACTAATAAGCCTAAGGAGATTTTTTTTATCATTTTATTTAATTTTATTTGAACCTAATTGTTTTTGATATTATCATTGCCATTAATCTATTCTATATCTAAAACAACGGGGCAATGATCCGAATGTTTTGCTTCTGGCAAAATAAGTGCTCTTTTGATTCGGTCTTTCAAGGGTTCACTTACCAAACAATAATCAATACGCCAACCTTTATTATCTGCTCGGGCTGTTTTTACACGAACCGTCCACCAGGTGTAATTACCAGGTTCTTTATTTAAATGACGGAAACTATCAATAAATCCATTTTTCAAAAAAGCATCGAGCCAGGAGCGTTCTGCTGGAAGAAAACCAGAAACTTTAGCATTTCGAATTGGATCATGAATATCTATAGCTTCGTGACAAATATTGTAATCTCCACAAATAATAAGATTTGGAATTTCCAGTTTCAAATTAGTAATGTAGTTTTGAAAATCGTCCATAAACATAAATTTATGACTCAGTCTTTCAATATTTGTTCCGGATGGTAAATAAAGACTCATTACCGAAAAATCATCAAAATCAACACGAACAGTTCGTCCTTCGAAGTCCATGTGCTCAATTCCTGTGCCAAAAACTACATTGTTTGGTTTAATTTTGGATAAAATGGCAACACCACTATATCCTTTTTTAGTAGCTGGAAACCAATAATGATATGGATAGCCCGCTAATTCAAAATCCAATAACGGAAGTTGATCTGGTGTAGCCTTAATTTCCTGAAGACAAACTACATCAGGTTTTGATTGTTCTAACCAGTTAATTAAACCTTTTGAAATTGCTGATCGAATTCCATTGACATTATAAGATACAATTCTCATCTAATTTGTTTTTTGATTTCCAAAAATACTAAAAAATAAAACGGTTACGCTACAAAAAAATAAAATCAAATGGGGCTCATAGCCGGATAATGGAGTTTTTTTCTATCTTTGTTTTTCGCTCAAAAAACAAAAAATAAATGGGTTTAGTTACCGCCAAAGAAGTTGCAAAAGCAATTAATGTTGAGAAATACGGGGTCTTAGGGACTTTTTCCGGTTGGTTATTAATGAAGGTTCTAAAAATTTCCACACTAAATAAAGTTTACAATCGCAATAAACATTTAAAAGAAATTGATTTTTTAAACGGAGTTGTTGATGATTTACAAATAAAATTTGAAATTCCAGAAGAAGATTACAAACGTTTACCCAAAGACGGAGCTTATATTACCATTTCAAATCATCCGTTAGGAGGAATTGATGGAGTTTTGTTGTTGAAATTAATGTTAGAAAGAGAGCCTAATTTTAAGATTATTGCTAATTTTCTTTTGCATCGAATTGAACCGTTAAAGCAATATATCATGCCTGTAAATCCTTTTGAAAATCATAAGGATGCTAAATCCAGCGTGGTAGGAATTAAAGAAACTTTACGTCATTTAAGCGATGGAAAACCACTTGGAATGTTTCCAGCAGGTGAAGTTTCCAGTTATAAAGATGGTCAATTAATTGTTGATAAACCTTGGGAAGAAGGAGCTATCAAAGTAATTAGAAAAGCACAAGTACCGGTTGTACCTATTTATTTTCATGCTAAAAACAGCCGTCTTTTTTATATTCTTTCTAAAATTAGTGGAACATTAAGGACTGCAAAATTACCTTCGGAACTTTTTAGTCAAAAAAACCGTGTAATTCGGGTGAGAATTGGAAAACCCATTTCAGTAGCTGAGCAAAATGAATACGAAAGTATCGAAAGCTATTCGGAATTCCTGAGAAAGAAAACGTATATGTTGGCTAATCCTTTCGAAAAAGAAAGTAAACTGCTTACGCCTTCGACTCTAAAAATACCAAGAAATCCAAAGGAAATTGCAACTCCTGCGAATGAAGAAAAAATGATTTCTGAAGTAAAAGCTTTAAGAGATACAGATTGCCGACTTTTGCAAAGCAAGAATTACGAAGTGTTTTTTGCACAAGCCAAAAATATTCCGAGTATTTTACATGAAATAGGACGTTTGCGTGAAATTACATTTAGAGAAGTAGGAGAGGGAACGAATGAGTCTATCGATTTAGATGAGTTTGATCAATATTATCACCATTTGTTTTTATGGGATGATGAAGCCCAAAAAATTGCGGGTGCGTACAGAATGGGATTGGGTTCAGAAATTTATCCAAAACATGGTATCGAAGGGTTTTATCTGAACGATTTGTTCCGTTTCGAACCGGAATTATATGAAATGATGCACCAATCCATTGAAATGGGGCGTGCTTTTATTATCAAAGAATACCAACAAAAACCAATGCCTTTGTTCCTTCTTTGGAAAGGAATTATCCATACTACATTGCGTTTTCCAGAGCATAAATATCTTTTAGGTGGTGTAAGTATTAGTAATCAGTTTTCTGATTTTTCGAAATCGTTAATGATTGAATTCATGAAATCCAATTATTATGATCCATACATTGCACAATACATTCATCCGAAAAAGGCGTATAAGGTTAAGCTAAAAGATGCTGATAAAGATTTCATATTCAATGAAACCGAAGCCGATTTGAATAAGTTTGATAAAATTATTGATGAATTAGAACCAGGTATTTTACGTTTGCCAGTATTGATAAAAAAATACATTAAACAAAATGCAAAAGTAGTTGCTTTTAATGTCGATCCATTATTCAACAATGCTATTGATGGTTTAATGTACATTAGAATTGCAGATATTCCAGAAAGTACTATGAAACCAGTAATGGAAGAATTCCAGGCAGAGCTGGAACGAAAATTTAATGAAAAAGGAGAATATCCAATTTAAAAAGAAAAAGTCTCATCTATTATTAGATGAGACTTTTTCTTTTTAAAACCAGGGTTTTCGTCCTAGTTGATATGTTCTATAAAATTCCTCATCGGACTTAGTCAAATAAATAATTCCTTCTATAAGTCCTAATAATCCTGTTAGCGCACCAAAACTAATCAGGCTCAGAAATAGCCAGATCATACCTTCTTTAGTATAGCCTAACAGAAATTTATGAATTCCTAAAGGACCAAGAATGATTGCTAATAATCCAGCCGCTAATTTTTTATTATCTTCTGGATATGGCTGCGGATTGTTCCAATGTTCATGTTTTGAATTTTCCATAATCACACATTTAATTGATTATCAATTATTAAATTTATGAAAATAAATTAAATTCTGAAACAGAACGAAGCATTCTTTTATCCTAATTAAAATAAAGCGCTTTGATTTTGTCAACAATCACTTGTGCTAATCGCTCATGACTTTCAAATGTCCAGCCTGCTACGTGAGGTGATAATAGTACATTATTGGCTTCTAATAAATACTGAAACGCTTCTGGTGTAGTTTTATCCTGAAATAAAGTTTCAAAAGAAAGTTTTTCATATTCTAAAACGTCTAATCCTGCACCAAGTATTTTTCCTGATTGCAAAGCCGTAACCAAATCGGCTGTTACAATGTTCTTTCCTCTTGAAGTATTAAAAATCCAAAATGGTTTTGCAAAAGCATTGATGTATGCCGAATTGACCATCTTATCCGTTTCTGGAGTCCAGGGAAGATGTAAACTCAACACATCTGTTTTTTGTTGTAATTCAGTTAATGAAACTTGTTTTGCATTAGCATCGCCCAAATTTTCTTTTATATCGTAACAAAGCACCTCAACATCAAAACCTCTTAGTTTTTTAGCAAACCATTTCCCCATATTTCCATAACCAATAATACCTACGGTTTTTCCATCTAATTCATGTCCACGATTGCTTTCTCTGTTCCAATGTCCAGAGCGAATTTCTCTATCCGCTTGATTTAGATGATTAAAAAGTGATAAAATCATACCTAAAGTATGTTCGGCTACAGCATTTCTGTTTCCTTCTGGGGCTGCAATCAATTGGATATTTTTAGATAAGGCATAATCACAATCAATACTTTCTAATCCAGCACCAACACGGGCTATAAATTGCAGGTTGGTTGCTTTATCTAAAAAGGTTTTATCAATTTTAAATCGGCTGCGAATTACGATTCCGTGATAATCCTGAATTTTTGATTCTATTGTTTCTTTTGGCGAAGTAAAATCTTCATGATTTTCAAAACCTAAGTCCTGCAATTGCTGCATTAAAACGGGATTATTACTGTCTATGTGAAGAATTTTGATATTCATAACTGTTTTTAAATTGAGTCTCCAAAAATAACAAAAAACCATTTCTAAATTTAGATAAACTTAGAAATGGTCTCTTTGTTGAATTAATCAAACCTAAAGTAATTTTTTTACATACGCTCTTTTTTACCGATTCATTTTCAGTTAATAGTGTACTGATTTTTCATTTCCGAATAAGAAACGAGAAATCTTGTCGTAAAACATGTTGAATAACTTTTTCATAATAATACTTTTTAATTAGTTAAAAATTAAATGATTAACAAGAAAAGTTAGGTGTAGACGGGGTATGTTTCTATAAATTTACATTTATTTTTAATGCTATGATAACTAGAATTAAAATATTCGATATAAAGCTATTTTTTATAGGCAAACTACATGGTAATCAGTGAATTGAATTATTTTATTTACAAAACATATAGCTTGAGAATAGTCAATTTGAGTTGTAACTTAAAAATTTGAAAAATAATCACTAAATAAACTATATTTACATTCTTGCTTACAAATGTGTATTTTACATTTAAATAAACCATTCTATTACATTCAAAAATTAAGATAGCTATGAATTTTTTACGCCTTAGTATTTTATTAAGTTTTATTGTTGCCTCTACGACAGTTCATTCTCAAAAATTGAAAAAGAATCAATTTGATAATCCTTTAGCATTGCAAAGAGCCGATCCATTTGTGACAAAAACTTCCGATGGAACGTATTATTTCATTGCCACTGCTCCAGAATACGATCGAATTGAAATTCGCAGTTCAAAAACCATCAATGGTATTAAAGAAGCGAAGCCAGTTGTAGTATGGCGTAAACACAATAAAGGTGCTATGGGAAATCACATTTGGGCTCCTGAGTTGCATCGAATTGAAGGGAAATGGTACATTTATTTCGCTGCAGGTTCGGCTGAAGACCGATGGAAAATACGCATGTATGCTTTATCAAATCCTTCCGAAGATCCAACAAAAGGGGAGTGGAAAGAAGAAGGTCAAATTGTAACTAAAAAAGATGTGTTTGCTTTAGATGCAACTACTTTTGAGCATAAAGGACAACGTTACCTCATTTGGGTAGATAGAGGGCCTGGAAATGTAGTAAATACTAGTTTGTATATTGCAAAAATGACTAGCCCAACTACAGTTGATGACAAACAAGTGGTAATTAGTCAGCCAGATTACGATTGGGAAATGCACACTTACAAAGTAAACGAAGGACCAGCTGTATTAATTAGAAACGGAAAGGTTTTTTTAGCATTCTCTGCTAGTGCTACTGATGCGACTTATTGTTTGGGTTTGCTTTGGGCAAAAGAAGGTGCTGATTTGCTTGATCCGGCATCCTGGAATAAATTAAACAAACCAGTTTTTTTCACTAATGAAAAATTCAAACGCTACGGTCCAGGACATAACAGTTTTACTGTTGCTGAAGATGGAAAAACAGATATAATGATTTACCATGCTCGTGATTACGAAAAAATTAAAGGAGATGCCTTATCTGATCCCAACCGTCATACTCGTGCCAGAGTTTTAAAATGGACTAAAGATGGAATGCCTGATTTTGGTCAGGACATTGATGATAACGATATGGCTTTGAAAACCAAGAAAAAATAATTTGTCTTTTAGTTATGTTGAAAAAAAGGGCTTCTCAATAATTTGAGAAGCCCTTTTTTGTTTTTAAGACAGAAATTTAAATTCCTTTAATTTTCTTTACTGCCGCTTTAATTCCGCGAATCAATGAGGAACTAAATCCGTGAGATTCCATTTCGCTCAAACCTGCAATGGTACAACCTTGAGGAGTAGTTACTCTGTCAATTAATTGTTCTGGGTGAATTTGTTCTTCCATAACCATTTCAGCAGCTCCTTTTACTGTTTGTGCTGAAATAGCTAATGCTGTTTTCCAGTCAAATCCTATTTCGATTCCAGCCTGCATAGACGCTCTAATGTAACGCAAAGCAAAGGCAGTTCCACTTGCTGCTAAAACCGTAGCCGCATCCATTAATTTTTCGTCAATTACCGGAGCTGTTCCTAAATCTTTGAAGATAGTTACTAATTTTTCTCCTTGTTCTGCATGTTTTTCATTGAAAGAAATACAAGTTGCCGAAGCTCCGTATTGTGCTGCAATGTTAGGCATAATTCGAATGGCTTGATGGTCTTCGCCAATTTTACTCTGAAGTGCTTCAATAGACAAACCGCTTACTCCAGAAGCAATTATTTTATTCGAAATAACAGGAAGAATTTCAGCTAAAACAGTATCTACCTGGTATGGTTTAATTGTTAAAATGATAATATCAGCCTGTTGTATGTTGTGTTTATTGTCTGAAGAAACTGTAACTCCTAATTTTTCTAAATATAAAATGCTTGAGGTGTTTCTTCTGGTTACTGCAACCTGGTGTTCAGTTGAAAATTTAGCCATTCCTAATGCAATAGCAGCTCCTAAATTTCCTCCTCCAATGATATGTATATTCATATTCTTTATTGTTTATTATCTTCTAATTATTAAAAACCTAAAATCAGCTTGGCAATCGAAAAATAAATTAAGATTCCACAGATATCGTTACTTGTTGTAATAAATGGTCCAGTTGCCAGAGCGGGGTCAATGCCAAATTTATCCAATAACAACGGAATAAATGTTCCAATTAATGATGCAATTACAATTACCGAAATCAAAGCAATGGTAACAATAAGGCCTATTACAATCTCTACATTCAATAAAAAATGGCTTCCGATAAATAAAATACTGGCCAGAATTACACCATTTAATAAACTCAACGAAACTTCTTTTATCAATCGGTTGAATAAGGAACCACTCAAAGTATCATTAGCCAAACCTTGTACAATAATTGCCGAAGATTGTACGCCAACATTTCCTGCCATCGCAGCAATTAGCGGTGTAAAAAAGAAAAGATTGCCATGTTCTAACATAGCACCTTCAAACAATCCCAGTACTCTTACGGTTATAAAACCACCCAGTAAAGCTAAAACCAACCAAGGCAAACGTGCTTTAGTCAATTCCATGATGCTATCATCGGCTTCAACATCTTGTGAGATACCCGCAGCCAACTGGTAATCCTGATCGGCTTCGTCCTTGATAACGTCCACAATGTCATCAATGGTAATTCTCCCCACCAGGCGTCCTAATTCGTCCACCACAGGAATAGCCTCTAAATCGTATTTTTGCATGATACGAGCTACTTCAACATCTTCGGCATCTACATTTACATAATTGAGTTTTCGAATGTAAACATCGCTAATAGCTGTTTTTGTAGAAGTAGTAGTCAATAAATCTTTTAATGACAAGCGCCCTTTTAATCGGTCTTCATCATCCACCACATAAATAGAATGTACGCGAGAGATGTTTTCAGCCTGAATGCGCATTTCTTTTACACAGGTTAGTACGTTCCAATTTTCATTGACTTTTACTAATTCCTTGTGCATGATTCCACCCGCAGTATCTTCTTTATAACGAAGTAAGTCGACAATATCTTTGGCGTGTTCAACATCTTGTAATTCTGATATTACTTCAGCTTTGATCTCTTGCGAAAGTTCAGCAATAATATCGGCAGCATCATTAGTTTCAAGTTCGTCTAACTCTTCTGCGATTTCTTTTGGCGAAAGCCTACTTAATATATTTTCACGCAAATCATCTTCTAATTCCAGAAGAATTTCTGCTGTTTTATCACTGTCTAAAACTTTAAAGATGTAAGTGGCATCATCAAAATCAAGCTCGTCCAGGATTTCGGCAATATCAGCATGGTGGATATCATTCAGAATCACTTCCAGTTTATGGTCGTTTTTTTCCTGAATAAGTTCCTTTACTTCAGTTATTAATTCCTTGCTGATTTTAAACTCCATCGGCTTCTATTTTTTGAGTAAGTTCGATAAATTGTGTTACATCCAGTTGTTCCGGACGGAGGTCAAAGATAGTATCTTCTCTTAACTTATCGGATAAATTCAATGTTTTTAAACTGTTACGTAAAGTTTTGCGGCGTTGCTGAAAAGCCGTTTTTACTACCGTAAAAAAGAGTTTTACACTACAAGGCAGGCTGTAATCTTCTTTTCTTCGCATGCGCATTACGCCCGATTTTACTTTTGGTGGCGGATTAAAAACATGCTCATCTACGGTAAATAAATATTCGGTATCATAGAATGCCTGTGCTAAAACAGATAGAATTCCGTAAGCCTTACTTCCTTTTTTCTCGCAAATACGCTCGGCTACTTCTTTTTGAAACATACCAGAAAATTCCGGAATTTGATCTCTCAATTCTAATACTCTAAAAACAATTTGGGTAGAAATATTATATGGAAAATTTCCAATGATAGCAAATTGTTTGTTTTCGAAAACTTCGTTGATATTGTACTTCAAAAAATCCTGAGAAATAATTTTCCCATGCAGTTTTGGATAATTGGCTTCCAAATAAGTTACGGATTCTGTATCGATTTCAATTACATAAGTAGTGGTAGGTTTGTCCAACATATATTTGGTCAAAACCCCCATTCCTGGTCCTATTTCTAATATATTCTCATATCCTTCTAAGCTTAAGGTATCGGCAATGGCTTTAGCAATACTTTCGTCTTTTAAGAAATGCTGTCCGAGGTGTTTTTTGGCTTTTACTTTATCCATGTTGTTGTTGCGAGGCACGAAGCAATTTCGCGTATTAGATGTTGTTTTTTTTATGCATTCTAAATTTAGTGCTCCGAAATCACTTGTAATTCCGTTCTAAAAGTGAGCATTTTTTCGCCAAAAAGCTTTTGCCCTTCCGCTTGCAATGCAGGAGCATCTTCGCGATAGTATTTTTCTAAAGTAGCTTTGCTATCGGTGGTGTATTGTGTGGAATAAGTTACGCCTCCCATTTCTTCTTCTACCAAAACACGAACTAATCGAGCCGAAATAAATTTGCCTGTAGCAATCATTTCAGGAATGTGTTTGTGTTGCATCCAGATCATCCATTGGTCGTGAACGCTTTCGTGTATATTAGTGGTAACGTTGTATATTATCATTTTAAAAGTATTAAGATTGGAGAATTAAGTATTAAGACTTTAACCGAATTATCTTTGTTTCTCCTGATTTTATTTTCTAATTGATATTGCTTTTGCAATTAATATTGTTATTTCTAAAGATTCTTGTCGCCTCTTAATTCCCTAAATTTCTTGCGGGCTTCTACAAAATAAATACTGTCCTGATGATTGAAAATAATCTTCTCATACAGCGGCTTTGCTTTTTCAGGCTCGTTTAATTTCTTGCTGTAGATTTCTGCCGAAAAAAACAGGGCTTCATCAATGTAAATCCCATCGCTGTGCTGTTCGATTATTGATTGGTATTGGCTTAAAGCCAAATTGTATTCGCCTATTTTTTCATAGGTTTTTCCCAGTCGCAATTGTGTTACAGCTTCAATTTCTTGTCCTTTAAATGTTTTTAAAACCTGTTGAAATTGGGCAATAGCTTCCTGATCTCTGTTTTGATACAACAAATAATCGCCTTTGGCAAAAGCCTTCAAAGCAGTTTGTGTCGAATCGGCTACGGTATTGTCATTAATCAATAAAAAATATTCTAAGGCATCATTAGCAATCAACTGTGTGTTTGCCGATTTCATCTCCTTAAATTGTTTTAACGCCCAGGGAAAATCGCCTTTAAAATAACTCGTTTTGGCAGCTTTCAAACTCGCTTCATGAGCCACTACATCATTTTTTAAATCCATTTCAATTTGCAAATAATACAACAACGCCTGATTGAATTTTTCTTCGAAAAGCAAAATATCTGCCAGTTCCATTTTGGCCTGAGCCACTTCATAACTATTCAGTTGCAAGTCCAAAGCTTTTTTTACAATTGCCTTAGCTTGTTCTGGTTTTTTTAGATTAAAAGCCACAAAATGTGCCTGAATTAGCTGCAAAGATAAGGTAAAAGGACTGATTTCATATTCTTTCAGTAAAGCCTCAATTTCGGAGTTGATGGTTGCGAAATCTTTTTCGGTAGCTTTTTTGATTTTTAGTTCTATCAAATAGGAATGTGCCTGAACTAATAATCCTAAATCTTTGGTGTTTTCAATCACAAAAGCTAGAATTTCCTTAGCTACTTCCTGATCGTCTTCTTCAATGGCTAAGTTTGCCAAATTCAGAATAGTAGAAAGCGATTCAGGATTGCGTTTGTAAATGGCTTTTTCCTGAATAAAGGCTTTTGAGAATTCCTTTTGCTGTACATAAAACCAACTCAGATACTGATTCCAAAACAAATCTTGATTCTTTTGAACTTTTAGAATCAATGCTTTTCGCAAAGCATTGCTAAAACTCAAATCCGCTTCATCAGTCATAAAACGCGACAATTGATTCTGAATCATAACTGAACTTTGAGGACTATCAAAGGCTTCGTCTAAGAAAGTATTAATCATCATTTCATAATTACCCAATTGTCCGTAAAGCAAACCTTGTTGGTAATTAAAATTATAATTAGGCTGGATTTCGGTAGCGGTTTGATACGCTTTTAATGCATATTCTAATTGTACTTTTCGCTCGAAAGAATTAGAAATTCCATATACTTCATTGGGATTTTTACGAATGCGTTCTATGGCTTGGTCGTAATAACTTTTAGCTTTTGCATCGTTTTTTTGCAATTGGTAATTATAACCTAATTCGACTAAAAGATTGCCTTGGTTGTATTTGGTCAATCGGTTTTGGATGGCTTTTTCAGCAACATCAAACTGTTGCAATTGCTGGTAACAATCTACAGTTCGAAGAAAATATTGCATGTTTTGAGGAACATTTTCCAGCAATTCCTCATAACTGATTTTGGCTTTTTCAAAATCTCCTTTGTCGTAATAATACTGCGCTAATTGTTCGTTTTGCGAAAATGCAAATAACGAAAATAACAAAGTAATATAAGTAAAGAGCTTTTTCATAACCGAAAAGGGTTTGAAATTAGAATTTGAAAAATTTCTTTTTTCTTTAAACCATTAAGAAATTAAGTTTACTGTTTCTTAATTTCTTAATGGTTATAATTATTAATTCTGTTAGAATTAATTAATAATATCAAATCCGCAGTACGGACGTAGAACCTCAGGAATTACAATTCCTTCCGGAGTTTGGTAATTTTCAATAATTCCGGCTAAAACTCTAGGCAACGCCAATGAACTTCCGTTTAAGGTATGTGCCAATTGATTTTTACCGTCTTTGTCTTTATAACGTAATTTTAAACGATTTGCCTGAAAAGTTTCAAAATTAGAAACAGAAGAAATTTCTAACCAACGGTCTTGCGCTGTAGAAAACACTTCAAAATCATAAGTCAAAGCTGATGTGAAACCCATATCGCCACCACAAAGACGCAAAATTCGGTATGGTAATTTCAATTCGTTCAGGATTTCTTTTACGTGTTCTACCATTCCGTCCAGAGCTTCATAAGATTTCTCAGGATGTTCGATACGTACAATTTCTACTTTGTCAAATTGGTGCAAACGATTCAATCCGCGAACGTGCGCTCCATAAGAACCTGCCTCACGTCGGAAACACGGCGTGTAAGCAGTTGTTAGAATTGGAAATTCGTTTTCAGTTAACAATACATCTCTAAACAAGTTGGTTACTGGAACCTCAGCCGTTGGGATCAAATATAAATTATCCGTGGCATCATGATACATTTGACCTTCTTTGTCTGGCAATTGTCCTGTTCCGTAAGCCGAAGCTTCGTTTACAAAATGAGGTACCTGAACTTCATTGTAACCAGCTGCGGTATTTTTGTCTAAGAAATAATTGATTAAGGCACGTTGCAAACGGGCTCCTTTTCCTTTGTAAACTGGAAATCCAGCTCCTGTAATTTTATTTCCTAATTCGAAATCAATGATGTCGTATTTTTTTACCAATTCCCAATGCGGTTGCGCTCCTTCGTGTAAAATAGGAACTTCGCCAGCTTCAAAAACATTTAAGTTATCATCAGCTGATTTTCCCTGAGGAACAATATCCGCAGGAAGATTAGGTAAAGTGTATAATTTTTCGGTAAGTTCGGCAGCAATTGCATCAGCAGTTTCGGCTAGTTTCTTACTTTTTTCTTTATTACTAACTGTTTTTTCTTTTAAGATGGCAGCTTTGGCTTTTTCGCCTGCTTTCATCATTTCTCCAATGTCTTTGGACAATTTATTAGATTCAGCTAAAATGTTGTCTAATTCTACTTGCGTAGCACGACGACGCTCATCAAGTTCTACAACTTCTTCCACAACAGTTTTAGCGTCTAGATTTCTTTTGGCTAAAGCTTGGATTACTTTTTCTTGATTCTCTCTAATAAATGCAATTTGTAACATAGTTGGATTTTTATAACTATAAAATTTCTAATAACGGTAGCAAATTTAAGGAAATGTTTGTGACTTAT
>Ga0247805_1000248_pt1 | contig 31849 bp, 21 predicted proteins | sample UWRJL044104R1_FD_180930 | JGI IMG/M metagenome (GOLD analysis project Ga0247805, IMG submission 180930) | Plant litter microbial communities from Arlington Agricultural Research Station in Wisconsin, United States - UWRJ-L044-104R-1 | ecosystem: Environmental > Terrestrial > Plant litter >... | reverse complement strand
TGTTACATTAGCCTTAGAGGAAAAAAATCCTTTTGAAATTATAAAAAAAGAGTTTGGATTGGCTGAAAAAGAAGTTCTGGAAATCCTGAAAAAAAAGATGCCTCTAGAAAAATTCGAAATGTGGAAGAAGAAAGCTACGGCTACGAAACCTAAACCTAAACCGCTTAAAATTGATGATTTTGATGATGATTTAGATGGAAAGTATTATATCAAAAATAAATTAGACTAATTTTTAAAAGCACTCTTAATCATGAGTGTTTTTTTATTTCTTTTTGTCTGTTTTTAATTCAGACAAAACAATTATATAAAAATCATAAATAATGAAAAAGATAGTATTCGCATTGGCATTGACCTCAGTATTGTTGAGTTGTAAAACAATCAACACATCAACTAAAGAACAAGTCATTCAAGCAACAATTAATCTTACAGAGGTTAAAAATGATCAGGTTTTAGTTACTGTAAATGCACCACGCGTTTCTACTAACGAAATTATTTACCGCATTCCGAAAACAGTACCAGGAACTTATTCTGAAGACAATTACGGAAGATATATTGAAGACTTAAAAGCCTTTGATAAAAAAGGAAATTTATTAGAAGTAAAAAAACTGGACGAAAATTCCTGGACTATTACTAAAGCAACCGCTTTAAGCAAAATCACCTATTTAGTCAATGATACTTTTGACACCGAAAAAGGAACTGGTTTTGGTAAAGATGATATTTTTTCTCCAGCAGGTTCAAATATCATTGCTGGCGAAAACTTCATGATAAACACGCATTGTTTTATTGGGTATTTTGACAATTTCATGGCAACTCCTTACCAATTGACAGTAACTCATCCTGATAATTTATGGGGAAGCACTTCAATGACGGATCAGGATAACAGTACTACAACAGACCTTTTTGTTACTTCCCGCTACGCCGAATTAGTAGAAAATCCTATCATGTATTCAAAACCAAATTATACTACATTCAATGTAGATGGTATGGACATACAAATTAGCGTTTATTCGCCTACAGGAAAATATACTGCCGAAAGTATTACTCCTGAGATGAAAACCATGATGACGGCACAAAAACACTTTTTAGGAAAAATCAATGCTACTAAAAAATATGCTGTTTTATTATATTTATCGAGCATGAAAGAAGATGATGCCCGTGGTTTTGGTGCATTGGAACATCCTACAGCAACTACCGTAGTTTTGCCTGAAATAATGGAAAAAGATGAATTGGTAAAATCGATGATGGATGTGGTTTCTCATGAATTTTTTCACATTGTAACGCCATTGACTATTCATTCGAAAGAAATTCAGTATTTCGATTACAATGCACCTAAAATGTCTGAACATTTATGGATGTACGAAGGTGTTACCGAATATTTTGCAAATCTTTTCCAAATTAACCAAGGCTTGATCCCTGAAGCAGATTTCTACGATAGATTAGCTGAGAAAATTGAAGAAGCCAGCACACTAAACGACACTATGCCTTTTACTGAAATGAGTGCTAATGTTTTAAAACAACCTTACAAAGACCAATACTTGAATGTATACCAAAAAGGAGCGTTGATTGGAATGTGTATCGATATTATCATTAGAGAAAAAAGCAATGGCGAAAGAGGCATTCTTGATTTAATGCACAAATTATCTAATGAATATGGTGTTTCAAAACCGTTTAATGACAACGAACTTTTTAATAAAATTACCGAATTGACTTATCCTGAAGTGGGCGATTTCCTGAAAACTTATGTTGCAGGGCCTACTCCTATTCCTTATGATTTATTTTTAGCCAAAGTAGGTTTAACAAAATCATTGAAACCCGTTGCTGCATCGGTTTTTATAAAAGGTAAAACACCTTACATTACGGTAAATCCAAATAACAATGAAATTAGTGTAATTCCTAACATTGAGTTGAATCCATTCTTTAACAATCTTGGATTAAAAGGCGGAGATATTATCTTAGAAGTAAACAATATTGCTTACAACTATGAAAACATCTACGACATGATTAACGAAAGTAGCAAATGGAAAGAAAATGATGCCATTAGTGTAAAAATCAAACGTCTTGGAAAAGAACAATTGCTAAAAGGAACAGTGAAATTACCATACGAAGACAAAGTACATATTGAAGCTACTGATGCTTCTAAAAAACAACTAAAAGACGCTTGGTTGAAAGGCTAATTCATAAAATTTATAATAAAAAAATAGCTTAAAACGAGTGCTTCGCTTTTTCAACTATTTTATTTACTTTGCACAAAATAACACAATCAATGAAAAAAACTATTCTTGCATTCGCTGCTATATTATTAATTGCTTCATGCGGCAAAAAAGAAGCTGAAGGAAATTTACACATCACTGGAAATGTAAAAGGATTAAAAGAAGGAACTTTGTACATTCAAAAAGTGATTGACACTTCTTTAATTGCTATCGATACCATCAAAATTGACGGAAATTCACATTTTGAAAGCTATATCGACATAAAATCTCCTGAGATGCTTTATCTTTTTCTAGACAGAGGCGTTAGTAATTCATTAGACAATAATCTTATGTTTTTTGCTGAACCAGGAATAATAAATATCGAAACGAACTTAGATGCTTTTCTTTCAGAAGCAAAAATCACAGGTTCAAAAAATCAGGATTTGTATGAAGAATACAAAAAGACAACTTCAAGATACAAGGATGAAAATTTAACTTTGATTGAGCAAAAATTCAAAGCTATTAAAAGCAAAAACGCCAAAGCTATTGACAGTCTAAACCAATTGCAGGATTTGAATTTAAAACGCAAATACCTTTTCGCAGTTAATTTTGCAATGAACAATAAAGACCATGAAATTGCACCTTACATTGCCCTGGCCGAAGTATATGATATCAACATCAAATATCTTGACACAATAAAAAATGCCATGACACCAAATGTAGCTCAATCGATGTATGGTAAAAAATTAACCGAATACGTTGATAACCTTAAAAAAGCGAACTAATTTTTAGCATAAAATAGTCTAAAACAAAAGCATTTCAGTTATATTTGAAATGCTTTTTTGTTTTATATATAAAGTATCCCCCAAATATTTTATGTTAAGATACAAATCAACCCTAAATCAAATAAATTAGCGATCTAACCTACTAGTAAACTTATGTGGAAAAAACTATCCTTTAAAAAGCAATTAATCCTGATTCTTTTAATACCAGTTTCGGGCTTATTGTATTTTACAATTGCAGACATCAACAATGCTTACCAAAACTTTTCCAATATTGAAAGCAGTACTGAAAACATTGATAATATTACTCAATTTTCTGAAGGAATAATGCTAATTAACAATGAAAGATCTTTGAATGAATATTCTAAGTTTGACATTAGCAAAAAAGCAGAATTCAAATTGCAAATGACTAAGACAATAGAATGGTTTTCTAAACAGCACTCTAAAGACAGCGTTATTTTAAAAAATCTAAATGAAGCCAGAACGATAGTTAATACAATCCACTATGATATCGAAAACAATTCTGATTCTTCACTCAAATTATTTGACGATTACCTGGTTTTAAACAATATTTTAAACAATCTGATCGAAAGAGAAATTGTAAATTGTAAAAATGTAACCATTGCTAAACTAGCTAATAATATCAAATCTTATGTTGATTCTAAAACTGTAGCTAACTTAATTAGAGGTATTGTATTCGATAAATTAACCGATGACAGTATCCATACGGACTTATTAGGTTATTATGACAATTTAAAAAATTTAAGCCGGAATGCTGATTTTAAATTAGAAAATAACAATAATTTAAAAATTAACGATGAAATAATACAATTTAAAAAATCGGCAGAGTTTCAAGCTTTTTTTACTACTTCCGAAACCATTCTTAATAATACTTCTAAAGTAAGTGCGAAAGCATGGTGGGATCAATCTACAAAAATAAACAACAGGCTAAATGAATTAAAAATCAAAAAACTAAATGATATTATTGAATTAGCGAAACAGGAAAAAGAGAAAACGATAAACAATACCATCACTTCGATTTCTCTACTTTTATTATTACTATTCGCTACAGGATTTTCAGTCTATAAATTAATTACTAACACCTCTACTTCTCTAAATACAATTGCAACAAAAATTGGAAAAATAGCCATAGGATATACTGATTTCCAACATACGCTGACAGGAAATACAGAATTAAATTCCATCAGAGAATCTTTAAAAAAGCTGACAGCTGCTATTAAAGGACAAATTAATTTAGCAACAGAAATCAGCTCTGGAAACTTTGGAAACACTATCACAGTTCGAAGCGAATCCGACACTTTAAACCAGTCGTTAAATACGATGTCTTTAGAATTAAAACGATTTAATGATGAAGCAGTCGAAAATACTTTACTGGAAAAAAATATTATTGAAGTAAATAATGCTATTATTAATTCTAAAAATATGCATGATTTTGGAGCTAATTTAAGCAAGACGTTAAGTCATCAAACCAATGGCTGTCAAGCAACTTTTTATATTACGGATTATATTGAACACAAAGACAGTTTAATCAAAATTGGCAGTTATGCCGATGATAATAATAGTCCAAAAAGAATTGCTTTTGGCGAAGGATTAGTTGGCGACGTTGCCAAATATAACGAACAAAAATGTTTCAATAATTTAACCGCAGCATATTCATACCTGGCTTCATCATTAGGAAAATCGCCTATTTACAATGTTTTAATCACGCCTATTTCATACAAAAATTCAGTTATTGGTGTAATCGAAATTGGCTCTTTGGAAAACTTTAATGAAACAGATCAAAAACTATTAAGCACACTAAAAGATTCCTTAGGAAGTGCCATTGCTGTATTTATTAGAAACGAAGAATTAAGAATTTCCAGCGAAGAAATCAGTAAGAAAAATAACATTCTGCAAGTTCAGGAAGAAGAGTTAAGACAAAACAACGAAGAACTCAACAAACATACTTTATTACTTCAACAATCTGAAGAAGAATTAAAAAATCAAGCTGCCGAATTAGAGCAAACGAATGCCTATTTAGAAGAAAAAAGTAGAGAACTTGAAACAAAAAATTACGAAATCGAGAAAAAGAACGACGATCTTGTCATTGCTCAAGAAGAATTAAATGTAAAATCGGAAGAAATTGCTCAGGCCAGCAAATACAAATCGGAATTTTTAGCTAATATGTCGCATGAATTAAGAACTCCTTTAAACAGTATTTTGATTCTTTCGGATTTATTAAAAGATAATACTTCAGGAAATTTAACCAATTCGCAATTGGAAAATTTATCCGTAATCAACACTTCTGGAAAAGACTTACTGAACCTGATTACTGACATTTTAGACATTTCGAAAATTGAAGCCGGAAAAGTCGAAATCTATCCTGAAAATACTGTTTCGGAACGCTTATTCTCAGATATGGATGGGCTTTTTAGAGCACAAATGGATAAAAAGAATATCGATTTCAAAACCACAATTGCGGACGATTGTCCAAGAGAAATTTATACTGATGTGGGTAAAATTGAACAAATTCTTAAAAATTTCCTATCCAATGCTTTGAAATTTACTCCAAACGGAGGAACTGTAGTAATGAATTTTAGTGGTCCAAAAGAAAATTGGGAATTCAATAATCCTAAATTAGGTTCATTGGCTAACAAAGAAATTTTAGCCATTGAAATCAAAGATACAGGTATTGGAATTTCTGAAGAAAACAAGAAAAAACTATTCCAAAGTTTCCAGCAAGCCGATAGTTCTACCAGCAGAAAATACGGAGGAACAGGTTTAGGTTTGTACATTTCTAAACAACTAGCTGATTTACTGGATGGAGAAGTTTATTTTGACAGCCAATTGAATAACGGAAGTACCTTTGGTGTTTTAATCCCAACAAAATACAAAGGGGAAAGCAATAATGCTAATCAGGAAACGGTGGATATTCCTGTTGCAGTTCAAAAACCAGTAAAAGAAGTAAAAATCGAATCAGAATATCCAAAACCTGATGAAGAATTTGTAGACTTAGCAGCAAACATCAGCGATGACCGCCACAAAGCTGATATTGATGACAAAACCGTTTTAATTATTGAAGACGATCCGTCATTTGCCGAAGTATTACTTCAGGTTGCGCACAATAATGGTTTTAAAGCAATTATTGCTCATCAGGGCGAAACGGGATTCCAATATGCTAAAAAATACAATCCTAAAGCGATAATTCTGGACATGAAATTACCTGGAATTGATGGTTGGACAGTATTAAAATGGCTTAAAGAAGATCCTGAATTAAAACATATTCCAGTTCACGTAATGTCAGGAATGAAAAGAGAAAAATTAGCCAAAGAAATGGGTGCTTTTGATTTCTTAGTAAAACCAATCACTCCTGAAAAACTAAAAAATGCCTTCCATTCTATTGATGAAGAAATTAACAAAGTCTATAAAAGAGTATTAATTTTAGAAGATGACGAAAAGTTAAATTATTCGATTAAGCAATTATTGCATGCCAATGATAAAAACACCATTTGTCTTCAGGCTTATTCAAGATTAGAAGCAGAAAATATTTTAACCAATGTTGAAATTGATTGTGCTATCATCGATTTAGGATTGCCTGATTCGGATAATATCAAAGCTATTTCTGAATTAAAAAATATCTCTAAAAACAAGAATATCAAAATCATTATCAATACGGGAAAAACACTCACAGATATTGAACAATTAGAACTTGAAAAAAATGTGGATAGCATTGTTATAAAAACCGACAATGTAACGGAGAGATTAAAAGATGAAATTCTGCTGTTTTTAAACAAAGTAGAAACTTCGGAAAACACTAAATACAAAACGGCTCCTAATTTAGCTGGAGGCGAAATTTTGAAAGATAAAAACATTCTGATTGTTGATGATGACATTCGAAATATTTACGCCTTATCTGCCGCTTTAACTAGCAAAGGAGCTATAATAACAACGGCTTTTAACGGAATTGAAGCCCTAAATGCATTAGAAGAACATCCTAATTTTGACATTGTTTTAATGGATATTATGATGCCCGAAATGGACGGATTTGAAGCTACTAAAAAAGTTAGAGAAAACCCAAAATGGAAAAACCTGCCTATTATCGCTTTAACCGCTAAAGCAATGAAAGGCGATAGAGACGAAATTTTAAAAGCTGGAGCTTCTGATTATCAGTCTAAGCCTATTGATATTCAAAAACTTATTTCATTAATCAGTATTTGGATTTACAAATGATAACATTAAATGAACTTGACGAATTGCTTTTTACCATAAAAAAACAATTCGATTACGATTTTCGCGATTATTCCAAGGCATCAATGCTTAGAAGGATTCATCGTTTTATGGATATTAATAATATGAAAAGCGGCGTTGATTTAAAGTTTGAACTTATTAATAATCCTACCATTTTTCAAAATTTCATCAACGAAATTGTGGTGAATGTAAGTGAGTTTTTTAGAGATCCTAGTTTTTTCAAATCGTTGCAGGAAAAGGTTTTTCCGTATTTAGACAGTTATCCGAAAATCAATATTTGGAGTGCGGGATGTTCTTTTGGCGAAGAAACTTATTCTTTAAATATACTCTTAAAAGAAAACAAACTATTTCCTAAAACGAGAATTTATGCTACAGATATTAGCAGTAATGCTATAGAACGTTCTAAAAAAGGAATTTACGATAATACTAATTTTAAAGATTACACTAAGAATTATTATGAATGTGGAGGAAAAGAATCCTTGAACAATTATTTTGTTTCTGATGAAAGACATTCTATGATTCAATCTGAATTGAAACAAAACATCTTATTTTCTAATCATAATTTGGTTGCTGATAGTGTTTTTAAAGAATGCCAGCTCATTCTGTGTCGAAATGTATTGATTTACTTTAATTCTAATTTACAAAATAAAGCATTGGAGCTTTTTTATCAAAGTTTGCCAGTTCATGGTTTTTTAGCCATTGGAAAAAAAGAATCCTTACGATTTAGTTCAGTCTATGAAAATTTCAAAGAAGTTGACCGAGAGGAAAAAATTTATCAAAAAATAAAATGAAACCTGAAGTAATAATAATAGGTGGCTCAGCAGGAGCTTTTGACTCGATTTTGTCTATTTTAAATAATTTAGACAAGAATATCAATACGTCTATTGTTATTGTCTTACATCGCTTAAAAAACACTACTTCTTCTTTTGAATCCATATTACAACGAAACACACATTACTCGGTAAAAGAAGTTGAAGACAAAGAAGAGATGAAAAAAGGTTTTATTTACACTGCTCCAGCCGATTATCATTTGCTACTTGAAGAAGACCGAAGTTTTTCTTTGGACGTATCTGAACTCGTTAATTTCAGCCGTCCTTCAATTGATGTTACATTCGAATCTTTTTCGGCAATATTGAAAGAAAAATGCTGTGGAATTCTATTATCAGGATCCAATCATGACGGAGCAAGCGGATTAAAAATAATGGCCGAAAATAATGGAAAAACAATAATCCAAGATTGCAACGAAGCCGTATATAGAATGATGCCATTAGCAGCAAAAAACATTTGCGACAAGCATAAAGAACTAACTACCCAAAATATTATAAATATATTGAATAATGAATGTAGCTAAAAAACATACACTGTTATTAATAGATGATAAACCTGCAAATCTAATCGCTTTAAAAAGTATGTTAGAAAAACCGGATAGAGAAATTATTTCTTGTAATTCTGGAAATGAAGGCTTACAGATATTACTTAAAGAAAAAATTTCACTTATTTTAGTCGATGTACAAATGCCTGAAATGGATGGCTATGAATTTGTCGAAATCACAAAACAACATCCTAATACTGCCAATATTCCAACTATTTTTGTGACGGCCATTAGTGACGAAGCCAAATATATCAATAAAGCATTTGACTTAGGAGCAATTGATTTTTTGTTCAAACCTTTAGTAACCGAAATTACCCGTAAAAAAGTAGATTCATTCTTGAAAATATGGGATTATGACCAGGAATTACAAAAACTAAATGAAAAATTAGTTGCTAAAAATGGTGAGTTAGAGCAATTTGCTAACATTATTGCGCACGATTTGAAATCACCTTTAAACAATATTACATCTTTAATTGAATTTATCGAAGAGGAACATTTATTGGAAGTCAACGAAGAAGCAACCGAAATGTTTGATATGGTTAAAACTTCGGCTAAGTCCATGTCTAAATTAATTGATGATTTATTGCATTACTCTAAAAACGTTGAAAACAATCAGGGAAAAGAAACCATCAATATCTTTAGTGAAGTAAATGCAGTAATAAAATTGATAAATCCGAATAGCAATATCAAAATTGCAAAAGAAAATCTAAATCATAATATTGATTTTCAACCAGTAGCATTCAAACAAATTATTCAAAATTTACTTTCGAATGCTATCAAATACAATGACAAAGAAATAACTGAAATAATAATTGCTTATGATCCCGAAATTCAACAAATTACCATAAGAGATAACGGTCCTGGAATACCCGAAAATCAAGAAGAAAAAATATTCCAAATGTTCTACACGCTTGGGCAATCTTCCAGAGGAGATTCGGGAACTGGAATGGGATTGAATTTAGTTCGAAAATTAGCAGAAAGAAACGAAGTTAAAGTACACTACAATACGCAATATAAAAACGGTTCTGAATTTATAATCTCCGAATTAAAAACATCATAAATCAAAAAAGGAATTGCCTATAAGCAATTCCTTTTTATTTATCTCTTTAGTGCAAAATGAGATTTGAATTCTTTAACAGTATTATTTTCTAAATAATGAATTACAAACCAATAATCATCAGCTGGCAGTAAATAGCCGTTAAAAGCGCCATTCCAGCCATTGCCATTAGGGCTTATTTGTTTTAAGAATTTACCGTAACGATCAAATATTCGAATATAAGCAGATGGCTGCGAACTTAATTCTTTTACATTCCAGGTATCATTAAAACCATCATTATTTGGTGTAAAATACTTTGGATAATTTATTACTAATATATCATTCTTAGTTATTGGCATACTACAACCTCCTTGATCCATTACAGTTATCGAATGAACACCTGATGCAACATATTCGAAAACAGGACTGGACTGAAACGGACCGTCGTCTAACTTATATAAATAATCTTCTCGTGGAGCAATTGCCGAAACTGTAATTTTTTGATTTTCTGCAAAAGCTTCCGTTACTGTCCAATTAAAATCAACTAAAACATCAGAAGGTATTACAGTAACATTAATGGTTTGTGGAGCAGCACACTGCCCTGCATCTGGTGTAAAAGTATAGGAATCACTATTCATATCATCAATTGTTGCAGGATTCCAGGTTCCTGTAACTCCATTAGGAGAAGTAGTGTCTAAATTAGGAGCACCATTTCCAGAACAAATAGAAAAATCACTAAAACCAGGATTATCTGGATTTACTACTATATTCATTGTTTGCGTTGTGGCACATTCATTTGGATTAGGAGTAAAAGTATAAGTTCCGCTAGCAGTAGTATTCACTACAGCAGGAGACCAGGTTCCATTAATTCCTTCTAACGAACTTGAAGGTAATGTGGGAACAACCGAAGGTATAGAACATATAGGAGCAATTTGATTAAATGTTGGAATTATTAATGTTGAACATGTGGTTCTACAGCTAGCTGAAAGTGTTCGATTAGCCACACACGGAGGAGCACCAACAGCAGTAACAGTAAAAACAACTGTTTGACCTTCAGATAATCCATTAACACTAAAACTACTCGGAGATGTTTGTGTTCCTGATACAGAAGCACCTCCATCAATAGTATAACTAAAATCAAATCTAGTTTGCCCAACATTAGAAAAATCAAAATTAACAGAACTAGTTGTTACGCCTGCACAAAATAACTCAAATTGTTTATTAACATTAATAGTAATTTGTTTTCGAGGAGTACTTTCAATTCCTGCAATAGTTTGTGTTACATAATAATTAGTACTTCCAGCGGTAGACGTAGAAGGTGTTGGAGCCGTTGAAGAGCCAGTTCCTCCTGTAGCATCCTGATACCATAATAAATTAGTTCCTCCAGCAGTTAATTGACTTGCTGAATCACCTATACAATAATAAAAAGCAGCATTTCCAGTAGGTTGAGGAGTTTGTGCAAAAGCACTAGAAGTGGTTAGCAAATGAAGTAAACAAACAAAGACAAATAAAAGTAGATTCTTTTTCATTGTTCCAATTTTAAAATAGATTGAGATTTGGGGGAAAATCCTATTGCATGGTAAATATATTAAAAAAACCAAGTTTCGATAAAATTTATTGCGAAATATAAAGCACTTATGTGAAATTAGCGAATTAATTCTAAAAAAAAGACCCAACAAAAGTTGGGTCTTAATTCTATAATAAGAAATAAATTATGCTTCTTCGTGTAGTTTTTCAACTGCTGCTTTTTCTTCTTTTGAAATTGTATCAACCAATACTGGTGTTGCAATAAATAATGAAGAATAAGTTCCTACAATAATACCTACTAACATTGCAAAGATAAATCCTCTAATTGATTCTCCTCCAAAAAGGAACATTGTCAACAATACGATAATCATCATTAATGAAGTATTCAAAGTTCTTGATAAAGTAGTGTTTACAGAAGCATTTACAATGTCTTCAAAAGTTCCTTTACGTTTTCCAAGAATAAACTCTCTAACTCTGTCGTATACAATTACGGTATCATTCATAGAATAACCAATAACGGTAAGAATTGCAGCAATAAAGTGTTGATCCATTTCCATATGGAAAGGCATGAATTTATAACATAAAGAGTAAATTCCTAATACAAAGATAACGTCATGCGCTACTGCAGCAACAGCTCCTAATGAATATTGCCATTTACGGAAAGAAACAATCAAGTATAAGAAAATAGCTGTCATTGCTCCAAGAACAGCCCAGTATGAATTTGTTTTGATATCTTCAGAGATAGAAGCTCCTACTTTAGAAGATTGCAATACTCCAACTTTTTTACCATCAAAAGTATTGATGAATTTATCATAAGAAGTATTTGGGTAATATTTAGATAAAGCGTTGTACAATTTCTCGTTTACTTCTTTATCTACAGCAATACCGTCTTCTTTAATTTTATATTTAGTTGTAATTTTCAACTGATCATCATCTCCTAAAACTTTAGCCTCAACAGGAGTTCCAAAAGCTGTCGATAATTCTTCTGAAATTACAGTAGCATCAACTGGTTTTTCGAATTTTACCTGGAATGTTCTTCCTCCAACAAAATCAACACCTTCATCTAATCCGTTAACGAAGAAGATTGAAGTAAAACTCACAATAACTACTAATGAAGAGAAGATATAAGTAAATTTCTTCACCTTGATAAAGTCATAATGGAAATTAGTAAACCAGTTTTTAGTAATGCTTGTAGAGAAAGTCAAATCTCCTTTTCCAAGAATATTTTTATCAATAAAAATTCTGGCAATAAAGATTGATGTAAACAATGAAGTTGCAATACCAATAAGTAAAGTTAAAGCAAAACCTTTAATTGGTCCTGTTCCAAAGATAAATAAGATAGCTCCAGTTAAAACGTGAGTTACGTTAGCATCAATAATAGAACGCATTGCTCCATGCCATCCGTAAGAAGCTGTAACTGCTTCAGAAAGTGATTTCCCTTCACGCAATTCTTCTTTTGCTCTTTCGTAGATAATAATATTCGCATCTACTGCTGTACCTAATGTTAATACGATACCTGCAATACCTGGCAATGTTAATACAAAACCAAAACTTGCCATAATTCCGAATAAGAAAAGTAAGTTTAATAATAAGGCTAAATTAGCATACCAACCCGCTTTACCATAATAGAAAATCATCCATAAACATACTAAAAACAATCCAACGATTGAAGAGTTCATACCTGCATCAATAGAAGCCTGACCTAAAGATGGCCCTACAACAGTTGATTGAACAATATCTGCAGAAGCTGGTAATTTACCTGCATTCAATACATTCGCTAAATCTTTAGTTTCAGTTACATCAAATGAACCTGAAATCTCTGATCTTCCTCCAGCAATTGGTCCGCTAGAAACACCTGGTGCAGAATAAACCACATTATCCAGAACAATAGCAATATTACTCTTTTGAGTATACGCTCTTCCTGTTAATTCTTCCCAAACTTTAGCACCTTGACCGCTCATTTGCATAGAAACAGATGGCTTTCCTAATTGGTCAAAAGTATCTTTAGCATCAGTAACAACACTTCCTAACATTGCAGGAGTATTATCTCTATTTCCTCTTAAAGCGTATAATTCTACTACTTCAACATCTTTATCTTTAGCATCTTTGATTTTAGTTGCTTTACCCCAAACAAATTTAGCATAACGCAATTCAGCTGGTAATAAAATCTTGATATCTTGTCTTTTAAAATATCCATTGATTGTTGCTGTATCTTTTGGAGAGAAAAGACCTAAAACAGGTCCACCACCTTGACCAACCATTTTATCTAATAAAGGATTATTTCCTTTTTTAGTTGCAGCAGAATCTTTAGTATCTGTTAATAAAGCACTCAATGAATCCTTAACTACAGGTTTAGCTTCTGTTTTAACAACTTCAGTTTTCTTTAAAGCTTCGTTAGCAGCCATTAAAAAGTTACCAACTTCATCAATTTTGTAAGTTTCCCAAAATTCAAGTTGCGCTTTACCTCCTAATAATTTTTTAATTCTATCTACATCTTTAGCTCCAGGAAGTTCCACAAGGATTCTTCCAGTTTCTCCTAATTTTTGAATATTAGGTTGAGTTACACCAAATTTGTCGATACGCTCTCTCAATACTTTATAAGCACTTTCGATTGACTCATCAACTTTTCTTTTGATTACTTTTTGAACCTCAGCATCTGACATTTGGAAATCAACTCCACCTTCACCTTGCAAAGATCTGTTTGCAAAAATATCAGGAGAAGCTAACTTTACAGTTCCTTTAGAATTGGCATCAAAAGCTTCGAAAAACTTTTTTAAATACGTTTTATTTCCTTCTAAGTTAGCACTTGCATCAGCTAATGACTTATTAAAAACTGGATTTTTAGAGTTGTTAGACAAACCTTTTAAAACGTCTTTAATAGAAATTTGAAGAATTACGTTAATTCCTCCTTCTAAGTCAAGACCTTTATTGATTTGTTTGTTTTTTACTTCATCATAAGTAAAATCAGTAAATCCAAGATCCAATATCTTTTCTTTACCAATAGAGTCTAAATATTTCAGCTCTTTATCAGGATTATCTCCTGCAAAAACTTTAGCATCACTTTTGACGTTGTTTGCCACAAAAGTGAAAGAAAGTTGGTAAATGCTTACCAATGCAAATAGAATTGCAAAAAATTTAATAAGTCCTTTATTCTGCATTATTACTAAAAATTAATTATTTTAAATTTATTATTTTATGTTAAACCCTTATAGACAAGAAATTAGCCATCATTAATCTAAAAAACAGAAAAACAGATGAAGCCAAATATTTTTTAAACCGAGCAAATATATAATTCTGGTTAAGATTAACCAATTTATTTATTAATTAATCTCAAAAAAAAGACTGCAAAAATTGCAGTCTTCACTTTATATGTGAAAAAAAGTTAAGCTAAAATACTTTTCAAAGCATCATTCATGATTCTAACTGCTTCCGCACTCTTCTCAAATAAGGCTTTTTCTTTCTGGTTTAACTCTATTTCTAAAATCTCTTCCACTCCATCCTTACCAATTATGCACGGTACACCAATACAAATATCATTTTGACCGTATTCTCCTTCCAGATAAACCGAACAAGCAATCATTTTCTTTTGATCGTTTAGAATACTATCTACGATATAAGCTACTGAAGCTCCAGGTGCATACCAGGCAGAAGTTCCCAAAAGTCCCGTTAATGTAGCGCCACCTACCATAGTATCGGCAGCTACTTTTTGCAACACCTCTTCAGATAAAAACTGACTAACAGGAATTCCATTATAAGATGCCAAACGGGTTAACGGAATCATAGTTGTATCGCCATGCCCACCAATTACCATTGCAGAAATATCATTTGCAGGTTTATCCAAAGCCAATGACAAATAAGTTCTAAAACGAGAACTATCTAAAGCCCCCCCCATACCTATCAATTTGTTCTTTGGAATCCCCAAAGATTTCAATGCTAGATAAGTCATTGTATCCATTGGGTTTGAAACCACTAAAATGATTGCTTCAGGAGAATATTTTAAAACGTTTTCTACAACCGACTTAACGATTCCTGCATTAATACCAATTAATTCTTCGCGTGTCATCCCTGGCTTTCTAGGAATTCCAGAAGTCACAACAACTACATGACTGTTTGCTGTTTTCGAATAATCATTGGTAACACCAGACACCTTAGTATTAAAACCAGTGTTAGTAGCACATTGCATAATATCCAAAGCCTTACCTTCGGCAAAACCTTCTTTAATATCTAATAAAACTACTTCACTAGCTATTCCTCTATAAGAAATAACGTCTGCACAGGTTGCTCCAACATTTCCTGCTCCTACAATAGTAACTTTCATATTTTAACGTTTATTCGGGTTATAAAAATTGGTTAACTCCTGCTAATCTACAATTTATTGCTCAAATTAACCACCGAATAAACTATTTTTTATGCGTCAATATTAGCATAAACTGCATTTTTCTCGATAAACTCTCTTCTTGGTGGTACTTCGTCACCCATCAACATAGAAAAAACTCTATCAGCTTCAGCTAAACTATCAATGGTTACCTGACGTAAAGTTCTAAAATTAGGATCCATTGTAGTTTCCCACAATTGCTCCGCATTCATCTCCCCAAGACCTTTGTAACGTTGAATTCCAGCGCTTCCACCCATTCTTTCATTTGCCTGATCACGTTGCACGTCATTCCATGCGTATTCTTTCTTGTTTCCTTTTTTAACCAAATACAAAGGTGGAGCTGCAATATAAACGTGTCCTTCTTCGATTAGTTCTTTCATAAAACGGAAGAAGAATGTCAAAATCAAAGTAGAAATGTGACTACCATCGACATCGGCATCACACATAATAATTACTTTATGGTAACGCAATTTCGAAATATTCAATGCTTTACTATCTTCTTCTGTTCCAATAGTTACACCAAGAGCTGTAAATATATTTCGAATCTCTTCGTTTTCAAAAACCTTGTGGTGCATCGCTTTTTCCACATTCAAAATCTTACCACGCAATGGCAAAATAGCTTGAAAGTTTCTATCACGACCTTGCTTTGCAGTTCCACCTGCCGAATCTCCCTCGACAAGATAAACCTCACATTTTGCAGGATCTTGCTCAGAACAATCAGACAATTTTCCAGGCAATCCACCGCCACCCATTACGGTTTTACGCTGCACCATTTCACGCGCTTTTTTAGCTGCATGACGTGCCTGAGCCGCAAGGATTACTTTTTGAACAATGATTTTAGCATCATTTGGATTTTCTTCCAAATAATTCTCTACCATCTCACTTACCGCCTGACTTACAGGAGAAACTACTTCTCTATTTCCAAGTTTGGTTTTTGTTTGCCCTTCAAATTGAGGCTCTGCAACTTTTACCGAAATAATAGCCGTCAAACCTTCACGGAAGTCATCTCCGGAAATATCGAATTTTAATTTATCCAACATTCCAGAAGCATCTGCATATTTCTTCAATGATCTTGTAAGACCCGTTCTAAAACCTTGTAAATGCGTTCCTCCTTCGTGCGTATTAATATTATTTACATAAGAGAAAATATTCTCTGAATAACTTGTATTGTAAATCAAAGCTACCTCAACTGGAATCTCTCCTTTTTCGTGATCCATAGAAATTACATGTCCAATAATTGGCTCACGATTTCCATCTAAATAACGAATGTATTCTTTCAATCCTTCTGTAGAATGGAAAACCTCAGAAAGGAAATTCCCGTCTTTATCAACTTCTCTTTTGTCTGTAAAAGTAATAGTAATTCCTTTGTTCAGGAAAGACAACTCACGCATACGAGCTGACAAAGTATCATATGAATACTCCGTAGTTTGTGTAAAAATAGTTGGATCTGGATAGAAAGTTACAATAGTTCCTCTCTTAGATGTATCTCCAATTTGTTTTACAGGATAAAGCGCTTTTCCTCTTTCATATTCTTGTTGGTATACTTTTCCATCACTACTGTGAACTGTCGCAGTTAAATGATTTGACAAAGCATTCACACAAGAAACACCCACACCGTGCAAACCTCCAGAAACCTTATACGAATCTTTATCGAATTTACCTCCAGCACCAATTTTAGTCATTACAACCTCCAATGCAGAAACGCCTTCTTTTTTGTGAATCCCAACAGGAATACCACGACCATTATCTTCTACTGTAATAGAACCATCTTCATTGATTGCAACACCAATAGTATCACAATGACCACCCATTGCCTCATCAATGGAGTTATCAACAACCTCATAAACCAAATGATGAAGTCCACGAACTCCAACATCTCCAATGTACATGGAAGGACGCATTCTTACGTGCTCCATTCCTTCTAATGCCTGAATACTATCTGCTGAATAATTTCCTTTATTGATTTCTTCGCTCATATATTTAATTCTAAATGTATTTTTTGACTAACAAGCAAATATATAAAAACTGAAATTAGAACACGACTATAATCCACTTTTAACCTTTTAAGTTATCAACAAAAAATGTGAATTTCAGCAGGAATTACAATACCAAAATTCAATTACATTAACAATTTAAATAGCAATAAAAATAAAGACCTGAAACAAGCCAATATATCTATTTTAAAACCCAACAGAAGTCAATTATTACTTTTAAACAAATCAAAAATTTGACAATACTGCCAACTGTTTGTATTTTTGCCTTATGAACGATAATTTTATAACCGAATTTTTCGGAATAGGAATACAAAACGGAAAAACTCCCGAAAATTTAGGCGTTTTATGGAGAACTGCCCAAAACTTAGGAGCAAGTTATATTTTCACAATAGGAAACAGATACGCCAAACAAGCTTGCGACACAGAAAATGCCGTAAAATCAATGCCTTATTTTCACTACGAAACTTTTGAAGATTTCTACCAAAACTTACCCAAAGGCGCACGCTTAGTAGGAGTTGAACTTGACGATCAGGCAGCTGATTTAGAAACATTTCAACATCCTAGGCGATGTGTTTACTTATTAGGTGCCGAAGATAACGGCTTATCTAAAAAAGCAATTGCAAAATGCCATCATCTGATCAAATTCAAATCTGAAAAAAGCTTAAATGTATCAGTAGCAGGAAGCATTGTTATGTACGACAGAGGACTTAGCAAACCGAGATCCTAACTCAATTGCAATGCCAATTTCAAAAATCAATGGCAATTAAAAAAAGTCCTAAAAAACAAATTTCCAAAACAAGCATTTAAAATGTCGTTTTGGAAATTTGAAAATTGAATCATTTCAATTACCTCAATTAATCATTGTGACTGAAATTGATTTTTGATATTGAAATTGATATTGCTATTTGATTATTCTAACATTCATTTCTTCTACCTTTTTATCAGATAAAGGAGATGGAGCTCCAAATAATAAATCTTCACTGGTTCCTGTTTTCGGGAAAGCCATTACTTCACGAATAGATGCTTTTTTCTCTAAAATCATCATCAATCGGTCAATTCCCCAGGCAATTCCTCCGTGTGGCGGTGCACCGTATTGAAAAGCCTTATACATCGTTCCTACACTCTTAATCATTTCTTCTTTATTGTAACCCATATTTTTATAAGTTGCTTCCAGAATTTCTGATTTATGCGCACGAACCGATCCTCCACCAATTTCGTAACCATTCAGGATAATGTCATATTGTTGTGCGATGATTGAACCAATTTCTTCCTCATTACCATCCATATGTTTTTTCAAATCATAAATAGCCGGCATCGAGAACGGATTGTGTGTAAATGTCCATCTTCCTTCATCTGTTTTTTCAAACATTGGAAAATCAACCACCCAAGCCGGACGTAATTCCTTTGAATTAATCAGGTTAAGCATTCGACCCAATTCCTGACGAACAGCATCCAAAGCTTTATTAGCTGTAGCATAATCTGCTGCTGAGAAGAATACAATATCCCCTACTTGCGCATCAGTCGCTTTTATAATTCCTGCTGCAATTTCTTCACCTAAAAACTTAATAATTGGCGATTGCAACTCTTCTTCATTTACAATAATATAAGCCAATCCACCTAAACCGTGTTGCTGTGCAATAGCGGTTAAAGCCTCAATTTGACCTTTAGACATACGCTTGTTTCCTTGCTCCTGAGCCGAAACTTTGATACATTTTACAATTCCGCCTTCTTCAATTGGTTTACTGAATACCTGGAAAGTAGTATCTTTTACAATAGCTGTAATATCTTGCATTTTCAAGCCGTAACGCAAATCAGGTCTGTCACAACCATAGAAATCCATCGCATCTTTATAAGTAATCACTTCAAACGGACGTAAAATCCATTTGTTACCGTATACTTTCTTAACTACCTCATTAAATATTTTAGTATTCAAATCGATAATTTGCTGCATACTCGCATAAGCCATCTCCATATCCAACTGCGTAAATTCCGGCTGACGATCTCCACGAGAATCTTCATCTCTAAAACAACGCGCTACCTGGAAATATTTTTCATAACCACTCACCATCAACATTTGTTTAAACTGCTGTGGTGCTTGCGGTAAAGTGTAAAATAATCCCGCTTGTTTACGTGTAGGAACAATAAATTCACGTGCTCCTTCATCAGTTCCTGCACTTAAAATTGGCGTTTCTATTTCTAAGAATTCTTCCGCATCTAAAATATCACGAATTAACTTAATTACTTTATGACGGTTTACAATAGCTCGTCGCACTTCTTCGTTTCTGTGATCCAAAAACTTATATTGAAAACGAATTGCTTCATTCGTTTTAGCCGCTCTCTTAATTTCGAAAGGCAATGTTTTTGACAAGTTTAAAATTTCTAAAACCGAAGTTTCTAATTCTATTTTACCTGTACGTAAACCTGCATTATAATCATCTTCATTACGACCTACAACAATACCTTTTACCGAAATAACCGATTCCGGTTTCAACTTCACTAACTCATCGATATTAGGAAATGACTCTCTACTGATACGAATTTGGAAAATCTCATAACTTGAATCACGCAAATCAATAAACATCAATTCACCGTGATCACGAACACTCGCTACCCACCCAGACAACATCACTTCTTCTTTGATGTTTGCTTCTGACAACTGAGAAATCTTATGCGTTCTATAAGTATCTTTTATAACAATCGGAATTTCAGGAAGTGCTTCTTCTTGACTTTCTTTACTTTCTGCAACTGTTGCTGTAGCAGTTTTTTCTTGTGATATTGACTTTTCTAAAACAGCAGCAGCACCTAATTGGTCTAAAATAATTTGACGAATTACTTTTCCATTTGCTCCTTTTCCAATAACACCTAAAACCTTACCAACTAAAATACCTGCTTTTCCTTGATCTCCTGCTTTAATATCATTAGCAACCGCTTCATTCTCGGAAATTACTTTAGTAATCACTTCCTGAATTTTATCTTCAGAAATAGTATTATCAGCGAAATATTTGTTGTAGTCAAAATTTTGATCCTTTAAATAACCCGCGATAGCATTTTGAACTAAAACAGCTGTAATTTTTTCAGCTTTAAACAACACAAAAATGGTTATCAAATGCTCAATATTATGAATTTTAGCATAATCTTCCGCTTTAACGTTATTAGCCAAAGTTTTAGCAACAAACGAAGGATCTTTAATTTCGTTATTTAAAGTTACAAATGTTCTGGAACGCAACGCATCTGCTGTAAAAAATTTAGCATCTTGCGGCAAAACACCACCATTAATCAAAATAGATTCAACCGCATAAGGCAAAGCGCTTGTATCTACCGTAATCGCCTCAATTTCTGCTTTGATATTTACAAAAGGTAAATCTGGCTCCGAAATAAAACGGTAATCCGCTTCAAATTCTTTTTTACGCATGGTTTTGGTTTGCTTTAAATCAGCATCCCATAACACAGTCGTTTGATCAGGTCTAAACTCTTTGTTTTCGATAAAATAATTGAATTGTTTCTCTACTTCTTCCTTCAAAGCTTCCACCATAAACTTGAAGGAATTCAAGTTTTTAATTTCCGTTCTCGGATTTAAAACATCCGAATTGATTTTACGTAAAGAAACCGAAACATCCGATTTGAATTCTCCTTTTTCCAGATTCGCTTCAGAGATACCTAAATTTTGAACGATACGCTGAATGTATTGTGCGTAAGTGGAAGCATCTTCAATATTACGGACACAAGGTTCTGTAACAATTTCAATCAACGGAACTCCTGCTTTGTTGAAATCGACTAACGAAATTTTCTTTTCGTGCATCAATTTTGCTGCATCTTCTTCAATATGAACCTGAGTTAAATTTACGGTAAATTGAGAACCATCATTTCGGTAACAAGAAACCTCTCCGTCAGGAATTATCGGATTGTGAAATTGCGTAATCTGAATATTTTTTGGATTATCCGGATATTCGTAATGCTTTCTATCCCAGGAAATCACTTCATTCCTAAAAGACGAATTGACCGCTTTACCGAAATAAATTGCTTTTGTAATTGCTTCTCTGTTTAAAGCTGGTAAAACCCCCATTTGCCCCGTACAAACAGAACAAATATTTTCATTAGGTGTTTCTATTTCTTGATTGGGACAAGAACAAAACAACTTGGTTTTGGTATTCAATCGAACGTGTGTTTCCAGTCCAATTACCAATTCTAAATCGTGGGCTTTTAAAGCCGCTGTTAATTGCTCCAATTCCATTATATAGTATCTTTTAAGAAGTTAGCAAATTGCATAACTAATTCATCATTATTTTTTGCTGCAGTAATTTGCAATCCAGTGCTTGTACCTTGTGGCACAGTTAAAGTTGGCAATTGTCCTAAACTAAAACCAACCGTATAAGCATCTGATAAATACATTGCCAACGGATCTTTTAAACTGTCTCCAATTTTAGGTGGCGTACTTGGTGTAACCGGGGATAAAATAACATCCACTTCTTCGAAATCTTTACTGAAGTTCTCCGAAATCTGATCTCTTACTGCCAATCCTTTTAAATAGATTTCATCTGAAAAACCTTGTGACAATACCTGGTTTCCACCAACAATTCTGCGTTTTGTCTCTTCTGAAAAATTTTCAGAACGCGTTACAGCATACGTTTCAATTAAATTCTCAGCTTCAATTCGGTTTCCATAATTGGTCCCATCTAATCGGGATAAATTCGAAGCCGTTTCTGCCATTGCTAACGTATAATACGTAGAAACTAAAATATCCGATTTAAAGAAATCCAATTCTTTAACTGCAATTCCTTTGGCTTTTATCTTTTCGATACTCGCTAAAAAATCAGCTTTTACCTCTGCATCAATAGCATCGCTTTCAATAAAATTCTTGAAGTAACCAACTGTTTTTACAGCTGAAGTCGCAATGGACTCTTCACTAATTTCTGATGAAGCAATCGAGGTTTGATCTTTTGGATCTTTTCCACTCATTACATTCAATACAATTCGAATATCTTCGATTGATTTTGCCAATGGACCAACACAATCTGTAGAAGATGCGTAAGCCATTAAACCAAATCGAGAAATTCTTCCGTAAGTGGGTTTCAAACCATAAATATGATTGTAACCAGCTGGCTGACGAATCGACCCTCCTGTATCTCCACCAATAGAAAAAACAGTATAATCTTTAGCAACATTCACCGCAGAACCTCCACTTGAACCTCCTGCAACTAATTCCGGATTAATAGCATTTTTAACTGCTCCAAAAATCGTGTTCTCACTAGAAGATCCGTGACCAAAACTATCACAGTTTTCTTTCACCAATGGAATAGCACCCGCATCCAATAATTTCTGAATAGCAGTAGCAGTGTAAGGCGATTTATAATTTTTCAACAATTCAGAACTTGCAGTCGTGTAAGTTCCTTGCAACATATACACATCTTTGATTCCAAAAGGAATTCCTTCCAGCAAACCGATTGTTTCTCCGTTTGCAATTTTAACATCTACCTTAGCCGCTAAATCCAGCGCCAAAGAATCCAATAAAGAATTGACAGAGTTATACGTATTTTGTTTCAGTAAGTCTAATTTCTCTTGCACTAAAGCCGTACAAGTAATTTGTTTTGACACCAATTGCTGGTGTATTTCTTTTATTTTAGAATCCATTTTATCCTTCTATAACTTTAGCAACAACTAAAAAACCATTTTTTTTGTTCGGGAAATTCTCTAAAATGAGTTGTTTCTCCATAGCCGAACTCTCTACCACAACATCTTCTCTTAAATCACTTACAGACACATAATTATGATTGACAGTATTTGAAGTATTATTATTTGATGGATGTGCATTCTTGATTACATCAAATAATTTGTTCACGCTCTCTGAAGGCTGTGCTCCTTTAATACTCGACAAGATGTCGACTGTCATTATTTTACTCATAATTTTAATTCGTTTTAAAGTCAAACTTTTAAGGTCGCGAATTTACGAAAGTTTTTTTTAGGGATTTAGGTTTTTTTAATCATTTCGACACTTCACAATATTAAAAAACAGACATAAATAAACATTATCTCAAATATGTTTGTATCACACAGACGATTTTAAAATTATCTGCGAAGAATGAAAATCCATTTTTAAATTAGTTGATTTCTTAATTTAATTATATTTGACAAAATGATAATCAAATATGATGGAAATAACTATAGGAATAATAGGTCTTATTATAGCTTGGATGACATATCATAAAACTTTTATTTCGTCTCAAAATATTGATGAAGAGAAAAATAATTTTTTAGGAATTTTTAAAGCTACACAAAATTTGCATTTAGAAGTACAATCATTAATTCAAAAATATATCAATGAAAATAATGGAGCAAATCATCTATTATATCCTAATATTACTTTTCAACAATACCTTGATTTAGCTAAACAAGAATTTGAAAAAAGCTTATCTGATGAATCATACAACAACCTTAAAAACAATAAAAAACTCACTAAAAGCAATATTAGATCTCTACTTAAAATGATTGAAACACAAAACAATGCATTGACTCAATTCAAAAATCAATTATTATTTTTAAAATAAAAAGAACGAATTTAAAAAATGAAATTATCTAAAAACCATATTAGCTTTTTTTCATTCCACACTCTCAATCAAATACTTTGTTCCATTAATTTCGAAAGTAAAACCAACAGAATTCCCCATTAACTTATTTCCCAATGGCGATTGCGGAGACAAGGCAATCACATTTATTCCATCAATAGTTATTTTTGGCAAAGCCAAAGACAGATACAAATAAATTCCATTGGCTTTTACCAAACTTCCTAAAACAATTGTTTTTGCAATTACCGAAGCATCAATTTTGTCCAAAACCGCTTTTTGCTCTAAAACTTCTCTTAGTTTGGTATTGAATTTTTCCTGTTCCAGATGCATCATCGATAAAGCTGTTTCGTGTTTATCGCCTGCTGAACCTTTCGCATCGTTTTTAGAATCTTCGGTTAGAGCCGAAATCATGTCGCGGAAAGCATCGATCCGATCTTCTACTAATCGGGAATAATACTGATGTATTTTTTGTTTAAAAGTCATTTTGCTGAAGTAGTCGTTTCTTAGATTACAAAGATGTTGTTTTTTTGAAGTGTAAAAAAGTAAATTTACTTTATTATCCCAATCTCACAGTATTTTATCGCTATTTGAGTTTCTTAACCCACGAATACTATTTTTTATTTAACTTCGTAAAAGAATCATTACTAATCTTATTCTTTTAAAAATTATTATGAAAAAATTAAAATTCATTTCCGCAATCGCTTTTGGTTTCTTATTGTTGTTAGCGACAGATGCACAAGCTCAAAAATTCCCTGGTTTAGACAAAAGTCCGTTGGATCAAGCCTTATTCCCTGCTGATAATAAAATTCCAACTAAAACAGCTAAGGTGGTTTACAGCCGTCCGCAGCTAAAAGGTCGTTCTTTAAGCGAACTGGCTCCTGAAGGAAAAGTATGGAGAACTGGAGCTAACGAAGCTACTGAGATCACTTTTTACAAAGATGTAAAATTAGGTACAACTAAAATTAAATCGGGAACATACTCCTTATATACCATTCCTGAAAAAGACAAATACACAGTTATTCTAAACAAAAGCACAAATGTTTGGGGCGCTTATTCATACAAAGCTGAAAATGATGTTGCCAGATTAAGTGTTCCTGTTACTCAGGGAGAAGAATCTCTTGAGGCACTTTCAATGGTTTTTACTCCAGCTGATAAAGGTATGGTTCTAAACATTGGATGGGATAAAACTCGTATTGCGATTCCTTTTACAGAATAACTTTTTTCAACCGCAAAGGACATAAAGCAAATAGCCAAAAGTTATTTAAAAGAAAAAGGCACGAAATTCACAGATTAAATCTTTGTGAACTTCGTGCCTTCTTTGTGAAACTTTGTGGTTAAACCACAATCTTAAAAATCAAATTTAAAATTAGCTCCTACTAACACCTGAAAACCCTGAACCGGATAATTCATCCATTTTTGATAGGATTTACCAGTCATATTATTCATTTTAACAAATGCAGTTAATTGCGAATTGTATTTATATCCAATATGCGAATTCAAATCAAAATAGCTTCCTATTTTCGTTACATTCGGTCCTAAAGAAGACAATAAATTTACTTGTAAATCTTTACGCTCGCCTACATAAAAAAACTTTGCACCTGCAAACCATTTTGGTGTAATATTAAAATCAATCGAAGAGTTCACTTCTATTTCAGGCAAATTCCACGCTTCCTGCTCGAATGTATTTTTATAACTATTAAAAGTTCCTCCAATTGCAAAACTCACATTTTCAGAAAAATCAGCTTTCAAATCCCCTGAAAAACTAAAGGTTCTTATATCGTCATAAACCACCTGAAATGAATTACCAAAAGCATAATTTTCATTAGCTGTATTTTCGGTGTAATCATTAGCTTTAAACAAAGCTCTGTTTCTAATATTATTATAAGAACCACGAAGATTATAACTTACACTAGAAGCTAATTTCCCTTTTAAACCAGCAAAAACATCATATTGTTTATCCGTAGGTGTAATCATCAATGTAGGAGACAAAAACGGATTTTCTTTTACAAAATCCATATAAGAGTTTTGCTCTAAACCTCCTTCAGCTCCTGCGTAGAAAATCATTAAATCCTCAACAACCGGATATGAAACATTAATATTTGGATAAATCAAAAACTTACTGTCATTTCCTTTATTATCGATACTGTAAAACAACGAAGCTCCTAATTTTACATTCCAACCATTTTCCTGAATCACAAAACTTGGAGAAAGTCCTAAATTTGTAAAACCATATTTTATAGCTGATGTATTCGTATTCAAATAATTTTTATCGAAAGTACCTCCCACATAATCCACGATGATATCTGTATTTACAAACTGGTCCGCTACATCAAATTGTAATGATGGCTTGATGTAAAATCTATTTTCAGAAGAGCCATAACTATCTGAAAAATGACTGAATTTAGTCGAAGCTTCTTTAAATGCTCCTTCTTTAAAACGCATTTTTCCACCTAGAGAAATCCCGTTATAAGCATGCTTTGCATCAATACCTCCTATTAAATTATTTCTATCAGAAGCGCTCAATGTGCTTCCAAAATCAATTGGCAAACCAAACCAATTGTAAACCTGATTTTGATATCCTAAATCAACATTCCATGACATATTATCATTGTTTACACCATAAGTCGCATCCAAAGCCGTATCATAAAACCAACTGTCCAGTGGCACATCATTCACACCTCCGCTAGAAGAAAAATGACGAAACATTCCACCCACATAATCGTTCTTTCCTAATTCTTTATTAATAAACAATTCGGCATTTAAATTCCCATAATTTCCATAGCCTAAAGTAGCATAGTTATTATAGAATTTCTCTCTTGCTTCCTTATCTACTCCTTCAGCTTTTCCTTTGGCCGGAGCAAAAGTAGAAGCTACCGGAAAAGAAAAAATAGAATAATTAATGGTTTCTTTTTTAGCATTTCCGTCGTCATCAAGAACCGGAGATTCCTGAACTTTTGAAGCATCCGATATTGTTGGCGTATATGGTTTAACCACATTTACTACTTCTGAACCAATGTTCTCTTCTTTTTTCTTTTGCGCAAAAGAAAATTGCAAAACCATTAGAAAAAGGAATACGATTATTTTTTTTGAAAAATGAAACTTCATGTTATATATTTTTATTCCTCTCCCCATCCCTCTCCAAATGAGAGGGAGCCTAAAGCGGATAATTGTTTGATATCTTTAATTTATATTCTATTGTCTTTGTCTATATTCTCTAATTAGTAACCGAAGAATTCGTTTTAGACTCTTCTGATTTAATTCGAGCTAATTCCGTTTTAGCTTCAGAAACTACATCTGGAAAATCAGAGAAATTCTGAATTACACTTTCTAAAATATAAGTTGCCTGGAAACTATCTTTTAATCCGTAGAAGTTTTTAGCCATTAACACTAATCCTTTAGCTCCATACAAACGGTAAGAAGCATAGTTTTTAGCTAATTTTTGAACCACAGTATTAGATGCCTCAAACTTCGCTTCCTTGTTTTTAAAATAAGCGTCATAGTACAAAGCTTCTGCTGCTAATTCTCCTTTGGCAATCAAAAGTACTTTTGCGTAAGCTGCTTTAGCTTTAGCTTCGTCTCCAGTTTGCATCGCCGAACGCGCAATAATAATTTGCCCATCACTTTTTACATTATCATCAGTTTTTGGATTACTCAACACTTTTTCGGCATAAATCACAGCATTCGAATAGTCTTTATTCTCATAATAAGCTTTCATCAAATTAGATTGAGCAAAAACTTTATTCTGAGCCAAATCAGCTTCATCTTCTAAACGAGCCAATACTGGAATCGCTTTGTCTTTAGCACCACTGTCTAATAAAATTTGCCCTAATCTTGTTAATGATTGCTCAGTAAATTCATTTCTAGGTTGACTTACAACATATTCATAATTAGGCAAAGCTTTGTCTTTTTGACCTTCAACATAATAAGCTTGCGCCAAATAGTAATTGGCTTTCAAAGCATGAATTCCATTTGGAAAACTCGAAATATATGCTCTAAATCCAGAAATAGCCTGAGAATTATTGCTTTGTTCGTATTGTTTAGCTGCAGATTCGTAAGTATCGTTATCTAAATCAGCATCAGTAACAGCAACAAAATCTAATGTTCTAACCCAAGTAGCATATTCGCTTACTTTTCCACTATCCACATAAATCAATCTTGCAGTAGCAACTGCTTCTAAAGCTTCAGGAGTTTTTGGATATTCGGCAGCTACTTTTTTAAATTTCACTAAAGCTTCTGAACTTCTATCTGAATTGTAATACACTAATCCCTGACGTAAAATAGCTCTTGATGTAAACGCACTATTTTTATATTCGCTAATCAATCGATCATACGTTTTTAAAGCTGAATCTTGTTTGTTAGTTGCAACGTAAGTATTTGCCAATTCAAACAAAGCATCATCGCGGTAACTTGATTTTGGATACGCTGCTATAAACGAATTCAATTCTTCAATTTTCTTGTCATTTTTAGAAACAAAACCATAACTAATTGCTTTTTGGTAATACGCATAATCAGCATCTACACTCTTCAATTCGATTACCTTATTATAAGCATCCATTGCTGGCCAATATTTAGAAGTCACAAAACGGCAATCAGCTAATCTTAAATAAGCATCCGTTATTCTTGTTTTATCGTCTTTTACTTTGTCAATAAACTTTTGGAAAGCATCTCCGGCAGCATCGTATTCTTTCAATTTAAAATACGCATAAGCAATATTGTAATTGCTGTTCTTGTATTCAGGAGTAGCTGCGGCACCCGACATCCCAACGAATTGTTTGAAACTCAACAATGATTTATTATAATCATGCAAAACATATTCTGTTTCTCCTTTCCAGAAAGTCGCTCTGGCAGTAAACTCAGCATCCACTGAATTTCCTAAAGATTTTTGAAACATCGCTAAAGCTTCCTGATAATTTCTGTTGGTGTATGATTCTAAACCGCTGTAAAAAGTAACTTTTTGGTAAGCTGATTTGTTTTCCGGGCTTTTATTTTTTTCCAATAAAACTAATGCTTCTTTGTAGTTTTTAGAAGAAATATAAGAATCAATCAATAATTTTTCTACAACCGAGCGGCTTGAATTATTTGGATATTTATTGATAAATCCTAATAACACCGCAGGAACACTTTGGTATGAATTTCCTAATTCATAACTCAATTTAGCATAATTCAGATAAGCATCTTCCTGAATAGCTGCGTCAAACGGCATTTCGGAAGCATTTTTAAAAGCATTTAATGCTTGTTGCTTTTTATTTAATTTAAGGTAACTTTCACCTAAATGGTAATAGGCATTTTGAGCTACACTATCTTTTCCTGCGATAATTTTATTGAATTGCGCAATAGCATTTTCAAAATCATTTTGCTTGTAATAAGCATAACCCAATTGGTAATAATCGGTGTTATTCCATTTTCCATTTTTTCCTTTATAAGCCACTAAGTATGGAATAGCTTCCTTATATTGCTTTAAATTAAAATAGCTTTCGCCAATAATTTTATTCAATTCTGATTTTTCAGCAGGAGTAGATTTTGCCATCGCTTTTTGCCCCAACTCGATTGCTTTTTCAAATTTCCCTGATTTGAAATTCATATCAGCCTGATAATAGGATAACTTTTCGGCATATTTTTCATCACCAGAAACAGCGTCAAAATACTTATTCGCTTCCTGATAATTATCGCCTTCATAAGCCATAAAACCTAAATAATATTTAGCCTGAGGTCCATAAACTTCCGATTTCAACACCTTATTAAAATAAGTTGTTGCTTCTTTTTTATTATTGGAACTAAAAAAACTATATCCTTTTTGGAAATTAAATCGGTCTTTATCAGCAGCACTCAATTGGCTTTCATCTACTTTTTCAAACCAGTTCAATGCTTCCGCATAATCTTTTTGATTGAAATAATGATGTGCTACTTCAACATAAGCCTGATTGCTTTTAGAGCTTGTTGGATATTCCTTCAGGAAAGATTCCATCAATACATCAGCATTTGCATGTCCTAATCGAACAGCACAACTAGCATCATAATAAGCACAATCTGATTTGACTTCCTCGTCTTTCGTTTCTTCTTTTACTTTTTCAAAAAGAAACTGAGCCGATGCATATTGATTGTCTTTGAACAACGAAACTGCTCTGTTATAATCTTTTATATCACTAGTATATATTGTTGATTTCTGTGCCAATAGCGTATTGGTTTTAACAAAAACCAACAAAAAGAAGAGCCAAGAAAGTTTGCGCATTTTTATTTATTTTTTTAATAGTCAAATATATCATATTATAGACTTTATAACGTGACACTGTTTCGTTTTATTATGAACAAATATTTTAACAAAGCACAAAAAACCTTGAATTGATATTGCTATTTCATAATTGATAATTACTTTTACACCATAAACAATCGCTAATTATGTCTGAAGCAGTACTGTCATTAAAAAACGCAACCATTTATCAAGAAGATAAAGTAATCTTATCGAATGTTAACCTGGAAGTCAACCGAGGAGAGTTTCTATACCTTATTGGGAAAACAGGTTCTGGAAAAAGTAGTTTCATGAAAACGCTTTATGCCGATTTACCATTGAACGAAGGTACAGGACACATTGTAGATTTTGATTTAGACACGCTAAAAGAAAATGACATTCCGTTTTTAAGACGTAAAATTGGAATTGTTTTCCAGGATTTTAAACTTTTACCAGACCGTTCCATTAAAGACAATATGCTTTTTGTACTTAAAGCTACCGGATGGTCAGATAATGACGAAATGGAACGAAAAATAGAAGAAGTTCTTGATAAAGTAGGAATGAAAAACTACGCGCAAAAAATGCCACACCAAATTTCTGGTGGAGAACAACAGCGTGTAGCCATTGCCAGAGCCTTACTCAACAACCCTGAACTTATTCTTGCTGACGAACCTACAGGAAACTTAGATCCGCAAACTAGTGTTGAAGTTATGGAAGTTTTGAAAAAAATTAACGCCAACGGAAAAACCATTATTATGGCAACACATGATTATGCTTTGTTGATGAAATTCCCTTCGAAAACATTAAAATGTGAGGATGCTAAAATTTTTGAAGTAGTCCAAAGAACCGTTTAATTTAAACACATTATTTTTCACCTTCCAAAGCAGGTAACTGCCATTTGTACTTTACCGCCATCAATCGAATACTAATCACAACAAATACTGTTGTGATATAAATAATCTCGTCATTGACTTGAAAGGTTTTGAGTGCAAAAAATAACATCCCTCCAAAAATACAAATAGTAGCATAAATCTCTTTACGGAAGATTACTGGAATTTCATTACACAAAATATCACGGATAACACCGCCAAAACAAGCCGTTATCGTTCCCAGTGCAATACAAATAATAGGATGCAAACCAATTTCAATTCCTTTCCGGAGTCCTGTTAAAGTATAAACACCAAGACCAATGGTATCAAAAAGAAACAAAGAAGTTCTTAATTTATCGAATTTCTTTCGGAAAACAACTGCGAAGACAAAGCCAATTAAAATCATATAAACATATTCCAAATTTAGCATCCAACCTACCGGAACCTTTCCAATCAAAACATCCCGCAAGGTTCCTCCTCCCAACGCAGTCGCAAAGGCAATAATGAAAACGCCAAAAAGATCTAACTTTTTCTCCATAGCAGTCAAAACACCCGACATAGCAAAAGCCATTGTACCTAAAATTTCTAATACACTAAACATACTTTTATTATTTAATTAGCGATTTTAAGCAAATTAAAGAAAAACAACACACTTAATAATCAAAACCAAA
>Ga0247805_1000247_pt1 | contig 32030 bp, 17 predicted proteins | sample UWRJL044104R1_FD_180930 | JGI IMG/M metagenome (GOLD analysis project Ga0247805, IMG submission 180930) | Plant litter microbial communities from Arlington Agricultural Research Station in Wisconsin, United States - UWRJ-L044-104R-1 | ecosystem: Environmental > Terrestrial > Plant litter >... | reverse complement strand
AACAGCAAGCAGCAATTTTGATAAAAACGGAAAGCCAGTAGGCTTGCAATCTGTTTTTGTAACTACCGGAGCAGCTTCTGGAAATCTAACCATCACCTTAAGACACACACCAAATAAATCAGGTGCCAATGTTGAGGCTGGCGACATTACTAATGCAGCTGGTTCAACCGATGCGGAAGTTTCTTTCTCAATTTCAGTTCAATAAAAATCATAAATCACTAATTTAAATATCCCAATGAAAAACAAATTCAACAAACTGCTGTTTTTATTCGCTTTATCTGCTTTTGCCATTTCTTGTAGCAATGATGACGACAATCACGATGATCATTCAGAAGAAACTGCTCAAGAATTCAAATACCTGAGAGTCTTAGTTTCAGACGAAAAAACAACGGAACTTTCATTTGTAAATCCAGTAGATGCAACGGCATCATTTTTTAATGCTAAATTTCCAAAATCGGCTCTTTACACCACTGAATCAGGAAGATTTGCTGGAATTGTCCACAGAGCAGACAACACGGTTGAAACTTTCGATAGCGGATTTGAGTTCCACGGCGACCATGTGGACACAAAAGGAACTCCAAAATTTGGAGCTTTAACAGGACAATCGCTTTCGCCTACGCACTTCAAAAGTAAATTAGGAGAATTACTAACTTTTAATGATGGAGATGGTACTTTATCCATTGGTAAAGAATCAGAAATTCATACCGTTGGAGCCAAATTCAGAACGGTAAATGCTGGACTTTTGGCGCATCACGGAGCAATGGCCAGTTTTAAAAATGGAACTTATGCTATTACTGAAAAAGACAATTCTGTTGCAGGAACACTTCCAGAAAAAGTAAAAATTATTGACAATACTGGAAAAACACTTTATGCTGCAAAATTAGTAACCAAAGGAATTCACGGAAATGCAACCGATGGAACGTATGCGGTTTTTGGTTCAGCAAGCGGTATTCTTGTGGTAGAAAGCAATGGCAATCAAAAATACATTGCCCATCCTGCCGATTTTGGAACAGCTTGGTTTGGTAGTATTTTAGAAACGGCTTATGCTGGAAAGTTTGTAGGTTATACAGCAGCAAAAGGCGCTTACCTAATTGATGTAGTGAACAATAGTGTTAAACCTATTTTAGAAAACACAAAAATCATGCAATGTAAAGTAAGCTATAATCATAAGAAGCTAGGAATCTTATTGCATTCAGGCGAATTCAGATTATTTGATTTAAATAGTTTACAATCTGAAAAAACAGCAAACATCATTTCAGCAACGGCCGAAGATTCAACCCAAAAACCTCAATTGGAATTAACAGAAAGATTTGCTTACATCACTTCGCCAACAACTGGAGAATTATTACAAGTTAGTCTTTCGACTTTGGCAATTAAGAAAATAAAAACGTCTGCTACGCCTTACCGAATCACTATTTTTGGTCATGAAAATAGTGCGGGACACTAATTCATAATCTACTAATAATCAAAAGGCATACAGTTTTTGTATGCCTTTTTTTAAATTTTAATTTAAAATGAAAAAACTACCCGTAACCGTACTATCAGGATTTCTTGGAGCAGGAAAAACAACCTTGCTCAATCATATTCTGCACAATAAAGAAGGATTGAAAGTCGCCGTAATTGTTAATGACATGAGCGAAGTTAATGTAGATGCCCGATTGGTTAAAGATGAAATGACGCTTTCCCGCACCGAAGAAAAATTGGTTGAAATGAGTAATGGTTGCATTTGCTGCACACTTCGAGAAGATTTAATGTTGGAAGTAGAGAAACTCGCCAAAGAAAATCGTTTTGATTATTTATTAATTGAAAGTACTGGAATCAGCGAACCCATTCCCGTTGCGCAAACTTTTACGTTTGTAAACGAAGAGGAAAATATCGATTTATCCCGTTTTAGTTACATTGACACTATGGTAACAGTGGTCGATGCTTTCAACTTTTTCAAAGATTTTGGTTCTGCCAAAACGCTCGAAGATATTAAAGCCACCAACATTGAAAATGACAATCGAACCATTGTAAATTTATTGGTCGATCAGGTAGAATTTGCTAATGTAATTGTGCTTAACAAAACCGATTTGGTAACCGAAAAACAATTAGAAATCCTAAAAGCTTCTATTCAAAAACTAAATCCAGTAGCTAAAATCATTAATTCAGTATTAGGAAAAGTAAATCCGAAAGAAATATTAAACACTGGTTTGTTCAATTTTGAAGAAGCTGAAACTGCTGCTGGCTGGATACGAGAACTCGAAGGAATTCATACGCCAGAAACCGAGGAATACGGAATTAACTCATTTGTTTTTCGCAATCCAAAACCTTTTCATCCATATCGCTTTTGGAATTTTATTTCGAAAGATTTCCCAGCAGGTATCATTCGCAGTAAAGGTTTATTTTGGATAGCTTCTCGTCCAGAACAAGCCATCAATTGGAGTCAGGCTGGTGGATCTATGAAAGCCGAAAGCGCAGGCGTTTGGTGGGCAAGCATGCCACTGGCAGACCGAATGAATTTTCAGAGTTTTACCGAAAATCAAGAAATTATCGAAGAACGCTGGACATTAGACTATGGCGATAGATTAAACGAATTAGTATTTATTGGGATTTCTTTCGATGAAAAACAAGTACGTCAGCAATTAGAAAACTGCCTTTGTACCGCTGATGAAATCATGGATTTACAAGATGGTTTTTTTTCTAACAATGATCCTTTCCCAATTCCTAGAGCAACTGCTATAAAAGGAACAACTGCTTTTTTAAACGATTAATATTTAGTTAGATAACACTATCCTCCATTGTAAATCGGTTTCTTTTTTTAAGATGAAAGGATTTTTTTTTAATCTAAAAACATTGTTAATCAAATATTATTTTTAGATTTGTCTAAAATTTAATTTAAATACAATGAAAAAATATATTTGCTTGATCCTAATTTCAATTGTTGGTTACTCTCAAAACAAGGGAACTATTTCAGGAGTTATCACAATCAATTTAGAAAAAGCAGCTTCTTTAAAAATTAGTTTAAACAACAATGAGTTTACTTACAGTGACAACAACGGTTTTTATGAATTTAAAAATGTGCCTTTTGGAACACATAAAATCACTGTTTCGGGAACAGCAATTCAAGACTTAAAAAAGACGATTTCGATTAAAAAAGAAGAAGTATACATTGTAGATTTTGATTTGACTAATTTTCAAAATATTTTGAATGAAGTGGTAGTTACAGGAACAAAAACATTCAAAAGAAAAACGGAAAGTCCTGTAATTGTTAATGTGCTAAACAGCAAAATGCTGGATAATTTACAAGTTTGTAACTTATCCGAAGGATTAAAATTCCAACCCGGTTTGCGTGTAGAAACCGATTGTCAAACCTGTAATTACACTCAATTACGAATGAACGGATTAGCCGGTGGTTATTCGCAAATTTTGATTAATGGAAGACCCATTTTTAGTCCTTTAATGGGATTGTACGGCATGGAACAATTGCCTGTAAATATGATTGAACGCATTGAAGTAGTTCGAGGCGGAGGATCTTCATTATACGGTTCGAGCGCCATTGGCGGAACCGTAAATGTGATTACAAAAATTCCTAAAAAAGATGCCTTCGAAATCAATACAACTTATTACAATATCAATGGAAAAAGCAATGATTATACCTTAAACGGAAATGCCACATTGGTAAATGAAAATAAAAACGCGGGAGTTTCTTTGTTTATGAGTCACCGCGAACGCGAACATTATGATGCTAATGGTGATAATTTTTCTGAAATTCCTTTAATCGAAAATAACTCTGTGGGAGCGAATTTCTTTTTTCTACCAACCGAAAACCAAAAGATAGAATTGAGTATTAGTAATCTTAACGAATACCGTTTTGGAGGTGAAATGGTGGATAAACCAGCCTATTTAACACAACAATCGGAAGAAAGAAAACACAAAATGTGGTTTGGAAGTTTAGATTATCAAATTAATTTTGAGAACCAAAAAAGTACCTTAATTACCTATGGTGCCTGGCAAAATACAGATAGAAAACATTATACAGGTATTTTTCCTGACGAACCTGCAGAAATTGAAAATCATTTAGCCAATCCTCCTTATGGAATTTCAACTACTCAAACCCTACAAGGTGGTATACAATTCAATCACAAACTAAACGATTTTCTAAAAGGAACTAATGTATTGACCCTTGGAACAGAATATGTATCGGACAAAGTTTTTGACGAAATAGCCTCTTATAATTATTTAATTGACCAGCATACCAAAGATTTTGGAGCTTTTATGCAAAGTGATTGGGCCATTTTACCTAGTTTGGATTTATTGTCTGGTGTTCGCTTTGACAAACACAATTTGGTAGACAAAATCATTGCCAGTCCTCGTTTGGCTTTGCTTTACAAATACAAAACGGAAACTCAGTTTCGTTTGAGTTACGGAACGGGTTTTAGAGCACCACAGGCTTTTGACACCGATTTGCATATTGCCTTTGCTGGCGGCGGTGTTTCAAGAGTAATTTATGATCCCAATTTGAAAGAAGAACGTTCTAAAAGTTTTAGTGGTTCGATAAATTATGATAAAGCTACAGAGCGTTTCATTACAGGTTTTACCCTCGAAGGTTTTTATACCCGTTTAAAAGATGCTTTTATTTTAGAAAATATTGGTGAAGACGAATTCGGTCAAGTTTTCGAAAAGCAAAATGGATCGGATGCCATAGTAAAAGGTATTACGCTTGAATTGCGAGCTAATTTCAACAAAAAATTACAAATTGAAACGGGTTATACAGTACAAACCAGTAAATACGCCGAAGCAGTGACTTACATTGATGGTATTGCTCCTACCAAAGATTTTTTAAGAACGCCCAACCAATACGGATTTGCAATGGCAACTTTTACGCCAAGCAAACAATGGAATATGAACCTGAATTATGTGTACACAGGAAAGATGAAAATTGCTCATTTTGCTGGTGCTCCTAATCAAACGGTAGATGAAATGGTAACTAGCAGAACTTTTTCGGAAGTAAATTCTAAAATTGGTTACACCATTAAAAGTGAAAAATTAGGTTTTGATTGCGAAATCTATGGTGGTCTAAAAAATATTTTTAATGCCTATCAATCTGATTTTGATTTGGGGAAAAATCGTGACAGTAATTACGTTTACGGTCCTGCACAACCGAGAACGGCTTTCATTGGATTAAAAATCAGAACAGACTAAGTGGAAAACATCAAAAAAGACCTCAATAAAATAGATTTATTGAGGTCTTTTATTTCTTTATTAAACGAAATGATCTTTAAAAAGCTTGCGTAAAACTAATATTGAAACGTGTTCCATTCCCTTTTACATAATTCATATTATTAGATTGCCATTGAGAAATAACGGTATAATAATCTTTATTGAATAGATTTTCAACACCAAAACGAATCGTGCTTTTTTCTTTAAAAGTATAACTAGAAGAAAGATTGAAAGTTGTAAAAGACTTTACAGGTCCTGTTCCATAAGTATAAGCGCCATTAGTGGGTTCAAATCGATCTCTACCAGTTGTACTTGTCATTTGTGCAAAAACAGACCAAGCTTCCAAAGGTCTGAAAACCGTAAAAGCTACTATCTTAGGAGGGTTGATTCGATCGCCTCCTAAGTATACTTTTTGATCAGCTATTTCACGTTTTCCTTCAGTAAAAGAATAATTAGCACCTACATCAATTTTTGAATGAAGACGGTATTTTGCTGATAACTCAAAACCATAAATTTTCTCAGGAGAACGAGCTATTTGTGGATTACCGTCAATGTAAACATATGAAGCTCCTAATTTAGAAGTACTATAATAAACGGCTCCTTCATAAGACAGTTTAGCAACCGCTCCAGAAAATCCAAATTCATAATTATTTGCCTTAACAGCCTTAATCGAAGTATTACTTACCGTGTTTTCTTTGGCTGCACGTAAAACCAATCCTAAATCGGCAACACTAAAACTTTGAGAAAAACTTACAAAAGGTTTAAATACTGACCATTTTGTGTAACGTAATCCTGCATTGAACATAAGGGCATTGAAATCCAACTCTCCACCTTTTACTGCAATACCACCACCAACATAAGTACCATTTACAAAATTACGAATGCCAATAGTGGTATAATCGGGAACATCAATAGTAACATTCTCCAATCGTAAACCTGTTTTTAAAACTAAATTGGGTCCAAACATATTCTTAATTTGGAAATATGGCGCTAGATTTCCCATTTTCATTTCTGGTATAACCAATCTGTTATCAGTAAGATGGGTATCAGTTATATCAGAAAGAAGATCCAAACCATAAGTTACATTGCCCGATATAAGAGAATTCAATTGATAAGGACTATTTAAATTTAAACGAAATCCAAGTTTTTTACTTTGAGTAGCAGGTTGGCCATCATTTTCAAAAAAATTACTGTAGTTAATTAACGTGAGATAATCTTGAAAATAAAGAGTAGCATTAACATCTGTATTCCCAATAATACGCTCTCCAATATAACTTAAACTCGCATTATGATTGTAAGGTGTTCCTTCAGGTTTTCCAGGTCTTTCTCCTTTAACTCCAATAGTTGGAGCATCAGAATTACCGTAAATACCAGCTTGTGCTATATAATCAGTATCCTGAGTACTTTTGAAATAATTATACATTACTTCTAACCTGTTATTTGGATTGAAATCATAACCTATTTTAGCAAAAGCATTCCAATTTCGAAGATCATTCATACCATATTCTGGCGAAAGTACGCGGCCTTTAGCATCGCGATACAGCCCAGTTTCTTCATAACGTCCACTAACTACATAATCTAGTTTTTTTACTTTACCAGTAAATAATTGAGATATGAAAAATCCAGCTGTTTCCGCAGGCTTAATAAGGGAAAAAGCACCTCCAACCTCAGTCGAACCGCTAATTGCCTTATCTAAATTTGGTTTCTTAGTAATATAATTGATCAAACCACCATCAGCTCCATTTCCATAAATTGCAGTGGCTCCTTTTATTACTTCTACACGTTCTAAAACTGTAGGATCAAGAGAGCGTATGTCTTTAGCTCCATCTCTCAAAGGAGTAGATTGTGGAATACCATCAATCATAACCAGTACACGGCGACCACGTAGAGTTTGCCCCAAATTTTGTGCTCTATTAGTGGTAAAGCCTAAACCAGGTACAGTTGCCCCTAAAATATCACTAAGATTAGAACTAATACTAAGTTGCTGCTGTAATTGCTTTTTAGACAAAATAGTAACCGAAGAAGGAACTTCGTCTAAACTTTCCAACTGTCTTGTTGCTGAAATCACAACCTCTTTCAATTCATCTGCTGCTGATTTATCTTTTAAAATACTATCCTGGCTTTTAGTATTTTTATCGGTTTCGTTATTGTTATTTCTTTCAGAAATTTGCTGTGCTGAAACAGAATTTATGGTAAAAAAAACCAAAAGTAACGTAGAAATTTTTATCATTTTATTTAGACTTATTTTAAATAGATGCAAATATATAAAATGCGATAAGAAAGAAACTCAATTGACTGCTTTTTTATTCATAGTAATCTTAAAGACTAGGAATAGTATAAGTGTTTGGTACAATACAATCTTAATTTTACGTTTTTCTTAATTTAAAGTCTAATTTGATTCTTGCTAATTGATTACTTTTGGAAAGAATAATCCAAGTAAACACATGAAACACTTCCATTATATCTTTACTGGTTCAGGTTTAGCCGCATTAATGACGGTCTATAAAATGGTACAATCTGGAAAATATAATGATAAAAGCATTTTGTTACTGGATGAGGATTCAAAAAAGACAAATAACAGAACCTGGTGTTTTTGGGAAAAAGAAAATTCAATTTGGGAATCTATCATTTCGAAAAAATGGAATTATGCCTCGTTTGCCAATGAAAATTTTAAACGAAATTTAGACTTACAACCCTATCAATACTATAAAATTCAAGGATTGGATTTTTATAATTTTGTATTTGAATTGCTTTCGAAACAAGAAAACATCACTTTTTTAAACGAAAAAGTAACGGATATTAACGAACTGGAAAACCATGTTTATGTTGCTTCCGAAAATAATTCCTTTACTTGTGATCAGGTTTTTAACAGCATTTACAATAAAGCAGCTGTTACACAGCAAACAAAATTTCCAGTATTGCAACAGCATTTTATTGGTTGGACTATAAAATCAACCGAAGCCGTTTTCAATCCGGAACAAGCCACTTTTATGGATTTTTCTGTTGCCCAAAAAGGCAATACAAGATTTATGTATGTGTTACCCGTTTCTAAAAACGAAGCGCTGATAGAATATACGCTTTTCTCTGCTGAACTTTTAGAGAAAGAAGAATACGAATCGGAAATTGAAAATTACATTCAGAAACTAGGCATTCAGAATTTCGAAATAACCGAAAAAGAACAAGGCAGCATCCCGATGACTTGCTATCCTTTTTGGAAAAAAAACAGCAAACGAGTACTGAATATTGGCACAGCAGGTGGATGGACAAAAGCCAGCACGGGTTATACTTTTAAAAATTCGGATAAAAAATCGTCACAATTAATCGCCTTTCTTCAACAAGAAACCGACCTTAGAAAATTCTACCGTAAAAATAAATTTTGGTTTTACGACCTGCTTTTATTGGATATTCTGGATCGACAAAACGAATTGGGTTCTCATGTTTTCTCTTCGATGTTTAAAAATGGAAATCCCGCTTTGATTTTTAAATTTCTGGACGAAGAAACTTCATTGATGGAAGACATACAAGTCATCCTAAAATGTCCTAAAATGCTTTTTATAAAAGCATTATTGAAATCGGGACGCTATTTATAGTTTCGAAAATGACTATCAAACTATAACAAAACTTTATAATCCGAGTCATTTAGTTCGACAGATTCTTTGTAACTTTGCCTATTCAAAAATTACAAATTAAAATACAAAAGATATGTATCCACAAGAAATGGTAACTCCAATGCAAGCTGAATTAACTACAGCTGGTTTTCAAGATTTACATAGTGCTCAAGATGTTGAAAACGCTATTAAAGCCGAAGGAACAACATTAGTTGTTGTAAACTCTGTTTGTGGTTGTGCTGCAAGAAACGCACGTCCAGGAGCAAAATTAAGTTTAGAAGGTGCTAAAAAACCTGATCATTTAATCACTGTTTTTGCAGGAGTTGATAAAGAAGCAGTAGATGCTGCAAGACAACACATGTTTCCTTTTCCTCCATCATCGCCATCTATGGCTTTGTTCAAAAACGGAGAATTAGTTCACATGTTAGAGCGTCACCACATTGAAGGTCGTCCAGCTGAAATGATTGCTGAGAACTTGCAAGATGCTTACAACGAATATTGTTAAGACTTAACTAAGGCTGAAGCACAAAGTTCGCTAAGTTTTACACAAAGATCACAAAAATAATTACCGCAATTCGCAAATTTTATAATCTGTGAATTTGCGGTTTATTTTTTTAAACCATAAAGAAAATTTAGCATCTAAATTTACCGCTAAGTTCGCAAAGAAAACAAAAGATAAAACAGAAAAACTTTGTGAACTTTGCGAAAAACCTTTGCATCTTTGCGGTTTAAAAAAATGGAAAAAGAAATCAAAACTATCAGCTTCACTGTTATTGAAAACGGAACTCAAATTCCGATTATAACCCGTCATGGCAGTTATCCTAATTTGATGTACTTGCTTAAGGAAGAATTACAGCTGGAAAGTTTTGGCGAATGTGGCGGCGTAGGTCGCTGTGCTACCTGTGTTGTAAAAACTACTGGAATTACGGGGAATTCAGCCTTAAAAGAGCGTAATGAACCCGTGACCTTATCCAAATTAGGATTTGACGAAGCAGCCATTCGACTCTCGTGTCAAATCTACATCACTTCGGATTTGAATGGAGCTGAAATTACTATTTTAGAAATATAATGTTTCTTAGAAACGACGAAAGTCAAAAAAACTAACACAAAGATTCACAAAGTAAACGCAAAGACACACTAAGCTTTTTAATAATTTGTGGAAATCTGCGGTAAAAAAACTCAAACAATAATTCGTTAATTCGTGGCGATAAAAAACAAAAAAAGCCACAACATCAGTTGTAGCTTTCTCTATTTTTATTCCATTTGAACTTATCTTCTTTTTACATAATCCAATTGTTCATCCTGATCGATAATTTCAAATTCGGCGTCTTTTTCCCAAATTTCCATTTCACAAGGTTTACAGTTGAATTTCAGTTTGTATTCCGTTTCACCATGTTTTAACGTTAACGGTTCCTTTACTTTTTCTCCCATAGTATCACGTTGAAAACGGGCGCATTTACCTAATTCGTATTTCACGCAATATTTGGTTGTCATCACGCGGGCTTTTCCAGGATCCCATTGTAATTCGAATGCTTTCTCAATCTCAGTTACACCATGTCTTTTATAAAAAGCTCGCGCTAATTTATTCGAAACATTAAAAGTAAAATCCAGTTTTTCAGTTGGATAAGGAATATCGGATTTTGTGATTTGGAATTCTTCTCTGTGGTATTCGTTGATTCGAATATCAATCAATTGTTCCAAAGCAATTCTTCGTACTTCATTCACTTTCGAAATTGGTAAAAACCAATTCTTAGTAAATTCCACTTCAATATCGTCAACTATAAAAGGCGTATTTCCGGTTTTAACTAAGTTCTTCGTAATATTTGGAATTACTGATTCTTCGCTTTTTGCCACTTCTTTTTCAGTAACCAAAGTCGCTACACTTCGGTGTCCGTCTTCATCCACTACTGTCAATTGGAAACCTCCCTCCGTTTCAGAAAAACGCAGACTTACTCCTATTTTTCGAACCGCAGCATTTTCTTTTTCTACAATTCGGTTGAATTCCGCATCTGAATTTCGATAAATAACTGTTCCTACAGCAATATTTTTAAAGGTATTTGGTACCACAATATCATTCACAATAATATTGATTTGTACACCATCGGCAATGCCTTCTTCATTGATAAAAAACAAACCATCCCCATTATTTAGCTTATCATGATTTTCAATCACATAACCATTGGCTTTGATTTCAGTTACTTTACCAATGTACTGTCCCTGAGATTTTGGACTTTCCCAGTTTCCAATTTTTTCTTTACGTTGGTTTACAAAATAATCAGTATACCCTCTATTGAAACTTCTGTCCATTTCTGGTTCGAAATTATAGAAAGTTCTTCCTGAAGAAGCTTTTTGGAAACTCTCATTATTTTCTAAAAAAGCATCCAGTTTCTTTCTTAAAAACGAAGTGTTGTTTTTTACGTAAACAATATCTTTTAATCGGCCTTCAATTTTAAATGAAGTAATTCCCGCCTCAATCAAATTGGGCAATTGGTCACTTAAATCCAAATCTTTTATCGAAAGCAAATGACTTTCGGTCAATAAAGTGGTTCCGTTTCCATCAATCAAGTTGTAAGGCAAACGACAGTTTTGAGCACAAGAACCACGATTAGCGCTACGTTCTCCACCAGCTATACTCATGTAGCAATTCCCGCTAAAAGACACGCAAAGAGCGCCGGAAACGAAGAATTCCAACTCCACATCAGTTGCTGCAGCAATGTCTCTCACCTGGTCTAAATTCAACTCTCTGGCTAGCACCACGCGTTGCATTCCGATATCTTTCAGGAATTTTACGTGTTTCGGTTCTCGGTTGTTGGCTTGAGTACTAGCGTGAATGACAATTGGCGGCAAATCCATTTCCATAATTGCCATGTCCTGCACAATTAGCGCATCAACACCAATATCGTATAATTGATAGATTAATTTTTTACAAGGATCTAATTCGTTGTCGTACAAAATGGTATTAATCACCACAAAAACCTGCGCCTTAAACAAATGAGCATATTTCACCATTTCGGCAATATCCTCAACTGAATTGGTGGCATTGGTACGCGCACCAAAAAGCGGAGCCCCAATATATACAGCATCTGCACCCGCATTGATAGCCGCAATTCCCTGAACCAAATTTTTAGCCGGAGCAAGAATTTCTACTTTCTTTTTCATATAATCATCGCTATAATTCCAAATTTTCTGGAATCAAAGTGCAAAAGTATAAAATACTTCTCAAAAAAGCAGTGTTTTAGTGGGATTAAGATTTAAATAGATTGAAAAACAACATCTTACACAGTTTCAAACACTCAAATAGGCTTAAAATTATTTACAATTTTTTTTATATCAAATCGACTAAGATAAATTTCTTCATCTTCATCTGTTTTATCAAAATCACTTTTCAATTGGTTATATTTATTTTTCATCCAACCATATTTCATTTTAATACTTGGAGATTTGAACTTATTACCATCAATAATTAATTTTCGAACTGTATCATAATATTTTTTAAGTTCATCTCCTTCATAATAATAAGCCGCTCTTGAAAAATAATCAAAATATAATTTATCATCTAAATCTATTTTTAAATATGCTTCAATTTTACTATCAAATCTAATTCCAGAATAACTAGATGGGTCTGAAACTAAATTTCCTTTCATAATTTCAATTACGGATCTATCAAAAATAACTCTCGGATACATCGCAGCTTGGCTTTCTGTTAAATACGCATCCACCAAAGCTGGTCCAAAAAGAAAATTTTTATCATGAAATAAATTACCATATGAAACTGCACCACGACAAAGAATTTTTCTTGCTGCAAGTTTTATAATCAATCTATGGACATATCTAAAAAATAAGTCTATTTCTTTTCTATCATTATCTTTAAAAGAAACTACTATTGAGTCCGAAAATTGTGTTACTATTTTAGAAGTTTCTTTTGGCATAGTTGAAACTGTTTTCACCATTTCTTTTAATGCAAAAACAAGCTCCTCAATTTTATCATCCTGTGGAACTTCATTTTTTTCTGTTTCTTCTATTATTTTCTGAAAACCTAAAATATCAAGAAATAAAACAAATCTTTTTTCGTACATCTTATCTTATATTTCAACAGTGCCAAATATAAATTATTATTCTTAATTTAAGCTTTATCTTGCATCAATGATTATTTTAAACAAAAAAAGCACGAATCGAAATCCGTGCTTTAAAAACTAAGTATATAGAAAAAATTATTCCACTTTAATACTAACAGTTCCTAAACTAATATTCCCTGATGTAGTCGCTTCTAATGTTATGTTTTCTGCTTTTTTATTCGATTGCAAAATCACTAAGCATTTTCCGTTGTACAATTTGCGGTAATCAGCTTTAAATGGTTCTAAACTGGCTTGGTACCCATTGTCTACTCCAACAATTTTAGCACCGCCTGAGACTTTAAAATTGATTAGATTATCGGCAGTTGGCAATGCGTTTCCGTCTTTGTCCTGTAAAGAAACCGTCACGTAAGCCAAATCATATCCATCATTTTTAATGCTCGTTTTATCCGACTTCAAATCAATTTTAGTTGCTTCTCCAGCGGTATGAATTTCCGTTTCCTTCACTATTTTTCCATCTTTTCTGGAAACAGCTTTCAGCGTTCCTGCTTCAAAAGGTACTTTCCAGGCAATATGCAATTCATCTCCTTGTTTCGCTTTCGAACCTAATGATTTTCCGTTTAGGAATAATTCTACTTCATCCGCATTGTTGTAATACGCCCAAACATCAATTAATTTACCTTGTGTCCAGTTCCAATGCGGCAATAAATGAAGAACATTTTTATCACTCCATTCGCTTTGGTACATGTAATAGACATCTTTAGGGAAACCTGCTAAATCTACAATTCCAAAATACGAACTACGGGCAGGATACGGATACGGATCAGGTTCGCCAATATAATCAAATCCAGTCCAAACAAACGTTCCTGCTATGAAATCATATTTTTTTGCGGCTTTCCAGTTTTCTTCATGTGTAGTTCCCCAGTAAGAAGCAATATTATCATAAGCTGTAACCGTTAAATCGGCATTTCCATCAAAAGGCGCATTGTGTTTTGTTGGCCACATTCTAATAGAATCCGTTGGCATATCATAATGACCACGAGTTTCCAGTGCCGAAACACTTTCTGAAGCCACAATTTTTTGTCCTTTAAAACGCTCTGGAAAAGTAGCGTAATCGGCATGTTTGTAGTTGAATCCTAAAAGGTCTAAAACACCCGATTGATAAATAAAATTCTTCTCCGGAACATTCTCGGTCAAAGCCGAAGTTACCGGTCTGGTTTTGTCTAAAGATTTTACAATTTGCGTTAATTCCTTAGTGATAGCCACTCCCGTACTGTCAAACTGTTCACGGATTTCGTTTCCAATACTCCACATCATAATTGATGGATGATTGCGGTCGCGTTTAATGAAGTCTTCCAAATCACGTTTATGCCATTCGTCCCAATATTTATGGTAATCATTGGTTACTTTTTTCTTTTTCCAAACATCAAAAACCTCATCCTGAACAATAAAACCCATTTCGTCACACAACTGCAACAACTCTAATGAAGGTGGATTATGAGCAGTTCTGATAGCATTGACACCCATTTCTTTCATGATAGTTAATTTTCTTTTGATTGCATGAAAATTAGCCACAGCGCCTAAAGCACCGTTATCATGATGCAAACAAACTCCATAAAGTTTTGTTGGAACACCATTTAAAGAAAATCCTTTTTCGGCATCAAAAGCAAAATATCTAAATCCAAGCGGTGTTTCATAATCATCTACCAAAGTCGATTTCTCGTAGATTTTTGTCACTACTTTGTACAAATTCGGATTTTCAGTATCCCATAATTTTGGGTTTTTAACTTCAAATTTTTGTCCTTTTTCCAAAATAGCATTGGCATCCACTTTTTCAGTAGATTCTAATCGTGCTACCGAACGATTATTGGCATCCAAAATACTCGTTACCACTTTAAATTCCTTTGGCAAATCAGAATCATTTTGAATACTTACATTATAATCTACCGTCGCTTTTTCTTTCGAAACCTCTGGTGTAGTCACCACAGTTCCCCAATGTGCCACGTGCAATTTATCGGTAGTTACTAAACGCACATTTCTATAAATCCCAGAACCCGTGTACCATCTGGAGCTTGGTTGTGCATCGTTATCGACTTTTACAGCAATGTAATTTTTTTGGTTTCCAAAGTTCAAATACTTTGTCAAATCATAAGAAAAAGAAATATATCCAAACGGACGTTTTCCTAAATAATTTCCATTAATCCAGACTTCGCTATTGCAAAAAACACCATCAAATTCGATAGCAATGCTTTTGTTTTTAGCCGATTCTGGCAAAGTAAAACTTTTACGGTACCAGCCCATTCCTGCTGGCAATGAACCTTGTTGCGGTTTAGTTGGATGGTCTTTACTAAACGCTCCTTCGATACTCCAATCGTGTGGTAAGTCTAATGTTCGCCAATCATTCGCGTCAAAATTAGCTTGTATCGCCGTAGGATGATCACCCAATTTAAAATTCCAATCCGGATTAAAATCGGCTATAATTCTACTTTCTTTTTTTGTTGATGCACAAGCAACCAAGAACAACAACGCAATTGCTATTCCTCCTTTTTGTAAAACACTTTTATGTAAATTCATAAATCTATTTTCTTTATTCTTTTTTCTATTCTCTATTTATTGAAACTCAAAAGATTCCAAACGCAATCCTTTCATATTATCCGATTCAATTCTGATTTTATATTTTCCGGCATTGATATAACCTCCCGAAGTAGTGTTTAAAACCTTCCATTTTTCAGTTGGTGCAGGAAATTCGATGTTGTCATTTCGCAACAAAATACCATAAGCATCTTCGATAACCAACTTTACTTTTATTGGTTCCGCATTCATATTCATGTATCTGAAACGCATCAAATATACATTAGCAACACCTGGATTTACTTCAAATTCGATACTGTTTTTAGTACTTTTAGTAAATTCGACATAATCACTGCTCTTGAAATTTCCTTTGGCAATTCCGTCTCCCGTAATTTTAGCTGCTTCCGCTTCTAGTTTTAATGAAGGTCTGTCGTCTTTGTTTTTACCCATATCCGATGTCGGAACAACCGCAATAGTAAACTTCGAAGTAGCATCTCCTTTATTACCAAAGAAAACTTTTTCGTCTTTTTTTACTTCTTTTTCGAAAACTGTAAAAACAACTCCGTTGCTATTTTTTGCTTTTTCTTCTGATTTTTTGAAAGTCGAAAGCCAAGGCAAAGTTGTTTTTACATTTGAATCTATCAATGCATACACCGTAGCATCTTCATTCGAAATAAAAGAACCTGTAACATTATTTTCATTTGGAAATTGAATATAATCGGCAGCGTACAAACTAGCTGGCAATTGCGTAAACGTTACATCTGAATTTAAATATTGTTTCGAATTCAGTTGCAGCCAGGAACCAATTTCAAATGATGTATTCGTTGTAACATCTAAAATATTCTTTGGCGAAGCTGCAGCTGCTTTCACCGATTTGTCTTTGGTAGCAATTGCAATCGCAGAGATAATTCCTTCTCCTGAACTTACTTTTGGAAAATCAATTACCAACTGACCGTTTTTACTTTTTACCGTAAAAGTTTTTTTCACCGCTTTTGAAAAACCAACTTCACTCCAAATGTCGAAATCTTTCAGTACTACATTATCATTGATTGCCACATCAAAAACGCGCCAATCTTTACAGTCCAATCCGCCACCTGTTCCGTACCAAGGTTCTGAGAAATACAAATCGACCAAATATTCGCCATCTGGAACTGGGAATTCATATTTTAATTTGTCCATTCCGTAACGGAAATTCTGAAATAAAGCATCATTTTGAGTTCCATCAACAAGGTCAAAAGTAGCACGCTGACTCGCAAAATAAGCAGGGACGTTTTTAAATTCATCTGACCATGACTTAGAACCCCAAGTGTTTGCTTCGGTTTTATGTACATCGGCAAACCATTGATTTCCATCAGTATCTTTAAAATCAGGGCCACCACAATTAACACGATAAATATAATTGTAGTTCGGTTTTGAAGAAACGATTTCTTCTTCTGAACTCAGTGATTTCAAGTTTGGTGCTTCAGGCAAATTGTTCAAAACAATATAATCCTGAGCTACTTTTTTACCATTTACATAACCCACAGCATACAATACATTGTACTGAATATTGACTTTATTCCATTGAAAATGTTGTCCTCTTCCCGGGTTTTTCAATTTCCCTAAAGATTGATTGTTGACATCGTTAAACAATTCAACCTCATCACAATTCGAATAGACATCAATTCCGTTTTTAACTCCAGGAGCTTCCCAACGATTCGGCCAGGTATGCGAAACAATATAGACCATTGGATTGGTTTTATTCGACGCATAATTAGCACGGTACATATAATACGCATCCAGAGGTTCGCCCCAAATGCTAAACAATCCTTTGTAATTAACGGGTCCAACCTGATCGATAGTTCTGAATCCTTCACCGTTTTGCTCACGTCCCGGATTTTCATGTGAAGCAAACAACCAATTGTATTGTCCAGCAATTTTATCTTTTACCGATTCAGCTTCACGAATTTTAATTTCCATTAACTGTGAAAAACGGTTTTCGCTCAAAATTCCTTTTTGGTCAAACTCACCTTCCGAATGCAAATCGTGTGAACGCCAGGCGCCGTATTCCCCATTTAATAATTGCGAAGTCATTTCGACATCATAATTAAACGGATCACCACCATAAGTTCCTGACCAGTTTTGTACCACATTCCAGTCGGTTCCTTCACCACCATTACAAGTCGTCACCTTGCGTTGTGAAGAAGCAGTTGGATCCATTTCGCGGATGATTTGGGTACATTCTTCGGCAAACTCCTTTGGAATCGTACTTTCATTTTGTAATCCCCACAACACCACCGATGGATTGTTGCGACGTTCTTTAATCCATTCACGTAATAAAGTCTTGAAGTTTTCTTTAAATTCAGGCGTATCATACCAAATATGAGCCGAAAACTGACTCCAAAACAAAATACCACTTTCATCTAAAAGTTCCTGATATTTCAAATTGTGAGGCTGGTGCGCTTCTCTAAAAGAGTTAAATCCGGCAGCTTTTATCTGTTCGATTCTGGCTTTAATTTGCGTATCCGAAAAAGCATGACTTTGCCCTAATTGGTGTTCATATTCACAAGTTCCATTAATAAAAACCGGCTTATCATTAAGGAAAAATCGGTTGTCATCGCCCGCTCTATCCACTGGCCAGGAAACCCAACGAATTCCATAAGGCGTAGTAATTTTATCTAAAACCTTATTTTTTTCTAAAATAGTAGTCGAAAGCGTGTACAAATATGGACTTTCTGGCGACCATAAATTAGGATTTTTGATTTCAGGTAAAGTCTGTTGAATTTCTTTAGTCTCTTTCGAAAACAAAACAGAACTCTTAGCCGAAGCTACTTCTTTTCCATTTTTATCTAAAAGTTTATTGACAACAGTAATGGTTCGATTCGGACTGCTGTAATTTTGAATTTCAGTTGTAGTGTGTAAAATAGCCTGTTCCTTAGAAACCGTTTTATCATTCCAAATGTGAATTCCAAAAGGCGCTATTCGAACATCATTGGTAATCACTAAAGTTACCGGTCTAAAAATTCCCATCGGTTGTGAACCTTCTGAAAATCCCCATTCACCAGAACAACCACCACAAACCCACGGCAAATCGGCAATAAAAGCAGGATGAGCTGCTTTGACTACAATTTTATTATTCGAATTGTATTTTACAGCATCACTAATATCCAACGTAAAAGTTGTTCGCCCTCCTTTGTGTTGACCTACTTCAGTTCCGTTTACCCAAACCGTAGCGTAACTGCTTACTCCTTCAAAAAACAGAAACAGCTTCTTTCCTTTTTGTTGTTTACCAATTTTCAAATTTTTAGAATACCAGGCTGTTCCGTGCAAATTGCCATGTTTCATTTGGCGAAAGCCCTCATATTGATCCCAATTGTGAGGAACATTTACCGCTTTCCAATTGGCATCTGCATTAGAATCTTTCACAAAATCCTGTTTTGTTTCTGGATGAGAATCCACCATAGTGGTTTTCCAACCCGAATTCAACGAAATCTCTTTACGAAATGAAGTTGCTCTTTCCTGGGTTTGTGCCCATGAAATAGTAGTTATAAAAAATAGTATATAAATTAATCTCTTCATTTTTTATGTATTTAACCCTTTCAAAGTTAACTCTGAAAGGGTTTAAAATTTTCTATTCTTAGTAAAACAACCAGTCTACTGCTTCTTTTTCTCCAGCATCTATGAAGCCCACATCACGAGGTTCAATTTTTTGATTTGCATCAATAAATCCTAAAATCAGGACTCTTCCTTTACCTAAATTCAGTTGGTTTTCACCCGCTTTAAAAGTATAAGTATGGATATTTACCCTTGGTAATTCTTTTAAATTCATGGCATTCGCCAAAATTACTTCGGCTTCACCCATTTCATTTCCTGCGGCATTTGTTTCTAAACTTGGAGGCAATAAAAACCTTTTTTGATCAGAGTTGAAATAACCTACTACTAATTTTACAGGAGTATCATTCTTGAATTTTAAAGTTGTTCCTTCAGTATTTTGCTGGTCTTCAACGAATGAAATTCCTTTTAGATTTTTAAGTTCCGGGGCTACTTTTATCAATTCTGAAATTGGCGTTCCGTACACTTTTGTTCCTTCTTTAACAGCATAAGAATTTGATTTTGGGCTTAGCATAGTAACATTAGCCGTTTTCCATGGAGCCACAACTTTTTGCTTAATTTTTCCGTTTTTAGCTTCTTTTAAAAGACTAATATTTCTTTTGAAATTAACTAATTCTCGCTCATAATGTGGCAACAATTCAGTCCATGTTTTGTTGAATCCATCATCTCCACCAATAGGAATTCGGCGTTGCGCTGTTTGCATACTATTAGCATACAAATACGTGTCTTTAGTCAATTTCACCAATTCTTCGTAATACTCCAATGCTTTTTCCAAATGAGGAACGGCTTTGTCTAAATCGGCAATATCATTTGAATAGCTGTATCTTAAAACCAATAAAGCGGCTTCGACTTTTTCAGAAAAACAATTTGCGAATGCATTGTAACAATACACATCATTTTTTAAACGATCGAATTCTTCTTTTTCTTTTGAAACACCAGGAGTTGCCTTGTCAATGGCTTCGACAGCAATTTTTCCGTGTTGTACAATTTCTTTAATAATCTGAGTAGGCGTTTCCCCAATATGCGCCTCATGATTCCATTCTTTTTTGGCATATTCTAAAAGCAATTCACCCACTGGTCCACAAGATTCATGAAATCCTGGATACACACGCCATTTAGCCGGATTTACTAATTGACTTTCGAACATTCCTAACAATAAGGTTTGACGGTTTCCTTCGGTGATTCCGAAACGTCTTAAGGTTTTAGGAGCAATTTCGCCTATTTGTTCATAAGCTTCTAAGATATTCTTTCCTGTTTCTGAATCTGTTCCATATTTTTTAGCAAATTGATTGTCCCAGTAACCAATTTCCTGAGTACGGTCTCTTTTACTGTCCCAGGCGTATCTTGCCCAGGCTTTGTACCAAATCCAGTCACGATCCATTTCCATTAATCGTTCCCCTGTTTTGGTTTTATCAGCCGTATAAGGCCAGTCCCAATACGATGCCTGAGGATACAAATGCAGTGCATTTGCTCCATGAATGTTGTGCATTGCTTTTACTGTTTTTTGGATAAAATCAGGAGAACCATATCTAAAAGGCTCCAAATTTGCCAAAATATGCACATTTTCAATATGAATTGATCCTAAAGAGCTCAATTGTTTGTGCGTTTCTCCCCAAGGTCCACCTGGAGTATAAGTAGTCAACGATTCCCCAGTATACTTACTCATGGTGTATAAGTTTTTATACAAAGGCAAAGCTTTCGCCATTACCGCTGGAGCATCCGTATCGTGTGAACGTAGGATAATAGGCGGTTCTTCGGTTTTTCCTAAGGCTTTCAAACCATCCTGAACACCTGGAAGAATGGTATTAGTAAACCAATTCACATCATCTTCAACCGTATTCATTGCTTCTCCTAAACATACTAATAGACCAACATTTGGATATTTTTCTATAAATGCAGTGATTGATTTTTTAGTATAATCGGCAATCAACGGCGTAATAACACGTTCTCTTTCCTGAGTTTTAAGGTTATAATGATCTGCAAAAGGTTTAGAAAGAATAATGTTATAAAACATTTGAATCACCCAGATTCCTCTTTTATTAGCCTCAACTGTTAGGAATTTGAAGACTTCTTCATTTTTCTTAAAAGTTTCGTCACTCACCTCAACAGCAAATGGATAATCTTTTAGTTTTACCAAAGAAGCAAATGGATGTCCGTTCCATAAATACAAAGAATTCATACGGTTTTCGACCATCATATCCAGGTATTTTATCCACAGATCTTTATCATAAAACCAAGGAAAAGATTCCGGAGTATACGGATATTCATAAACGCCACGACCTTCAAGGTAAGTGGTTTTTTGCATCCCAATACAAGTTCCTCTCAATACCATTTCCGGGCTGTCCTGAATGGCTATTTCCGATGGAATCTTACCATCTTCTTTAATACGATTCGCAAGTTCTAATGCACCATACAAAGCACCAGAAGCATCAGTACCTTCAATGTAAATTATGTTCTTTTGAGTACTAATTTGAAAACCTTCTTTCTTGGTTAATTGACTATCATCAATTTTAGCATTTTTAGAATTTTGTTTCCAAAAATCAGTTCCTTTTTCGCCAATGATAATTACTTTATCTTTTGATTTTTTAGGTACTTTATCAGCAAAAACTACTTTGAAACCTTTTGCTGTTGCTATTTCTGATAATTTTTCGGCTCCAAATTGCGCTCGCGGTGCATTGGCATCACGAACAATGGTAACATTTTGCGCTGTTGCAAAAGTGACAAAAAGGGCTAAAAAAAGTAAGCTTAAATATTTCATTCTTTTAGATTTTATTTTCCTGCAAGGTCTTTTAACCTTGTAGGTATTGGTATTTTTTTAATCCTACAAGGTTTTAAAAACCTTGCAGGATAGAAATTATTTATTCTGAAAAATTTTCTTCAAATAAGCGACATTCGCTCCGTAATTGGCTTTTACATTATGTACATCCGTAGTATCACGAGAACGCTCAACAATTAACCAGCCTTTCCAGTTCATCTTATCTAAAGTTGATTTGATTTTAGGCATATCAATGGCTTTGTCATTTTGCAACCAAAAACCATCGGTATTGGAAGCATGAATTTGAGCCAGATTCTTTTTACCTAAAATTTTAAGCTCAGCCGAAATATCCTTTTTATTTTCGATAGCATTCGAAAAATTGAATGAACTCTTGATACTTTTACAACCAATATCTTTCAGTAATTTTTTCTCGGCAGTAGCATCCAGTGAGGTTTCGATAGCGATTACTCCTCCTATTTTAGCTACTTGCTTGCCAGCCCATTGCAAACGCTCAATGATAACTGGACGCAATTCTGGAAATTTCTTTAAATCGCATTGTGTTCCTAATGGTAAATAAGCGACTTTTACATTCATGGTTTTCATGGCATCGATACAATCCTGAACCATTCTTTTTACTGTTTCTCGCTTTGCAAAAGATTGCCCGTAAAACCCAGACATGGCAATGGATGAAATCCCAACATTGAATTCTTTGGACTTATCCTTGAATTTTTTCACCTCAACCGGATCAGCTAATTTACTGTCAAAAGTTTCACGATTGCCCAAACCGCCCATGTCTAGTTCGATTCCATCTGCTTTAATTTCGTTCGCCAACTGAAATGAACCTAGTTTTTGTCTTTTTAAAATCATCCAGTCACAAACTGCTACTTTGTATCGTTGATTTTTTGAGGTTTGAGCTGTTATGCTGCTACTGAACGTTCCTGATACAAAAACCAGCGTTGCAACAATTAAGCTCTTTCGAATATTAGTTAATTCCATATTTATTATTTTTTGCCACAGATTATAAAAATCCTTTTAATCTGTGGCTTATATTATTTTTTCAACTATTCTTCTTCAGCCTTAACTGCCGTTACTACTTTTCCTTCTTCACCCGGCCAAACTCCGTTTTTAATAGGAAGCGCTTTTAATTTTGATGGATCAATTTTTACATATTTCAATTTTTCTCTTCTCCAGGTATAAACAATATGCACCATTCCGTCTGAACTCTGAATCATCGAAGGATATGAATATTGACTGATTTTTGAATCTTCCAAAACCAACGCAGCTTTCCAGTTGATTCCATCATCAGAAATAGAAACATTCAAAGGAGTTCTTGGACCTTTAGCTTCTGTTCCCGGAGGCAAAACATGGTTGTAAACCAATAAATGTTTCCCGTTTTTAAGCGTTACGGCATCGGTTCCTGAGTTGTTATTGGGTAAACCAATTAATTCTACATCAGACCATGTTTTTCCGTTGTCTTTAGAAAAAGTACTGAAAATAGCTCTGTTTCTCGTTCTACCAATTGCCTGAATGCTTCCATCTTTATGAAATAAAATACTTGGCTGAATGGCATTGATTTTTTGCTTTCCTCTTGAAATGGTATCTCCCATTACCCATGTTTTTCCAAAATCAGGAGTTGATTCCATACGCAAATGCCAGCCATTTCCTTCGGTGCTTGAAGGCAATAATAATGTTCCGTTGCTCAACAAAACTGGTTTGTTTTTGATTGGCCCCAAAAAATCTTTACTCGGCATATCAATTTTATCAGACCAGGTTTTTCCTCCGTCAGAAGAAGTTCTGTAAACTCCCCACCATTCAGATGGTTTTGGTCCTATTTTATAAAACAACATCAAATCACCTCCCGGAATTTGGTACAAAACAGGATTCCAGGTTGGAAATCTTGTTCCATCAGGCATTACTCCATCGGCAACTTTAACACCTTCATTCCACTTATCACTTCCCTTAGGTTTTATAGCTACATAAATACAAACATCAGGATGTCTTTCATGTTTTCCTCCAAACCAAGACGAAACTAAATCTCCATTAGTTGCTTCTACAATTGTTACGGCATGGCAAGAAGGATAAGGTGCTTTATCGTATATAAACTGATCTACTAAAATCCCCTCTTTCCAGGTCTTTTTTTCCAAAGCCGATTTACAACTTGCAAAAAGTATTACGGTTAAAACGAGAAGGCTTGTTTTTAAGGTTTTCATATGTTACTATTTATTGTTTTTTTTAAGGTCATATGTAATTCACATATCATTATTGGCGCTTGTAACCAATTATAGAATATGCTCATTTCATCATTATTGTTTTATATTATTTACATTTATTTGGTAAGTTCCCGAAGGCAATTCAAGAACCATTTTATTCTTTTCTATTTTGGAGTTTTTATCCACTTTTTGTTTATTCACTTTTACATCTGAAGCATTCGTTGTTGGCAGATACACCACTGCAGATGAATTGGCCGGAATGGTAATTTTCCATTCTAAAGTATTTTTATTTTTCTTCCAGTCACTTTTAATCAGTCCGTAAATGGATTCATAAGATGCATTTACAAACGTTAATCCTGCATTGAAATCCGGTTTCATAATGATTTGTTTGAAACCCGGAGTTTCAGGATTGCTCTTAATTCCAGCCATATTTTCGTAATACCAGATCAGTAAATCGCCTAAAAGCATTACGTGATTTTGCGAATTCATTGTTGGGTCAGCGGTGTTTCCGTTCCATAATTCCCAAATAGTTGTCGCTCCATTTTCTACCATATAACCCCAGCTTGGGTAGGTTTTATTCGAAGCCAGTTTGAAAGCCAAATCCCCTCTTCCAAAATTCGTCAGCGTTCGCATCAAAAATTGCGTTCCGATTACGCCTGTGCTGATGTGACCCTTTTTAGTCACCTCAACTTCATGCACCATATTTTGGAAAACCTTGTCAATTAAGTTTTCAGGAACCATTCCAAATGCCAAAGGCAAGACATTTGCAGTTACCGTATTATTGGCATAGTAGTTTTTTTCTGTATTTAAAAATTTGGCATTGAATGCTTTTTTGATTCTTGTTGTCAAATCATCATAATGGGCAATATCAGCATCGGCATTGGCGATTTTGGCAAACTTTTTCATTATGTTTAATAACTGATAATAAAACGCACTCGACAACAATTGCCCATCCGTTAAACGTGCAGGATCTTTGGAACGAATCAGTTCTAATGATTCTGGCGGAACACACCAATCACCATACTTGTCCTTGTCCATTAAATCATTTTGCAGATAATTTTCTTCCATATACACCATCCATTTTTTCATAGACGGATATTGTTTTTTGATCACTTCTGCATCGCCAAATTGCTGGTAGAGCATATCGCCTACCGTGATGTATGTTCCCGGCCAGGTTACATTATCGCCGTAATAACGCCAGAATGCCGGCGCTACATCTGGCAATCCTCCGTCCTGCGTTTGAGAGTATTTGATATCATCGAGCCATTTGGCATACAAAGTCTGGTTGTCGAATAAGAAACTTTCGCCATAAGCACCCGTTGTACGATCTCCCAACCAAGGCTGACGTTCGTTTCGCTGTGGACAGTCGATTGGCATTCCTTTGTAATTCCCGCTGATTCCCCACCAGGCATTTTTGAAAATCTGGTTCATCGTCGCATCCGAAGATTCGAAAGTTCCGGTGGTTTTGATATCGTCATAAACTACTTTTCCAACAAAATTATCTAATGTTGGTTTAGTCGGAAAACCCGAAATTTCTACAAATCGGAATCCGTGAAATATAAAACGGGGTTCCCAGATTTCTTCGCCTTCGCCTTTCAAAGTATAAACGTCCGTAGTTTTGGCATCACGCAAATTGGCAATATACAATGAGCCATCCGCCTGCAAAGACTCGGCAAATTTCATCGTGATTTGCTCACCGCTTTTTCCTTTCACTTTCAGTTGCAGCCAGCCCACCATATTCTGACCCATATCCAAAATATAAGTTCCTTTTGGAGTGGCTTTAATAGAAATTGGTTTTACCTCTCCCATTATTTTCATATTCGGCGTCATCTGTGCTTCATAAAAACCGCCCGGTTCCTGAACGTATCTGGCGTTTATCCAGTTTTTATCGTCAAAACTAGTCGTCGCCCAGCCTTTCATTTCCTTGCGGGCATCGTATTCTTCGCCGTCGTATTCGTTGTTGGACAAAATCGGTCCATCGGTAGTTAATTTCCAGGTATCATCTGTTCGGATGATGTCTTTTGTTCCATCCGTATATTCCACAAACAACTGCAAAGCCATTTTCGGAAAACCAAATGATTTGATTTTATACGGTTTGTAATCCTGACGCATCGCAAAAAATCGTCCGTTTCCTAAAATGGTTCCCAGCATATTTTTACCTTCTTTCAGTTGAGAAGTCACATCAAAAACATTGTATTTTACGTTTTTGGTATAATCTGTCGGAACGGGCGCCAAAACCTGATCGCCAATTTTATTTCCGTTAATGTACAGCTCATACAAGCCCATTCCCATAATATAAACCTTGGCACTTTTGACTTGCTTTTTCAAATCAATTTCTTTTCGCAAATAACGCGCAGATAATCTCGAATACTGCGAAACACTATCGTCTTTTGATAATTTCTCGTAGCCAATCCAGCGAGTCGATTTCCAATCGGCATAGGTTAAAATTCCGATGCTGAAATGAGCAGTTACAGCCGATTTAATTTCTCCTTTATTCGTAAACGCAATTACTTTCCAAAACGCATTTTGTCGGTCAATCAGCTTTTTCCCTTTGTAAACAACATTAACAGATTCGTTGCTTGTTACTTTTCCGCTATCCCATAAATCGGCTTTGTTCGCATTCAGATTCTCCAACGTTGAAGCCACAATGATTTGATAAGCCGTTTGTTTTACATCATTCACATCCGACTTTATCTGCCAGCTTAAACGAGGCTGAACCACATCAATTCCTTCCGGATTCGTCAGCATTTCGCATTGTAAATTCGTTACACTGATTTTATGTTGGGCTTGCGCCAAAGAAAAACAGAGCGATGTAATGAGTATGAAGGTATGTAGAAATGATTTTTTCATAAGTTGTAATTTTTATTTCACGCAGATTTTGAAGATTTACGCAGATTTTATTTGAATAAGATTGAGATAAAAAATCTGCGTGCCATTCTTTTTATTCCGATACTAATTTCTCCAATTTTTCAGAAACCGCAATTTCCTTTCCGTTTTTAAAGATTCTGAAACCTTTCCCTTTATGGTATTTCTCCCCTGTTTTATCCCAAAGAATCGTAATAATGTTTCCGTGGTACAACACATTGTCTAAACAAAACCAATCCCATTTATCCTGTGGAATCAACGGATTCACTTCAATTTTTTCATCTGCTCTCGGGCGTAAACCTACCAGCCCTGTAATCATCAAATCGTTAAAAGTCGAGTGATTATAGTAACGGCTTCTTTCTTTATCACCCATTAACCAATATCCTGTTGTCTCATCCAGATATTCTCCCACATAAGGTCGTCCTCTGTAATATTGAGATTGTACATACAAATCCATTTGCTTGAAATAATCAGTTTTCGCAACGAAATTCTGATCGTAATTATTCAAAACATTCGCTAAAGCCGTCAAAGTTTGTGAGCTTGCAAAAGGCCAAATCGCTCCGTCCCATTCGCAGGTTCCAGTTCCGTGAGTCCTGAAACGCGGACTTCTGCGTTCTGCCGTTGTCAATCCAAAAGGAGCTGAGAATCCTTTTTCATCTTTAATCTGCTCCCAGGCTTTTTCAAAACCTTTGTCTTTTTTTGGCAAATTAAAGTACCAAGGAATAAATCCAATTGCCTCTCTTACCTGCGCCAGCGTATCTTTTTCTGTAAGGGTTTCAAAGAATTCTGATTTTGGATTCCACAGTTTTTTTTCAATTAAACTTTGCAAATTATCCGCCTTCACTTTGAATTTTTCTTCCAGTGTTTTATCCCCTTTCATCTGAGCCATTTTCGAAATAGCCATTGCATTGGCATACATATAACTATTAATTGTTGGTCTTGCATTTTGCACTTTTCGTCCACCACTCAACGATTCTTCCATTCCATCTTTTACATCATGCTGCCAAAACAAACCATCTTTACGCTGACGGTCATTTTCCCAAACTGAATAATCTGTAATCATATCCGGCATCATGTCTAACAAGAAATTCTTATCATTATTCACCAAATAACGATTGTACAACGCATCAGCCGTCCAACTACTGAATTTATACAATTTGTTCATTGGTTTACCATCATTCCCTCTGTACCATAAGTGAACATCTTGCTCAATGTATTTGGGATCATGAACCCAACGGAACTCATTAATATGATGTCCCAAAGCACAACTAATCATGTTGTATTTATCGGCATACGAACGATCCACCAAAAATTCAGTAATAGCAAATCCCTGTGGTGTTTTCTTGATGTGCTTTCTAGCGCTCCACCAACGGAAATAATAAATCTCCTCAAAGTTTTGCTGTGGACATTCAAACAGCGGAATATTATTTTCCATCCACGCCCACGCACTGTCATTCGGAATAGCAAATTTCAAATTTTCATCTTCCATCGTGTTGAAATAATCCACATAATGCTTGAAGTCTTTCTGTTTCAAAATCGCCGCTGTTCCCTTTTTTGAAAGACCTGATCCCGATTTACAAGCACTGCTTAAAGTGACAATGGCCATTCCAAAAATCAAGAGTTTATATTTAAAATTCTGTAGCATTTTATTTCTTTTATTTAGTTTCTACTCCTGCAAGGTCTCTTTTTGACCTTGTAGGTATTTCAATCTAACATATCTACAAGGTTTTCAAAACCTTGTAGAAACTATTAATTTGCCGAAAAAGTATAAGTTTTTCCAGCTTTCATTTCCACATCATATTCATTGTATTTTGGAAGCTTAAATTTCTTGATATTTGCTTTTTTAGATACAATGGCTTTTTTAACATCTGCTGTTTGAAACAAAGAATTTGGATTTTCTCCTTTTGCTTTTTTGATTTGGAAACCACTTGCTTTCAAATTATTTTCCAATCTCAATCGGCAATTTCCATCTAATTTAGCATGGATTTTCAACGTCGAAACTTTATTATTTTTCCATTCTAAATCTACCACATAACCACCTCTGGTTACAATTCCTTTTATAGAACCATTTTTCCAAACCGTTGGTAAAGCTGGTAATAATTGGATTGCTCCTTCCTGACTTTGAATTAACATTTCTACAATTCCGGCAGTACAACCAAAGTTTCCATCAATTTGAAACGGTTGGTGCGCGTCCAGCATATTTGGATACGTTCCGCCTCCTTTACGCTGTTCCGGAGTCACTAATTTTAACTGGTCTTGTAATAACTTGTAAGCGTGATTTCCGTCTAATAAACGAGCCCATAAATTTACTTTCCAGCCCATCGACCAACCTGTAGATTCGTCTGTTCTGTAAATCAAAGATTGTTTTGCAGCTTCGAATAATTCCGGAGTTCTAAATGCCGAAATTTGGTTACTAGGAAATAATCCGTACAAATGCGAAACGTGACGGTGATTGTCTTTTGGATTGTCCCAATCGTCCTGCCATTCCTGTAATTGATTGTGTTGTCCTATTTTCATTGGAGGCATTTTGGATAAAGCATCACTCACTTTTTGAACAAATGCAACGTCCTCTCCAACAATTTTTGAGGCTTTAATTACATTGGTAAACAAATCAAACAACAATTGATTGTCCATTGTAGTTCCTGCTGCAAGCGTAGTCGTTCCGCTTCCGCCTGGATGGGTATTTTCGGGAGAATTTGATGGAACCACCACCAAATATCCAGTATTGGGATCTTTTACTAAAAAGTCTAAAAAGAATGCCGCAGCACCTTTGATAACAGGATAAACTTCTTTCAAATAATTTTTATCTCCTGTATACAAATATTTTTCCCATAAATCCTGAGCAACCCAAGCCCCACCTGTAGGCCACATTCCAGATGTAGCGTGATCGATAGGTCCTGTAATTCGCCAGATATCGGTATTATGGTGCAATACCCAACCATCAGCATTGTACATGGTTTTAGCTGTTTCATGTCCCGTAACTGCTAATTCTTTTGCCATTTCGATAAACGGCTCGTGCATTTCGGAAAGATTAGTCAATTCGGCTGGCCAATAATTCATCTCAGCATTGATGTTCATGGTGTACTTACTTTCCCAAGGCGGTGCTAACATATCATTCCAAATTCCTTGTAAGTTAGCTGGCTGTCCGCCTGGCTGTGAAGAAGAAATCAACAAATAACGTCCAAATTGAAAATACAAACTCGCTAATTGTGGATCAAATTGTTTCGAGAAATTTCTAATACGCTCGTCTGTTGGTGCATTCATAGCTGAATTAATTCCCAAATCTAAAGCCACACGATTGAAGAATTTTTGATAATAAGCCACATGATTTTTCCTTATTTCATCGAAGTTTTTTGTCAACGCAGCTTCAAGTAAACGTTTACATTTTTCCTCCTGATTTAAATCTAGTGTTTTGTAATCAACAAAATTAGTTGCAATGGAAACGTATAAAGTCGCTTCATCAGCGCCATTGATACTTATAATTCCGTTTTTTGAACTAACTGAACCACCTGTGTTTTTAACTGCTGTACGCCCTTGAAATTTGATTTTTCCTTTTAGACCTTCAACCGTACTTCCCACTCCTGAAAGTACACTTTGATTTCCATCCGAATACGGTTCGGTTTTATCAAAAGGACTATTCATCATCACATTACAGCTAATCATTCCCGGTTTACTAGCCGTTAATTTTACAGCTACAACCTGATCCCCAAAAGCAGTCAAAATTTCTCTTTTATACTCTACTCCGTCAACTGTATATTTTACAGTTGACGTAGCGTTGTCAATATTCAAATCACGGTAATAATTGCTGAATTTATCATGTCCTGAAAAAGAAATGTAAACACTCCCGAAGGTTTGATACGGCATCCCGTTATTAGTTTGAGACATCATTTCTTTATCTGCTAAGGCTTGTGCTTCGTCAAATTTCCCTTCGAAAATTAATTTTCGAACCACGGGCAAAGCAGCAAGAGATTTGGTGTGCGCGTTAGAATTTGGCGAACCAGCCCAAATAGTTTCTTCATTCAATTGCAATCTTTCAATAGATGGATTACCAAAAACCATAGCTCCCAAACGACCATTTCCTAAAGGCAAGGCTTCGTTCCAGATAGCAGCGGGTTTATCGTACCACAATTTTAAATCCGATTTTGATTGCGCCTGAATTGTTATCGTTACCAAAAAAGCCAATAATCCAAACAAAATTCTAGCTATATTATTTCTTAACTTCATATACTTTTTCGTTTTTTTCGCCAAAAAGGGCATATAATTGATCAATATCTTTTAATGCGTTTGCTGGTAATTTTTCGCCTTTGGCGCCAAAAACCAATAACTTTTCTGTTGGTTCAATTACGCAAGTCGATTCGTCTATTTCTCCTTTGCTATTTTTAACTTTACTGATATCTAAACCTAAATATTTTGCCATAAAGGGGTACATTGCCATGCGTTTTGACTCGCCATAATTATGTCCTTCTTTTGGAAAATGTGCATTTTCAACCAACTCTTTTTTTCCATACAAACCATAGGTTTTTTGAATAAATGGAAATTCTAATTCTGGTACTGTAGCCGTCCAATCGCCACCATCAGAAACAATCAACTGTGGTTTTGGAGCTGCCATGGCTGCAATTTCAGCATTGTTGGTTCCGTTTCCACAAAGGTGTAAACCGCGACCACTTTCGCAAGGACAACCGCCTACAAAATGAGACGAAGTCATAACCACAGGCACCGAAACTTTAATTCTGTCATCAATCGCTGCCAGGAACATGGTCATCGAACCACCACCGGAACCTCCAGTTGCTCCTACCCGACTCATATCAGCATATTTTTGTGTTGCCAAATAATCTAACAATCGTTCTGCACTTAAAACCTGAATGGTTTGTGCAATGCTATTTCGATGTAGAGTAGCATCAAATTGCAAAGTCGATTCGCCCCAGGCAAACAAATCAAAATCGACTACAACTGCTCCCATTTTTGCCAAAATCGCACAACGCAATTGCTGGTCTTTTCTATATCTTCCATCACCAAAATGTCCATTTGGCGTAATAATAACTGGCGCTTTTCCTTTTAAAGGATAAGGTTTATAAATTGAACCCGTAACATAAACACCCGGAATAATTTCTAAACCAATATTCTCCACAGTGTAATCTTTATAGATTCTTTTTGG
>Ga0247805_1000246_pt1 | contig 32094 bp, 32 predicted proteins | sample UWRJL044104R1_FD_180930 | JGI IMG/M metagenome (GOLD analysis project Ga0247805, IMG submission 180930) | Plant litter microbial communities from Arlington Agricultural Research Station in Wisconsin, United States - UWRJ-L044-104R-1 | ecosystem: Environmental > Terrestrial > Plant litter >... | reverse complement strand
CCGAGACCGGCGTAGTCAGACTGATCGTGCAGCGCGATCTGTTCGTAGAGCGTCGCGATCTCGGCGGCGAGCTTCTCGAGCTTGCGACCGGCAGCGGCGAATTCCTTCTGGGCGTTGCGCAGTTCCGCGCCGCCGAGCGAAGGCTTCGAGCTGTTCGCGGCCGTCGCGGTGGGCGCCTTCGACGACGATCCCCCCTTCTGCTGCTGCGTGCGCAGTTCGAGGTACTGGTCGACGCCGCGCGGCAGGTGGCGGAACGTGCCATCCATCACCGCGTACTGCTGGTCGGTGACGCGCTCGAGCAGGTACCGGTCGTGGCTCACGACGAGAAGTGTGCCGGGGTAGGTGTCGAGAAGGTCTTCGATAGCGGCAAGCATGTCGGTGTCGAGATCGTTGGTGGGCTCATCGAGGATGAGCACGTTCGGCTCGCTGAGCAGAATGAGCAGCAGCTGCAGGCGGCGCTTCTGGCCACCCGACAGGTCTTTCACCGGGGTGCTGAGCTGCGCGCTCGTGAAGCCGACGCGCTCGAGCATCTGCGTGGGCGTCATCTCTTTGCCGCCCGCGACGTAGCTGCTCTTGTGGCGACCGATGACCTCGCTGACGCGGTCGTTCCAGACGTCTTCGAGCTCGGCGAGCTGCTGCGTGAGGGTCGCGACCTTGATGGTCTTGCCACGCTTGACCTTTCCGCTCGTCGGAAGCAGCGAACCGGCGACGAGGCTGAGCAGCGTGCTCTTGCCCGCACCGTTGACGCCGAGAATTCCAGTGCGCTCGCCCGGCGCGATGCGCCAGGTGATGTCGTTGAGAACGGTCTTCGGCACCGCCGAGGTGCCGCTCGGCGGATACGTCACGGTGACGCCCTCGAGATCGACGACATCCTTACCCAAACGCTGCATAGCCATGGATGCGAGTGAGACCGAGTCACGCGCCGGTGGCTCGTTCGCGATGAGCTCGTTTGCCGCGTCGATGCGGAACTTGGGCTTGGCCGTGCGCGCGGGTGCTCCGCGGCGCAGCCAGGCCAGCTCCTTCTTCATCAGGTTCTGGCGCTTCGACTCCATCGTCGCGGCCATCTGGTCACGCTCGACGCGCTGCAGAATGTACGCAGCGTATCCACCCTCGAAGGGTTCGATGAGCTGGTCGTGCACCTCCCACGTCGCCGTGCAGATCTCATCGAGAAACCACCGGTCGTGAGTCACGACCACAAGGGCTCCAGCGTTTGTCGACCAGCGCTTCTTGAGGTGACCCGCGAGCCAGGTGATGCCCTCGACGTCGAGGTGGTTAGTGGGCTCATCGAGGAAGATGATGTCGTGCTCGCCGATGAGGAGCGAAGCGAGGGCGACTCGGCGGCGCTGGCCACCGGAGAGGTCGCTGATCTTGGCTTCCCACGGGATGTCTGCGGCGAGGCCTGAGATGACGTCGCGAATCTGGGGGTCGCCCGCCCAGACGTGCTCGTCGATGTCGCCGATGATCGTCTGGTGCACGGTGAGGTCGTCAACGAGGTCGTCGCTCTGGTCGAGAACGGCGAGCGTCACACCGTTGCGGCGCGTCACGCGACCGGCGTTGGGCTCGAGGCGCCCGGAAAGCATCTTGAGCAGTGTCGACTTGCCGTCGCCGTTGCGGCCGACAATTCCGATGCGGTCGCCCTCTTCAAGTCCGATCGTGACCTTGTCGAAGATCACGCGGGTCGGGTATTCGAGGTGGAGCGCTTCAGCGCCGAGTAGGTGTGCCATAGGGGTTCGAGACTACCGTCTTGGGGCTTAGCGTTGAGTTCATGGCACCAGTGACCGACGTGACGATCGAGCTGCTGCTCTCCTCCCCCGTGCACCGCTACGAAGGCCGACCCGGCGATGGCCCGATCGCCGCCACGGCCCGCGAGGTGTTCGAGAGCATCGAATTCCGCGCGGGGCTCGGTGTGGTCGGCGACCGCTACTTCGGCCAACGCGCCCACCGTCAGGCCTCGGTGACGATCATGGCCGCCGAATCCCTTGACGCGATTCGGGATGAGCTCGGCCTGCTCTCTGTTCCTCCGGCGGAGAACACCCGGCGCAACATCATCGTTCGCGGTATGCCCATCGATGCGATGCGCGGCGAGATCTTCTCGATCGACTCCGGCAGCGGCCCTGTGTCGTTTGTGGCCCACCGCCCCGCGAACCCGTGCGCGTGGATGAACGTGACGCTCGCGCCCGGCGCCCACAAGGCACTGCGGGGCCGCGGCGGTATGCGCTGTGAGCCACTCAGCGACGGACGACTCTCCGTCGGGCCGGCCGTACTGCGCATGGGGCATGCTTGAGGCATGACTGACGTTTCGCTCGCCGCTCCTGTGCTTGCCGTTATTGGCGGCTCTGGCCTGTACACGCTGTTCGACCCGGACGAGAGCGAGCAACTGCGCGTCGAGACCCCCTACGGCCCCGCGCTCGTGACGGTAGGGCAACTCGCGGGGCGACGCGTCGCGTTCCTGACCCGCCACGGTGTCGACCACTCGGCGGCCCCGCACCTCATCAACTACCGCGCCAACATCTGGGCGCTCGCCTCGCTCGGCGTGAAGGTCATCCTCTCCAGCGCGGCCGTGGGCGGCGTGAGCCCCGACTACCCGCCGGGAACCCTCGCGCTCGTCGACCAGTTCATCGACCGCACCTCGGGTCGCGCCGACACCTTCTACGATGAGGGTTCTGTGCAGCACCTGGCCGCGGCAGATCCGTTCGACCCGACACTGCTGCGAATCGCGGCCGCAGCGCTCGGGCCAGACGTTGTGCCGTCTGGCACGGTTGTCGTCATCCAGGGGCCGCGGTTCTCCACCCGCGCCGAGTCGCTGTGGTTTCGCGCGGCCGGCGCCCACCTGGTCAACATGACCCTCTACCCGGAGGTTCCACTTGCCGCCGAGCTGAACATCGCGACTGTCACCCTCGCCTTCGTGACCGATAGCGACGCCGGCCTCGCGCCTGCCGCCGATGCAGCCGACTCAACCGACTCGGCCGAGGACCTCAGCGCCGAACTCGTCTTCGCCCGCCTCGCGGAGGCCCAGCCGCGCATCGTCGCCGCGATCGAGACAATCATCGGGGCGCTGCCTGACGGCTTCGTACCGCGCGAGCTGATCAGCCCCGCCGAGGTCGCGACTGTGCTCGGCAGGACTGTGCTCGGCAGGAGCGTAAAGTGACCCTGCTCATCACCGGCGGCGCCGGCTTCATCGGCGGCACCATCGTCGAGGCGGCACTCGAGCGCGGCGAGACCGTGCGGGTGCTCGACTCGCTGCGCGCCGACGTGCACGGCGAAGGAGCGACTCCAGACCCGCGGGTCGAATTCGTCGAGGGCGACGTGCGCGACGCTTCGGTTATCGAACGCGCTCTCGTGGGCGTCGACGTCGTCTGCCACCAGGCCGCCAAAGTCGGGCTGGGCGTCGACATGTCGGACACCGTCGACTACGTCGCCTCCAATGACCTCGGCACTGCCGTACTGCTGACCGCCATGGCGGATGCCGGAGTGCGGCGACTCGTGCTCGCGAGCTCGATGGTGGTCTACGGCGAGGGCGCCTACCGCGGCCCGCACGGCGTAACGCAGCCGCCCGCCCGCACCGCTGCAGACCTCGAGGCCGGACGCTTTGATCCACTCGGGGCCGACGGCGAGCCGCTCGCGCCCGAGCTCATCGACGAGACCTTCCCGCTCGACCCGCGCAACGTCTACGCGATCACCAAGCTCACCCAGGAGTACCTGGCCACCTCGTGGGCGCGATCCACCGGCGGCAGCGTGGTCGCCCTGCGGTACCACAACGTCTACGGGCCGGGAATGCCCCAGAACACCCCGTACGCCGGCGTCGCGTCGCTGTTCCGCTCGGCGATCGAACGTGGCGAGGCACCGCGCGTCTACGAGGATGGCGCCCAGCGTCGCGACTTCGTGCACGTGCGGGACGTGGCATCAGCCAACCTGGCAGCCATCGACCACACGGCGTCCGCCGCTGCCGGCTACTCACGCGCCTTCAACGTCGGCAGCGGCGTTGTGCACACCATCGGTGATCTCGCGGCTGCGCTCAGCGAGCACGCCGGTGGACTGCCGCCCGTCGTGACCGGCGAGTTCCGGCTGGGCGACGTGCGGCACATCACGGCATCGTCAGAGCGCCTGCGCACCGAACTCGGGTGGGCGCCCACAGTGAGCTTCGACGATGGGATGCGCGAATTCGCGACGGCACCGCTACGTGCCGCGGTGCGCCGCACCGCCTGACACAAGCGCGAGACACAAGCGTCTGACACAAGCCGGTCACATTACGCGGATAGAGTTTTCGGATGGGGACCTCCGACGCGCTCGTCGACATCGTTATGCCGTGTCTCAACGAGGCAAGCGCGCTGCCGTGGATCCTCGGCCGGCTGCCAGAGGGCTATCGCGCAATCGTTGTCGACAACGGGTCTACCGATGACTCCGCCGAGGTGGCCCGTGCCCTCGGCGCGCACGTGGTGACCGAGTCGCGCCGCGGCTTCGGCTCTGCCGCCCATGCCGGCCTGATCGCGGCCACCGCACCCATTGTCGCGTTCTGCGATGCCGACGCCTCGATGGACCCGCGCGACCTCCCGCTTGTGGTCGACCCGGTGGCCGCCGGAGAGGTCGACCTTGTGCTCGGTCGACGTCGCCCCACCACCCGCTCCGCCTGGCCGCTGCACGCCCGTTTTGCCAACCGCAGCCTTGCCCAGCTCATGCGTCGGGCCACGAATCTCGACCTGCACGACCTTGGTCCGATGCGAGCAGCGCGGCGGGAAGCACTGCTCTCCCTCGACCTGCAAGACCGCCGTAGCGGCTACCCGCTCGAGATGGTGCTGCGCGCGAATTCGGCGGGCTGGCGCATCCTCGAAATTGATACCCCGTACGCGCCGCGAGTGGGCCGTTCGAAGGTGACCGGAACGGTTCGCGGAACCATCACCGCCGTGACCGACATGTCCCGACTGCTCGCCGAGGAGCGCAGTCGCCGCGGAGCGATCACGTGACAACGCTCATCATCATCGCGAAGGAAACAATCCCCGGCCGGGTGAAGACTCGTCTGCATCCGCCGCTCTCCCTGGAGCAGGCGGCGGTCGTCGCGGCTGCCGCACTCGCCGATACCTTCACCGCAATGGCGGATCTGCGGGCAACTCGCAGAATTCTTTTCTTCGATGGCAACCGGAAGCCCCTCGGCTCCGAACCCTACGAAATGACTCCTCAACCCTCAGGCACCCTCGACGAGCGTCTCGCTGCCATCTTCGATGCCTGCGAGGGGCCGACGCTGCTCATCGGCATGGATACCCCACAGGTGCGCGCCACCGATCTGGCCCCCGCGTTCGACACCTGGCCCGACGACGTCGACGCCTTCTACGGGCCGGCCAACGACGGCGGCTTCTGGGCGCTCGGCATGGCCGAACCGCGAGGTGACCTGATTCGCGGCGTGCCGATGTCGATGGATGACACGGGCGCCATCCAACTCGACAGACTCACGACTGCCGGCCTCAGGGTGTCGATGCTGCCGACCCTCACGGATGTGGACACCATCGTCTCCGCGCGGGAGGTGGCGCGCATCGCCCCCGAGGGAACCTTCGCCGCCACGCTGGCCGGGTTCGGGGTGCTCTCATGACCTCAGTGCTGAACGTCAGCGGCGACTCGCGAGCTACCTTCGGCTCGGGCGGCGACGAGCCGTACGCAAACGCCCTGCGCGGCAATGCTCCCGTGACCCTCGTCGGCCAGGAGTCGCACGGCGCCCTGTTGACTCGGACCACAATGGATGTCTCGCGCTGGAACGCCGAAGCTGACCACGCTGACCTAAGCCTGCTGCGCGCCGCGACCGGCCCGTTGCTCGACATCGGTTGCGGCCCGGGCCGCATGGTGCGTGCCGCCCGCGACATCGGACTCGAGGTGCTCGGCATCGACGTGTCGGCGACCGCCATCGAAATCGCCCGAGAGGCGGGCCTCGAGGTGGTGCAAGGCTCCATCTTCGACACTGTTCCCCGCGAGGGCGAGTGGCAGACAGCCCTGCTCGTCGACGGCAACGTCGGCATCGGCGGCAATGTCTCGGCGCTCCTCGAGCGCTGTACGCAACTTCTGACGCCGACCGGCGACCTCGTTGTCGAGCTGCACGCCGACACGAGCCGTGACATCCGCTTCACCGCCACGCTTCTCGACGCCCGCGGCGGCGAAAGCGAGTCGTTCCCGTGGGCGGAGATTGGGCTCGACGCGATCGTCGAGCTGGGCGCCCTGCACGGGCTGGAGCTGCGTCAGTCCTGGCTGAGCGGTGAACGCGCCTTCTGTCGGCTGAGCGCCAGGTAGGCGGCCGCGGCTGCGGCCGTGAGCACGGCGAGTGCGCCGAGGAACACCACAAGGTTCAGCGTGTAATCCAGCGGCAGCAGTGTGGGGTTGGCCGTGCCAATCGACTTCTTGAGAATCTCGGGCACCACGATCAGCACGGTGATCGAGCCGACCACGAGCGCGCCCTGCACGATCAGTAGCAGCACAACCGGGATGCTCTTGTTGGCGCGGCGGAACAGCAGCACGATGGCGAACACGGTCGGCGCGATGATGCCGTCGTGGATGATGAGTGCGCCGAGCAGCCAGGTAGCGAGGCCTGGGTACCGTTTCGGGTTGACATCTCCGAGCAGGGTGAGCCCGCCGACGACAAGCAGACCGACGCCAACCACGACGAGGGCGATCTGGATCTTACGGGTGGTGCTCATCAGGTCATCTCGATTCTGCTCAGCCATTTGGTCTGCAGCACGCCAGGGCGACCGGGCGCGATCATGCGCGCGGGGTAGCCGTGGTCGAGATCGAGCTCCTCACCGTTGAGCTCGAGGGCGACGAGGGTCAGTTCGTCTTGTACATACTCGGGCGGCATGTCCATAACCGCGTAGTTGCTGTCTTGTTCGAGGCTTGTCGCGCGGATACTCGTGCCGGCCTTACCGTCGACCGCAGCGACGAGGTCGCGCAGGCGCGGACCCTTCCAACTCGCCATCTGGCTCCAGCCCTCGACGCAGGCGATCGGCAGCTCGACCTCGTACTGAGGCAGCTTCTGCAGCTCTTCGCGCGTGAAGGTGCGGGTCACGTCACCGTTGACCATGCTGAGCACCCACGACTCAGCAACCGCGGTCTCGGTCACCTTTGCCGCCTTGGCGGTGCGATTCACGGGTAGCGCATTCGGCCCGATGCCGTTCTTGCGCGGGCCGAAGATGTTCGCGAAGTCGAGCACGCGGAAGGACTGCCCCGCGGTAGTGGCCACGACGGCGGCGCTCGCGATGCCCACGACGAGGAGGAAGCCGCGGCGGGTCGTCTCGGGTGCTGGTTCGGGGTTTTCGTCAATCCAGGTGAAGAGCTTGCCGGTGAGGCCGCGGCTGGGAACGTCGGAGCCGGGAACAGGCTGGTCGACGTACTCCTGGTGCACGACAAGCGCGCCCTTCTCGTCGACGTTGTCTTTGCGGCGCCAGTACTTCTGGATTGTCGGCAGCTTCACCGCGATGTGGATAACGAGCGAGCCGATGATGACAAATGACAGCGCGTAGTGCGTCTGGCGGAACGGAAAGGGGAACAACGCGTACCACTGGTAGGTGTTCAGCAGGCCGGTGACGATCTGCACGATCGAGGAGGAAACGAACAGCGCGATCGATGCGCGTTCGAGGAAATGCGGGAATGACCGAATTGGCGGGGTCTGGAACAGCTCAGGGAAGATCGAGTACAGCTTCGCGAACAGCAGCGGGAAGCACAGGATGCCGGCGGTGATGTGGATGCCCTGGCTGAGCTGGTAGATGAAGATCGGGCGGGTGGGAAAAACCATCCAGGGGAGCGGCTCCTGCAAGAAGTGGCTGAAGAGTCCCGTGCCGAAGCAGATGAGGAAGGCCGCGCCCAGGAGGCGGCCGATGACGACGGCCATGCGGGCGTTGCGGGAGGGCGCCGCGAGCGCGCTGCGGATCTGGTGGAGCAGCTTCTGCACTCGCCACGCGATCATCCGGTTCCGCCCCTTGTTCGTCGTGCTGTCTCTCAGGGTATTCGGAACGGATGGCTATTCCGACAGTATGGGATGCATGCGAACCTTTCTGACCGGATTCGCCGTCGCCGCACTCGCGGTCGGCACGGCGCTCTCGGTGACCCTTCTCCCCTTCTATGACGAGAAGAGGGGGGATATCGCACCCATCGTCTACATCACCGCAGGGCTCTGGATCGTGTTCGCCCTTGCCGTGCTCGCGCTGCGGGCCGTACCCGCGCGAGCTGCGGTCATCCTCATCATCACCGGATCGATAGCCATCTCGGGGGCCGCGATGTTCGGACCGCCGAACACCAGCACCGACTCGGCTCGCTACGCGTGGGACGGCATCGTGCAGAACGCGGGCTACTCCCCCTATGACTATGTTCCCGCCGACCCCGCGCTCGAGGATCTGCGGCCGGAGTGGCTGTTTCCCGAGCCCGTGGTGGGAGCGGACGGCGAGCTGCAATGCGTCGGCTCCCGCATCCTCACCGCGAAGGAGAAGGGCACGGGCGACATTCTCTGTACAGCGATCAATCGCGCGTCGGTGCCGACCATCTACCCGCCGACAAGCGAACTGGTCTTCGTGGGGGTGCGGGCTCTGGTCAACCCTGATGCCGAGTACTGGCCGATGCAGGCACTCGGCGCGCTGCTCAGCATCGCGATGACCGCCCTTCTGGTGCGCGAGCTGCGCCGCCGCGAGATGGATGTGCGCTGGGCCGCGCTCTGGGCGTGGTGCCCGCTTGTCGCGACCGAGGGCGTCACCAACTCCCATATCGACATGGTCGGGGCCGTGCTGCTCGTGGTCGCCACGATCCTCGTGTCGCAGGGTCGACGCTGGCGGGGCGGCATCGCCCTCGGTGCCGCGATCGCCACAAAGCTCATCCCCGTGATCGGCGCTCCCGCACTTTTGCGCGGGCAGGGCTGGAAGGTCATCGTTGGATCGATCGCGACGTTCGCGCTCCTCTACGTTCCCTACGTCATCGCGAGCGGGCCGAGCGTGCTCGGCTACCTGCCCGGCTACCTGAGCGAGGAGGGCTACGAGTCGGGCGACCGATTCGTGCTGTTCTCCTGGTTCGCCGACGGGCTCGCCGGCGTGATCATCGTCGGGGTCATCGTGGCCGCGACCGCGGCACTTGTCTGGTGGAAGACCGATCCAACAAACCCATGGCTCGGCCAGACGATCATGATCGGCGTTGTGCTTATGGCCGTCACGCCGCGGTACCCCTGGTACGCGCTGCTGCTCGTGCCGATGATCGCCATGTCGGGCCGCTGGGAATGGCTCGCCGTACCCCTGGCGCTGACGGCGCGATTGTTGTTGCCGACCGTGGATGTGGCTCGGTGGAGCATGTTTGCAGCAATCCTGATAGTTGCTGTGGTCACAATTTATCGCCTCCGACCCCAGTGGTTTACTGGCATCGGGGCACATTCGGGGCGAGCTGATTTGGTAACAAAACGGTAACGGAAACAATCTGACCCAAACCCTTTGTGGGTCGGTGGCGAACCTCCATCACGACCGCAAGTCACCACTTCACAAAGGATGAACATCATGCGCAAATTCCACAAGCTCTCCATCGGCATCGCCGCCGCGAGCATGCTCGTTGTAGGCCTCGCTGGCTGCTCCACCGCCGCCGACACCGACACCAACACCCCTGACGCCCCGTCCGCTGAGGCAGACCCGACGCCCCTGGCCTCGATCCCCGAGCTCGCCGGTGTTGACACCCAGGTGACACTCGACGCAGGCTTCGTCGAGGCAATCACCTCGCTCGGCCTCACGCCCGGAGTCATCGGCACCGCAACGCTGAGCGACGAAGGCGTTCTCGCCTTCCCGATCACCGGCGGAAACGTCGACTACTACGACCCCGAAGAGGACTACCGTCCCTACGTCCAGGGTTCCATCGAGCACGATGGCTCGGGTATCTCGCTCGACAACGGCGAGATCAAGGTTGACCTGACCGACTTCCGCATCGACCCGGGAACCTCGCAGCTCTTCGCAACTGTTGAGGCCAACGGAGAGCTCGTCGGCAACGACGTCTACCTCTTCAACCTCGACGGCACAACGCTGAACCCGCTTTCCGAAGACGCTGACGGCAACGCAGTGCTCGAGGGCACAACGGTTCTGATCAGCCCCGACGCTGCAGCTCTCCTCAACGAGACCTACGGCACCGACGCAGTCACCGACGAGCTCGTTGTCGGCATCGCGAAGATCACCGCAAAGGCCGCAGCGTAATCTGCACCATTGCCTGAAAGGCCCGCCCCGCATACGTGGAGCGGGCCTTTCGTCACTTAGCCTCGAATAGTTCGTCTTCTCCGATTCATCATCCGCCTCACGCAACGAAAGGGTCCGACATGACTGGCCTGCTTGAGCGTGAGACACGTTCCATCCCCACCGTCACCCCGCCGCGTCGCACCCCCATCGAGGTGCTGGATGCGGCATCGCGTCACCGGGCATTCGCCCCCCTGACGGTCGGAGCCTTCGCGCTCCTCGTCTCGCTGATCGGCATTACCCGACCGTCGCTCTGGTACGACGAGGCGGCCACCGTTACCGCGACGACGCGCAGCTGGCCCCAGCTCTGGGACATGCTGCAGACGGTGGATGCCGTTCACGCCCTGTACTACTTCGGAATGCACGCGATCTTCGACGTCGTGGGCTACTCCCCTCTCGCGCTGCGCGCACCGAGCGCTCTGGCTGTGGGCGCCGCCGCCGCACTGATCGTGCTGCTCTGCCGAGAATTCCGTCGCCCCACGCTGGGCGTCATCGCGGGCCTCGTCTTCGCGGTTCTCCCCCGCACCATCTGGATGGGCGGCGAGGGTCGCTCGTTCGCCCTGTCGACAGCTCTCGCCGTGCTCGTGACACTGCTGCTCGTGCGGGCCGTCAACCGCCCCAGCACACGCCTCTGGATCATCTACGCGGCTGTTGTCGTCGTCTCCTGCCTGCTGTTCGTCTACGTCGCCCTCATCGTCGTCGCCCACGCCATCACGATGGCCGTGTGGTGGCTGCGTCGCCCGCCGGCCCTCCGTGGCACGGTACTGCGCGACTGGATGATCGCGGCGGGATCCGCGACCCTAGTGCTGTCGCCGTTCATCCTGTTCGTGCGCGGCCAGGCCGCCCAGGTGCAGTGGATTCCCGAAATCTCCCGCGACACCATCGAGCACGTGCTGCTCAAGCAGTTCTTCTTCGACAGCGAAGCCTTCGCCTGGGTCGGTTGGATTCTGCTCGCTGCTGGCGCCGTCGCCCTCCTGCGCACCGCCGCGAGCCGTTCGCTCGCCGCCGTGCTGCTCCCCGTACTGGTGGTGCCGAGCCTCATCCTGCTCGGCATCACCGCTTTTACCGACATGGATCTGTACTCACCGCGTTATGTCGCCTTGACGGTGCCGTTCGTGGCGTTAACGATCGGCGCGGCGATCGACTGGCTCCCGCGACGTCGCCTCGCGGTGCTCGCTATTGCAGCGCTCGTGGTGATCGCGATCCCGCAGCTCGGTGATCTGCGTGAGGTCAACGCGAAGCAGAACACGGCGTGGTCGACGGTCGCCGAGACCGTCGGCGCCGAGCGTGCACTGGATGCGCCTGGCACCACCACAGCGATCATCTGGGGCAATCTCAAGCGCCACCCGCTCGCCACCGCCCGAGTGGTCTCCTACGCCTACCCCGCGGCCTTCGAGGGCACCACCGACGTCACGCTGGAGACCCCGGCCGCCGAATCCTGGCGCCTCTGGGAAAAGCGCGGCAAGCTCGCCGAGAACCTCGACCGGCTCGAGGGTGCAGATGTCGTCTACCTGATCACCAGCATCACAAGGGATCGCCGCCCGGCCACAACGGAGATTCTCGAGGCAGAGGGCTACGGGCTCGTCTCGAGCGAAACGATCGCCGATCTCAACGTGCTGCGTTTCGAAAGAACGCCCTAGGCGACGCTGACTGTGACTGTGTGCCAACCCTCGGCGCCGTTCGGAACCACGCCAACCGAGTCGTCGCCACTCTGCACGCCACCGCCGGAATCGGTCGCGCGCGCCTGAATCTCGTGCTGACCGGGAGTCGCATCCCACTCGTAGACCCACTGCACCCAGGTGTCGGTCGAGATCGCTGTCGCGAGCTGCGCAGCCAGCCATGGCCCGCCGTCGACGCGCACTTCCACTCCGTCGATGCCGGTGTGCTGGGCCCAGGCGACTCCCGCGATCGGAACGGTGCCGGCGGTGATGCTCCGGCCGTCGCGCGGCACGTCGATTCGGGATGACGTCTTGACGGGCCCACGAGCACTCCACCCCCGGTTTGTCCAGTAGGCGTTCTCATCGTCGAAGCGCGTTACTCGCAGTTGCGTCACCCACTTGGTGGCCGAGACGTAGCCGTAGAGACCGGGAACCACCATGCGCACCGGGAAACCGTGCTCGAGGGGAAGGGGCTCGCCGTTCATCCCGATCGCGAGGATGCTGTCGCGCTGCTCGTCCTGCAGCACCTCGAGCGGTGTGCTGGCCGTCCAGCCGTCGACGCTCGTCGACAGCACCATGTCGGCGCCAGCCAGGGGCCGGGCGCGGGCGAGCAGGTTGTGGATGGGGTAGCCGAGCCACTTCGCGTTGCCGACGAGAGTGCCGCCGACCTCGTTCGAGACGCACATGAGGGTGACGTAGCTCTCGACCATCGGCAGGGCGAGCAGCTCGTGCCAGCTGAGCTCGATCTCGTTCTCGACCATGCCGGTGATGCGCAGCGACCAGTTCGCCGTGTCGACAGAGGGCACCTGCAGCGCCGTGTCGATGCGGTAGAAGGTTCCGTTGGCGGAGACGAGTGGACTGATGCCTGTCACGTCGAGTTCCGCGCCTGTGGGGATCGGCGCGGCCGCTACCGTGGGCTTCGGCAGGGTGATTGCGTCGCGCACGGCGGTGACAGCGGCAACGCTCGCGTTGACCATCCGCGCACCGATGCCAACGACGAGGGATGCGCCCGCTACCGCGCCGACCATTGTGAGAAAGCCGCGGCGATCGATGCGTGCGCGGATCGGCTCGTTGGGGCCGCCGAGCGGCAGCCCGGGCGATAACTCCTCCCAGCGGTGCAGGCGGCGCGTCATGCGGTGCAGGGTCAGCCCGCCGGCGAGAAGTCCGGCGAGCGTCGGGGCGGCCCACAGCGGCGTGGACTCGGCCCGCGTGAGTACGGCGACCAGGGAGATCGCGATGACGGCGAGCAGCATCACCTTGCCCCATGGCGGGCGGCGGTACTCGGCAATGCCCACGGCGCAGGCGAGAGCCAGCACCAGAATGCCGAGGGCCACGAACAGGGCGATCTTGTCGGCGGTGCCGAACAAGGCGATCGCAGTGTCTTTGACCCAGGGCGGGATGATGTCGATCACCCACGAGCCGATCGCGAACAGCGGCGCACTGCCGGGTTCGACGAGTAGGGCGACCGCCTCAGCCACGGCGAGAGCGGCAAGAGCGGAAAGAACTCCGACGAGCGCGGCCCACAGTCTGACGGCGCGCGGGTTCATGCTCGAATCGTACGTCGCGAAGCCGGGAATGATGCTGAGTGTGAAGTTACCCGCTGACGAGCCGCGCGCCGTGCACCGGGCCGGTCGCGCGCACAACGTTGAGCCGCGCCGCCGACAGGGCTATCTGCAGCTCGAGGGCGCCATCGAGATCCGCGGCCAGGAACGCGACCGTCGGCCCTGAGCCCGACACGATTCCGGCGAGGGCACCGCTGCGCTCTCCCAGTTCGAGCACCTCGGTGAGCGAGGGCTGCAGGTGCAGCGCGGGAGCCTGCAGGTCGTTGTACAGAGTCTCGGCGAGCATGTGCGGGTCGCCCGCGCGCAACGCCTGCAGCACATTCGCGTCAACTGACGGCGCGATCGATGCAGGAAAAATGTCTTGCGCGTGACGATCACGGTGCGAGTCGAGTTCGTTGTAGACGGCGGGCGTCGAGAGCCCGAAGTCGGCGAGGGCGAGTACCCACTGAAACTGGCCCTTGGCGAGGGCGGGGCTCAGCTGGTCGCCGCGACCGGTGCCGATCGCTGTTCCACCGGTGAGAGCGAAGGGAACATCGGCGCCGAGCTGCGCAGCAAGCTCGAGCATCTTCTCGCGGGGAACCTGCGTGCCCCAGAGCGAGTCACACGCCAAAAGAGTTGCCGCGGCATCCGCCGACCCGCCTCCCATGCCACCCGTGACCGGAACGTGCTTGTCGATCTCGAGTCGCACACCACCGCGATACCCGGTCGTGCGCGCGAGAAGGCGCGCAGCCTTTATCGCGATGTTTGACCCATCGTTGGGAACTCGCGAGATGTCGACGGTTCCGGTTGTGGTCACCGAGAAGTCGTCGGCGAGAGACGCGCGAACGTCTTCGTACAGAGAGACAGCCTGATAGGCGATGGCCACGTCGTGGTAGCCATCGTCGAGCAGCGAGCCGACTTTGAGAAAGACATTGATCTTGCCCGGTGCCCTTGCGTGTACCGTCATTTCTTTAACTTAGCCGAGCACAACTGTCGGATTAACCGGCAGAACTGTCGGTGTACACTTCCGCTCGCGCAATCGCCAAAAAGTCGAGCACAGTGAGTTCTTCGCCGCGTGATGTCGGGGCGAGTCCGGCCGCTTCAATACGGGTGGATGCCGCGGCAGAACCGCCGAGCACCTCGGCGAGTGCCTGCCGCAACATCTTGCGCCGCTGCTGGAAGGCAGCGTCGATGATCTTGAAAGTGGCGACGCGTTCCGCTTCCGTGCCCGGGAGAGCCGCGCGCGCGAATCCGACGAGAATCGAATCCACATTGGGAATCGGCCAGAAGACCTGGCGGCTGACCTTGCCACTCGTCTTCCACTGGCCGTACCAGGCGGCCTTCGCACTCGGGGCGCCGTAGACCTTCGACCCTGGCGGGGCGGCGAGGCGCTCGCCGACCTCGGCCTGCACCATAACGAGACCGCGTTCGAGAGTCGGAAAGTGCTCGAGGAAGTGCAGAAGAACGGGAACCGAGACGTTGTACGGAAGATTCGCAACGAGCACCGTTGGATCGTTCGGCAGCGACGTAATCGTCAGGGCGTCCTGCGTGATGACGGTCAAGGTCGCCGATGGCTGCATCTGCGAAACCGTGATCGGCAGCTGAGCTGCGAGACGCTTGTCGATCTCGACGGCGACGACATTCGCACCGGTCTCGAGCAGACCGAGCGTCAGCGAACCAAGCCCAGGGCCAACCTCGACAACCGTTTCGGTGCCCGTGACACCCGCGGTCGCGACGATCTTGCGAACGGTGTTGGCATCGATGACGAAGTTCTGGCCGAGCTTTTTTGTCGGCTGAATGTCGAGCAGCGCGGCGAGATCACGAATCTCTGCCGGACCGAGAAGGGCGCTCACGCCTCGAGCTTGTCGTACGGGGATTCTGGCGCAGTCACTGGTTCAGCATCCCACAGTCCGTAGACCGACTCGGTCGTCGACGAGATCTGGGCCGCGAGCATCGAGACATCGGTGCCAATGTGTGCGGCCATCGCGCGCAGTGTGAGCGGCAGCAGGTAGGGCGAGTTGGGTCGCCCGCGGTGCGGTGTCGGCGTCAGGTAGGGCGCATCGGTCTCGACGAGCAGAAGGTGTCGCGGAAGCACGTCGAGAGCGTCGCGCAGGTTTTGCGCGTTTTTGAACGTCACTGTTCCGGCGAACGAGGTGTACCAGCCGTTGTCAGCGCAGATGCGCGCGAGCTTCTCGTCGCCACTGAAGCAGTGAAAGACTGTGCGCTCTGGTGCACCGACTCGCAACAGCGTCTCGACAACCGCGTCATGGGCGTCGCGGTCGTGAATCTGCAGCGCGAGGTTGTGCTTCTTCGCAATCGCAATGTGCGCCTCGAACGAGTAGTGCTGCGCGTAATGCCCGGCCTCCTCTGTGCGGAAGAAGTCGAGCCCCGTCTCACCGACGGCACGAACGCGCGGGCGACCCGCCAGTTCGTCGATCTCAGCCAGCGCGACATCCAACTGGCCGGCATCAAAATAACGCGGAGCTTCATTCGGATGGATGGCGACTGCCGCGAGCACTCGGGGCTCGTGCGCCGCGACCTCCGCCGACCAGCGACTCGTTTCGAGGTCGTTGCCGACCTGAACGACGCCGCGCACCCCGACGCTCGACGCGAGGTCGAGTTGTGCGCGGTAGTCGAGCGGCGATGATCCGTCAGAGATTTCGAGGTGCGTGTGATTGTCGTAGACGCCGACAACTAGAGCCTCGGGAACGGGCGGGTGGGTCAGGTCGCGACCGTCTGCGAGGTGCCTGCTCCTGATGTGCTCGCCCATTGTCTTACTCCCCTGTTGTCTCAATTCGCGGAAAAAGTGCGTCGAGGTTCGCGACGCGACTTCCGAAGGGCAGTTGGCCCCAGTGTCCCGCATCAACCACAACCTGGTCTGTGAGTTCTCCAAGGCCCGCGGGGGCACCGAGAGCCGTCCAGAGCTTCGCTGTTGCCTCGGGGATAACCGGCGAGAGAAGCACGGCAAGCGCGCGAAGCCCCTCGGCGGTTGTGTAGAGAACTGTGCCAAGGCGCTCGCGCGTCTCGTCGGTCTTGGCGAGAACCCAGGGCTCCTGCACCGTGATGTAGCCGTTGAGTTCGTCGACGATCGTCCAGATCGCCGCGATCGCCTCGTGAATCGCGAGCTTCTGGATCGAGGCGTCTGCCTTGTCCGCAGCCTTCTTGACGGTCGCCTGGATGGCGAGATCGGCGTCGGTGTACGCACCCGGAGCGGGAACGAGCCCGTCGTAGTACTTGTTGACCATCGCAACGACGCGCGAGGCGAGGTTGCCGAAGCCGTTGGCGAGCTCCGAGTGATAGCGCGCGCTGAGGTCTTCCCAGCTGAACGAGCCGTCCTGGCCGAAGCTGATCGCACTCATAAAGTAGTAACGGAACGCGTCAACACCAAAGGTATCGGTGATCTGGCTCGGCGCGATACCCGTGAGCTTCGACTTTGACATCTTCTCGCCACCGACGAGCAGCCAGCCGTGGCCGAAGACCTGCTTGGGAACCTCGAGGCCAGCAGCCATGAGCATCGCGGGCCAGATGACGGCGTGGAAGCGCGCGATGTCTTTACCTACGAGCTGCGTCGCCGGCCAGCGGCGCTTGAAGTTGTCGTCGTCGGTGCCGTAACCGATCGCCGAGATGTAGTTAAGAAGCGCGTCGAACCAGACGTAAACGACGTGCGAGTCGTCCCACGGAATCTTGATTCCCCAGTCGAAGCTCGACCGCGAGATCGACAGGTCGCTGAGCCCCTGCTTCACGAACTGCAGGATCTCGTTGCGCACGCTCTCCGGCTGGATGAAGTCGGGGCGGCTCGTGTAGAGATCGAGCAGCTTCTGCTGGAAGTCGCTCATGCGGAAGAAGTAGTTGGTCTCCTTGAGCACCTCGATCGGGCGCCCGTGGATCTTGCAGACGAGCTGGCCCGCGTAGTCGCCGTCGGGCGTCTCCATCAGGTCGTCGAGCTGCTTGTACTCTTCGCAACCCACGCAGTAGTAGCCCTCGTAGTCGCCCGAGTAGATGTAGCCATCGTCGTAGAGCTTCTGCAAGAAGATCGTCACGGCCTCTTCGTGCCGCTTATCTGTGGTGCGAATGAAGTCGTCGTTGCGAATGTTGATCGTCTCGAGCAACGGAAGCCACGCGTCGTTGACGAGCTTGTCGGCCCAGGCCTGCGGGGTCGTGTCATTCGCTACGGCGGTGCGCAAAATCTTCTGTCCGTGCTCGTCGGTTCCCGTCAGCAACCAGGTGTCATCACCTGACTGACGGTGCCAACGAGCGAGAACGTCTGCCGCAACTTCGGTGTACGCGTGACCGATGTGCGGTACGTCATTGACATAGAAGATGGGCGTCGCAATGTAAAAGGAGTCTCCGGCGGCCATTGCTCCAGTCTAAAGCTGTGCGGCGTTGTGTTACCGCCGTATGCTCTGCTTCATGAATATCGGTCGTGTTCTCGTCGGGGCGAGCGCGGTTCTCGCTGTCGTAGCGGGCGCGGGGTTTGCCATCACCGTATTTGGCACCCCCGCCGTGCAGATCGACGAAGGCGGCGAGATGTGTTTTGCCTCGCAAGAAATCGGCGATGCTCTTATCGGCGTCGGCTTCGCGAATAAGAGCGATTCGCCGATCGTTCTGGATGCCGCTTCTGTTGGCTCCCTCGATGGACTCACTGCGGGCGAAGTGTGGGTGCAGACCGGGTCAACCCTCTCCAGCGGAAATGGCATCGGATCGGTGAAGTATGAAGACGCCGACCTGTACAACCTGCTGCCGCTGCCGGGAACCGTTGTGAATCCCGACGAAGACGTGCGCATCGTCTACCGACTCATCTCCGCCGAGGGCGGCGGTCTCGCCACCGACTTCCGCGTCGACTACACGGGTGATTACGGAATGCACCACCGAGCGAGTTCACCGCTCGTGGCGGGGTTCTCGACGACCGACCCCGCAACCGTCGAAGAGTTCATCTGCGGCGATTAGTCACTTCGCCGCGAGCGCACCCTCGTACAGGTCGCGCTTCGAGAGGCCGGTCTGTTCGGCGACCTCTGACGCGGCTTCCTTGAGGCGCAGACCACCCGAGACGAGCGCGAGTACCTGCGCGATTCCGGTCGGCAGGTCGGATGTCGCGGGCGCAGCGCCCTCGATGACGATGCAGATCTCGCCACGAGCGCCTTCCGCGAAGTACTCCGCAACTTCGGCGGCGGTGCCGCGTCGCACCTCTTCGTGCAACTTGGTGAGTTCACGGCAGACGACGACGCGACGCGATGCTCCAAGAGCCGTCGCGATATCGGCGAGCGCGGCGGGAAGCCGGTTGGGGCTCTCGAAGAACACCATCGTGCGCTCTTCGCGGGCGAGGGCTGCGAAGTAGGCGACGCGGCTCTTACGTGGCAGGAATCCTTCGAAGCTGAAGCGGTCGGTCGGGAGTCCCGATACGGCGAGCGCGGTCAGCACCGCGCTCGGCCCCGGCAGCGCAGTCACTGTGACGCCCGCGGCTGCCGCAGCCGCGACGAGCGGAAAGCCCGGATCACTGATCGCGGGCATACCCGCGTCAGACAGAACGAGCACGTCGGCGTTACGTGCAAGCTCGACGATCTCGGCGGCCTTCTCGCTCTCGTTGTGTTCGTGCAACGGAATGAGTCGCGGGCGATTCTCGATGCCGAGCGCGCGCATGAGGTGAATCGTTGTGCGGGTGTCTTCCGAGGCAATGGTCTCGGCATTCTCGAGAGCCTCGATGAGTCGCCTCGAGGCGTCGCCGAGGTTGCCGATCGGGGTCGCCGCGAGAATGATCACGTGTTCAGCTTAGGGTTGGCACGTGCCACAGTCTCGCGTCCCCCTGAGTGCCGTGAGCCTCGTGATCATCGGCCTCGTCTTTCAGGAGGTCGGAGCATCCATCGCCGTTCTCGTTTTTCCGACAGTGGGCGCCGCGGGCATGGTCGCACTGCGCCTGTTCTTCTCGGCGGCGATTCTGCTTGCCGTTGCTCGGCCGAAGCTGCGCGGTATCCCGGCTCGCAGTTGGCGTGTGCTCGTGTTGTTCGGTGTCTCGCTCGGCGTGATGAACCTGCTGTTTTACGAGGCGCTCAGCCGCATCCACCTCGGCGCGGCAGTGACGTTTGAGGTGCTTGGCCCCCTCGTGCTCTCTGTCATCGTCGCGAAACGTGCCGCGGCCTGGCTGTGGGCGGCACTCGCGCTCGGCGGCGTTCTTCTTCTCGGGCAGGGCGGATTCGGCGATCTCAATGTCGAAGGTGTGCTCTTCGCTCTCGCTGCCGGCGCCTGCTGGGCGGGCTACATCCTGGCGTCGCGGCAGACCGGGCAACACTTCAAGGGTCTCGACGGGCTCGCGATCGCGATGGCCATCGGGGCGATCATCACCCTGCCGCTCGGCATCGCGCAGGCGGGCGTGACCCTGTTGCGACCGGAGATTCTGCTGCTCGGCGCGGCCGTCGCGCTGCTGTCGTCGGCGATTCCGTATGCGCTCGAACTCATCGCGCTGCGACGCATCAAGCCCGAAACCTTCTCCGTGCTCATCGCGTCGTCGCCCGCGATTGCCACGGCCGCGGGCTTTGTCATTCTCGGCCAGCAGATCGGCTGGCTGCAGGCCGGCGGCATCGCGCTTGTGATCGTCGCGAGCATCGGCGCGGTGCGAATGGCACCCCGTGCTGCGCCGCCCGCTCTTGAACCGCCCGTCTAGCATGAACGGTGTGAGCCAGCCCCAGCCGAGCAACTTCGACGACATCGTCGGCGCCCCATCCAAGGGCAGTCTCGAGGGCGACACCTTCACGTACGCTCGCGAGGCGCGCTCGCGCATCGACGAGTGGTGGGACGTCCAGATAGCCAAACCTGTGGTGAACAGGCTGTGGCACTGGGGCGTTCCCGCGGTTGTCATTCTGGTCGCGGCCGTCACCCGGCTGTGGAATCTCGGCCGCCCGCACATCCTCGTCTTCGACGAGACGTTCTATGTCAAAGACGCCTGGACCCTCTGGAACCTCGGCTACGAGGCCGGCTGGTCGGCAGAGGCCGACACCCTGTTCGCCGCGGGCAACACCGACGTCTACACAACCGACCCATCGTTCGTCGTTCACCCGCCGCTCGCCAAATACCTCATCGGCCTTGGCATGGCTGCATTCGGCCCGGAGAGCAGCGTCGGCTGGCGCATCAGCACCGCGATAGTGGGGATTCTCGCGGTCGTTCTTGTGCTGCTCATCGCCAAGAAGCTCATGCGCTCGACACTGCTCGCCGGCATCGCGGGTGGGCTTATGGCGATCGACGGCAACGCGATTGTGATGAGCCGGGTCGCGCTGCTCGACAACTTCGTGATGTTCTTCGTTCTGCTCGGGTTCGGTGCGATTCTGCTCGACAGGGAGTGGAGCATCCATCGCCTCGATCTCAAGGTGCGCGCGAAACCCGAGAGCGACTGGGGGCCGGAGCTGATCTGGCGACCGTGGCTTATGGCAGCGGGGCTCGCGCTCGGGCTCGCCGCCGCGGTCAAGTGGAACGGCCTCTACTTTCTCGCCGTCTTCGCCGTCTACACGCTCGTTGTCGACGCTCTCGCGCGCCGCCGACTCGGCGTTGCGTTCTGGTTCTCGGGAACGCTGTTCAAGCAGGCGCCTGTCAGCTTTCTGCTGACGGTGCCGATCGCGCTCGCGGCCTACCTCGTCACGTGGACGCGCTGGTTTACAACCGACGGCGGCTACTACCGGCAGTGGGCCACAGAGGGCGACAACGCCTGGAAGGGAGCCTTCGAGTGGGTGCCGCTCGCTATCCAGAGCTTTGTGCACTACCAAACGAGCGTCTACAACTATCACGTCGGCGAGATGCGTCCGCACAACTACCAGGCCAACCCGCTCACGTGGTTGCTGATGGTGCGCCCGACGAGCATGTACTACGAGGGAAGCGAGAGAGGCCAGAATGGATGCCTCGCAGACCTGTGCGGCGCATCGATAACGGGCATCGCTAACCCCCTCATCTGGTGGGCGGCAACTGCAGCGATCGTCTACCTCGCGTACCGCCTCGTGCGTTACCGCGAGTGGCGCGTCGGCCTCATTCTGATGGCGTTCGGGGCGGGCTACCTGCCCTGGCTTCTTTACACAGAGCGCACCGTTTTTCAGTTCTACACAATCGCGTTCGAGCCGTTTATGATTCTCGCGCTGACCTTTGCGATCGGGCACATTCTGGGCACGCGCGACGATCCGGCGTGGTTCCGCGAGCGAGGTTTCGTCGTCGTCGGCTTCTACCTCGCCCTCGTCGTCGCGGTGAGTGTCTACTTCTGGCCGCTGTGGACCGGCGTTCAGCTCGACTACTACTTTCTCGCGTCGCACTGGTGGCTGCCGACCTGGCGCTAGAAGAAGCGGTGACGCCGGGTTACGTTGCTCTCGTTGCGAGTGGGTGCAGCCGGGTAGCGTATTGCCATGGCTGATCGCGACGCATCTTCCCCTGATAGAAACTGGGGCTTCCGAACCAGGGCAATCCACGCGGGTAACATTCCCGACGCTGTGACCGGAGCCCGCGCACTCCCCATCTACCAAACGAGCGCCTTCGTCTTCGATGACACCTCGGATGCCGCCGCCCGCTTCGCCCTGCAGAAGTACGGCAACATCTACTCGCGCCTCGGCAACCCGACTGTCGCTTCGTTCGAAGAGCGCGTCGCCTCGCTCGAGGGTGGCCTCGGCGCCGTCGCGACAGCGAGCGGCCTCTCTGCGCAGTTCATCACCTTCGCATCGCTCGCGGGAGCCGGTGACCACATCGTCGCCGCCGCTAGTCTCTACGGCGGATCAATTACACAGTTGGATGTCACCCTCCGCCGTTTTGGCGTCGAGACGACGTTCGTGAACTCAACCGACCCCGCGGACTACGCCGCGGCCATCACCCCGAAGACCAAGCTCATCTTCGCCGAGATCATCTCGAACCCGTCGGGCGAGATCGCCGACATCGAGGGGCTCGCCGAGGTTGCCCACGCGCACCACATCCCGCTCATTGTCGACTCGACGATCGCCACACCGTTTTTGAGCAGGCCGATCGAGTGGGGCGCCGACGTTGTTGTGCACTCGGCAACCAAGTTTCTCGGCGGTGCCGGCACAACCCTCGGCGGCGTTGTCGTCGAGTCGGGCCAGTTTCATTGGGCAAACGAGCACTTTCCGCTCTTCGACCAGCCGGTGCCCTCGTATGGCGGGCTCAACTGGCACGGCAACTTCGGCGAGTACGCCTTTCTCACCCGACTGCGCGCCGAGCAGCTGCGCGACATCGGCCCCGCTCTCTCGCCGCACTCCGCGTGGCTTCTCGCGACGGGCGTCGAGACTCTGCCGTTCCGTATGCAGGCGCACGTCGACAACGCCAGAGTGATCGCGGAATGGCTCGACGCCGACCCGCGCATCGAAAAGGTCTACTGGGCCGGCCTGCCGGAACACCCGCACTACGAGCGCGGCCTCAAGTACCTGCCGAAGGGACCGGGCTCGGTCTTCAGCTTTGTAGTCAAGGGCGGCCGCGAGGTCGGCCAGAAGTTCATCGAGTCGGTCAACCTCGCGAGCCACCTCGCTAACATCGGCGATGCAAAGACCCTCGTCATCCACCCCGCGTCGACGACCCACGCCCAGCTCACCGAGGCGCAGCTTGTCGAGGCAGGGGTGCCTTCGGGTGTCGTTCGTATTAGCGTCGGAATAGAAGACCCCGAAGACATCGTTTATGACCTTGACCAGGCTTTGACAATCGCCACCGGAGGAAACTGATGGTTTCGACAGGCTTAACCAGCGAGGGCACCGACACCGTCACAACGCACCTTCCCAATGGGCTCAGCTGCGACATCCCGGCCTCGTCGCCTCTTGCGAAGCTGCTCAAGAGCCAGCGCACCTGGGTCGGACCGAGCGCCAAACAGCGCCTCGCGATTCTGCGCGGCGCGAAGTCGATTGCGATCGTCGGCGCCTCGCCGAACTCGACGCGCTCGAGCTACTTCGTCTCGACCTACCTGCTGCAGTCGAGCGACTACCGCGTCTACTTCGTGAACCCGATGGTCGACGAGATCCTCGGCCAGAAGTCGTACAAGTCACTCGCTGACCTGCCCGAGATTCCCGACATCGTCGACGTCTTTCGCAAGGCAAGCGACATCCCGTCGGTGATTGACGAGGTCATTGCGAGCGGCGCGAAGACCGTGTGGGTTCAGCTCGGAATCTGGAACCAGGAAGCCGCGGAATACGGCGAGAGCAAGGGCCTCACCGTTGTGATGGACCGCTGCCTCAAGGTCGAGCACGCGCGCTTCAACGGCGGGCTGCACCTTCTCGGTTTTGACACCGGAGTGATCAGCGCGCGAAAGACCGTTCGCTAGTTAGGTGGTCTGACCGACGCGGTTGTTTGACCCGTTGTCAGAGATCTTGTCGACAGCACCCGAGTAGTCGACCTCGTTGTCGTTGCCATTGAAGACGACGAAGCTGATGCTTCCGTTGGTGTCGACATCGTTGTTGTTGCCCGAGACCTCGATCTTCGCGAGGTCGAGTGTGCGCGTGGCCTCGATCTCGTTGTCCTGGCCGTTGATGAGCACCGATCCCAGCTCGCCCACCTCGATGTCGTTGTTGTCGCCGCGCACGACGAGCGACGCAACCTTTTCGATGCGCGCCTCGACGTCGGCACCCTCAATCGTCACTGTGCGGCAGTCGCCGGTGACGACGTAGTCAACATTGGGCATGTTGAGAACCACGTCTTCTTCGATGCAGAGAACCTCTTCTATCGCATCATCATCGTTGGACTGCGGCGGGACCGTTGCGTCGTTCGTCGCCTGCGGTACCTGCGGGGCTTCGGGTGGCAGCTGCACGGTGATGCAGCCCGAGAGGGACGCGGCAAGAACAATGGCGATGGATGCAGCGACAAGAGTTCGGCTCATGGCTCAACCCTAGGCGAACCATTACGGCAGGTTGCGCTAGCCCTGCTGTTTTCTGAGTGACCTCGGTAGCGTGAACGCATGACCTCCGGACCGCACCTCAGCTCCCCCGTTGTCTCGACCCAGTGGCTCGCAGACCACCTCGGCGCCGAGAAGCTCGTCATTGTCGACGCGACGGTTGTGCCCTCGGTGCTTCCCAACGGCAAGCACACCTACCTCGGTGGGCACGACAGTTTTCTGTTCGACGGGCATGTCGACGGCGCGGTCTTCGCCGATCTGCTCGACGAGTTCTCTGACCCGAGCGGGGCATACCCCTTCACGAGGCCGTCGGCGTCGGCGTTCGAAGCGGCCGCGACATCCATCGGTATTGATAACAGCACAACCGTTGTCGTCTACGACTCGTCGGTCGGGCAGTGGGCGGCGCGGGTGTGGTGGCTGTTTCGTGCGTTCGGCTACGACGACGTCGCGGTGCTCGACGGCGGGCTCGTCAAGTGGAAGGCCGAAGAGCGCCCCGTCGACGTCGGCCACGTCGAGCCGGGCACGGGCGGGTTCACGGCTACCGAGCGGCCCGAGTTGTGGGTCGACAAGTCGTACGTCGAGAGTGTTGTCGCCGGCGACGTCGCGGCGGCTCTCGTCTGCGGCCTGCCTCCCGGAGAATTCGCGGGCGAGGCCGGGCACCGCTCGCGCCTCGGGCACATTCCGGGTAGCCACAGCGCACCTGCCGGTCGCCTCGTGTCACGCGAGTCGAACGCGCTGATCTCCGACGACAAGCTGCGCGCCACGTTCGCGCCCGTGCTCGACGACGAACAGATCATCGTCTACTGCGCGGCCGGAATTGCCGCGTCGTCTGACGCCCTCGCGCTCACGCTGCTCGGGCACACAAACGTCGCGCTCTACGACGGATCGCTAAGCGAATGGGTCGCCGACGAGACCGCGCCGGTGATCAGCGCCGCGAGCTGATCGGCTGTTGTGACCGGCAGCGCGCAGACAAAGTCTGAGCAGAGATAGGCGGTGCTGACTCCGGCTGTCGTCGCGCGCCCCTCGAACAGTTCGAAGCCCGCAGCAGCAAAGGCGAGCGCCTGATCGCTCGAGACGACCGCGGTGACGGATCCCGAGTTGTCCCAGCTGCGCGCGAGGTCGGCGGGGCCACCCTCGCCCACCACAACGAGCTGCCGAGCCTTCTTCGTCAGCGCTGCCGCGACACTCAGTGCGGCTCCGAACGCGATGGGCTGCGCGACGGCCAGACTCGCGACCGACTCGATCGCGGCTCGAGCCGCGTCTTCGTAGCGTCTTTCGGCGGTCAGCAGGTAGAGCCGGTGTGCGGCGCCGGCCATTGCGCTGAGCCCGCTCGGGTACGCGCCCTCACTCGGGTCTGAGTCGATGGCGATGCCATGCGCGGCGAGCACTGGGTCGGGACCGCCGGGCACCGTAAAACCAGGGAGCGTCGCGTCAACGAGCGAGCGAGCCGCGATCGCAAAGCGCACCTCCCCGGTCGCGAGCGCGAGGTCGAGAAGGCCGCCCGCGAACATTCCGTAGTCTTCGAGGGTCGCGCGGGCCGCGGAGAGCCGACCATCGATTGACGCCCTGATCAGGGTGCCGTCGACGACGTGCGACGACAACAGGTAGTCCGCTGCCCGGGCAGCGGACGAAATCCAGTCCGCGCGACCGAGGCGCGCGCCGGCGCGGGCGAGACCGCCGATCGCGAGGCCGTTCCAGCCGGTGAGAATCTTCGCGTCGACAGCCGGTGGTGTGAGCGCGGCGCGAGCCGTCGCATCCAATCGGTAATAACCGCCCTCGTTGCGCGACCCGTCGATGACACTCTCGCTGTCTTGCGCGGATCCGAAGGCGCCACTCGGCTGCCGCAGCACGCTGACGAGAAAGTCGGCGATGCCCGTCGCGACGTCGACCCGACCGATGCGCGCGTACGAGTCGACGAGCAGTGCGTTGTCGTAGATCATGCGCTCGTAGTGCGGGTCTCCCCAGTCGGCGCGGGTTGAGTACCTGAAGAACCCGCCCTCGACAGGGTCGCGCAGGTCAGACGCCGCCATCGCGGTGAGTGTGCGCTCGGCCAGGTCGTCGGCGCCGACGTCGAGCAGGAGCGAGACGACAGTCGCAACCGGAAACTTGGGAGCCGCCCCGAAGCCACCGTGCGTTGTGTCTTCGTACGACGCGAGAGCCGCGATGACGGGCGCGAAGTCGGTCGGCAGCGCGCTCGGCTCGCGGTTACCGAGAGCCCCGAGCGCCGACGCGATGTGCGCGGCGTTGCCCTCGGCCTCGGCGCGGCGGTTTGTCCACGCGTCGACGACCGCCTCGAGCACCGTGCTGAACGCGGGGTGCGAGCCGACGGGCGCGGGCGGAAAGTACGTGCCCGCGTAAAACGCCTGCCCGGTCGGAGTCGTAAACACATTGAGCGGCCAGCCGAGGTTCGACGTAAAGGCGCTGGCCGCCGCGATGTAGCTCGCGTCGACATCGGGATGCTCTTCACGGTCGACCTTGATCGCGACGAAGTGCTCGTTGATCCAGCCCGCGAGAGTCGGGTCACTGAAACTCTCGCGCGCCATAACGTGGCACCAGTGGCAGGTCGAGTATCCGATCGACACAAGCACGGGCACGTCGCGCCGCCGCGCCTCTGCAAAAGCCTCGTCACCCCACTCGAACCAGTCGACGGGATTATCTGCGTGCGACAGCAGGTACGGACTCACTGCGACGCCAAGGCGATTGGGCATAGTCTCAGGGTATGTCGACGACGATTACCTGGATAGGCGGGCCCACCGCGCTCATCGAATACGCGGGTTTGCGCATCATCACCGATCCGACCTTTGACCCGCCGCAGGCGTACGTCGAGCCCGGCAGCACAACGCTCGTGAAGACCGTCGGTCCCGGCATCCAACGCACCGATCTTGGTTCTGTCGACCTCGTGCTGCTCAGCCACCACGGCCACAAAGACAACCTCGACTGGGAGGGCATGGAGCTTCTCGCCACGGGCGTCACAACGATCAGCACCCCGCAGGCCGCGAGCGATCTGTTTGGAGCGCGCGTTCTCGGTTTTGACGACTGGGAGACGTTTGAACTCGGCGACCTGACTGTCACGATCGTTCCCGCGTTGCACGGCCCTCCCGGAAGCGAGCCGCACGTCGGCCCCGTTGTCGGCTTTGTGCTCGAAGCTCCGGGAGAACCACGGTTGTACGTCAGCGGTGACAACGCGTCGCTTCCGCTCGTCGAGCAGATCTCCGGCCGCTTCGATGGCGTCGACATCGCCGTGCTCTTCGCGGGATCCGCTCGCGTTCCCGGAATCGACGGCAACCTCACACTCAGCGGGGTGGATGCCGCGGCTGCAGCCGCGCTACTGCGCGCCCCCATCGTGGTCGGTTTGCACACCGACGACTGGCAGCATTTCAGCGAATCGCGCGAGTCGTTCGACGAGGCTTTCGCCGCGTCAGGCGCGCTCGTCGACACCCCGCGCGGCGAGCGAGTTGTGCTTGTTGCCTAAGCGCCGCGCGGTGGTGTTCGACTAGTTGACTTCGTCGGGGTGCGCTCCGACACGGTTACCCGCGTCGAGGGCGTCGATGGCCGCAATCTGGTCGGCGCTCAGCTCGAAGTCGAGAACGTCGAAGTTCTCGGCGATGCGCGCGGCGCTGTTCGACTTCGGGAAGACGATGATGCCGTGCTGCAGGTGCCAGCGGATAACGACCTGGGCAGGAGTCTTGCCCGTGGCCTGAGCGGCCGCCGTGATCGCGGGGTTGCCGAGCAGGTCGTACTTGCCCTGGCCGAGGGGGCCCCACGCTTCGACGTGGATGTCGTTCGCGCTCGTGAACTCACGAATGTCCCGCTGCTGAAACTCGGGGTGCAGCTCGATCTGGTTCACTGCCGGAACCGTGCCGCTGCCGGCGATGACCGCCTCGAGCTGCGGGATCTGAAAGTTCGAGACACCGATCGAGGTCGCCTTGCCCGCTGCCTTGATTTCTTCGAGGGCCAGCCAGCTCTCGAGGTAGAGGTTCTTGCTCGCGACGGGCCAGTGAATCAGGTACAGGTTGACGCTCTCGAGGCCAAGCTTTGTGAGGCTCTCGTCGATCGCCGCGTGTGCCGAAGCGCTGCCCTGCGCCGAGTTCCACAGCTTTGTGGTGACGAAAAGCTCTTCGCGCGCGATGCCCGACTTCGCGATTGCGCGGCCCACACCCTCTTCGTTGCCGTAGATCGCGGCGGTGTCGATGTGGCGGTAGCCGGCCTCGAGTGCGTCGGTGACAATGCGCTCGGTCTCGGCGGGATCAACCTTGAAGACTCCGAAGCCGAGCTGGGGAATCGAGTGGCCGTCGTTGAGTGTGATGGTGGGAACAGTCATGCCTCAAGCCTAGTTACCGGTAGCGGCGACCTTCGTCTCGCCGGAACAAAACCAGCGCGAGAGCGAGCAGCCCCAGCACCCACACGAGCAGGCCGATCCACGTGAGCGGCGCGAGATCCCCGCCCTCAACGGCCCAGATCACGAAGTCGCGAGCCATGCGCGAGGGCAGAAACTGGGAGATTGCATTGAGCCAGTCGGGAAAGAGAATGGGCGGCAGAAACAGCCCGCCGCCGAACGCGAGAGCGAAGAACGTCACCTGGATGACGGCGATCGCTGCCTTCATCGACATCGAGTAGCCGACGCAGATACCCAGCAGCGCAAACGGCAGTGATGCAACGGCAATTGCGAGCAGGCCGAGCACAAGTTGCCCGGGCGTCGCCGTCGCCGCGGTCAGCAGGCCGCCCACGAGTAGCAGCGGAACAAGCGCGAGCAGCGACATCAGCCCGGTCGAGAAGATGTGTCCGAGCACACGCACGATGCCCGGCGCGGGCAGGGTGCGCAAATATGGATCCCACGGCTTCGACCGGTTCTCGGCGATGCCGAGCCCGAAGCTGAAGAGGTTTCCCACCATCACGCTGAACACGCTCATCGAGATGACGGCCTGCGTCGCGTACTCGGGGTCTTGCGCGATCGCCGGCTGCGGCACAACGAAGAACAGCAGCGAGAGGGTCGGAAAAACGAGGGTGCCGATGACCGAGATCGGAACCCGCATCGTCTCGAGCAACGTGTACTTGGCGTGAACAAATGAGAGAGTTGCGACGCTCATGCTGCTACCTCCGTAAGGGCGAGGAACGCTTCTTCGAGGCTCGCGCCACGCACGGTCAGGTCGTTGAACACGATTCCCGACCGCACGAGCTCGACGAGGAAAGCGTCGGAATCGTTGACAAAGTAGGTGCCAGCGTCGTGCCTCACGACGCCGGGCAAAGCGGCGACAGCCACGGGGTCGGGTGAGTCGAGCCGCACGATGCGCACCCCGACCCGATCGAGAATGCCCTGCAGTGAGTCGTCGGCGAGAACCCGCCCCTTGCCCATCACCACAACCCGGTCGGCGAGGGCCTCGATCTCTTCGAGATAGTGGCTCGTAACAACAACCGTCGCGCCCGCCTCATTCTGGCGCCGCAGCGCATCCCAGAGAATTCGTCGCGCGTCAACGTCGAGTCCCGTCGTTGGCTCGTCGAGAAGCACAAGCTTGGGATTGCCGACGAACGCGAGGGCGACGCTCAACCGACGCTTCTGCCCTCCCGAGAGCGCGCCGGTCTGCTTGCGCAGAAGTTCGCCGAGCCCGAACTCGTCGGCGAGCGCGGCGGTCGAGGTGCGCTCGGCAAAGTGTGAGCCCACGAAGTCGATGACCTCACCAACGCGCAGTGTGTCAGGAAGAGCTGTCTCTTGCGGTGTGCTTCCGAGATAGCGTCGGCTCGCGGCATCCACCGGGTTATTTCCAAAGATTTTTACGCTCCCGGATGTCGGCCGCCGCAGCCCGAGCAGCATCGAGATGAGCGTCGTTTTGCCCGCCCCGTTCGGGCCAAGAAGCCCGAGGATCTCGCCAGAGTCGATGTCGAGCGAAACGTTGTCGACCGCCGTGACGTCGCCGAAGCGGCGCGAGACGCCGTCGAGTGTTGCGAGGGTACTCATGCTGTTCCTCCTAAAAGGGTTCTGAGTTGTTCCATGTAGTCCTCGAATGCGCGCCGCCCGCTCTTTGTCGTAGCGACGAAGGTCACCGGTGTGCGGCCGCGAAACGACTTCTCTTGCGAGACGTATTCGGCGTCTTCGAGCTTGCGCAGGTGCGTAGAGAGATTTCCCGCTGTCATGTCGAGCAGCTCCTGCAACCGCGGAAACGCGATGCTGCCGTCGGAGTCGAGGGTCGCGAGGGTCGCCATGATCCGCAGTCGCGCCTGGGCGTGAATGACCGGGTCGAGCTCAGCCACGAGACACCTTCTTACGGGTGGATGCGAGGCTGACGGCGATCGCGATGGCACCAACGGCGAACCCGCCACCGCCGAGAATCGACATCAGGAGAAAGTTGCCCGGATAGCCGAAGAACGGCGCGATGCTGCCAACCGCGATGATCCAGATGCCGAGAATCAGCTGGCCCTTGTCGCGCCAGATCGCGGCTCCGGCGAGGTAGATGATTCCGACGACGAGGCTGTAGATCGCCGGAAAGAACAGGCCCGCGAGATCGGACGAGAGCCCCGCGTTGAGCAGTGCAACACCGATCGCCGCGGCGGCTGTCGAGCCGATCGACCAGGTCGCGCCGTAGACGGCTCCGGCGTAGTTCGAACTTCCGCGAATGCCGCGGTTCATGCGGATGCCGAGCACAGCGCACGTGACGCTCGCGGCGATGATGAGCGCGGCAAAGATGATCGTCGCGGCCGGCTGCGGAACGAACACGGGCGAGTTGGTCTCGGGAACCCCCGACCACAGCACGAGAAACCCGATGCCCCACGCGATTGCCCATGACCCGAGCATGTAGACCATCGGCCTCGCGTAACTCGTGTTGACCTTCGACTGCTGCTCTCGTGAGAGCGCGAGCATCGCCGCGGGGTCTAGGGGCTGGTCGTCGACCTCTGGAGTAGTCATAACTACTTTGTAACACAAACCACTTTGCGCCACAAGATCCGTTCCGCGCCCGGGCAGCGAACCGTGGCAGGGGTTGCAACCCGGGCCACGGTGCGGTGCCCGGGCACGGAACGCTCTACTCGTGCGCGGCGAGCCACTTCGTCAGCAGCAACTCGAGCTGCGCGGCCTCGGCCGGCTCGAGCGCCGCGAGTAGGCGCCGCTCGTTCTCGAGGTGCGCGACGAAAGCCTCGTCGATCACCGCGACCCCCTTCGTGGTCAGTCCGACGACGCGGCCGCGGGCATCCGAGTCGGAGTGCCTGCGCGTGACATAGCCGGCCTCGATGAGTCGGTCGATGCGCTTGGTGATCGCACCGGTTGTGACCATCGTGTGCTGCGCAAGTTCGCCGGGAGCGCGCTCGAAAGGAGCACCGGCTCGTCGCAGCGCAGACAGCACGTCGAACTCGCCCTCGGTCAGCCCGTGCTGGGCGTAGACCGCGACGAGTTCCTCGGTGAGCGCGCCGGCGAGGCGGTGCAGGCGACCGATCACCCCGATCGGTGAGACGTCGAGTTCTGGGCGCTCGCGGTTCCAATCGGCCTGGATGCGGGAGACGTGATCGTCGGTCATGCAGACAATATATCTTCCGGGGAAGCTATATTAGTTTCCGTGGAAGGTATTTCAATCAAGTGGTTGCTCGTCGCCGCGATCGCACCCATCGCGTGGGGCAGCACGTACTTCGTGACTCGTCAGGTTCTGCCCGCCGACTTTCCACTCTGGGGTGCCGTTATTCGCGCACTGCCCGCGGGCCTCATCCTTCTCGCGATCGCTCGAGAACGTCCGCGCGGCTCGTGGTGGTGGAAGTCGATTGTGCTCGGCACCCTCAATGTCGGCGCGTTCTTCATCCTCGTGTACGTGGCCGCCCAGCTGCTGCCGACGAGCGTCGCGTCGACGCTTATG
>Ga0247805_1000245_pt1 | contig 32164 bp, 25 predicted proteins | sample UWRJL044104R1_FD_180930 | JGI IMG/M metagenome (GOLD analysis project Ga0247805, IMG submission 180930) | Plant litter microbial communities from Arlington Agricultural Research Station in Wisconsin, United States - UWRJ-L044-104R-1 | ecosystem: Environmental > Terrestrial > Plant litter >... | reverse complement strand
CAGAAGAGGGCAACTACGACATCGTCGGAAACAACACGCCCGTGTTCTTTATCCGCGACGGCATCAAGTTTCCTGACTTCATCCACTCGCAGAAGCGTCTGCCGGGCTCCGGCCTGCGCGACGCAGACATGCAGTGGGACTTCTGGACCCTCTCGCCCGAGTCGGCTCACCAGGTCACCTACCTCATGGGCGACCGTGGCCTTCCGCGCAGCTGGCGCGAGATGCCCGGCTTCGGTTCGCACACCTACCAGTGGATCAACGCCGCGGGCGAGCGCTTCTGGGTCAAGTACCACTTCGCCTCGAACCAGGGCAACCACGAGATCGAGGGTGCAGAGGCCGAGCTCATCGCCGGTGCAGACGCTGACTACTACCGCCGCGACCTCTACGAGGCAATCGAAGAGGGTAACTTCCCCTCGTGGACGGTCTCGGTGCAGGTCATGCCCTACGAAGACGCGAAGACCTATCGCTTCAACCCCTTCGACCTGACGAAGGTCTGGCCGCACGCGGACTACCCGCTCATCAAGGTCGGAACCCACACCCTCAACCGCAACCCGGAGAATTTCTTCGCCGAGATCGAGCAGGCGGCGTTCTCGCCCGCGAACACGGTTCCCGGCATCGACATCAGCCCCGACAAGATGCTGATGGCTCGCGTGTTCAGCTACCCCGACGCGCAGCGCTACCGCGTGGGAACGAACTACAACGAGCTGCCTGTCAACGCACCCAAGGCTCCGGTTCACAACTACTCGCAGGACGGAGCGGGTCGCCACGGCTTCAAGCCCGCCGGTGCCCCGGTCTACGCGCCAAACTCCTTCGGTGGCCCCGTCGCTGACCCCGCAATCGCGGGAGCCGGAAGCTGGGAATCTGACGGCGAGCTCGTGCGCAGCGCGGCAACCCTGCACTCCGAAGACGACGACTTCGGCCAGGCCGGAACGCTCTACCGCGAGGTCTTCGACGACGCAGCCAAGGCTCGTTTTCTCGAGACGATCACCGGTGCGGTCGGCGGAACTACGGTCGCCGAGATCCGTGAGCGCGCAATTCAGTACTGGACGAACGTGGATGCCGCACTCGGCGCCGCGCTTCGCCACAACCTCGAGACTCCGGGCGAAACGCCCAACGAGTCGGCAGAGTACGTCGGCGTAGCCGAGTAACCAGCGTCAAGAGAACGGCCCCGACTGCAGAGTCGGGGCCGTTTTTTCACGCCTTCCGCACCCGCTCGAACAGCGGCCCATACACAAGCCCCGCAATGAGCGCGCCGACAATCGGCACAATGATGAACAGCCACAGCTGGCCGAGCGCGCCGCCTCCGCCGTAGACCGCCGTCGCGATCGAGCGCGCGGGGTTGACCGAGGTGTTGCTCACCGGGATCGACACGAGGTGGATGAGCGCGAGCGAGAGGCCGATCGCGAGCGGGGCGAAGCCGCTCGGTGCGCGCCGGTCGGTGACCCCGAGAATGATGAGCACAAAGACCGCGGTCAGGATGAGCTCGGTGAGGGCAACGGCCACGATGCCGAACCCGCCGGGGGAGTGCTCGCCCCACCCGTTTGACGCGAAGCCAGCGGCTTGCGCATCGGCGAGAAAGCCGGTCGGGCCATCGGCGGCGATGGCGAAGATCAGGGTTGTGCCGATGAGTCCGCCGAGAATCTGCGCTCCGACGTAGGCCGGCACATCGACCCACGAGAATCGCCCGGCGGCCGCTGCGCCAATCGTCACAGCGGGGTTGAAGTGCCCGCCCGAGATGTGGCCGACGGCGTAGGCCGCGCCGATCACCGTGATGCCGATCGCAAATGAGACCCCGAGCCAGCCGACGTTGCCCGAGGCGAACAGGGCGGTTCCGACAAGCCCAAAAACAAGAGTGAAGGTTCCGAAGATCTCGGCGGCGACACGCCTACCGATTCCCGGAGTCTGGTCGATATCAATATCTGCGTTGACGACTGAATCTGACACGAGCGTCTCCTCTGCGATGAGTAACAATTCGGTGCAGAAGACGCTACTCCCGTGGAACGCCGAGAACTAGAGCCGACCGGCCGCCTTGAGCGCGAGGTAGGCGTCGGCGAGAGCGGGCGGAAGGTCGGCGGGAGCACCCGTGACCACCTCGGCACCCAGCTGACGGATCGCGGCCGAGACTCGCGAGATGTCGAGCAGCGCACGCTCGGCAGCGGCGGCCCGGTAGACCTCGGTGCGGTCGCCGCGCTCCCGGGTCGCCTCGAGAACCGCCGGGTCGGTGACCGACGACACAACGACGGTGTGCTTGCGCGAGAGCTGGGGGAGCACGTTGAGCAGTCCGCGCGAGGCTCCTGCTGCGTCGATGGATGTCGCGATCACAACCAGCGCGCGGTTCGAGGTCACCGACCGCACGATGCCCGGTACGGCGCTCCAGTCCATCTCGATGAGCTCTGGGTCGACGGGGGCCATCGCGCCCACCATGCGGTTGAGAAGCTCCGGGCCGGTGGCGCCCTGCACTCGTGCGCGCACGCGGCGGTCGAAGATGACGAGGTCCACCCGGTCGCCGGCACGCGAGGCGAGAGCCGCGAGAAGCAGTGCCGACTCGAACGCCGTGTCGATGCGCGGCTCGTTGTCGATGCGAGCGGCCGAGGTGCGACCGGAGTCGACGATGATGACAACGCGGCGGTCGCGCTCTGGACGCCAGGTGCGCACAACGAGGTCCGACCGACGGGCGGTCGCGCGCCAGTCGATCGAGCGCACGTCGTCTCCGCGCACGTAGTCCCGAAGGCTGTCGAACTCGGTGCCCTGGCCGCGCACCATAACGCTCGTCATTCCGTCGAGCTCGCGTAACCGGGCAAGCCGGGATGGCAGGTGTTTGCGCGAATTGAACGGGGGCAGCACGGTGACCGTGCCACCGAGGCGCGCGGTCGCCTGGCGCGCGATGAGCCGCAGCGGCCCAAAGGAGCGCACGGTGATGTGGGCCGCACGGCGCTCTCCGCGACGGAAGGGCGTCAGCAGGGTTGTGAGAGCGCGGCGCTCTCCGACCGGAATGTTGATGGAGCGACGGTTGAGCGTCGCACCGGCCGAGGGCGGCCAACCGTCGCGCACCGAGCCGCGCACCCGCCGCGAACCGTTGTTTGTCAGGTACAGGGTCGCCTCGGCGCTCTCGCCGAGGCGAATCGCACCGGGGAGCGTTCGCTCGAGACCGAGCTTGCGGGGCGAACCCGCGAGCGCGACATCCACCGTGCCGAGAATGAGCACAATGCCGATCCACACAACAAGCCACAACGGCTCGCCCGTGAGCACGATCGGAATCACCCCCGCGAACACGAGAGCCACAAAGTACCCGGAAACGGCCATGGTTAGATCGGCACCTGAACCTGCTGCAGGATTGAGCGCAAAATCGCGTCGGCAGACACTCCCTCGAGCTCCGCCTCCGGACGCAACTGCAGGCGGTGGCGCAGCACGGGCAGCGCCATTGCCTGAACGTGGTCGGGTGTGATCGCAGACGATCCATTGAGCCAGGCCCACGCCTTTGCGGCGCCGAGCAGGGCGGTCGTTCCACGCGGGCTCACGCCGAGCTTGACCGACGGGCTCTGGCGGGTCGCGCGAGCGAGGTCGACCGCGTAGCCAATGACGTCGGGGCTCGCACCGACCTGCGCGACGAATCCCTGCGCTGCGGCGAGCTGGTCGGCGTCGAGAACGGCAGTGACTCCGGCGGCGGCGAGGTCGCGCGGGTTGAATCCGGCAGCGTGACGCGTGAGTACCTCGATCTCGTCGGTGCGCTCTGGCAGGTCGAGAACGAGCTTGAGCAGAAAGCGGTCGAGCTGTGCCTCGGGCAGCGTGTAGGTTCCCTCGTACTCGACGGGGTTCATCGTCGCGGCCACCATAAACGGCACGGGCAGCTTGCGGCTCACGCCATCGACAGAGACCTGGCGCTCTTCCATTGCCTCAAGCAGTGCCGACTGCGTCTTCGGGGGAGTGCGGTTGATCTCGTCGGCGAGCAAGATGTTCGTGAACACCGGCCCCTCGCGAAACTCGAACTCTCCGGCCTTGGCGTCGTAGACGAGCGATCCCGTGACATCACCGGGCATCAGGTCGGGCGTGAACTGCACACGCGTCGTCTCGAGCTTGAGCGTGTGGCTCAGCGTGCGAACGAGCAGCGTCTTTGCGACACCCGGAACACCCTCGAGCAGCACGTGCCCACCCGAGAGCAGCGCAATCATGAGGCCCGTGACCGCTGCATCCTGCCCGACAACGGACTTACCCACCTCGGTGCGCACTCGCGCGAAAGCGTCGCGAAGATCGTGTTCGTTCATTGAGCCATTCTCTTTCAATAGTGGGTCAGGTCGGTTTCAGCAGTGTGGCGACTTCGCGCTCAAGCTCGAGCAGGTCGTCAGAGAGCGATACGAGTTCGCGATCGGTCGCGGGCTGCGCATCGAGAAGCAAAGTACGCACAGATTGGATGTCGCGGCCGCTCACTCGCGCAACCGTGGCGATGACGTCGTCGACGCTCGCCACCCGCGACAGCCCGCAGGCCGCGGCGAGCCGCGTGACGGTTCCGATGCGCAGGGCGTCGAGGGCGTGCAGGCGGCTGGAGTTGGCCTGGTAGAGGCGCGCGCGCCCCTGCATCGTCTCGCTCGCCCGCACAACAACGGGCAGGTTCTCGATGACAAGCGGGCCAAATCTGCGCCCGCGCCAGATCGCCGCAGCGATTCCGCCGAGCAGAATTGCCAGAATCGTCGGGGTCACCCACGGTGGGCTGAGCTCGCCGAGCGTCGGTGCTGTCTCGCCGAGCAGATCGCCAATGCCCGGGATGTACCAGACGAGCGACTTCTTTTCTCCGAGCACGTTAAGCGCGAGGGCCGCGTTTCCGCGATCGCCGATGAACTCGTTCGACAGGGCGCTCGTCGTGCCGAGCACGGTGACCGTCGTCGTTGGCTCTTCGACTCGAACGAGCGAGTAGACGTCGTCTTGTGCGAAGCAACCCTCGGCGGCAGCGGCGTCATCGATGATGCGAAAGCCGACGCCGTCGCTCGAAATCTCGCCCGCCTGCGTCGCGGCGAACACGTCGCACTTCGCGGTTGCTGTGCCCTCGAGAACTCCCGCGAGAGCGACGGACGGCGCGGCGGCTTCGAGAGCCGTGTAGTTCGGGTCGAGCAGAACGAGGGTGTCGGCGAGGCTCACGGCCTTCTCGTACTGGTCTTCATCGAGAAAAAAGTCACGGTCGTAGAGAAACAGTGTTGTGGTCGCGGGGTCGGAGATCGCGTCTTCCGTCGCGTCGAGGGTAGAGGTGATCGTGACGTCGACACCCTGCTGTCGAAGCACCTCGGCAACCGCCTGGGCTCCTGCCGGGCCCGCGTTGTCGGCCTCGAGACCGCCGCCGAGAGTCGCAGAGCCGTTGAACAGCATTCCGATGATGACGATGATGAGCACGCCGGTGAAGGCCGCGACCCAGTAGACCCAGCGGCGAACCCGCACTCGCGCTGTCGGGGTGAGCATCTCGGAGTCGGTCGTTGTGTTGACGAAGGTCACGGGTTCACCGCCGTGAGGGTCGGCTTGGCGGTGCGCAGCTCTGTCTCGAGCGCGGCAACAGCCGCGTACTGCTCTGCTGAGCCGTCTCCGTCGAGGTAGCGCACCTCGTCAAAGGCGATTGCCGCGACATCCAGAGCGATCTTGTGGTCAGCAAATGCCGTGCCCGCGCGCGCCGCGAAATCATGCGCCGTTGTGCCGGGGCTCGTTGTGAGAACCGTGCGTTCCGCGAGCCCGCGAGCTATTGCGCGAAACATCTCGGCGATCGCGAGCGCGTAGTCATTGCGACGGGCAGCGTCTTCTGCTGCCTTGCGCATCGCGGCTGCGGTTCGCGCGTCGTCGTCGCCGAAAAGTGTGCCCGTGATGCGGCTGCGACGGTTGATGCGCGGCAGACCGAAAATCAGGAAAGCGACGAGCACAACAACGGCAACGATCACAAGAATGATGAGCAGACCGGCGCCGGGAGGTCCGCTGTCACCGTCGCCACCGAGACCCGCGAGCCACTCGAAGATCGCCTGCGACAACCTGTCGAACCAGGTCGGCTTTGCGGCCTCGTACTCGGGCTTGGCGAGTTCGTCGCGCAGCCACTCCTGGCCTTGCGGGCCGTCTGGATCAACGGGAATGGACGACAGAAGAAACGTCAGTGCGCTCACGCCCATGGAGAGTCATTCGCGGGCCTGGCTGCAGTCACGCCGAAGTCGCGTTCGTACGGGTTTGTCACACTCGAGTCGCCGGCCTGGCGAGCTTCTGCGTAGCGCGAGAGCTCGAGGTCGAGTCCTTCTTTTCTGAACCGGATGTCAATGTAGATGAGGGTGAGCACCGACGAAGCCAGAACGCTCGCGACGGCCCCGATGACGATGCTGACGACACCAGACAGCGCGACGGTGATCGCACCGACGACGATCGCCGTCTCTTCTTCGCCATTGACGTTGATCAGGCTTCCCGCGAACGTCGAGATGAGGCTGAGCGGCACCGAAATGACCTGCGACGCTGTCTGCACGATGACGTTCACAAGGAGTGTGATGCCGAGGGTCTTCCAGAAGTAGCCACGCGTGAGCGACCACGACCGTGCGACCGAAGCGAAGAGCGGAAGGCGCTCGAGCATCAGAACGCTCGGAACGAGGCAGAGCTTTGTGCTGATCCAGAACGACAGAACGATTCCGCCGAGCACCGTGATCACGCCGAGGAAAACGGCGAGTCCAGGGCCGGAGTCGCCCGCGCCCACGGCAACCGCCGTGATGAGCAGCGCGAGAATCAGCATGATGACGAGCACACCGGCGATGAGCAGTGCCGACCAGCCGATGAGGGCGCCGATGCGTCCCTTCGCGAGCTTCCACAGCCCAGAGAACTTGAGGCGATCGCCGAGGGTGGCTCGCGCGACCTCGAGCGAGACGATTCCCTGAATGATCGCCGACACCACGATCGAGAGAGCGACAGGAATAAGAGCGGCGATGAGACCTCCGCCGACCGCTCCCGCGACGATCTCGGGGTTGTCTTCGATCGTCGAACTTTGGATGCGACCAAACAGTGTGTATGCGACAAAGCCGACGATCACGCCGAGAAGGAGAATAATCGCGCCGTTGAAGAGCAGCGCGACACCGAGTGTCGGCTTCGGATTGCGGCGCATGACCTGAAACGAGGCACCGAGAAGCGTGCCGAAGCCGAGCGGCCGCAGCGGAATAAGACCGGGCTTCGGCGGGGGAGTCCAGCCGGCCTGCAGTGCAGCGGGTGTGCCGGGCGCGAAGCCAGCGCCAAACACGGGGGCGGGCGGCGGCGGGTACGCACCGGGCAGCACATAGCTACCGCCGGGCGGAGGCGGCGGGGCGGTCGGTTGACCGTACCCGACAGGTGGCGGTGGTGGCGCGGTCGGCTGGCCATACTCGGATGGTGGCGGCGGCGCGGCTGGCTGGCCGTAAGCCGGAGCCGCCGGTGGCGGCGGAGTCGCGGGTGCTGGGGGTCCATACGGCGCGGGCGGCGGTGTGGGAGCGCCCGCGGGCGACTTCCACTCGTTGTTGTCCGTCACCGGTGAGGCCCCCTGGGTCGTCCGTCCGAAACTAAAAGCACTTGACGAAGCCTCACTGAGAGGCTTCACGACATTCATGCTTTCACACTCGACTACTCTTATGCGAAAGCTCCGGCATCAAAACGACCGGGCCGATCACCAAAGAGGGCTATGAACGCCAAAATTCTTGTAGTCGACGACGACACCGCACTTGCGGAGATGATCGGAATCGTGCTGCGCACCGAAGGCTTCGAGCCTTTCTTCTGCGCTGACGGCACCGGCGCCGTCGAAGCGTTCCGACTCGCAAAGCCCGACCTCGTTCTCCTCGACCTGATGCTTCCTGGCATCGATGGCATCGAGGTCTGCGCGCGCATTCGCGAAGAGTCGGGCGTGCCCATCATCATGCTCACAGCCAAGAGCGACACCTCTGATGTCGTCAAGGGACTCGAGAGCGGCGCAGATGACTATGTGGTCAAGCCGTTCAACCCGAAAGAGCTCGTCGCTCGCATTCGCACCAGACTGCGCCCGACCCCTGACGCACCCACCGGCTCGCTCACCGTCGGCGATTTGAACGTGGATGTCGCGGGCCACGAAGTTCGACGCGGCGACGACCGCATCAACCTCACCCCGTTGGAGTTCGAGCTGCTGCTCGCACTCGCGCTCAAACCGCAGCAGGTCTTCACGCGCGAGATGCTTCTTGAGCAGGTCTGGGGATACCACTACAAGGCCGACACGCGCCTCGTCAACGTTCACGTGCAGCGACTGCGCGCGAAGGTCGAGCTCGACCCCGATAACCCCCGCATCGTGATGACCGTACGCGGCGTCGGCTACCGCGCGGGCAGCACAGCCTAGATTCTCGTGTTCGATTTCAACTGGCGCTCGTGGGGGCGTCGCCTTGCCGGGCTCTGGCGGGCGTCGCTGCAATTGCGCACCGTTGCAATCTCGGTTGCGCTCTCCGCGCTCGCCGTGGGGGTCATCGGCGTCTACATGGCGCTCAGTGTGGGCAACAACCTCTTCTCCAGCCGTCTCGACTCAGCTCTCGGCAGCTCAGAGCGGTCGAACGTCGCGGCCCAGAACCGGTTCGACGCCACGGAAGACAGCGCAAGCCTCGACCTCGAACGCGCGATGGACAACGCCGCGCAGGCAGCGCTGCAGTCCGCATCGAGCCCAGACCAGTCGACGCTCATCGCGATCATGCGCACAGCGGGCCAGTCGGGTGCGAGCATCCCGATCGACAAGGTCAGCCCGACTCTCGACGCAGAAGAGATCATCAGCCCCGAGTTGCAGACACTCGTGGCGGAGTCGACGGAACGACGCCAGTACTGGCAGTCGGTCTCGCTGCCCCAGGAAGACGGCTCTGTCGACCCGGGCATCGTTGTCGGCTCTGCCCTGCAGGTTCCCAACTCGGGCAAATACGAGATGTACCTCGTCTATAACCTCAGCGACACCCAAGCGACGCTGACCTTCATTCAACAGACCCTGTGGCTCGGCTGTCTCGCCCTCGTTGTGCTCATCGGTGCAGTCACCTACGTCGTCGTTCGACTCGTCGTTGGCCCCGTTCGCATGGCCGCCGAGACGAGCGAGAAGCTCGCCGCTGGCCAGCTCGAGGTGCGCATCCCCGAGAAGGGCGACGACGTGCTCGCAACTCTCGCGCGCTCGTTCAACGGCATGGCCGCGAGCCTTCAAAACCAAATCACAAAGCTCGCCGCGCTCTCGCAGGTGCAACAGCGCTTCGTCTCCGATGTCTCGCACGAACTGCGCACACCGTTGACAACAATCCGCCTCGCCGGAGATGTGCTCTACGACCAGCGCGACAGCTTTCCCCCGGCGACGGCACGCACGGCCGAACTGCTCCACACGCAGGTGCAGCGGTTCGAGCTGCTTCTCGCCGACCTGCTCGAGATGAGCCGCTACGACGCGGGCGCCGTCGACATGGAGACCGAGCCAACAAGCCTCGTGCGACTCGTCGAAGACGCCGTCGAGTCGGTAGCGACCCTCGCGGCATCCAAGGGTTCTGACCTACGGGTCGTGGCACCGGGCGGGTACTTCGAGGCTGACGTCGACGCGAGACGCATCCGTCGCATCCTTCAAAATCTTCTCGGCAACGCCATCGACCACGGCGAGGGCCGGCCCATTGTTATCCACGTCGACAGCGACAAGCACGCCGTCGCGATAGCGGTTCGCGACTACGGGGTCGGCATGACTCCCGCGGCGATGGCGCGCGTCTTCGACCGGTTCTGGCGCGCCGACCCCTCCCGCCAGCGCACAACGGGCGGCACGGGCCTCGGCCTCGCCATCGCGCTCGAAGATGCCGCGCTGCACGGCGGCTGGCTCGAGGTGTGGTCGGCACCGGGCGAGGGCTCGTGCTTCCGGCTCACTCTGCCGCGCGAGCGGGGCGCAGAGCTTTTGTCGTCGCCCATGGAGCTTCCGCCCGTCGAGGCGCTACCCGAGAGGGATCACTCAGATGCGTAGTCGCTCAGCTGCAGTTCTCGCTTTTGTTATCACCGGCGCCCTTCTCGCGGGCTGCGGAGGAATTCCGACCGGCGGAAGCCCAGAGGCCGGCGAACTCGTCGACGACGAGGTCGAGATTGAGATCGGCTTCGCGCCGCAGGGCCCGCGCGATGGTGCGACTCAAGAAGAAATCGTTCAGGACTTCATTCGCGCCGCCACCAACCCGCAGGGCCGCTACTCTGTCGCGAAGCAGTTTCTCACCGAGCAGTTTCGTGACGAGTGGAACCCCGACGAGATCGTGCTCGTGCGCTCGAGCGCAGGTTCGTCGACGAAGGTCTCCGACACCGAGATCGAGTACGAGTTCACAACGTCGGCTGTCGTCGATGCCGACGGCCGTTACAAGGAGTCGAGCGGTTCAAGCACCCTCGAGTACGAACTCGTGCAGGTCGGCGAAGAATGGCGCATCAACCTCGCTCCTCCCGGAATTGTGCTCTCCGACGGCCAGCTCGACGACGTCTTTCGCCAGTACGCGCTCTTCTACTTCGACCCGAGCTACAAGTACCTAGTGCCCGACGTGCGGTGGTTCTCAAACCAATCCACGGTCGCGTCAAACGTTGTCGGCTCGCTGCTGCGTGGCCAATCAGGCTGGCTCGGCAACGGTGTGCTCGTCTCGGCCTTCCCCTCCGGAACCGCTCTCGGCCCCGACCAGGTCACGATCAGTTCGGGCGTCGCGAGCGTTGACCTCACAGAAGAGGTGCGGGCTGCGAGTAACACCGACCGCGATCGGATGCGACAGCAGCTGCTCGCGAGCCTCTCGAGTCTCGCAAACGTTTCGAGCGTTGTGATCACCGTCGACGGCACACCGATCTCGGTGCCCGACGTCGGAAGCGGAAGTGCAATATCGAGCCCCGAGGTCGAGGCACTGCCACTGGTGCGCGTCGACGACACGTTCGGCTTTACCTCCAATGGTGAAGTGACGACAATCCCGGGTATCAGCCAGAGCGTTATCGAGGTCGCGGGCAAGGCCGCAACCCTCGCGCGCGGAGGCAAGCGCGCGGCTGTGCTTGGCAACGGGGGCGTCTATGTTGTCGGCTCTGGCGACATCGAACCTCTTCGGGTTGACCGTCGGCCCGGCCTCGTGCCGCCCTCTATCGACAATTCCGGCTACATCTGGTCGGCTCAGCGGTCGAACGCCTCGGGTCTTCGCGCGATCAACTTCGAGGGTGAAGTGCAGGAGATCACCTCGTCGCTTCCCGAGGGTGCTCGGCTCGTATCGCTCGATGTGTCGCGCGATGGGGCACGAATTCTGCTCTACCTCACAACGACCGGCGGCCCGCGTCTCGCCGTGGCCGGCATCCTGCGTCAGGACTCCGTGCCGATCGGCCTGAGCGAACTCCAGTACTTCACAACCGATGCGGGCGTGCCCATCGACGCGACCTGGGTCGACGATCGCACCGTCGCTACCCTCGCGCGCTCCGGCGCCGAGACCTCTGTCACCGCGTGGACGATCGGGGGGCCGAGCGAGGCTCTCGGTGAGCTGCCAGGAGGAATCTCGATTGTGGGCGGTGTCGACGGAACCGATGGTCTGCGCGTTCTCACGAGCGACGGCGAGGTTTTTCAGCCTCGGGGCAGCTCGTGGCAGTTGACCGACATCGTCGCCTCCTTCCTCGCCACCCAGCAGTAGCCGCACTCCACAGATTTTTCTGAGCCCGAGAGCTCGGCGCTGCCGCGGGCAACAATGGGTTGTGACGATTCGCGCGGCACTGCTCGACGCTCTCGCTCTCGTGTCGCCGATCGAGTGCGCGGGCTGCGGCGCGCTCGATCGCTCCCTCTGCGCGGGCTGCCTCGAGTCACTCTCGGCGCGCGTGACAGTGCACGCGCTCGCCGATGGCACACCGGTCTGGGCGGCACTCGAATACGACGGCGTTGTGCGCCGCGCCATCCTGTCATTCAAAGAATCAGACCGAACGGATGTCGCGGCCACCCTTGCGCGCCCCCTCGCCGTCGCGCTCGACGCAGCATTCGCCCGCACGGGCCCCGCGACGCTTGTGGCCCCGCCGCCGAGCCGCGCAGCTCGCGCTCGTCGAGGCTACGACCCGGTCGGTCTCCTGTTGCGCCGCGCCGGTCAGCGCGGCGCCCGGGTGCTCGTTCCGGCGCGCGCGGGCGGCGTGCAAAAGCTGCTCGGCGTCGACGCGCGCGCGGCCAATCGCGCGGGTTCGTTGCGGGCGAAAATCAGCCTCGCCGGCCGCGAATTTCTGCTCGTCGACGACGTGCTGACCTCTGGCGCAACCCTCGGCGAGGCCGCGCGTGCGCTTCGTGCGGCGGGCGGTGAGGTGCGCGGCGCGGCCGTGCTCGCGTTTACGCCCAAGCTCTACGGCGCCGACAAGACTCATCGGGATTCCTTCTCCATTTCTCGTGACATTGCCAGAACCGAGGACTAGGTTGGGCGAAAAGGCGCGACAGTTTCACCGCCTGGTACCACTTGGCGGCGCGTCCTACGGCTGGGAGGTCACCATGGAAATTTCTGTAAACGGACGCAACGTTGGCGTTACGGATCGGTTCCGTGAATATGCGACTGACAAGGCCGAACACATCGCGCATTTGTGCGAGAAGGCCATCGCATTTGAAATCAAGGTCACACGCCACCACGAGACTCGCGGTTCTGCGGGAGATGATCGAGTCGAACTGACGGTCATCGGCCCCGGCCCCCTCGTGCGAGCTGAATCCAGCGGTTCCGACAAGTACGTGGCGTTCGACCTCGCGATGGGCAAGCTCGTCGAGCGCATCCGCCAGGCGAAAGACCGCAAGAAGGTTCACCGCGGCCAGCACCGTCCGACGTCGCTTCACGAGGCCGCGAGTGGCGGCTTCAGCAACATCGACATCACACCTGCGGCTCCCGAGCTGCTCGAGAAGGTGCGCACCGGTGCGATCGACGTTGTGAGCGCTACAGAAACTGACGACGACGAGGTCTACAGCCCCGTTGTCATTCGCACGAAGACCTTCGCTGCGACACCGATGTCGGTCGACGACGCCCTGTACTTTATGGAGCTCGTCGGTCACGACTTCTACCTCTTTATCGACAAAGAGACCCGCCAGCCGAGCGTTGTCTACCGCCGCAAGGGCTGGGACTACGGCGTCATCGGCCTTGACGAAGACGCAGAAGAGCCGGGCGCGCGTGACGCGCAGCTGGCTGGGGCGGGCGGTCGCCGCTAAAGATTCATAAAACGGGGGCGGATGTCGCGACATCCGCCCCCGTTTTCTTTGTCTCGTACGCCCAGCGCGTAACACCTCGGCCAGCCACAACTCAGGTTGCGGCTGGGATGCTGGGTAGGATTAGGTCGGCTGTGCGCCAGGACGGCGTGCACGACACGACAGATTGTGGAGTTACCGGTGGCCAACGTTCTCGAACGCGTTCTTCGTGTGGGTGAGGGTCGACTGCTTCGTCGCCTCAAGAATTACGCAGAAGCCGTCAATCACCTCGAAGACGACTTTACGTCGCTCACCGATGATGAGCTGCGCAATGAGACTGTCGAACTGCGTGAGCGCTACGCGAGTGGCGAGTCGCTCGACGACCTGCTTCCCGAGGCCTTCGCCGCCGTACGCGAGGCCGCGCGCCGCACGCTCGGTATGCGCCCCTTCGACGTTCAGGTTATGGGTGGAGCCAACCTTCACCTCGGCAACATCTCAGAGATGAAGACCGGTGAGGGCAAGACCCTGACCGCAGTTCTTCCCGCCTACCTCAACGCGATCGCCGCCCGCGGCGTTCACGTCATCACGGTTAACGACTACCTCGCGAGCTACCAGTCAGAGCTGATGGGCCGCGTTCTTCGCGCCCTCGGTATGTCGACCGGTGTCATCCTGTCTGGCCAGACCCCAGAAGAGCGTCGCGTTCAGTACGCCGCCGACGTCACCTACGGCACAAACAACGAATTCGGCTTCGACTACCTGCGCGACAACATGGCGTGGCAGGCAAGCGACATGGTTCAGCGCGGCCACTTCTACGCCGTCGTTGACGAGGTCGACTCGATCCTCATCGACGAGGCACGTACGCCGCTCATCATCTCCGGCCCCGCTTCTGGCGAGGCGAACCGCTGGTTCACCGAGTTCGCCGGTCTCGCCAAGAAGCTCGTCGCCGACGTCGACTACGAGGTCGACGAGAAGAAGCGCACGGTTGGTGTGCTCGAGCCCGGCATCGAAAAAGTCGAAGACTACCTCGGCATCGACAACCTCTACGAGTCGGCAAACACGCCCCTCATCTCGTTCCTCAACAACTCGATCAAGGCCTCTGCCCTGTTCAAGAAAGACAAGGACTACGTCGTGATGAACGGCGAGGTTCTCATCGTTGACGAGCACACCGGCCGTATTCTCGTCGGCCGTCGTTACAACGAGGGTATTCACCAGGCAATCGAGGCCAAGGAGGGCGTTCAGGTCAAGGCCGAGAACCAGACCCTCGCAACCGTCACGCTGCAGAACTACTTCCGTCTCTACTCGAAGCTCTCGGGTATGACCGGTACCGCTGAGACTGAGGCCGCCGAGTTTATGGCGACCTACAAGCTCGGTGTCGTCGCGATCCCGACGAACAAGCCAATGCTGCGTAAAGACCAGCCCGACCTCGTCTACAAGAGCGAGCAGGGCAAGTTCGAGCAGGTCGTCGAAGACATCGTCGAGCGCCACGCTGCCGGCCAGCCCGTGCTCGTCGGAACAACAAGCGTCGAGAAGAGCGAACTGCTCTCGAAGATGCTCGCGCGTCGTGGCGTCAAGCACGAGGTGCTCAACGCGAAGAACCACGCGCGTGAGGCAGCGATCGTCGCTCAGGCCGGTCGCCTTGGCGCCGTCACCGTCGCAACGAACATGGCCGGTCGTGGAACAGACGTCATGCTCGGTGGCAACGCCGAGTTCCTCGCGGTCGCGCACATGGACAACAAGGGTCTCAACCCCGTCGACTCCCCGGAGGAGTACGAAGCCGGCTGGGATGACGTCTACGCCCAGGTCAAGGGTGAGGTCGAGCTCGAAGCCGCGAAGGTCGTCGAGGTCGGTGGCCTCTACGTTCTCGGAACAGAGCGTCACGAGTCGCGCCGCATCGACAACCAGCTGCGCGGTCGTAGCGGTCGCCAGGGTGACCCGGGCGAGAGCCGTTTCTACCTGTCGCTGCAGGATGACCTTATGCGCCTGTTCAACTCGGGTGCCGCAGAGGCCCTGATGGGTCGCGGAAATGTTCCCGACGACATCGCCATCGAGTCCAAGGTCGTCAGCCGCGCCATCCGATCTGCTCAGTCGCAGGTCGAGGGCCGCAACGCCGAGATCCGCAAGAACGTTCTCAAGTACGACGATGTTCTCAACCGCCAGCGCGAAGCCATCTACGGCGACCGCCGTCACATTCTCGAGGGCGACGATCTTCAGGATCGCGTCACGCGCTTTCTCGAAGACGTTGTCACTGAGGTCGTCGACGTTCACACGGCCGAGGGTCACTCCGATGACTGGGACTTCGAAGCACTCTGGACCGAGCTCAAGACGCTCTACCCCGTCGGCATCACGATCGACGAGGTTCTGACAGAGGCGGGCGCTCGTGGCAAGGTCACCGAAAAAATGCTGCGCGACGAGATTCTCTCTGACGCGAAGGTCGCCTACGAACGCCGCACCGAGCAGCTGGGCGAGCCCGGCATGCGCGAGCTCGAGCGTCGCGTTGTGCTCTCGGTCATCGACCGCCGCTGGCGCGACCACCTCTATGAGATGGACTACCTCAAAGACGGCATCGGTCTGCGTGCCATGGCGCAGCGCGACCCGCTCGTCGAGTACCAGCGCGAGGGCTTCGCTCTCTACCAATCGATGATGGGTCAGATTCGCGAAGAGTCGGTCGGGTTCCTGTTCAACCTCGAGGTCGAGGTGACCGGCAACGGCACCCGCGCCGCGGCCCCCACGGTTATCGCCAAGGGACTCGGCGGCAACCAGGCTCCCGCAGAGCGACTGTCGTACTCGGCGCCGAGTGCCGACGCCGCCGGCGAGGTCGAGGTGCGCAACCAGCGCGGCCAGATCCAGCAGGCAGAGACCCGTCGCGCCCAGCAGCAGCAGGCCGCTCAGGCTCCGCCCGCGCTCGGAGCCTTCGGCCAGAAGGTCGAGTCAGAAGACCCGGCAGCCGCTCCCGTGAACCGCGCCCAGCGTCGCGCTCAGGACAAGAAGAAGTAGCCAGCGCTGCGAACGGCCCCCAATTTTTTTTGGGGGCCGTTGTGCATTTCCGCTAGTTGTGGCTGCCGAACTGTCGGAACGAAGCCGAGAGAGCGTCGCGAAAAGGATTCCGGGTCGGTAGGTGCAATGATCGCGTGGCGCGACCGGCTGGCTGAGAAATCTAGTTTCGGAGAGCCAAGAAGTGGCTGACTCATTTGATACTCGTAACGTAATGTAGGCGCATCCTCGAAGTTGTGGTTTGCGTAAGCGGAAGCGAGTTACGAAGTGAGCGAGAACCCAAGTGATCTTCCCGTGCCGGGAATCGAAGCGTTCACAATCAGATCCAAGTCCGGTTTTCAAAGTCGAGCGGCACAGTTGCTGGCGATGACGACATTTGCGATGGGTTCTCCGGAGCAGATCGCAGCCATTAGCGCCGACGCCAAACGGCTTAATGTTCCGGTTGTGGAACCGTTTTCCGGCGCAGAATTTCGCTGGGATGATCAGAGATTTCTTGACCAAATAACGAAGATCGCGCTAAGGGATCATGGCCAGGCTCCGGCCCCCGAGGATTGGTACTCGCTGTGGCCGGCCAAAAATATCGACGAACTCAACCTCTGGAAAGCGCTCCGAGAATCGTCGCAGCCGACGCTTCTTCTCGCGCTACTCAACCTAAGTTTGGGAAGCGTCTCTGAGATTCAACGAACGGCCGCAGCGGTATGCCTTCACGCTGTTAGCCGTGGCGAGATGCGCGTTGCCCGAGGGATCCTGCATTCAGGACTTAGTTCGTCCAGCCCCACAATTGTCGAGATGTCTCGGGCTGCGCTAGGGCTCGATCTGTTTCGTCTTTCGGACGATCTCGCCACGGGACCTCAGATGGATCCGACTGAGACGGACCGAACAGTGAGTGTTGCGGTTCACGGGACGTGGGCGCGATTAGTTGCAAACGAGGATCGTTGGTACGCGCCGCAGTCGAAGCTTCACCGCCATGTCCGCTCGCAGGCATCGGCCAACCTGTTCTCGGGCGAAGGTTACTACCGCTGGAGCGGTGGGTACACGGCTGCCGAGCGCGCCGAGGGCGCCGACGATTTGACCATGTGGAGGCACCTGTCGGGTATTCGCGAATTCGACGTTGTGTATGCCCATAGCCATGGAGGTAACGTTGCGCTTGGCGCCGCATCGCAAGGTGAAAAAATAAGACTCCTCGTTCTGATGCACACTCCCGCACTTCGCCGAAGTCCCGACGAGTGGGAGAGGATTCGAGCGAATGTGGGCCGAGTGCTCGTCTTGCGCACCCGCATGGACTTGGTCGTGCTAGCTGACGGACTCGCAAACGGCAGTAGTCAATCGTTCGACTCCAAGCTTCTACCCCATCGAGAGTTGGAACTACATTGGCAGAGTGCCAAGTCGTGGTTCTCCCATGACCGTTTCCTGAAGCTCTCCACATGGGTTGACTACGACGTCGCCGGTCAGGTGCGGTACGAGCGTGCGTTTGGCTGACGGAGGCGAAGGCACGATCCGTTGGCGCGGTCACCGGTCGTGAATCGAATCCGTCAAGATTTCGTCCGGGAAAGCTGGTTCGCCAGTAGTTGCGGTAGGGCTCGACCGCGATCGCCGTTGTGGCACATGAGACATCGGTTTCGTTTGGTTTCCTTCGCACCATGGATGGACCATCAGCATAGGCGTCACCCTTTTGGGGTAGGTCGAGATGCTTCCGGATCAGCGCACTTGGGGCCACCATAGGTGAGAAGTCGGTCAGCGACATCCCGTCGCGATCTCCTCTGGGAGCAGAATTGAACTATCAGTATGAGAACAGCAATCCCGAACGGTTTCAGGTCTTTGTTCAGGCGCTTTTGATACCTGAGTTCCCTGGTCTCCAATGCTTCCCGGTGGGACAACCTGATGGGGGGCGGGACGCTTGGGCCTCGGACAATAAGACGGTTCTTCAGGTGAAGTTTCGTCGGAAAGACGAACCCGATTCGGCGGATTGGATGATCAAAGCGCTCCAGGGCGAGCTCAAGAAAATAAATCGGTTGCGCGATTTGGGTGCTGAAAATTACGTCATGGTTACGAACGCGAAGTCGACAGGGCACCTGGGCGCCGGACGAATCGACCGCGTTCAGGAATGGATGAACTCGAACCTACCGATTCCAGCTACTTGCTTGTGGGCGCAAGACCTTGATTCAAGATTCGACGCTGCACCTGCGTCGCTGAAGTTCAAACATGCGGAATTGCTGACCGGTGCAGATGGCGTGCAGCTGGTGCTCGAAGGACTTCTTAGCCGCGACAGCGCGCGTCAAGCGAGGGCGCTCAAGGCGTTCGTCGCTGCACAATATCTCAAAGATGATCAGCTCAAGTTCAAACAGGTTGACCTGTCGAACAACTTGCTGGATCTTTTCATTGATGTGCCGGCGTTAATTCCCCCGACGTCCATGGAACAACTTGGGAAGAAGCCGGGAAGCGAGGCGAAGGAAGCGATTGTCTCGATTCTCGCGAAAGAGGGCTACGGCAACCTCCACGCAGATGACGGTCTTGGCGCGCCGGCCGGGTATCTGGCCGCCGCATTCGATGCGTCTGAGATTGGAGCCGCACAGTTTCTGCTAGATCCGTCGATTCAAGACGGTATTCCCCTGACGGTCCTTCGAGGAGCGCCCGGGCAGGGCAAATCTACGTTGGCCCAGTATGTATGCCAGGTGCACAGGGCGCGGCTTCTTCAGAAGACCGGATTTCTCGATCGTGTTCCTGGCAATCACAGCTCGACGTCCTTTCGCCTTCCATTCAAAGTGGACTTGCGTGACTTCTCTGCGTACCTCGAAGGCAAGTCGCCATTCGCAACATCGGAGGCAGTCGATCAGCAGCCAAGCCTGGAAAAGTTTCTTGGCGAGCTCATTCAGAGCGGATCTGGAGGGCTGACGTTCGACGTCAACGACGTTGTCGAAACGCTGTCGTCGAGCCCCTCACTCATCTTTTTTGACGGCCTTGATGAGGTCGCGAACGTAAACGACCGGCACGACCTGGTGGAGGCTATCGGGGAGTCCCTCAACAGGCTTCGTGAGCTTGGGTCAGACTTGCAGGTTGTCCTCACTAGTCGGCCCACGCTATTCGGCAAGGGTCCAAATTTTGCCAAATATGGCTTCGCAAGCGTCGAGCTGGCTCAGATTGAGCTCGAGCTTGTCGACGAATATGCCAAGAAGTGGATTGCCGCGCGGCGCCTTGGCGACGACGAACGGGATAGCGTCCGAAAGATTCTTTCTGAGAAGCTCGAACTGCCGCACATCCGTGAACTCACAAGAAACCCCATGCAGTTAACCATCCTTCTGAATTTGATTCATTCCGTTGGTCACTCTCTTCCAGATCAACGCACAGATCTTTATCGTCGCTATGTCGAACTTTTCTTGACGCGAGAGGCGGACAAGACTGCAAGTGTCAGGGAGCACCGCCACGTGCTGGTCGGATTCGTCCAACACCTCGCTTGGACTCTGCAGACGCAAGCTGAGTCCGGACGTTCCAACGGCAGCGTCAGCGAGGCGGATCTTCGAGCTCTAGTCGTCGAGTACCTTGCTGCGGGCTCGCACTCTTCGGACATAATCGAGGAAATATTCACCGGAGGGGTAGAACGAATTTTTGTTTTAGTCCAGCGACTCGAAGGTCTCTACGAATTCGAAGTTCAACCGTTGCGCGAGTATTTTTGTGCTCGCCACTTGTACGAGACTGCTCCCGTCGGCACGTATCGTGACTCGGCCCCACAAGGTGACAGAGCTCAGCGATTCGAAGCGATGGCAAAGAACCCGTTCTGGACGAACGTGACGCGTTTCTACGCTGGCTCCTATGAAAGTGGCGAAATTGCCGGGCTTGTCATGAGTTTGAAGGAACTGATTCTTCGAGGTGACCTTTCGACCAGCCTGCAGGCACGCCGCGTCGGTAGAGCGCTTCTCAGTGACTGGGTATTTAGCAACAAGAAGTTTGCGCAAGAAGAATTGGTCCGACTTATTTTCGATCCGATTGGAGTGGACCTTGCGGCTTCAGTTTTCCGTGATGCAGGGGAGGGGAAACTCCACAGGGACTGTGGCCAGGACATTTTCAAGAAGTTGGTGCTTGAGCACTTCCTGAATGCTCCACGGAGCCTATGGACGCCGAGATACGCGCGAATGCTTCGTCAGAACGGTGGGCGAGACCTAGCGGCGGACTTTGTGGCCGATCTGGCGGACCGCGTGGCTGTGGATAGAACGCGCGTACTTGTTCGCATGGTTATGTCGGGAGCGGCGAACAGTCTTTCTGGCGATGAAATCGGTGAGTTATTAGTCGCAGACAACCCAGACCAAACCGCACTGGTGACACGAGTGCTCGCGCTCTTGGAGTATGAACCGCAACTCCTTGAAACGAACGATGAACTAGCGGTTCTTGCCATAAGCCACTCCCTGCGAGGTGCTCCGACCAGAACTGTCGTCAGGGGCTCAGTCTTAGCGATATTCGCTGCCGCTCTTTCTTTGAGGCTCCCGCCCGGCTATTGGGCGATGATGGTTGAGCACTTGCAAATGACAGATCCTGCCGTAGTTGCGCCAGTCGCCAACTCGAACAACGAATTGGGGACTGTACGAGCTTTCGTGGCGGAGCTTGTCACTTGGAACGACCAAGCGAGAGCGGATACCAGTCGGAGACGTCGCCACCCGGCATCAGAAGATGCTTTGGCCGACCTTTTGGTGCGCTTCTTCGGAAAATGTTGGGGGGCCTATGCTGTCGCGCTGCGAGCGTCTATTCAGTCGCCGCTGAAAGCCGACAACGCAAAGACCGAGATAAATCTGTTCGACGGTACGCAACCTCTTGTCGACAGAATTCGACATGCGCGATCTCGCCGCAGCGTGGGATGGTGGGCCAAGCAGTTGGAGGCCTCGGACGGAGAACTTGACACTCAGCTCTGGATCGCAATTCAGCTAATCTGGCCCACCGAGGGGCGCCTTGAAGCAAGCCGCGAAATGCTGGCCACAGCGCTGGACCAACTTTCGCAAGAGGGATATGACACTCTCGTTGAGACCGTGAACATGTTGTCCCAACAGCGACGCAACACGTCGCGCGGTCAGAAAAATTTTGCAAGAGACTGGTCCAAGTTTTCACCACGGTTGGCGGGGTTGTTGCTTCTTGTGTTTGACGTTGAGCCGGTCGACACAGTCCTAACAGCGGAGCAAATGGATGTTCCACACGTTAAGTATTGGAGGGGGCGGCTCGCAGCGAGTCGGGCGATCAAACCCATGCCGTCCAGCGGGGTTCCGAAAAAACAAGTTGTTCGGTGGCTTGACGACCTCACATCGACTGCGTCCGGTGAATACGGCATCGACTACGAAACCGCCGAACACATTACGCGTCAAAAGATTGCTGTCGACGTTGCTGAGATTATCTATGGCCGTGGAAACAGAGTGCTCCCCGAGTTGTTCGAGGCTGGTGCGAGGTCCGTCGAAGCCAGCTTTAGAGCCGTGCCGGTCAGCAGAATCGCAAGACAAGAAAAGTGGAAATTCAGCTGACTAATCTGAGCTTTGGGAGCGGTGGGTACTTGCTATTGACGAATGTCGTAGTCTGCAAGCGGGCTAATCTAGACAAGTGTCGACCCTCAGTGATCTCGTCCAGGCCCAGGGGCGTTCCAGCGACGCCGACATCGAGTGGCTCCACCTTCTTGTTGGCGACTGGCAGCTTCTCGCCGACCTCGCCTTCGCAGACATCGTGCTGTGGGTTCCGAGCGCCGAGGGCTCCTACGTTGCCGTTGCGCACGCGCGCCCCTCGAGCTCGGCCACGCTCTTCTACCGCGACTTCGTCGGCCAGGCCATCAAGCCCGAGTGGAAGCAGCAGGTCACCCAGAGCTTCGACACCTGCTCGATCGTCGACTCCGGCGCACCCACCTGGTACGAAGAGACGCCCACGCGCGTGCGTGCCGTGCCCGTCGTACGCCGACTCTCGCCGACCGGCGCCGCTGTCTCTGAGGTTCCCGTCGCGATCATCACGCGCCACACCAATCTGAGCGAGGCCCGCACCCCGAGCCGCCAGGAGCTCACCTTCAACGAGTGCGCGAACGATCTCTTCGCGATGATTGCCTCGGGCGACTTTCCCGACCTCGGCGCCCCGACCGGGCCCCGCCGCGGTGCGCCCCGCGCCTCCGACGGACTCATCCGTCTCGACGTCGACGGCACCGTAACCTTCGCGAGCCCCAACGCCCTGAGCGCCTTCAACCGCATGGGCTTCGCGGGCGAGCTCGAGGGCGAATCACTTGCCGAGGTCACAACTGCTCTTCTGCACGGACGACTCGTCGTCGACGAATCGCTGCCCCTCGTCGTCACGGGTCGCGCACCCTGGCGCACAGACATCGAGGCCCGTGGCGTCACAGTTTCGGTACGCGCCATCCCGATTCGAAATCGCGGTGAGCGCGTCGGCGCCATGGTTCTCTGCCGCGATGTCACCGAGGTTCGCCACCAGGAGCGCGAGCTCATCACAAAAGACGCGACGATTCGCGAGATTCACCACCGGGTCAAGAACAACCTGCAGACGGTTGCCTCGCTGCTGCGCATCCAGGCCAGGCGTACACATTCGGATGTCGCGCGCGAAGCCCTCGGCCAGGCAATGCGTCGCGTCGCGGCCATCGCTGTTGTGCACGACACCCTGTCTGAGGGGCTCAACCAGAACGTCGACTTCGATGTCGTCTTCGACCGCGTGCTGATGCTCATCGCCGAGGTCGCCTCGAGCCACAACACAACGGTGCACCCGAAGTCGAGCGGAAGCTTCGGCAACCTGCCCAGCGAGTACGCCACTCCTCTCGCTCTCGCGCTCACCGAGCTCGTCACAAACGCCGTCGAGCACGGACTTGCGGGCAAGACCGACGGCGAGGTCGAGATCGTTGCAGAGCGCGACGACGAGATTCTGAGCGTCAAAGTTCTCGACAACGGAGTAGGCCTGCCCGAGGGCAAGGTCGGCTCCGGTCTCGGTACCCAAATCGTGCGCACGCTCATCCAGGGCGAACTCGGCGGAACGATCGACTGGCACACCCTTATGGGCTCGGGCACCGAGGTCACGATCGAGATCCCGCTGACCTGGCTCACAAAGAGCTAAGCGGCAAGCGCCTTCAAGACGTCGTCTTTGCTCGAGTAACCCTGCTGGTCGAGCCAAGCGAATTTGCCCGTCGGGTCGTATCGGTCGAACTTCGCTTCAGGCAGATGGATGTCGCTGCGCTCAACCATCGCGGCGAGCACAGTGCGGTCGCCCTCGCTAAGAGCGCCGCGACGCGCACGTAGCGCGACCATCGCGTGCCGCCTCTTATGCCCGCCGAACCAGAGGTACAGGTCATCCCGCTTCTTCGTCACAACCGGCGCGACCGACGCCTCTGTGATCTCGCCGAACGGCGTCGCCTCGGAGCCAATGCGCATCAATCCCGCATCGAAATCGATCACCGGGGGAGGGTTGCGAATGCGGCCGACGATCACGAGCATTCCGACCGCCACAACGTAGATCGCGACAAGCACCGCGATCGCCCAGGCACCGAAAATGTCCCAGAGAAAACGATTGCTGAACTGCAGAAAGAGCTGCAGCACAACGAAGATCGTGAAGAAGCCACTGCCGGCGCGCGAAGACCCGGCTGCCCAAACACGCTGCCAAAGCGAGAGCGCACCAATCTCGTGGGAACCCGTCATGGGTTGCAGTCAACGCCTCGTCGGTCCCGATTGGTAGACCTTGACATCGCGCGCAGGGCTGCGCGGGCGCGCGAGCCTGGCGCCGCGACATCCATGCCGGGTATTCGCAGGTTAACGGGAAAAGGCCCGCCCCTCCCCGGTAAGGAGGAGAAGCGGGCCGTAATGCTGGGTGCTAGATGCCCTGCAAAACCGAAAAACTTAGGAGGCGCGGCGGGCGCGAGCTGCGCGGCGCTTGAGTGCGCGGCGCTCGTCTTCGCTGAGGCCGCCCCAGACGCCGGAGTCCTGTGACGTTTCAAGCGCGTACTGGAGGCACATCTCGGTGACGGTGCAGCGGCCACAAACGGCCTTTGCCTTGTCGATCTGGTCGACAGCGGGGCCGGTGTTTCCTACGGGAAAGAACAGCTCTGGGTCAGCAGTGAGACATGCGGCTTTGTCGCGCCAGTCCATGGGGGAACTCCTTGTTAATAGCGTTGCGTTTGGATTCGGTTTAAATCCGCGCGCGTCAAATGCCCTTAATATTCGGGGTGGGGGCAAGTCAGGGGGGATGCACCGACGACCCTGTAGGCGCTCATCAACCTCCAATAGACTGTCATACACAAAGATGCAAATCAATGGTTTTGTATGGGATATTGCTGAGAGCAATTTACGGGGTGTTAACATGACGGAAACTTCGAATGCTAGAGTGCCCCGGCATCCCTTCCAACTACTGTTGGTTATCGTGCTGGGGCTCGAAGCAGCGGCACTCATTGCCGCCACAATCTTTTTGATTTTTGAGGTGCTCGTGGCACCCGCCGACTCGTTCACGTCGGCCATTGCCCTCACGATCGTCGTGGCAATCGCCTCTGCGTGGGTGGTTGCGATCACCGTCGGGGCGTGGCGCGGACAAGCGTGGGTGCGAGGAGCGTCGATCGTCGTTCAGGTGCTGCTCGCGGCGATCGCGATTGGCAGCTTCCAGGGACTCGTGCCTCGAGCCGACATCGGCTGGGTGCTTCTTATCCCCGCTGTCGTTGTCTTTTTGCTCGTGTTCTCCAAGCCCGTGCAGGCTGCGCTCGCTCGCCGAGAGCCGTAAATCTCTACAGCGCTCCACGAATGCGCCGTGACAACTCACGCGCATGCTGCGTGATCGTCGCGGCGAGCTCGCCCCAGTCAGACTGGGGGATGCTCGAGCGCTCGAACGTAACCGTGATGCCCGCCGCCGGCCATCCGGCGTGGTCGCGCACGGCGACGGCAACCGAGGCGAACCCTGCAGTGACGTCGCCATCCTCGGCGGCGTAACCATCGGCGCGCACGGTGTCGAGAATGCGCGAGAGCTTGGCGTAGCTGAACTCTTCGACATCGGCGGCGCGCTGGGCGAACGACCCCGCCGTCGGAAACAGCGCGCGCACCTGGCTCTTCGGCAGCGTGGCGAGAAGAGCGCGTCCGCTCGCCGTGAGGTGACTCGGCAGGCGAACGCCGACATCCGTGACGAGGGTGGGCCGGCGTGGGGCGCGCTCCTCGACCAGATAGATGACGTCGCTGCCGTGCAGCACCGCAAGGTGGGCGGTCTCGCCGACGCGATCGACGAGGGCGGCGAGAATCGGGCGCCCGAGACGGGAGAGCGGCTCTTGCCGCGCGAATCCGCTGCTCAGTTCGAACGCTGCGACGCCAATGCCGTATCGACGTGCCTCCGGAAAATGCAGGACAAAGCCGTAATCCTCGAGGGCAGCCAGCAAACGGTAGACGGTCGATCTCGGTAGATCGAGGGATGTCGCGATGGTAGCCGCGCCAACGGGACCACGTTGCGCGCCGAGAAACTGCAGCACCCGCAGGGTGTTGCGCGCGGCTGGAACGCCTTCTTCGTTTCGCACGCGTTAACTGTCTCACGGGTGAGACAGGCGCCCGCTCAAAACGCTCGCGCGCGACATCCAACCGGTGTCGAATGGGGTCATGACCGCAGACGCACACCTTCCTCGCCCCGTTCGCGCCGCTCGTGGAACCCAGCTGACCGCCAAGAGCTGGCAGACCGAAGCGCCCATGCGCATGCTGATGAACAACCTCGACCCCGAGGTTGCCGAGCGCCCCGACGACCTCGTCGTGTACGGCGGCACGGGCAAGGCCGCGCGCAACTGGCAGGCGTACGACGCGATCATCCGCACGCTTGAGACGCTCGACCCCGACGAGACGCTGCTTGTGCAGTCGGGCAAGCCGGTCGGAGTGTTCCGCACGCACGAGTGGGCGCCGCGCGTGCTCATCGCCAACTCGAACCTCGTCGGCGACTGGGCGACGTGGCCCGAGTTCCGCAAGCTCGAGGCTCTCGGGCTCACGATGTACGGCCAGATGACGGCCGGCTCGTGGATCTACATCGGCACCCAGGGCATTCTGCAGGGCACCTACGAGACCTTCGCGGCGATCGCCGACAAGCGTTTCGGGGGAACCCTCGCCGGCACGTTGACGCTCACCGGCGGCGCCGGCGGAATGGGTGGTGCGCAGCCGCTCGCCGTCACAATGAACGAGGGCGCCGTGCTCATCGTCGACGTCGACCCCGACCGCCTGCAGCGCCGCGTCGACCACGGATACCTCGACGAGATGACCCACGACCTCGATGACGCCGTCGCGCGCGTGCTCGCCGCCAAGGCCGAACGTCGTGCGCTCTCGGTGGGAGTCGTCGGCAACGCGGCAACGGTGTTCGCCGACCTGCTGGCCCGCGACATCCACATCGATATTGTGACCGACCAGACGAGCGCGCACGATCCGCTCAACTATCTGCCTGAGGGCGTCTCTCTCGCCGAGTGGCACGAGCTCGCCGCCGCCGACCCGGCCGCGTTTACCGACCGCTCGCGGGCGTCGATGGCCAAGCACGTAGAGGCCATGGTCGGATTTATGGATGCCGGAGCCGAGGTCTTCGACTACGGCAACTCGATTCGCGCAGAAGCCCAGCTCGGTGGCTACGAGCGTGCCTTCGACTTTCCGGGGTTCGTTCCCGCCTACATTCGCCCGCTGTTTGCAGAGGGCAAGGGGCCGTTCCGCTGGGTCGCGCTCTCGGGTGACCCAGCCGACATCGCGGCGACCGACAAGGCGATTCTCGAACTCTTTCCCGAAGACGAGAAGCTCAAGCGCTGGATCAGTCAGGCCAGCGAGAAGGTGCACTTCGAAGGACTGCCCGCGCGCATTTGCTGGCTCGGGTACAAAGAGCGCCACCTCGCCGGGCTCAAGTTCAACGAGATGGTCGCCTCGGGCGAGCTGAGTGCGCCGATCGCCATCGGCCGCGACCACCTCGACTCCGGCTCGGTCGCCTCGCCGTACCGCGAGACCGAGGGGATGCTCGACGGGTCCGACGCGATCGCCGACTGGCCCCTGCTCAACGCGCTGCTCAACACGGCGTCGGGGGCGACCTGGGTCTCGATTCACCACGGTGGCGGCGTCGGCATCGGTCGCAGCATCCACGCCGGGCAGGTCATCGTCGCAGATGGCACAGCTCTGGCAGCGCAGAAGATCGAGCGCGTGCTCACGAACGACCCCGGCACGGGAGTAATGCGCCACGTCGACGCGGGCTACGAGCGCGCGAACGAGGTGGCTCGTGAGCGCGGCCTGCGCGTGCCGATGTGGGAGAACGAGTGACACTCCTGCCCGGTCTCGCGGAGATTCACGACGTCGGGCGTGACGCGCGCCGCGGCGGGTACTCACGCCACGTCTGGGATTCGTCCGAGCTCGAGCTGCGGGAGTGGTTCGTGGCCCGGGCAGCGAACCTGGGCCTCGACGTCGAGACCGATCGCAACGGCAACCTCTGGGCGTGGTGGGGAGCACCGGGCCCGGGCGCTGTCGTCACGGGCAGCCACCTGGATTCGGTTCCCGGTGGCGGAGAATTCGACGGACCGCTCGGCGTCGTCAGCGCGCTCGACGCCGTCGCGCGACTGCAGGCGACCGGCTTCACGCCGTCGCGTCCTTTCGCGATCGTTGTGTTCGCCGAAGAAGAGGGCTCCCGTTTCGGCATCGCATGCCTCGGCTCGCGACTGCTCACCGGTGTGCTCAGCGCCGAAAAAGCCAACAGCCTGGTGGATGCCGCGGGCGTGACCTTCGCAGAAGCAGCAACCCGCGCGGGGCTCGACCCCGCCCACATCGGCGTCGACAAAGAGTCGCTCGATCGCATCGGGATCTTCGTCGAGCTGCATGTCGAGCAGGGTCGCGGTCTCATCGATCTCGGGGCGCCGGTTGCCGTCGCATCAACGATCCTCGCTCATGGACGCTGGCGCGTCACCTACTCCGGCGAGGGCAATCACGCCGGCGCAACTCTCATGGCTGGTCGGCGCGACCCGATGGTCGCGGCGAGCCGTGGGGTGCTGGCCATTCGCGACGCGGCAGCGCGACGCGACGGTGCCCGGGCAACGGTCGGCCGTCTCGAGGCAATCCCCGGTGGAACAAACGTCATCCCATCGACGGTGTCGACCTGGCTCGATGCACGCGGGCAGTCAGACGACGAGACGCGCGCTCTCGTCGCGGAGATAACCGCTGGTGTCACCGAGGCCGCCGCGGGAGAGAATTGCGAGGTGACGATCGTCGAGGAGTCGTGGAGCGGTGAGGTCTCGTTCGACCCCGCCCTGCGTGATCGGCTGTCGAACGCTCTCGGTACCGTGCCCGCGCTGCCGACCGGCGCGGGCCACGACGCGGGAGTGCTCGCGAGCGTTGTGCCGACGGCGATGCTGTTTGTGCGCAACCCAACGGGCATCTCGCACTCGCCCGACGAGCTCGCCGAACTGGACGACACAATCGCTGGCGTCGAGGCGCTCGAACGCGTGCTGCGGGAACTCCTGTGACCTACTGGTGTCGCACGGCGGTGCTGGCCGATGGCGCCCACGAGGGCGTGCGCATCGAACACGCGGGCGGACGCATCACCGCGATCGAGAGCGCGGTCGCTGCCCGGGCAGGCGACATCCACCTGGATTCTGTTTTTGGCGGCATCGGCAACGCGCACTCGCACGCCTTTCACCGCGTGCTGCGCGGCCGCACCCACGATGACGGCGGCGACTTCTGGCAGTGGCGCGACTCGATGTATGAGGCGGCGGCGCACCTCAGCCCCGACTCGTACCGCGAACTCGCCACGGCCGTCTTCGCCGAGATGCTCGCGGCCGGGTACACGGCCGTTGGGGAGTTTCACTACGTGCACCACCAACCCGACGGCACGCCGTACACCGACCACGCGATGGAACGCGCGCTCGCCGCGGCCGCAAGCGAAGTCGGCATCAGGCTCACGCTGCTCGACACCTGCTACCTCGCCGGCGGCATCGACACCCCGCTGTCGAAGGCCCAGGGTCGCTTCAGTGACAACACGGCGGATGGATGGCTCGCCCGTTGGTTCTCCCTTCGTGAGGCGCTCGCCGACTATCCCTCTGTCACGCTCGGCGCGGCAATTCACTCGGTGCGCGCCGTGCCGCGCTCTGAGCTGGCCGTCATCGCGGCAGGGCTGCCCGCGCACGTTCCGCTGCACGTGCACCTCTCCGAGCAGCCGCAGGAGAACGCCGACAGCGTCGCGGCGTACGGGCTCACGCCAACGCAGGTGCTGGCGTCCGCTGGCCTCGTCACGAATCGCCTGACGGTTGTGCACGCGACGCATCTCACCGACGGGGACATCGCGCTGCTCGGCGGCGCCGGCGTGAGCGTCGCCATGTGCCCGACGACCGAGGCCGACCTGGGCGACGGAATCGGCCCGGCGCGTGCGCTCGCCGACGCCGGGGCGCGCATCACGCTCGGCTCCGACCAGAATGCCGTGATCGACCCGTTTCTTGAGGCGCGCGGACTCGAGGCGGGGGAGCGGCTGGCGTCGGGGCAGCGCGGGCGGTTCAGCCCCGCCGAACTCAACCACGCTCTGGGCGCAGACGGCTACACAGCCCTCGGTCTCGACGGCGGCCTCGTCGTCGGTGCGCTGTGCGACCTCGTCGAGGTCACGTCGACGTCTGTGCGCACGCTCGGTGCCCGGGCAGCGCAACTTCCCCTTGTCGCGACGGCATCCGATGTCAGGCGGGTCATCGTCGGGGGAGTCATCGTCGCTTCGTCCGGCCTCCTTGCCGACGGCCGCGACCCGGCAGATCTCCTCGCCTCATCTCTGAACGGATAAACCATGACCTCCCACCTCATCACCGACATCGGCGAGCTCTCGACCCTCGTCGACGGCGAAGCGCGCCTGCACGACGCGGCGCTGGTGATCGAAGACGGCGTCATCTCCTGGATCGGTTCGGCGGCAGACGCGCCCGCCGCCGACACCGCGACGAGCGTCGGCGGTGCCGCGGTGCTGCCCGGCTGGGTCGACTCCCACACGCACCTCGTGTTTGCGGGCGACCGCTCAGCAGAATTCGAGGCTCGGATGTCGGGGCAGCCGTATGCGGCCGGTGGCATCGCTACGACCGTCGCCGCGACGCGAGCGGCAACCGACGATGAGCTCGCGGGCAACCTGCGCCGGCTGCGCGAAGAAGCGCAGTCGCAGGGAACAACGTTTCTCGAGACAAAGACCGGCTACGGACTCGACGTCGATACCGAACGCCGCTCCGCCCGCATCGCTGCCGAGCAGGCCGACGTTGTGAGCTACCTCGGCGCGCACCTCGTTCCCCCGGGGGCCGACGTGCGCGACTACCTCGACCTCGTCACGGGGCCGATGCTCGAGGCCGTGCTGCCGTATGTCTCGTTCATCGACGTCTTCTGCGAGACAGGAGCCTTCGATGTCGAGCAGTCGCGCGAGGTGCTGCTTGCGGGTCGCGCCGCCGGGCTCGCGCTTCGTGTGCACGGAAACCAGCTTGGCCACAGCGGCGGTGTTGGCCTCGCCGTCGAGCTCGGAGCCGCGAGCGTCGACCACTGCGCATACCTCAGCGACTCCGACATCGCCGATCTCGCCGGCTCCGACACTGTTGCCACCCTTCTCCCCGCGTGCGACCTCTCGACGCGCCAGCCGTTCCCGCCCGCGCGAGCACTGCTCGATGCCGGAGCCACGATCGCGATCGCCACGAACTGCAACCCCGGCTCCTCCTACACAACCTCGATGCAGTTCTGCATTGCCACAGCCGTGCTGCAGATGCAGCTCACCATCGACGAGGCCATCTACGCTGCCACCCGTGGGGCGGCTCGGGCTCTCGGCCGCGACGACGTGGGACTTTTGCGAGTCGGCGGCCGCGCAGACCTACAGGTGCTGGCCGCGCCATCCGTGTCGCACATCGCATACCGGCCGGGCGTTCCGCTGACGGCCGAGGTGTGGCGCGCGGGCACTCGTGTTGCCTGAGATCCTTCGCGCGGTCGATCGCGAGACTCGCCTGTGGAAGAACGGCGGCGGCTCAACTGCCGACGTCTCCGTGCACCCCGCCGGAGCAACCCTCGACACATTTGACTGGCGCGTGAGCATCGCGACAATCTCCGCTGACGGTGAGTTCTCGGCCTTCCCCGGTGTCGATCGTTTTCTTGTGCCGCTCAGTGCCGCGGGCCTCGACCTCGAGACCGCGACCGGAGTGCGCCACCTCGAACGGTGGCAGGTCTTTGCGTTCGGGGGCGAAGAGTCGATCGCGGCCGTCGGGGTGGCCGCGACATCCACGGATCTGAATCTTATGGTCCGGCGTCAGACGACCGAGGGCGCCATCGAAATCGTGCGAGTGGATGGCACGTTCGAAACGTCGGCCCAGCTTGTTGTCGTGCTCTCCGGAGTGTTCACGGTCGAGGGCATCGAACTTGCCGTCGGCGACGCAGTACGCCCGCCCCTCGCTCTCGCGGGGACGGGCGTTGTAGCAGTGTGCCGGGCTACGCGTCGATCTTGAGCTTCTTGCGCAGCATCGCGACGTGGCCGGTGGCCTTGACGTTGTAGAGGGCGTGAACGATGCGTCCGGCTTCGTCGATGACGAAGGTCGAGCGCAGCGATCCGGTGACGATCTTGCCGTAGAGCGACTTCTCGCCCCAGGCGCCGTAGGCCTTGTGAACCTCAAGGCTCTCGTCGCTCAGCAGCGGAAAGGTCAGGTGCTCTTCGACGACGAATTTCTCGATCGCGGCGGTTGAGTCTTTCGAGACGCCGAGCACAACATAGCCAGCCGCGGCGAGCGATGCGAGGTTGTCACGGAAGTCGCACGCCTGCGTCGTGCAACCGGGGGTGGATGCCGCGGGGTAGAAGTAGGCGATGACTTTCTTGCCCGTGAACTCGGCAAGCGTCACGGTGGTTCCGGTCTGGTCGACGAGAGAAAAGGCGGGAGCAAGGTCCCCAGTTTCGAGCTTGATTGAGGGCATGATGGCTCCGTGTTCGCGAGGGGTTTAAACCCATGCTAATCTTGCTAATCGGTTCGGACGTACGTCTGAACTACGCACCTCTAGCTCAATTGGCAGAGCAACTGACTCTTAATCAGTGGGTTCCCGGTTCAAGTCCGGGGGGGTGCACTGCAAGCCCCGCTTCGGCGGGGCTTTTTGCATGTCT
>Ga0247805_1000244_pt1 | contig 32366 bp, 21 predicted proteins | sample UWRJL044104R1_FD_180930 | JGI IMG/M metagenome (GOLD analysis project Ga0247805, IMG submission 180930) | Plant litter microbial communities from Arlington Agricultural Research Station in Wisconsin, United States - UWRJ-L044-104R-1 | ecosystem: Environmental > Terrestrial > Plant litter >... | reverse complement strand
TTAAGAATATGTGATTTAATAAAATGCATTACAAGTATTTTTAAATTATTAATTTATTGACTGGCCTAATTTATAGGCAATTCCCATTTCCAGTCCTCTTAATTCTGCTAATCCTTTTAATCTTCCTACTAAGGAATACCCAGGATAGGTTTCTGTTTTTTCATCTACAGAATGCAAAAAACCGTGGTCAGGACGCATGGGGATGCTTACTTTTCTGTCGTTCATCAGTAAAAGTATTTTTTCAACTATAACTTCCATTTTTGAATCCCCGTTTAAATGTTCCGACTCCCTAAAAATAGTGGCGTTTTCGCGGATAGTGTTTCGTAGATGTAAAAAATGAATCCTATCTCCAAAGTCATCTATGATCTGCTCCAGATTATTTTTTGGATCAGCTCCCAATGAACCGGTACAATAACACAATCCGTTCGCATTGGAAGGCACGGCTTCAAAAATAGCCTTGATATCATTTTCTGTTGAAACAATACGCGGTAGCCCTAAAACCGAAAAAGGAGGATCATCCGGATGTATTGCTAATTTGGCGCCCAGATTATCGGCAACCGGTATAACTTCTGTCAGGAAAAAAATCAGGTTGTCTCTTAATTTTTTATTATCAATATCAGCGTAATTGTCTAATAAAGACAGAATTTGTTCTGCCGTAAAATTGATTTTGCTTCCCGGCAATCCCAACAAAACATTTTTGAAAAGCAATTCTTTTTCCGGCTCAGAAAGTGTACTTCCAAATTTCAGGGCATCTTCTTTCTGTTTATCAGAATAATCATTTTCTGAATTCGGTCTTTTCAGCAAAAACACATCAAAAAAGGTAAAAGCATCCTGATTGTACAATAACGCTTTACTTTTGTCTTCGTTGATGAAATTATGTTCTGTGCGAACCCAGTCCAGAATTGGCATAAAATTATACGTGATGATTTTTATACCACAATCTGCCAGGTTTTTTAAACTGATTTTATAATTTTCAATGTATTCCAGATAGTTTCCGGTTGCCCTTTTTATTTCTTCATGAACAGGCAGACTTTCTACAACTGACCATTCCAATCCTGATTCTTTAATAATTTGCTGTCTTTCTTTTATGGCTTCAGTTGTCCAAATTTCCCCAACAGGAATTTGATGCAGAGCCGTAACAATTCCGGTTGCTCCTGCCTGTTTGATATCTGTCAAGGTAACGCTGTCCTGAGGACCGAACCAGCGCATAGTTTGCTGCATTTTTATCATCTTAATTCAATTTTAAATTAAAAACCAATACTATTTCCGCCATCTACAGGCAAAATGGTTCCGGTTGTAAATTTAGATTCATTTGATGAAAAATAATACACTGCATCTGCAATATCTGATGGTTCTCCTAAAATTCCCATTGGCGTTCTCGAAAGCACTTTATTTTTTCTTTCCGGATCACTGTCCAGCGCCTTTGCCGACATTTTAGTTTTGATAAAACCCGGCGCAACACAATTAACCCGAATATTAAACGGAGCCAACTCCACCGCCATCGCCCTTGTCATTGACTCGATTGCTCCTTTGCTCGCAGAATAGGCAATTACTTTTGGAATTCCGTATTGCGATGCCATCGAACTGATGTTGACAATATTTCCTCCGTTATTTTCTTTCATGCTTTTTACTACCGCTTTGCTGATGGCAAAAACACTTAAAAGATTGGTGTGAATGATCGATAAAAAATCTTCATCGGATACCTCCAGAAATTCTTTTTTCAGGTTGATTCCGGCATTGTTTACCAAAATATTTATCGGATGATTTTTCGCTATACTTTCGATCATGAATGGAATTCCTGCAAGATCATTTAAATCATACAATACTGGAATAGCATTGGGTCCAATTTCCCTGCACGCCTCTTCTGTCTTTTCTTTTGTTCGCCCGATTATGTAGGTTATGACACCATTGTCACATAGTTTTTTTGCTGTTGCAAATCCCAAACCTGAATTTCCTCCGGTTACAATTGCGGTTTTAGTATTCATATTCTGCTTATAAAAATTAATTTCCGGGTGCAAATGGAAATTTCAATGATTTGAAGTATTCTAATGTCTGTGTAGGTTTCTCAACTCCTGCAGGCAATTCTTTACCCGAATATTGCTGGAAGTAAAGCAGGCACGCATCCCTCCACCATTTTGCTTCTTTGTACTGAATTCCCAGTAACATCTGCACTTCTTTAAAACGCTCGCTGTCTACATATTTCTCAGTTTTGTTCCAGGTATCCTGCATTTCTTTTACCTGATTGACACCTTCCTGGTATTTTAGAGCCATTCCGTTCCAAAGCGTCTGGCCATTTTTCAGTTTATAATCCCAGGAAACATGATGAAACCATAGCAGATCTGTCTCCGGACAGGTTTCAATATTCCCGAAAATTTTCTCTACCTCCGAAGCATATTGAGCAGTTGCATTTGTCCCCGTTTTAGATCGGTCGAAGCCAATTCCGTTTTTATCTGCTTTGTGATAGTATACCGGATTCCATTCCGGTCTCGATAAATTCGAAACCCACGGTCCCGGGCCATAGTGGTGACCGGTATCCATAATGTGATGCAAACCTAATGGTGTCATATAATTCACAACCGCTTCACGAGATTCGATCATCATTTCTTTTACCGGTTTGATAAAATTATAATCATTCGAAAAAGTAGACCTGATCCATTCATCAGCAATAACTTCAGAATCCAGATACGGATTCCACGCCAGTCTTCCAAAGCCATACCAGTTCGCCTGACCAAAAGGATGTCCCGTCCAGTTTAAATCATTACCAATATTGGCAACGCCTGCAATTCCGGTTAACTTATGGTTATCCAATGTTCCATCAACAACTTTAGCTACGGTAGAACCTTTTCCTTTTTGATAAGTATCCGATTCTAAAACCTCCTGAAATAATTTTGGCAAATATGCCAAATGTGTACTAAAACCTAAATATTCCTGAGTGATTTGAAATTCCATCATTAAAGGTGTTTTCGGCATAGCTCCAAACATCGGATGAAAAGGTTCTCTCGGCTGAAAATCAATCGCTCCGTTTTTTACCTGAACAATTACATTTTTCTTGAATTTTCCGTCATAAGGCACAAATTCCGAATAGGCTTGTTTTGCTCTGTCACTTGCATCGTGTTCCGAATATACAAAGGCTCTCCACATGATTACACCTCCAAAAGGAGCTACTGCATCTGCCATCATATTGGCTCCATCAACATGATCTCTGTTATAATTTTGTGGTCCGGGCTGACCTTCTGAATTGGCTTTTACTAAAAATCCACCAAAATCAGGAATTCTTTTATAGATTTCTTTTGCTTTTTCTTTCCACCATTTTGCTACTGCTGCATCTTTTGGATCCGCTGTTTTTAACCCGCCAATTTCTATTGGTGCTGAAAAACGTGCCGTCAGATAAACTTTGATTCCGTAGGGTCTGAAAACATTCGCCAAAGCTTCTACTTTTTCCAGATACTGCGGTGTCAGAATAAGAGCATTGGCATTTACGTTGGTCAAAACGGTTCCATTAATTCCAATAGAAGCATTCGCCCTTGCATAATCTATGTAGCGCTGATCAATGTAATCCGGAAGTTTTTGCCAGTTCCATAAAGAGAAACCTGCATAACCGCGTTCTACTGTTCTGTCTAAATTATCCCAATGATTTAAAATTCGAATATTCGTTTTAGGAGAATCAACTATGTTTAGATTTTGTATTGGCTTATTAGTCTGAACTAGTCTCAAAAATCCGTACACACCGTATAAAACACTAACGTCTTTCTTTGCTGTAATGATGATGTGCTTTTTATTTTTTAATGAAATGGATTTAATAATGAAACCTTCGTCATTTATTTGATCAAAATCTGTTTTTAATAATTTTAAAATCTCTGAATTTAAAGATGATTTGGATCCAATAATTATCTTATTTTCCCCGTCAGATTTAGAGTTGATTTGAATTTTGGAATCCAACATAGCGTTCAGACCTATCTCCAATTCATTTACTGCAATTGATGAAGTTTTAGAATTTTCCAATGAAACTATTCCCTGAAGATTAGAAAGGTATCCTGCAATAATTTCCGGATTCGATTTCTTGTCATATTGCAGCCATAATTTATAATCTTTTTGAGCATAAACTGAACTACTAATTGTAGTAAATAAAGAAATTAATGTGTAAAAGAATATTTTTTTTAAATTCATTTTAACTTTTTTTATAATAGTTTAAATCTTAACTAAAATACTAATTTTAGTAATAAAGAAAATATTTATCAAATTTTCCCTTAAAAAAATACAGTATCAAAAATTATACAACAATTGCAATCGGTTGCGTAAAAATATAGTATTGTTATTAAAGAAAAAAATTTTATTGCTTTTTTTTATCTTTTTAAAATGAAAAAAGTAAAAACAAGAAGGTATCTTACAAAAATGAAAGATCATTAATGCAAAAAATATTTAAAATTTATAAAAATTGTAATAAATCAAAATTGAAAAGTATTCAAAAGATAATTGAATCTTTTCTAATGTCTATTGGACGACTCTCTGACCAGCACTTCTGTATTAAGGAAAGTAATTTCCTTTGCCTCATCATTCTTGGAAGATTTAAGATTTTTTATGATGATTTCTGCAGCAGCTTTCCCCATTTTTTCGGCCGGATGGGTAATGGTTGATAAATTAGGGTCAATAATTTGTGATATTGGGTCATTATTAAAACCAATAATAGCCATTTGTTCAGGAACTTTTATTCCTCTTTTCTTAGCTGTTTGTATAGCACTAACCGCAATAATGTCTCCTGGTGCAAAAAGTCCATCGGGCATTGGATCTAAATCAAATAACTGATTACTTGCTTTAACACCTTCTTCGTAAGTAACTGATTTCAGATTAATTATCAATTCTTCTTCAACACGTATATTATGATCTTTTAAAGCCTCAATATAACCTCTTTTTCTTTCATTATATAAATTACCATATTCAGAACCTGCTGTAAGATGGGCAATACGGATGCAGCCTTGCTCAATAAGATGTTTGGTTGCTTTATAACCTGCAGAATAGTTATCGATAATTACCCTGAATGTATTATATTCTTTGGGCACCCTGTCAACAAATACCAATGGAATATTATTATTAGAGAATTGATGAAAATGTCCAGTATCCCTTGTCTCCATTGCTAAGGAACAAATTACGCCACTAACTCTGTTACTGTATAATGATTTAGCCATATTGACTTCTTCTTCATAGGAATCGTGCGACTGCATAATGATAACAGTATAACCTGACTTTTGTGCAGCAATTTCAATACCGCTAATTAAAGATGATAAGAAAGGCTGAGTAACAGTTGGGATCAGAACTCCTATTGTTTTGGTTTTGTTTCCCCTTAATCCCGCTGCTAAAGTATTAGGCACAAAACCCATTTCTTCAGCTGCTTTTTTTACTTTTTTTATTGTTTTATCACTTATGGTATGATGATCTTTTAGAGCTCTTGAAATAGTTGAAGTAGCAAGATTTAATCTTTCAGCCAGATCATAAATAGTTACATGTTTATTTTCTTCCATAGTATAATAAAAATAAAATGTAAAGATAAGTTTTTTTAAACTTACTCTTATGGTCAAAAAAACCTTTAGTTGAATTTAATTATTAAGTTTTTAATATTTTAATTTTATCAATTATTAAAACATTAAAAAAATGTGCATTAATTTAATGTAGATATAAAAAAAATAGAAAAAATTCATTTCTTTACACAATCGGTTGTTTATGAATGTAATTCCGATAATTAACTTTACTTAAACCATCTAAAAATGAAATCAAACAACATTTCTTATTTTGCTTTATCGTTATTTATTTCGATTTACTGTACAGCACAGGTAAAATCAAACAAATATCTTTTTCAAAATCCTGAATTGACATTTGAAGAAAGAGTTAATGACTTAGTTAGTCAGTTAACTCTTGAAGAAAAAGTATCTCAAATGCTTAATGCTTCACCTGCAATTAAAAGATTAAATATCCCTGCGTATGACTGGTGGAATGAAACACTTCACGGAGTGGCGAGAACACCTTTTAAAACGACAGTTTATCCACAAGCTATTGCTATGGCAGCTACATTTGACAAAAATTCACTTTTTAAAATGGCTGACTATTCTGCTTTGGAAGGAAGGGCAATTTATAATAAAGCAGTGGAATTGGGACGCACAAATGAGCGCTATCTTGGACTTACATACTGGACACCAAATATAAATATTTTTAGGGATCCACGCTGGGGCCGAGGACAGGAAACTTATGGTGAAGATCCATATCTAACAGCAACTTTAGGTGATTTTTTTGTTAGAGGTTTACAAGGCGATGATCCAAAATATTTAAAAGCAGCAGCTTGTGCAAAACATTATGCCGTACATAGCGGACCAGAACCTCTAAGACATACATTTGATGTTGATGTAACACCATACGAACTTTGGGATACGTATCTGCCTGCCTTTCAAAAACTGGTAACCGAATCCAAAGTTGTCGGAGTTATGTGTGCTTACAATGCTTTTAGAACACAGCCCTGTTGTGCCAGTGATATTTTGATGACTGACATTTTAAGAAAACAATGGAAATTTGAGGGATATGTAACTTCAGACTGTTGGGCAATTGATGATTTTTATAAAAATCATAAAACACATCCAGATGCCGAAAGTGCCTCTGCAGATGCAGTTTACCACGGAACTGATATTGATTGTGGTACTGATGCCTATAAAGCTTTGGTAGCAGCAGTAAAAAACGGAAAGATTAGTGAAGATCAAATTGACATTTCTGTTAAGCGTCTTTTTATGATTCGATTCAAATTAGGTATGTTTGACCCTGTCGAAATGGTAAAGTATGCACAAACTCCAGCTTCGGTTTTAGAAAGCGATGACCATAAAGCGCACGCCTTAAAAATGGCGAGACAATCTATGGTTTTGCTCAAAAATGAAAAGAATGTTTTACCGCTGAATAAAAAATTAAAAAAAATAGTGGTATTAGGTCCTAATGCAGATAATGGAATTGCTATTTTAGGAAATTATAATGGAACACCCTCTAAACTAACTACAGTATTACAAGGAATAAAAGATAAAGTTGGTGCCGATACAGAAGTAATTTACGAACAGGCTGTCAATTTTACTAATGACACTCTGATGGTTTATGCCGATATTAAAAATCAATATTCTTTTGAAGGCAAACAAGGTTTTAAGGCTGAATATTACAGTAATAAGGAACTTTCAGGAAAACCTGAATTTGTTAGAACAGAAACTGAAATCAATAATTTTTGGCAGGAAGGATCCGTTGTGGCAAATAATATTAAAGCCAATGATTTTTCTGCACGATATACAACAAATTTCAAAGCAAGTGAGGATGGAGCTATTACTTTTGAACTTACGGCAGATGATGGTTACCGTTTTATCGTAAATGGAAAAGAAGTACTCAATGCATGGAAAAGAAACAGATGGGGCGGACAGACATTCGTATTGAAAACAAAAAAAGAGGCTACTTATAATCTGGTTGTAGAATATTGGCAAGGTGAAGGAAAAGCAAATGTTGCATTACAGGCAGGGAACTTTTTAAAAACAGATTTTAATGCTTTGATAAACCGAACAAAAAATGCTGATGCTTATGTATTTGTTGGGGGGATATCTCCTCAATTGGAAGGTGAAGAAATGGAAGTTAAATTTCCAGGTTTCAAGGGAGGTGACCGTAATTCAATTTTACTTCCTAATGTTCAGACTGAATTGATGAAATCATTAAAAACTACCGGAAAACCTGTTGTATTTGTGATGATGACAGGAAGTGCAATCGCTTTTCCATGGGAAGCAGAAAATATTCCTGCCATTCTAAATTCATGGTATGGCGGACAGTCTGCCGGAACTGCTGTAGCAGATATTCTTTTTGGTGATTACAATCCTGCAGGACGATTGCCCGTTACTTTTTATAAAAATGACAGTGATTTACCAACTTTTGTAGATTATAAAATGGATAATAGAACCTATCGTTATTTTAAAGGAACTCCACTTTACGGTTTTGGTTATGGATTAAGTTATACGACATTCAAATATGATAAATTAGAGTTGGCATCTAAAATTGAAAAAGGAAAGAATATATCAGTATCTGTTCGTGTTACCAATACTGGTAAAATGGATGGAGAAGAAGTAGTTCAGCTATACGTAATCAATCAGGATTTATCAATAAAAGCACCTTTAAAAACTTTGAAAGGTTTTGAAAGAATTTCTCTAAAAGCCGGAGAAAGCAAGATAGTAAACTTTAATTTATCACCTGAAGATTTATCCTATGTTACAGCAGAAGGAAATTACAAACAATACAATGGTAAACTAAAAATCGCTATTGGCGGACATCAGCCTGATGAGCAGAATCCTGCCAATAGTAATACTATAAATAAAATTATTCAAATAGATTAATTTATTTGAATTAAATACTTTCAAATAAAAATGTTTTTTTTTTTATAAAAGCGAATCAGAAATGGTTCGCTTATATTTTTAAATATTATTTCAGTACAAAACCATTTTCTTTCAGTGTATTTAATACTTCCGTAATAATTTTTGATCGATTTTCTGAGTTATTGGTATTTTTTCCGGTTGTTACCCAATAGCGAATATTGAGTTGGGCGATTCCGGCATTCACATCCGTAATATAAGCCGAATCATCATGATCCTTATCTTCAATCTGATCATTGTTTTTGAGTACTTCCTTAACTAATGCTATTGCCTTATTCAGATCCGAGCCAAATTCTAATCCAACAGTAAAAGTCTGAAGCAGAAAACCTGCGCTATTGTAATTGATCAGCGTATTTTTAATCAGTAAGGCATTCGGAATATAGATAATCTTACTGTCGCTTTTGATTTCCGTATCACGCAGGTTCAGCGTTATCACCTGCCCTTTAACGCCATTGCTTTCTATGATATCGCCAATGGAGAAAGGCCTTTTGAATGCCAGAAGTATTCCTGCCAGAAAATTTTCTCCAATGTCCTTCAGTGCAAATCCAATAATAAAAGCAGAAATTCCGGCACCGGCCAGCATGCTTTTTGCTATTCCGTTTAATCCTACGATTCTGAACATTATCAAAATACCTATGATCAAAAGAATGGATTTGATTAACCTTGCAATAAACGTTGCAAGCAAGCGGTCATGCATTCTTTTTTTAAGGCTCGTATCAGCTATTAAACCAATACGGGAAGCAATAAACCATGAAATTAAAACAACAACAATAGCCAATATAAGCTTTGGAGTTAAATCAACAAGACTGTAATAATAACCCTCCAGATGTTTGTAAACATCCTGAAAAAAACTATCCATATTTAAAATTTTAAAATAATTTTAAATATACGATTCAGATGCTGCATTAGACTTACAGAATACAGTCATTATTTTATAAAATTATTTCTAATAAAAAAGTCCGATACCTTAAAGATATCGGACTTATTACTCAAACTTAAACTCAAAATAAATAAACTCAACTAACTTATTTTGTGACCGGACAAAATTTTATAGCTGTTCCTCCACCAGCTGCGAGTTTGATATCCAAAACTATTTTACTGTTTACCTTTTGTTTTGAAATCGTAACCGGATACGGATTTGTTTTATAATTCGCTCCTGTTCCATCGGCATAAATTTCGGCTACATATTCTTTTCCGTTATCCAAAAATGATAAGGCTACTTTCAGGTTTCTTGCATTTTTATTTGTGATTGATCCTAAGTACCAGTTTTTACCATCCCAGTCTTTACGGGCAATTGTAGTATATTCTCCAATTTTGGAATCCAGAACTTTGGTATCCGACCAGTTGCACGGCACCTCTTTTACAAATTGAAATTCCGGCTTTCCTTCATAATTCTCAGGCAGATCAGAAGCCATTTGCAACGGACTGAAAACAATCACATACAACGCCAGCTGATTGGCCAAAGTAGTTTGCACTCTTGCTCCTGAAGGGGTTTTATAATCAAAATTGAAATTACCCGGTGTATAATCCAATGGTCCGGACAACATTCTTGTAAACGGTAAAGTTGTTAAATGTTCCGGAGTATTTCCCCCATCAACAGACCATGCATTGTATTCCTGTCCTCTTGCGCCTTCCTGCGACATGAAATTGGGATAGGTTCGCTGCAATCCTGTTCCTTTTATAGGTTCATGATTGTCAATCATAATGTGATATTTAGCAGCAGTTTCCATCACTTTTCTGTAATGACGTGCTCCATACTGGCTGTCATGCCATTCTTTTTTATCCAGATATTTATTTACGTAACCTGTTTTCACCGTATTCACACCCATTTTTTGATACAGCTTGAAAGCATCTTCCAATTGGTTTTCGTAATTTTTTGTAGCTCCGGCGGTTTCATGATGCCCAATCAAGCGAACATTTTTGATGGCGGCATATTTCGTTATTTCTTCCAGATTAAAATCGGGATAGGCTTTTACAAAACTAAATGCAGATCCGTCAGCTGTCCAGTCGCCATCCCAGCCTTCGTTCCAGCCTTCTACCAGAACGCCGTCAAAATTATTTTTGGCAGCAAAATCAATGTATTCTTTGGTAATTTTGGTTGTAGCACCATGTTTTGGTCCCTGTCCCCAAGTGTATTTTTCCAAATGCATTCCCCACCAGATTCCAATGTATTTGGAAGGCGTAATCCACGAAAGATCATCAATTTTTGAGGGTTCGTTTAAATTCAGCATAATGGTTGAAGTTGCCAATTCACCAGGAGTTTTGCCCACAATTATAGTTCTCCATGGCGTTTTAAACGGAGTTTCAGCATATACTTTTACTCCATCTGCCCACGGCACCAAATTGCTTTTGTACTGTTTGTCATTTGTTTTTAACAACGTCATTGAGGCAAAGTCGGTTAAATTGGCTTCGTGAATCGCTACGAATAATTTTTCTTTGGTTTCAAAGGTTGCCGGTGTATTAATCGTATCGGTTTTACTGATTGAAGTTTTTCGATACTCACTTTCGTAATAGCTGTTTTCACGGTGCACCGGAATCCACCAGACATCATTATCGGATTTGAAAGTGAATTGCGTGACCTCATTAGAAATTTTCACCTTCCCTAAATTGGGCTGTTTTGGAAATTCGTATCGAAAACCTAATCCATCATCAAAAACCCTGAAAATAATATCAACCAGACGCTCCTCGCCTTTTGATTCTTTTAAATGAACAATCAATTCGTTGTGATTGTCTTTTACTTTTTTGAATTCTCCCCATGGCTGTTCCCATGTTTTATCGACTTCTTTTTCTTCAGTTGAAACCACTTCAAAACCTTCTGTCATTTTTTTGATTTCCAGAAATTCAAATCCCAACAAAGAAGACTCGATTACCGATTTTCCATTAGTAGAAAAACGATACTGAGGCTGACCGGAAGGAGTCAATTCAAAAACCAATTCGGCGTTTTTTCCGGGAGAGCTAATTTTATACGTTTTTTTTGTACCGGCACTGCAAGCGTAAATCAACATTGACGCGAAAAGAATCAGGCAGTAGCTGTATTTTATTTTTTTCATTATTTAATTGTATTAATTACAACTCTTACTTAATTTCATTTATCAACTCTTTTGCTTTTGCAGGCTGCATAGAAACAAAATAATTAAAGGCATGATCTAACTTTTTCTGGGCATCGCCATTTCCTTTCTTTTGTATTCTTAGGTTGTACAATTTGCTTATTTCCGCAAAAAATGATTCGGTATTTTTAACTCCGGAAAATGATTTTACTTTTTCTACATACGTGTAACCAAATTCGGTTGTTGGCTCGAACATGGTTCCTTCACCAAAGTCATTCCACGTAATCAATTGCAGGTAATTCAGATTGGCTTTTTTAGCCAGTGAAAGCGTTTCATCCAAAGTGGTTCCGTTGTTATGTTCGATTGTCCATCCAATGGCTGCTCCTCCTCCGCCCTGGGCATAAAAATCTTTGAATCCAGGATAAGCACTTCCCATTGCAACGCCCAGTTTCGGTTTTGTATTGGTGTAAAAATTAGTCAAATAGCTGTTGTCTTTGTAAACCCATGCATATTCTCCGGATGCATTTGCGCCTGCTTCCACAGATTGGTCCCAAAGGGTTAAAAAGGCAGGTTTTGTCGTTAGGATATTAAAAACATTTGTCCATTCGGCTGGTGTCTGCAATACGATTGGACCAAAATTTAACAACAATGGTTTTCCGTTTATTTTAATATAATTGGCATCATCAAAGTAGTTTTTTTCCATGTACGCTAAGTCGGTTTTGGCAGCACTTGTTACCGAAATCGCTTTTCCGGCATTTACAACATTGGTCAAAAACCTGTCCTCATAAACAATCGCATATTCTAAACCTACTTTATCCAGTAGTGCAATAAGCTGTTCTGTGTTTTCTTTTACCATTCTGTAATCGTTGACATCATAATTACCGTACCAGTCGATTAAAAGACCATCAACTCCTGCATATTTCATCAATAATAAATGATTTTCAATCACATTTTTATCGCCGGAATGATACGGACCGATAAGAGGATAATAGTGTGATGCAATTTCACGGCGACCGTTTGCATCAGTATTGTTCGGGTTTTTATTGGCCATTGTCCAGTGGTAGCCCCATTTTTTATCCTGACTGCTTTCATTGGTTTCAAACCAGGACATATAATGCATATAAATTTTGGTGCTGTTTGTTTTTTCAATCGCAACGGGTGCCAGCGTTTCCGGTTTTGTTGGTTCTTCTGAACCATTGTCATCACTACTGCATCCGACAATTGCCAGAATACTCATGATTGCAAAAAACAATAAGGTGATATATTTTTTCATTTATTTAAGTGTTGAGTTTAAAAAAAGGTCAGCTTTCCACGACTAACCAACGTGGAAAACTGACATTTCAGAATCTAATTAGCAGGATAATCAGGATTCTGTTTCAGGTTTTTATTTGTTGCCAAAACCGTGCTTGGAATAGGAAAAATCGCTCTGTATTTTTCAGTAGCTCCTTTTTCCCACCATGGTTCAAAGAAAGTTCCAAAACGAATATTGTCTGTTCTTCTTCTTCCTTCAAAAGTAAATTCCTTAAGCAATTCCTGATCAATAAAACCAAGGTCAATTACAGCTGGCATTTCTTCTCCCGCACGTGTTGTAATTTGTTGTAAAAATGGTTTTGCCAGGTCAGGAGATCCTAATCTTACATAACATTCAGCCTGCATCATCAAAATTTCAGCATAGCGAATCAAGACAAGATCGTGATCGCGTTCCCACATTTCTCCGGCTTTCATTTCGTATTTTCCTAAACGTACACCTTGATTTTCCTTAGCATCGGCAACGCTTGTAACTTCTTCTGTATAAGTCAAAGGCTCTCCGTTATCCATAATAATAACTTGTCCCGTAGCCAAATTGATCTGGTCTCCGGCCACCATACATTTTCTTCTTTTATCCGTAGCAGAAAAAGCAGAATAAACTCCTGGCTGTGCACACATTCCGTTGGCACTCCAAGGATAATCGCCAATAGCGGAAAGCGTTAATTTATGCAGGTAATGACAAGACATAGATGACATATAGTTTCCTACCGTTCCGGCTTTTGAATCATACGGAACTGCAAAAATAATCTCAGGTGATTTTTGATTTTCTGTTGCGAAATTGGCAAAGAAATCAGGCGCCAAAGTATAACCGGTAACTTTTTGGCACATAGCAATACATTCCTGCCAACGCGCTGTTCCTATGAAAGCTTCCGAATTCAAATATAATCTCGCCAATAAGGAGTACGCTACATTTTTTGTCAGTTTTGAATATACTACGTTTGAAGTTAAATGCGGAATAGCATCTAACAACTCCTTTTCTACAAAATCGTATACCTGTTTTCTGGTTGAATTGGATGGAAGTGCCGTGTCTTCAAAATCAATTACAATGGGCACATTCCCAAACATATCCAAAAGGTTGTAGTAATAATAAGCTCTTAGCGCTTTTAATTCGGCATAAATTGGCGCTTTTGCGGCATCAGTCAATGACGATTTGTCGATTTGATAAATGATCGAATTGATTTTGGCAATTCCGGTGTAATTATAACGCCATGCCGACAAAATCATTTTGTTGTCTGCTTTCCAGGTATGTTTTTGCGCCTCCTGATATTGTCCGCCATCGTACCAGTTGGTTCCTCTGGTTGGAATAGTCGCTTCATCAGAAACCGTTTCATTCAGGAAAAATACATATTCGCAGGTTGGATAATTATTTGATATTCCATCGGCAAAACCTCTTAACGAAGAATAGGCTCCACCAACCAGCGCATCAATTTCTTTGGGCGTGTTTCCAAAGTTTCCATCTTCTACCCTATCGTACAAATCTTCACTTAAATCTGTACATGATATCGTAAAAAGCATGCTCATCAATATTGCTGCTGTTATTTTGATTTTCATTTTTTATATTTTTGAGTTAATTCGCTTAATTGTTTATCGTAAAATTCAATCCAACAGAAATGGTTGTTGGTCGGGGATAATTATTGTATTTGTCTATTCCCGGTGCAGCCAGACCCGTCTGATCGGAACCATCCTGAGCGTTCAGTCCAATTTCTGGATCAACTCCTTTATAGTTGGTAAACACGGCAAGATTTTCTCCCATAACATACAATCTCAATTTTGAACTTTTATATTTCAATGGTAAAGTATATCCAATAGAAAGTGTTTGAAGCCTGAAGAAAGAAGCATCTTCTATCCAGTAACTTGAGTATTTTGGAGCCGAAGTGATTCCGCTACTCAGGAAATCATCAGGAACGTTGAAAGCCGGTAATCTGTTTGGGTCGTTTAGCATCATGTTCGTTGCATTCAAAGCTTTTTGACCAAACATTCCGTAACCTGTTACACCAAGATCAAATTTTCCATAAGTAAAATTCATTCCGATTCCTAAAGTCAAATCTGGCTGGATATTTCCTAAATCCCTTTTATCAGCATCCACCAAAACGTCGCCTAAAACTTTATCGCCTGCAGCATTGTAGTACAATATTTTTCCGTCTGTATCCAAACCTGCATTTTCAAAGCCCCAGAAAGTTCCAACAGGATAACCTTCGGCAATAATTTGTGAATATTGACCTGACATTCCGGATAATCCGTGTAAAGATCCACTGTTGATTACATCTGTTTCGTAGGTTGTATTTGATAATTTTTCAATTTTCTGAACGTTGTGGCCTAAAGTCAGATTTGCATCCCAGGAAAATTTATCTCCTTTAATGATGTCTGCATTCAACGTAAGTTCTACTCCTTTGTTCGACATTTCTCCAACGTTAGCCAGCATCGTTCCAACTAAATAAGGAGGCTGTGGCACTTCATACGTATATAACAAATCTTTTGTGGTTTTAGAATACCATTCCAAGGAACCGGTTACTCTGTTGAAAAGAGTAAAATCAACACCAACGTTCAATTGTTCGGTAGATTCCCATTTCAAATCAGGATTTGGGTTTTGTTTTGGAGAATAGGCCAAACTCCAGGTTTGTGTAACCGGATCGTAATAACTGTCGTTACCCACTCCTAAAATCGAAAGCGATTTGTATTCACCAATTCCCTCCTGATTACCCGTAACTCCATAACCCACTCTTAGCTTTAAATTTCCTAACCAGTCTTTGGATGAAGTCATGAAATCTTCATTAGAAATTCTCCAGGCAGCTGATGCCGATGGAAAAACTCCCCATTTATTGTTTTCTCCAAAACGGCTTGAACCGTCTCTTCTGATCGTTCCCGTAAGGAGGTATTTTCCATCATAACCATAATTCGCACGACCGTAAAAAGAAACCAAATTTGATTTTCCTTTATACGAATACACATCGCCTAAACGATAATTGTAACCGGCTCCTAAATTATTATAACTAAAAGCATCTGATACAAATCCGCTGCGCTGAGCGCCAAAACCCTGATAAATATTCTCTAAATAAGAATATCCAACCAATGCACTAATGTTGTGTTTATCTATAACTTTCGTGTAATTTACATATAACTCACCTTGTGCGTTTAGATATTCAGCATATGTTTTCTGAGCATAACCTTCTTCAGTTCTTCCTTCCATCACTGCATAAGATGGCTTGTAGGTATTTCCCTGAACTGCATTGTGTTCCATCGAAATATTGGCTACAGCCTGAAAATCATTCAGGAATTTAACTTCTGTTTTAAAATAGCCTAAAAGACGGTGTCTTTCATTATCGACTGTTCTGTTGGTTAAAATTTCAACCGGGTTTTCATAGATTGTTCCTCCAACAGAAGTAAATTCTCCATTCGCATCATAAACCGGAATTGTTGGGTTTAAGTTATAAGCACGCTCAAAAATCCTGTAATCCAAAGGATGCCATTTATCGATATTGGCGAATAAACCCATATCAAATTTTACATCTTTATTATCACCAAGATATTGATAAGCACTAACGTTTCCGCTTAATCTTTCAAGACCTGTAGATTTTATAACTCCTTCATTGTTCAAATACGAAAGCGAAGTTCTGAAACCACTATCTGCCTTACCTGAATTGATACTTAAAGTATGTGATTGCGAAATTGCAGTCTGCTCTAATTCTTTTTGCCAGTCGGTATTTCCTCCGTAATCAATAGCATCCATATTACCAGTTTGGCGTACATGCCCTCTCCATTGATTGGCTGATAAAAGATCTAAATGATTCGCAACATATCCCATACTCGATAATCCGCTATAAGTAACAGAAACTCCTTTTGTACCTGATTTTGTGGTAATAATGATCACTCCATTAGCTCCTCTTGATCCGTATATGGCTGTCGCCGAAGCATCTTTCAAAACATCAACCGATTTGATATCAGAAGGCTGAACCACATTGATGTCAACACCTGCAATTCCATCAACAACAATAAGCGGACTATTGCTTGCCGTTAACGAAGTTCCCCCACGCAGACGCAATGTAGAACCTGCAGCAGGATCTCCCGAAGGACGAATGATATTAAGTCCTGCTACTTTTCCCTGTAAAACTTGTTCTGTGGAGGAAATTGTTCCCTTAACCAAATCCTCAGATCTCACTGTGGAGATAGCGCCTGTTAAATCAGATCTTTTTTGGGTTCCATATCCAACAGAAACAACCTGAACTTCAGCTAACAGATAACCATCGTTTTGAAGACGGACATCTACATTTTTAGTTATTGCAGTGATCTGGATTTTTTGTGTAGTAGCTCCTATAAAAGAAACTTCGATTGAACCTCCTACGGCTACAGACAATGAAAATTTCCCGTCAAAATCTGTTGAAGTTGCATTTTTTGTTCCGGTTTCAATTACGGATGCTCCGGGCACTAAATTTCCTGTATTGTCATAAACGGTACCTGATATTTGTTTTTTTTCCTGAGCAGACATTCCTGCCGAAAGAAAAAGCATAAAAATCATGAATACCAGCGTTTTAGTCCACATTTGCTGCAGGACTATTTTTTTATTTTTACTATTCATTAGAATTGGTGTTTTAATTTGATAGTGAACTAGTCTAGCGTTTTAAGTGGAATCGTAGTATCTGAAATTGTTTTGTCTTTGTTGTCTTTTACCAAAACATGGATTTCAGTTAAATTCGGAATTCCTTTTAATTCTGAAACCAAATTGACAAAACCTTTAATTTCATTGGTACTTCCGGAAAACTCGCCGTTAATTATTTTACTGCCCGCAGTAATCGTGTACATGAGTTTATTGACACCTGATTCATTATTTTTTCTGGACATTCCAAGAAAATCTTTTTGACTGATTTGTAAAGGGAAAAATCTGAAAACCGGTGGCGGTGGCGGAATGTATTCGCCTGCATAAATAACCTGATCTCCTGAATTTGCTGCCCAGTCTTTTGCTACCATAAGAAAAACAATGTTTTCCATAACAAATCCAGGTTCTGTACCGTAATACTCTTCAGGAAGTAAATCCATTTTATAAAAACCGTTTCCTAAATCTTTCAGTTTTGTTTTTTCGGAAACATCCGGAAGCCATGCCTGATATTCCTGTTTTACTGACCAGTCGTTTAATCCACTATGAAAATGAACGCTTGGAACACCTGCAAAACCGGGAACTAAATTCGAATTAAATAAAATACTTACCCCTTTATCAACAGTTGGTTTAGCCGGATACGATTTGATCATTTCATTAGCCGTGAAGAAGGATGAAAAATCGGTATACGTCATATTGGCTACATCGCTTTGTTTGGATCCGTTTTTGTTTTTTAAACGAAACCAAAATCCTGCGCTTGCCGCAATCTCAGCCGGAGTTTTAGAGAAATAAGTGGTTGGAGTCAGTGTAAAACTCCAGATTTTATCACCAACATGTGTCAGTTTCGCAAAATCGGAAGAGTTTTCCCAGTTGCCCGCATCCGGTTCTGATGGTGACCAGATCCAGATATAAAGTTCTTCTGTTTCAGCAAATGTGGTTCCCGAAAGATCAAAATACCACGTAACCTGCTCGTCATATTTGTACACTACAGGATAGGATGACATAGTTCCTACAGCTCCTGCATTTTCCTGCGCCTGAGTAAAAGCAGGAGCCAGTAAAAGAACAAGTAAAATTGTATATATAATTTTTTTCATATCACTTTTAGTTAATAGCATTTAATTTGAATACATAAGATACAAACGCACTCCCGCCGGAAGATCTTACCAATTGGATTTCCATTTCGTCGTTGCTTCCCGAAACAGAAGTTATTCGGAGTTCATCTGTTTTTTGCGTTTTCTGGGCATCACTGTACAAATAGATTTTTACAGCACTTGCATTGGTCTGCTGAAAGTCTGAGGCTAATTTCCAATATCCTTTTGGAGCAAATAATGGAGGAACATCACCAGTTACTTCATAACTTGTTGGCTGGTTCTTTTCGTCTACACTGAAGTTGATTTTAAAATCCTCGTAACTAAAAAAGGTACTCAGATTTTCTTCATGCGGTTCAATGGCATTTGCTTTCGCAGATTCATCCACCATTTTTAAATTTGTCAATCCCCAATTTCCGTTTACTTTCTCGTAAAGGGTGATTGGATCAACATAGCTTCCGTCATCCGTATTGGTACATCCTATAACAGATATACAAAAGACAACAGCTAACCAATAAATGTTTTTACATTTCATAAATTTTGTGGTTTGATTGTTAGTTTTTATCCTTTGATAAGGACATGACGAAACTAGATGTTAAATAAATCTAAAAAAAAACATCTGATGAAAATCAAGATAAAAACCCAACCAAAACAATATTAAAATACTGAATAACAAATGCTTAATAAAAAACAGCAATCATAAAAATCAAGATTATGTTTAGATTAAAAACACAAATAAATAATGGTAATTATGACAATATCCCAGTTAAATAATATATTTTTTTCACTATGCATATTTATAATTCGTTTTTATTGTATAATTGCAAATCATTAGCCTGTTTTTAACATTTAAAACCGCTTTGATTACAATCTACTCTATATTTAAAGATTCCTGAATGAAATTTAAAAAGTAAATCCAGCAAATAATTGTGGTGTTTCCATTACAACGAATCCAACCCAAATAATAAAAAACTAATCTATCCTAAACCAAAATAAACCATGCAAAGAATATTAATTCTATATTTTTTACTTGCGGGATTTTCTCTGGCTGCGAAAGAGACCAATCCTGTTCTTGAAGAATTAGATAATGTGCTTCTTAAAAAAGAGAAGTATTTAAAAAAGAAATATCACAAAATTGGAATATTAAAAAAAAATGTGTCCAAATTTATTTTAAGCCAAAATAATGAAGATCTCTATAATTGCTATATGTCACTATTTGAAGAATATAAGTCTTTTAAATATGATTCGGCTTATTATTATTTAGAAGAAGCAAAAATCAAGGCGATTGTTTTAAAAGATCCTAAATTTTTGGCCAAAAGCCGAATTAAGGAAGGCTTCGTGCTTCTTTCTTCGGGACTTTTTAAGGAAGCAATTGATACGCTAAATGTAATAAATGACAGCAAACTTGACCAAAAAAACAAATTCGAATATTACTCCATAAAAGCACGCGCCTATTATGATTTGGCTGATTATAATAAAGACCAGCGTTTTAATATTCATTATGTGCAGCAGGGAAATCATTTTCTAAAAAAAGCCCTGGAATTAATTGGAACCAATACTAATGAATACTGGGCAGCCGAAAGTTTGAAACGATTGAAACAACAAGACTGGCGAGGAGCCGAATTTGCCTTTAGCTACTGGATCAATAATTATGATCTACCATCAGACTATTACGGAATCGCAACTTCAAGCCTGGGATATATTTATTCCGAAAGAGGATATACAAAAAAAGCTATTCATTATTTGGCACTTGCCGCTATTGCCGATGTCAAAAATGCAACCAAAGAAACCGTTGCATTGCGGAATTTAGCCAATGAACTTTTTAAAATGGGGTATTTGGATAAGGCAAACGAATACATCAACATTGCCATGGATGACGCTACTTTTTACAATGCCAGACATCGTAAAATTGAAATTTCATCCATATTACCTATTATTGAGAAAGCACAATTGAATAATGTAAAAGAAAAAAATGACAAGCTCGAAAGAATTATTATTCTATTGACGATACTAACTGTTATCATAATTTTATTTTTGATAATTATCTTCAAACAATTAAAAGAAAGAAACAAAGCCAGAAAAATAATGGCTTCCTCCTACGCACAGCTTCAGGAAATGAATATCAGCCTTAGTGAGGCCAATAAAATCAAGGAAGAATATATTACTTATTTTATCAAAGCAACTTCAGCGTTCATCAATAAAATAGATCATTTACAAAAAAGTACACTTCATAAAATTATTACAAAGAAAACAGATGAAGTGATTGCAAGCCTTAAACGTTATAATGTAAAGGAAGAAAGGGAAAATCTATTCCATCAATTTGATGAAATCTTCCTGAAATTATTCCCCACTTTTGTCTCCGATTTTAATCATTTATTCCCAAATGATCATAAATGCATCGTTAAAAAGGGTGAGCTTTTAAATACAGAACTCCGAATCTTTGCTTTATACCGATTAGGAATTCAGGACAGCAGTCAAATGGCGGAATTTCTGGAACTCTCTGTGGCAACTATATATACTTATAAAACGCGAATCAAAAGTAAATCAGACTTTAAGGATACTTTTGAGGAAAAGATAATGGCGATTAAGACCATTTAATTAAAACAAAAAGGGATACGATATCGTATCCCTTTTTTATGAAAAGATTATTTCTTAGAATTTATATGTAACCCCAAGTCTTACATTTCTTGGCTGTTCTGTCTGCCAGTAATAGGCATTCAACCATTGGTAATAAGAACCACTGTAAAGATATTCGTCCAGAATATTAAACACATTGGCTGTAAATTTCAGCTTTTTCGTTTCATAAGAAAGACCTCCGTCTAATTTAAAATAATCAGGTAATCTTACGACTCCCGGGCTCCATGTATCCGTCTCACGACCTGCAAGGTAAGTACCTCCTATAGAAGCTCCAAGTCCTTTTAATACACCACTTTGAATACTGTAATTCAACCAGGCATTAGCAGTATGCTTAGAGTATCCAGGTACAACCGATCCAACAGCAATAATAGATGAACTTGTTACAACAGATTCTGTGAATGCATAATTGGCAATAAGATTTAAACCATCAATAATTTTTCCTCTTAAATCAAATTCAACACCTTGTGCTCTTTTTTCACCTAAAACAATTTTAAACTGATCATTTGGACCATTTTTAGGATCTCCAGTAAGTTCATTTTCCTTTACAATACGGTAAGCAGCTATTGTAGTACTCCAGGATCCGTCAAACCAATCTTTCTTTATACCAAATTCAAAATTATTACCAGTAAGCGGTTTTACTTTTCCATCGTTTCTTATGATACCTGATTGAGGTGAAAAAGCCTGATCATATAATCCATAAACAGATGTGTTATCTGTTACAGAGAAACTTACACCTACACGTGGCGTAATATGACTATCAGCCTGAGTTTCTCCCCAGCTTGTCTGGCTTATCCAGGTATATCTTGCGGCAAGTGTAACTCTCAGCTTGTTTTCAAAAAAACCAAGCTCATCCTGAATATATCCTGCAGCAAATCTAGAAGTCATTACACCTCCTAATCCTCTTTCTTTAAGCGGTGTTTCACGATCAAAACTTGGCATTCCGTTTGGTGGAGGCCCATAATCCGGACTATTTACATTAAATGGATCATCTACTGTATCAAGATTATGTGATTGATTCCAGTCTGCCATATATTCCTTATTTGCCATATCCAAACCTCCCAATACTTTATGCGTAACAGGTCCTGTATTGAATTTTCCGTTTACGAATATCTGTCCCAAAAACATCGTGCTTTCAGAATCCCAAATAGCTACATTACGGATAATTTCACCTGTTTGGAGATCAGCAGTTGGTCCAACTGCACTAGGCCATGAACTATATCCTTCCTGTAAATATTTAAAGTAGGAAGTCTGCGCAGTAAGTTTCCAGTTATCATCAAATTTATGTTCAAACATAAAATAGCCACTATGATCGTTTATTTTAGTATCAGGTACGCCAGGCTGAGTCATTGTAAAATCTACAGGCGTTGTTGCATATCCGCCTCCGTCAGCTCCAAATACGTAATAAGAACCCACTTCAGTCATATTAGCGTGCTGAAGATTGTACTCAAGCGTAACTTTTGTTTTATCATCAATCTGATAAGAAAGTACGGGAGCAAATACATAACGATCATTGTGTTCGTACGCACGATGAGATCCTTTATTTTGTGCGGCAGCATTAACACGGTATAAAAATTTTCCGCTTTTATCCAATTTACCGTCAAGATCAATACTGGCTCTGTAAAAATCATAACTTCCCCCCATAATGGTAGCTTCGCCTTTTGTTATTCCGGTTGGTTTTTTGGTTACCACATTGTATAATCCGCTTGGGTCACCACTTGAAAGCATGAACCCTGCAGGGCCTTTTACAAATTCGATATGGTCTACAAAACTCATATCTTCAGTAAGTGGTCCCCAGAAAGAAGATACTACATTGAAGCCATTACGAAATGCCTGAATTTGGGAACCACGCATAGTAATATTGGTGTACATATCTCCCCAATGCTCCAGACGTACAGCGCCACTTACATTACGAATAACGCCATCACTCATACTGATAATCTGCTGATCTTTTAAGGTCTGAGCACTAACAATCTGAATGTTTTGTGGAATTTCTAAAACTGGAGTATTAAGACGCAATGATAAGGATGGTTTATCCTGTTTGTACTTATTTTTTGTAATAACTACCTCATCCAGATCTTCCTGGCTTTCCGAAAGTGTAAAGTTTTTAGTTGTAGTTTGTTTTGCTGTTACTACAATATACTCTTCTACAGCTTTTATACCAACGGCCTTGATGCTGATTGTGTAATTAGCAGGCTTAACATTTTTTATTTCATACTGTCCGTTTGAGTTGGTTACGGCAGTATATCGTGTTCCTTTAAGTGCAATGGAAATGTTTTCTGCCGGAGTATTTCCGCTTAAAAATACTTTTCCTGTTACTTTTCCTGTCTCCTGTCCCAGCATTTGCAGCGAGCACAAAAACGTAAGGGATAGCAAAACTTTTTTAATGATATTTATATTCATTTTGGATGGTGTTAAATTCGGGGCAAAAGTATATCCTAAAATCTTCTTATCCAAATTATTTTTAATCATTCTAAATAAAAATAACATATAAATAAAAACGGGTTAAAATATTTGCATACAAATACTTTAACCCGCCTATAATTTTTAAGCAATTATATAAAAATATACTATACTTATTTATTTTCTGTCAGTTCCTTTACCATCTGATTCAATTGATTTCCATGAATGTTTTTTGCCAGGATAATTCCGTTTTTATCTATCAAATAATTTAGCGGTAAAGCCTGAATCATATAATCTCCTACAACTGGAGAACTCCAGTATTTTAAATCGCTAACCTGTGTCCACGGAAGTTTTAGTTTTGCAATTGCTGCTGTCCATGAAGGTTTTTTAGTGTCTAATGAAACTCCATAAATAGAAAATTTTTCAGAAAAACTGTTATATAACTTCAGCAATTCGGGCTGTTCTTTGATACAGGGTCCACACCAGGACGCCCAAAAGTCTATTAAAACAATATCGCCTCTTAAAGAAGAAAGCGCAACATTGTTTCCCTTTGTATCGGGAAGATCTATTTCCGGAGCAATGTCACCAATTTCAAGTCCCACAACCTGAGCATTAACTGTAACACCAGAATACCATAAAAAAGTGATAACAAAAAACAAATTCTTCATATTCATATTATTTACCGGATTAAAAATCCATTTTTTATTCATGGGCAAATATAATATTGCCTTCAGGTTTTTCAATAAATTAGTACAGAATTGGTACAACCTAAAATTTCATCTTCTGAATTCTTACTGCATTTAATATCGCCAATAAAGCAACACCTACATCGGCAAAAACGGCTTCCCACATAGTAGCAAGTCCTCCCGCTCCCAGAATCAGGACGATAGCTTTTACTGCAAAAGCCAAAATAATATTTTGAAAGACAATCTTTTTCGTCTGTTTTCCGATGTTGATTGCCATAGCAATTTTACCTGGTTTGTCATCCTGAATTACAACATCAGCAGTTTCTATTGTAGTATCGCTTCCTAAACCTCCCATGGCAATACCAACAGTACTCAGAGCTACTACGGGCGCATCATTTACGCCATCGCCAACAAAAGCAACGCTTTCATTTTTAGCTTTGATTTCATTCACTTTGTTAACTTTATCTTCAGGAAGCAGATCTCCAAAAGCATTTGTAATTCCTAATTTCTCTGCTACAAAGCGTACTACATTTGTTTTATCGCCGCTAAGCATAGTTGTTTTTATTCCTAATGCTTTTAGTTTATCAATTGCTAGTTGGGCATCTTCCTTAATGGCATCTGCAATAGTCAGGTAACCAACAAACTGCTTATCATAAGCAATTGCAATTAGAGTGTAAACAATCGAGCCGTGATCAACATTATAAGAAATAGAAAATTTATCCAATAATTTAAAATTCCCAACCAGTAATTCTTTTCCTGAAATTTCTGCTTTTAAACCATGACCTGCAATTTCTTCTACATTTTTTAACTCCAGGGTAATATCAATTTCTCCTACATAATCGTGAATTGCCGTTGCAACAGGATGTGTACTTTGACTTTCAAGGGCATTTACCATTTTCAAAATCTCCTCTTTTTGAAAGTGATCTGAGATCACTACTTCCTGAACTTTAAAAACGCCTTTTGTCAATGTTCCGGTTTTATCCATTACCACATGTTGAATCGTAGCGAGACTATCTAGAAAATTGCTTCCCTTAAATAAGATTCCATGTTTACTGGCCGCTCCAATTCCGCCAAAATAGCCTAAAGGAATACTGATTACCAAAGCGCAGGGACAGGAAATAACCAGAAAAACCAGAGCCCTGTACAACCACTGGCTGAAATTATAATCAGTCACAAAAAAATAAGGCAGGAGACAAATGGCAACAGCTAAAAACACCACTATAGGCGTGTAAACCTTAGCAAATTTTCTAATAAAAAGTTCAGTTGGTGCTTTTTGTTTTACGGCATTTTGAACCAATTCCAATATTTTGGAAAGTTTACTATCGTTGTAAGCCGTGGTTACTTTAACCTGAACAACAGAATTTAAATTTATCATTCCGGCAAGTACCGTTTCACCTTTATTTTTAGTATCTGGTTTGCTTTCTCCTGTCAGGGCAGCTGTATTAAATGAAGCTGTCTCAGTTAGCAACTCTCCGTCCAGAGCTAGCTTTTCGCCTGGTTTTAACTGAATAACGGATCCAACCGCTACATCTTCAGCTCTAACCTTTTTAGGAATATTATTTTCCAAAAGAGTTACCTCATCCGGCCTTTGATCCAATAAATTTTTAATATTTGATTTCGCCTTGCTAACTGCCATCGACTGAAATACTTCTCCAATGGTATAAAACAGCATTACAGCTACACCTTCTGGGTATTCGCCAATAGCAAAAGCTCCAAATGTGGCTATGACCATCAGGAAAAACTCAGAAAATACGTCTCCCTTTACAATACTTTTAAAAGCCTCCCTGATAACCGGAATTCCAACAGGTAGATATGCAAGAACATACCATCCAATGCGTATATAACCTGAAAACCATGATTGTGGAAAATAATGATCAAAACCAAGTGCGATAAGTAATAATAAAAACGAAATTATAGCCGGTAAAAACATTTTAAAAACACTTTCATCAGCACTATGTTCATGATTATGTCCCTCATCTTCTGAGTGGTCGTGGTCATCATCATGAGAGCAGCATCCGGTTTGTTTCGAATTTAATGCACTTTTATTTTTGGAAATTTTACTTTCGATATCTTGCTTTTTTACGTTCATCGCTATAATACTTTACAACAATCGTCTAATTTATCATAGGCTGCAGCATCGGCTTTAATCTCATCAGCGTCATAACCTAATTTAGAAATCCCTTGTTTTATTGTCTGTACATCTGTTTTTTTAGAATTGAAATATACTGTAAAAGTCATAGCTTTCTCGTCCAGTTCATACATTTTTATGCCATTGATTTTTAACATTTCTGTTTTGAATTTCAACCCGCATGTTTCACAGGCAGAACAGTGAGTACAGTTTATTACTGTTTTGATAACTGCTTTTTGAGTTGTTTTTTGAGCACTTGCTTTATTTGAAATTAAAAATATAGCGATAATTATAAATATGCTTTTTAATATTGTTTTCATTGATGTGATTTTGATATTGGCCTCTATCCTCTAAAAGAAAATAGAAAGCCCTAATTAGATAATAATAGTTTTAATTAGGTTGATGTTCATACTAATACTGTCGTCCTTCTCTAAAATCTAAATCAATTAATAGAGATTAAACAGTAAAACGTGAAATTTCCACTGATTTTTTGAAGTTAACTATACTATCTGAGGAGGCTGCCAAATACTTTCAAAGAAACTGGAAGAAAATACCGAATCATAATTGGGTACTAAAAGTGAAATTGAAAATAATCCAGCCGGAAATATAAAATCGACATTGGGATGATAGCTTAATACCTGAACTCCACAGCAATTGCAGGCGCAAAAGGGTGAACACAAGTCGGTTTTTTTATCATGCGAATGATTTTCTTCAGATGAAAACTGACTTGTTTTATGTGCAGGACTATTTATCTCCATATCTGCACAAGGCATAATTGAAAGGCTGATGAAGTAAACTGACAATATGATGGCTATCCATTTCACAATCGTAAAAATAAGTTTTTTATATCATTTACGAATAAATATTATTGTAAAAGTATATTCTGGATAATTATTTTACCTCAATTATTTTATTTCTTGTACCAATTCCATTTTCATTAAAAGCTTCGATAGTAAAATAATATTTAGTTCCCTTATCGAGTCCCCTGAAATCATATGTGGTTGCATCATAAACCATAATATTATTGTATAATTTATCAGGCGCAATTCCGTAATAAATAGTGTAACCAGTTGCGTCGGGCTGTTTTTTCCAAAGAATCATGGCATTACGGGAATCTTTAACATTTCTATTTACTTTAAAGCCGGAAACAATTTTTGGTTTTACTGATAATCCGTTTCCGAAAACCCTGAAATCTGAAATGGCAAATAATCCCGAAGCATTATGAATATTCTCCATCTTGATGTAGCGCGCTTCAATTGGTTTTGTCAATTCAACATAATCATGAGGAACATCTTTATCATTCTGGGATTTATCTACAACCAATGTCCAGTTTACAGCATCATCAGACATGAATATTTTATACTGGTAATAAATATCCATTGCTTTATTGTATTGCGTTGCTTTATGATCAGCATAATTGATTTGCAGGGCATTTATCTGCATTTTTCGACCTAAATCAAGCTGTAACCATTCGCCAGGATTATTTGTTTTGGCAGACCAATACGTCTGAATATTTTCATCGGTTAAGTTATCCGCGCCGTAACAGAATTTTTCATAGACTTTTTTACCGCCATTATCTATTCTGTGGGTTTCAACCTCCATACAATCTTCGAAAGAAGAAACGGTTACCTTCTTTTTATACGAAAGCAGCATCCATCCGGAAGAAGCTCCCTGTTCATGATTGCGTTTTTCTGTTGGAAGTTGTATTGGAAAATCTCCATAGGAAGTATTCGAATACATGATATCATCTTTGTCAAATCCGGCAGGAAACATATCAATGCGACGTTCGAAACGATCTTTTACAGAAATCTTGCAGGTTCCGGTATTCCAGTAATTACCATAATTATCTTCAAAAGTATTTCCGTGTCCGGCACCAATCACAAATCCGTCTGGTTTATACGACATTGGATTGTGTTTTTGGTATTTGAAAGGTCCCAATGGATGATCGCCTACGTGAACTCCGTTTGCATATCCCTTAAATTCAGTTGCGGGCGCTCCGTATTGCATGTAATATTTACCATTGTGTTTGGTCATCCACGCCCCTTCAATAAAATTTCCCCAAGGTGCTGGTTCCATATCGTTATTGGGTCCGAAACGTTCCCAGCCATGTGATGCAGGATCCAAACCCACCACTTCTTTTATCTCTCCATATGGTTTTTGAATATCCTCAACTTCTGTTGCGGTATATAATTTTGCATAATCATCCTGATTTCCTTTTGGAAGCCACGTTTTATAATCTACCTCAACTCCTATCAAAGGTAATTTTCCGCTTGAACCGTAATACATGTATACTTTTTTATCATCATCCTGAAAAATCGCGGGATCCCAGGTTGGCAGCATAGCGGTATCAACATGTCGTAACCATCGTCCCGATTTTGGATCGGCGGTTTTCCAGATCGGATGGTCTCTTTTCCATGTTGAACCTACATAAAATAACGTATCATTTACTACCCAGGCTGCCGGAGCGCACTGATCATCATCCGCAGGCTTTCTTTGAAAACTCCCGTAAACAAAATTCCAGTTTGACATGTCTTTACTCCAGAAAAATCCTGCCTGATTGGTAGCAAACAGATAATAATCTCCTTTGAAAGTAATAATAACCGGATCAGCGCTTGAACGTCGGGATTCCGGAATGCCGTTGTGGTTTTCGGTTGTATAATTGTAGCCAATATTAATCGGGTTGCAATATGTTGTTGCAGGTTTATTAGGGTCGAACCATTCTGTTTTTTGTGCCGAGATATTGATATTAAATCCTATCAAAAGCAACAAAATCGATATTGACGAGAGTTTGTACATGTCTTTATTTTTATTTTTAAAATCTTGTTATTCTTGATTGAAGATAAATTAGCTACCTATTACTCTTTACTCTTTGCATTAACAGCTCCGGTTCATTTGTTGTGATATAATTAAACTCGTGAGCTATAATCCAATCCATATCTGCTGTTTCGTTTACGGTCCATGCATTCAGAATCATTTTGTTGTCTTTGGCTTCCTGAATCCATTCCGTATGTTTTTGAAAAACAGAATAATGATAATCAATACCGTTGATTTTATCTGCTTTTACTTCTTTCGGAGATTTATTCCCTTCCAGATATTGCAGAGACGTTTTAGAGTCAATTGCTCTGATTTGTTTCAGGATGTCATAATCAAAACTGATGTAGCAGGTATTTTTATCCGCTTTCAGTTTCTTAATAGTTGCAACAGCCAACACAGCAGTCTTTTTTCCTCTTTCCTTGCTGATTTCCGAAGGTTTTATTTCGCAGACTAAAAGCGTTTTTTTATTGTTTCGCATTCCTTCTGAAATATATTCATACATGGTGGGCAACTTTTCTCCATTAGAAAGTTTAAACTTTATCAAATCTGCATAATTGGTTTCTTCTATGAGTAATTTGTTATAATGAGCGTCATGATTGATTACTAGTGAATCATCGGCGGTTCTCCAAACGTCAAATTCGGAGCCAGACAGTTTCATGTCAATTGCATGCCTTAATGCTGCAATAGAATTTTCCGGAAGATTGTTTTTCTTCCAGGCTCCTCGGTGTGCTACAATGGCATTTTTCTTCGCATTGCAGGAAGATAAAACTGTTATTATGAGCAAGAAAAGAAATACTCTAAATGTTTTAATAGCTTTCATTTTACAACTGAATTTATAATTGCTTTATAAAAAAGCCCTCCGTATAACCAGTACGAAGGGCAATTACTAACCAATAAACCAACTATTTAGTTAATTCGAAACTAACTTTCTTATCGGCAGTTGAGCTTCCTCCTACGAAAATATCAAACTGTCCGGGCTCTGCTACGAATTGTAAATCAGAGTTATAAAATTTTAAATCTTCAACCGAGATATCAAATGTCACGGTTTGTTTTTCGCCTTTTTTAAGCGTTATTTTTTGGAAACCTTTTAATTCGCGAACTGGTCTGGTTACGGAACCAACCAAATCCCTGATGTATAACTGAACGGTTTCTTTTCCATCATAATTTCCTGTATTGGTTACATCAACAGTTACTTTTAATTTTCCACCGAAATTCATTTTGTCAGAAGAAATTTTCAGGTTTGAATAATCAAAAACCGTATAACTTAATCCGAAGCCAAATGGAAACAAAGGTTCATTTCTTTCGTCGATATAATTAGATCTGAACTTTTCGAATTTTCCTTCTGTATTAGAAAGCGGTCTTCCAGTATTTTTATGTGCGTAGTAAATAGGCAATTGACCAACGCTTCTTGGAAAAGTTGATGTTAGTTTTCCGGAAGGATTTACATCTCCAAACAACACATCTGCAATGGCGTAACCTGCTTCACTACCGGCAAACCAAACGTTTAAAATAGCCGGAACTGTTTTATTTTCTTCTGTAAGAACTAAAGGACGTCCGTCAAACAATACTAACACGACTGGTTTTCCTGTTTTCAATAAAGCATCCAATAAATCTTTTTGAGACTGTGGAATTTCAAGATTCGTACGGCTGCTTGATTCTCCGCTCATTTCTGCAGATTCTCCAAGAGCTGCTACGATTACATCTGATTGATTGGCAATTTTTAAAGCTTCTGCAATCAATTCTTCTTTAGGACGAGGATCACGATTTAAGGTTTTTCCAAACATCGTAGCGTTCGTTTCAAAAGTTTCATCGTAATCTAAGTTGCTTCCTTTCGCATACAACACTTTCGTGGAATTTCCTGCAACTGCTTTAATTCCGGCCAATAATGAAACGGCATTTTCCATTTTTGTAGCGACGCTCCAGGTTCCCGGCATGTTTTCTTTCGCATCAGCCAAAGGTCCAATTAAAGCGATAGTTCCAGATTTTTTAAGCGGTAATACCTGATTTTGGTTCTTTAATAAAACCAACGATTGTGCTGCAATTGATCGTGCTTCTTTTCTGCTGTCTGCTGTAAAAATCTCTGTTTTTGCTCTTTTTTCATCGCAGTACTTATACGGATCGTGGAATAATCCTAAATCGTATTTTGCTTCTAAAATCAGTTTTACGGCATTGTCAATGGTTTCGATGGTTACTTTTTTCTCTTCTAATGATTTTTTCAAAGTTCCCAGAAATCCTTCTCCTACCATATCCATTTCTACTCCGGCATTTAATGACATGGCAGAAACTGTCTGAAGATCACCCATTCCGTGTTCGATCATTTCAGGAATTCCTGTGAAATCGGTTACTACAAAACCTTTAAAACCCCATTGTTTTCTTAAAACATCTGTCATCAGCCATTTGTTTCCCGTTGCCGGAATTCCGTCAATTTCATTGAATGATGCCATTACTGAACCTACACCGGCATCAACAGCTGCTTTGTACGGAGGAAAATAATCATTGAACATTCTGATATGGCTCATATCAACTGTATTATAATCACGTCCGCCTTCGGGAGCACCGTATAATGCGAAATGTTTTACGCAAGCCAGAATTGTATTGTTTTTTGAAAGATCTTTTTGCTGGTATCCGTTTACCATTGCTTTTGCAATCTGGCTTCCTAAATACGGGTCTTCTCCAGAACCTTCAGAAACCCTTCCCCAGCGCGGATCTCGGGAAACATCTACCATAGGAGAAAATGTCCAGTTGATTCCGTCAGCACTTGCTTCTTTTGCTGCAATCTGAGCACTTCTTTCAATTAAATTCATATCCCAGGTACAAGACAAACCTAACGGAATAGGGAAAGTCGTTTCGTATCCGTGAATCACATCCATACCAAAAAGCAATGGAATTTTCAGTCGGCTTTTCTCAACGGCAATTTTTTGTACTTCCTTAATTTTCTGTACTGATTTTATGTTGAATAAACCGCCAACTTTTCCTTCTGCAATATTTTTTGCTACGTTCGAACTATTGGCCTGACCTGTTGTAATATCACCTGAAGTTGGCAAATTCAACTGTCCTATTTTTTCGTCTAATGTCATTTTTGACATTAATTCCGCAATAAATTCGGCTTTGGGTTTGATTTTTACGGCATTTTTAGCATTTTTCTTTTGAGCAAAACCCAAAATAGTGCATCCTAAAAAAAGTATGATTAATTTCTTTTTCATGTGAAGATAATTTATTCTTTTTATTTTAATCGCCATTGCTTATT
>Ga0247805_1000243_pt1 | contig 32376 bp, 34 predicted proteins | sample UWRJL044104R1_FD_180930 | JGI IMG/M metagenome (GOLD analysis project Ga0247805, IMG submission 180930) | Plant litter microbial communities from Arlington Agricultural Research Station in Wisconsin, United States - UWRJ-L044-104R-1 | ecosystem: Environmental > Terrestrial > Plant litter >... | reverse complement strand
TCTTTAATAAGAATCAATGCTCACCATATCCTACATCATCCATTTTTCCATTGAATACTTTGTATTGAATAATAAAATACCCAATTACCAAAGCCAAGGCAATAGCAAACCAATACACTCCTACAGACAAAGCGTATTCTTCATTGGCAACATTATAAATCGTCAAAGAAGGATTAATTTTATTAGTTGACGGCAACACTTCGGGAAAAATTGAAGCAGTTGTTGAAGTAAATCCACCAACAAGAAAAAGAGTCGAAAACAAAAATCCAGTTCCGTCTTTCTTAAATGTTTTTACTTTAAAAAGCCCAAACAAACCCACAAACGTAATTATCGGAAAGATAAAAAGTACGGGGTTATTAATGAAGTTATGGAAAGGCTCTTCTTCGATAATATGCCAAACTGAAATTGAAACGATAACAAGTCCCAACAAAACAAAATTCATTTTATAAATCATTTCTTTTAATTGAGTATTCAATGAAGAATTGGTCTTATAAATTATCCAATTAGCGCCATGAATCATCAAAGCTACTACACTAACCACTCCCAGAAAAAGCGTAAACCAGTCAATAATTCCAAGTTCAGAAGCTACTGGACTCAGTGTTGGATTCCACAAAGGCAGGAAGAAAAAATGCGGTTCCTGAGTAGAAACACCATTCACTACCATTCCGAGATTTACACCACGAACGACGTTTCCTAATGCCATTCCGAAAAATAAAGCCAATAATAAACTAGCAATTCCAAAGGCTTTATCCCAAACAGCTTCCCACATTTTATTGTGAATTTGTCCACGTAATTCTAATCCTATTGCTCTAAAAATAAGCAACCATAAAATCATCATCAAAGGCAAATAAAATCCGCTAAACGAAGCAGCATACAAAGTAGGAAATGCGTAGAACAAAACACCACCAGCTGCAATCAACCAAACTTCATTAGCATCCCAAAATGGCCCAATAGCATTTGTAATTGCTTTTTTATCTTTCTCTGTTTTGGCAAAAAACAAATGAATAATTCCTGCTCCAAAATCATAACCATCCAGCACTAAATAAGTCGCCAAAATGCCAATTAATACAACATACCAAAAAAATTCCATACTCTATTTTTTTACTGGTTCTGGACCATGATAAATAATTTTCCCCACTAAAATGGCATATAACATTCCTAACAACGCATACAACCCCACAAATCCCATCAGCGTAAACAAGGTGTTTCCTGAGGAAACTGTTGGCGAAGCACCATCAGCAGTGCGTAATAAATCATACACTAACCAAGGTTGACGACCTAATTCTGCAGTGTACCAACCTGTAATATTTGCGATATAAGGAAACGGCATTAAGAACATAAATGCCCATAAAAGCCATTTGGTTTGAAACAATTGCTTACGAGTCAATTGAAAAGCGGCCAAAACCATCACGCCAATAAAAAGTGTTCCTAGACCCACCATAATATGATAAGCATAATACAATCCCGAAATATTTGTTGGATGCGTGTCTTCTGGAAATTGATCCAATCCTTTCACCTCAGTATCCCAATTACCATAAGTTAGAAAACTCAACACATTAGGCACTGCAATTTTATTATCCAGTTTTTTGTCTTTTACGTCAGGTTGTCCAATCAGAACAATTTCGGCTCCTTTTTCCTCCGTATGAAAAATTCCTTCCATTGCTGCAAAAGTTACCGGCTGGTGTTTTACTACTTGTTTAGCTAACAAATCACCCGTTGGCACAGCAACAATAATGCTCGAAATCAATCCGAAAACTACTCCTGTTTTCAAAAACAATTTTCCAAAAGAAACATTTCTGTTCGATAAAATATAAAAAGCGCCAATTCCTGCTACCACAAAAGAACTTGTAACCATAGAAGCAGCCTGATTGTGCAAATACGAAGGCCACAACCATACATTAGTAAATAAAGCTGAGAAATTAGTCAATACAAATTTTCCGTTTTCCAATACTTCATAACCTACTGGATGCTGCATCCACGAATGCGTAGCGATAATAAGAAAGCCACTTGCCCAGGAACCCAGACAAATCAATAATCCGGTTACAAAATGCCATCGGTGTCCGAGGATTTTTTCACCAAATAAAAACATACCTAAAAAAGAGGATTCCAAAAAGAAAGAAAACATACCTTCCATGGCTAAGGTTTGCCCAATAATTCCACCCGTGAGTTCTGAGAATTTAGCCCAATTGGTTCCAAACTGAAATTCCATTGGAATTCCTGTTACTACTCCCATAGCAAAATTGAGTGCAAAAATTCGCATCCAAAAATGAGTCGCTTTATTGTAATGTGGATCGTTTGTTTTTAAAAATTTCCATTTAAAATAAACAATGATTAACGAAAGTCCCATTGTTAGCTGCGGAAATAAATAGTGAAAGGTAATGGTAAATGCAAATTGCATTCGGTCATAAAAGAGCATTTCTTCCATAATAGGTAATTTGTATATAAAGCCCCCCAAATTTACCCTTTAAAACTCTGAATTATTCTCTTTTTTCAAAAAATTATCCCAGATATTATTAAACTTTTCAACAATTCTAAAAACCTTAAATCAGAACTATTATTCCTTCTTCAAAATTCCTCTTTCAACACTTTCATTAATTAATCCTTCGGCATAGTTCCATAACGTTTTTGAGCCTTCTTTTATAACACTCTTTTTCTCGTAAACATTTTTATAACTCACGCCAAACTCTTTCCATGTCCCTCCATTATTAGAAGTATTTTGCAATAAAGGTTCTAATCTATCCATGGCTTTTGCAAACTTTGCTTCCTTTGTTTCACCTGCTTCAAATTCTTCCCAAATTGCAATCAATTCATCGGCTTGATTTTTGGGTAACAAACCAAAAATACGATTCGCAGCCAATCGCTCCTCATCGGTATTAGAATGATTTTTTTGCAAATCATAAATAAAGGTATCTCCAGCATCAATCTCTACAATGTCATGAATCAAAACCATTTTTACAACTTTCAAAACATCAATTGCTTCATCTGAATGCTCTGCTAAAACAATCGCCATTAATGCCAAATGCCAACTATGCTCTGCATCATTCTCATTTCGATCACTATTAAAGAGCTTTGTTTTTCGCTGAATGTATTTTACTTTATCAATTTCTTTAATAAAGGCAATTTGATTCAATAGATTTGATGTGTTCATATCTGAAATTATAGTACTGATTTTAGTAAAACTGTAAAATTACAAAAGCTTCAACCTTAATCAAACTGTTCTTCTAATTGATTAATACTTTAATTCGTTTTATTTTTCTATTAATTTGTAACTTTAGTCACTATCTTAAACTCATACAATTTTTATCTTTCTCTATACCTTAAAATAAATGATTATGAAAATCGAACAAATATATACTGGCTGCCTGGCTCAAGGCGCATATTACATTACTTCAAATGGCGAAGCAGCAATTATTGACCCTTTACGGGAGGTACAACCTTATCTGGATCGTCTAAAACGAGACAAAGTAAAACTGAAATACATTTTCGAAACCCATTTCCATGCTGATTTTGTTTCGGGACATTTAGATTTAAGCAAGGAAACCGAAGCTCCAATAGTTTATGGTCCAACAGCAAATCCTGAATTTGATTGCATTATTGCAACCGATGGACAGGAATTCAATATTGGCAACATCACTTTAAAAGCTTCACACACTCCTGGTCACACTATAGAAAGTACTACTTATCTATTAGTTGACGAAGACGGGAAAAAACATGCTATTTTCTCTGGAGATACTTTATTTGTGGGCGATGTAGGAAGACCTGATTTGGCTCAAAAATCGGCCGATATGACACAAGAACAATTAGCAGCCACTTTGTTTCATTCGTTAAGAGATAAAATTATGCCTTTGCCAGATGATGTAATTCTCTATCCTGCACACGGCGCGGGAAGCGCTTGCGGTAAAAACATTAGCAAAGAAACTGTTTCCACTATTGGCAAAGAAAAAGAAACTAATTATGCTTTAAGAGCGGATATGACGGAAGCCGAATTCATCAAAGAATTACTGGATGGATTATTGCCACCGCCAGACTATTTTGGAATGAATGTGGCTATGAATAAAAATGGCTACGAAAGTTTTGAATCGGTTTTAAATGACGGAATGATTTCTGTTTCAGCATTGGATTTTGAAGCTGTTGCTGATAAAACGGGAGCTTTAATTTTAGATACCCGAAAAAACTCAAAGTTTTTCAAAGGATTTATTCCGCAATCCATTAATATTGGACTTGATGGTGATTTTGCACCATGGGTTGGTACCTTAATTGCTGATGTTAAACAGCCTCTTATTTTAGTAACCGAAAAAGGCAAAGAAGAAGAATCGGTAACACGGTTGAGCCGTGTAGGTTTTGATAACGTAATTGGTCATCTAAAAAACGGTTTTAAAACATGGAAAAAAACAGATAAAGAAATTGATACCATTAATCGGATTTCAGCCAAAACATTTGCTAAAGAAGTGAAAATTGGAGAAAGCAAAATCATCGATGTTCGAAAAGAAAATGAATATGCAGCCAAACATGTTGAAGGAGCTTATTCTAAGCCTCTGGCTTACATTAATGACTGGATTAAAGATGTTGATCCTAAAGAACATTTTTACATTCATTGTACGGGTGGTTATCGCAGTATGATTGCTGCTTCTATTTTAAAGGCAAGAGGTTTTAGAAATTTTTCGGAAATTAAAGGTGGTTTTGATGCCATTGAAAAAACATCTATTCCAAAAAGTGATTTTGTATGCCAAAGCAAAACACTTAAAACATAATCAATTGATTTTTAAATATTTAATCGTTAATTTTGTAATAGATTGTACAATTGCATTTTTAACCCTTAAATTATAGAAATCATGAAAGCGAATATGGGGAAAACCGACAAAACAATCCGTTTAATTGTTGCGCTTACTTTAGTTACATTGTATTTTACAAATGTAATAACTGGAAATCTGGGAATTGTTCTATTAGCTTTTGCAGTAATTTTACTAATTACCACTCTTATCAATTTTTGTCCCCTGTATACACCTTGGGGAATCAACACAAATAAGAAAAAACTAACTCATTAAATAAAAACAAGCTCGGCATAAACAGCGAGCTTGTTTTTTATTCTATATCTTTTAACAAAGAATCATTCACCAGCCATTTGAACATAACCAACTCTAAATCAGATACAATTATGGGTTTTGTAATATAATCATTCATTCCTGATTTTAAACATTCTTCTTTTTCTTCTAAAAATATTCCTGCAGTTAGAGCAATAATTGGAATTGAAAAATCTTGTTCTAATTTTCTAATTTCATAAGTAGCCTCAAATCCGTTTTTATTTGGCATTTGAATATCCATTAAAATAATATCGGGTTGCTGATTTTGATATTGTTCTATTGCTTCGTCTCCATCAAATGCTTCGAAAATAATGCTTTCGGGAATGATTTTTTTTACCAATGTTTTGGCTAATAACATATTTATGGTGTTGTCTTCTACAATTAAAATTTTCTTTACACCCAAAATATTGTTCATAATTGACTTGCCGTTTGTTTCCACCAAATGCTGATTTTTCATTTTTATTTTTTTTAATCTGATATCAAAATAAAAATTACTGCCTTCTCCATAAGTACTTTCTAATTCCAGACTCGAATTCATTAAAGCTAACAATCGATTTGAAATAGCTAAACCAAGTCCTGTTCCTCCAAACTGACGACTAGTAGAATTATCTTCTTGCTCAAAAGAATGAAATATTTTATTCAAATTCTCCGGATGTATCCCAATTCCAGTGTCCTTTACTGAAAAACAAAGGTTAACAAAATGATCTTCGAGAGGTAAAACAGTTTTAATTTCTAATTGTATTTGTCCTTTTTGAGTAAACTTAACTGCATTACCTATTAAATTGATAATAATCTGTTTTAAACGTAAGGAATCTGCAAAAAGAAACTGTGGTACATTAGCATCTATATCTAAAATTAGATCGATTTGTTTTTGATTGGCTTGGTATTTAAACAACGAAACAACTTGATTTGTTAAAGCAAAAAGATCAATTTCTTCCATTTTAAGATCTAATTTGCCAGCTTCTATTTTAGAAAAATCCAATATATCATTTACAATATCCATTAATGTAGATGCCGATTCGTTAATAGTCAGCATGTATTCTTTTTGATTTTCTTCTAAGTTTGATTCCATTAACAAAGAAGTAAATCCAATAATACCATTTAAAGGAGTTCTAATTTCATGACTCATATTGGCTAAGAAATCCGTTTTAGATTTATTGGCTGTTTCGGCTAATTCCTTTGCTTTTTGAATTTCATAATTCATCATTTTTTGCTTGGTAACATCAATAAAACTGGTAACTACTTCCAGTATTTCTCCGTTATCATCCAGCATTGGAAATCCGTTTACTAAAAACCAAACAATAGATTGATTTGCGGGTTCTATAATCCCTACGGGAAAATTTTTAATAGCTTTTTTAGAAGCAAAAATCTGACTGATTGGATAGTCTTCGACCTGCATTTCGGAATAATCTTCGTTTAAAAAATTCCATTTCAAAGTTTCCGGATCTCCTGACATCAATTCAGCTCGACTATAACCTAATAATTCTGCCGACTTGCTATTACACATAATAATAGCACCACTAGCATCATGCACAACAATTCCTGCATCCAAATTATCTAATACTCCTCGGTACCTTTCTTTATTTTTTAGCATTGCCTCATTCGCAATTTTTTGCTCGGTAATGTCTCTGGAAACAACTATAAAATGTTTTTCTTTACTTTCATCTTCTTTCATTGGAGCCAATGAAAGTTCAAACCATGATTTTCCACCGTTCAATTCTAGAGAATATTGTTTACCTCTGGAATGGCCTTTTTCATTTGCTTCTTTTAAAGCAGAAAAACATACTGCTGCAGCATGTTTAGGTAATACTTCAAAAATATTTTTATCAATAAATTGATCTGGAGGCATTAATAATAATTCATTACTGGGAGAATGATAATTAAAAATAGTTCCTTCTAAATCAATTTCAAACATCATATCTGGAATAGCTTCAATAATAGCTTCCATCTTTTTACTGGTTTTAACAAACTGGTCTTCGGCTTGTTTACGCTGAGTAATATCAGTAATGGTACCTATAAATCCTATAATTTCATTCTCGGCATTTGTTTCTGGAGTTGCTTGTCCTATTACCCAAATAATACTGCCGTCTGGTTTTATAAAACGATATTCTAATAATGATCTTCCTTTATCGGCTGTTACTTTTTTCCACTCATCAAATATTTTTATACGATCTTCCGGATGTATAGCAATATACCAACCACTTCCCATAGATTCTGCATAACTAATCCCTACTATTTGAGTCCAACGCTGATTTACATAAGTTGTTGCTCCGGTTAAATCAGTTCTAAAAATCCCAACTGGAGAAACTTCTGTTAAAGTATGAAATCTTTTTTCGCTTTGAGTAACAGCTTCTTCGGCTTGTTTTCTCATTATTTCTTCTTCAAAAAACTCTAATGCAAAAGCAACATCAGTAGTAGCATTATTGAGTAAATTAATTTCTTCCTCATCAAAATAATTTTTCTCAGAAGCATAAATCACAAAAACACCTGTAATCTTATCAAACATTTTAATAGGAATGGCAATCAGGGAACGATAATTTCTCTTTAAAGCTTCTTCTCTCCATAATTCCATCATCGTATCATCTTCGATAGCATTACAAACCTGATGACTTCCTTTTCTAATAGCAATACCTACAGGACCTTTCCCTCCCTCATTATCAATTCTGGCAGAAATTGTTTTTATTACCGACAAATATTCTTGATTATGACCTCCTACACCCACAGGTATTACATCTTGAGTTTCAGGATCAATCATTCCAATCCACGCCATTTGAAATCCTCCAATCTCAACAGCAATATTGCAAACTTTTTTAAACAACTGATTTCTATCCTTCGCACGAACGATAATTTGATTAATCTTGCTTATAAAAAGATACAAGCGTTTCGCCTTATTCATTTTTTGTTCCTGAACATTTATCTTAGCTAATAAATCTTCATAACTTGGTTTTACTTCTTTCATCCAATAAAGTATAAGTCTTCCATTTACCGATAAATTTAATCATTTGAAATTAAAAAACTGTCCAGATATTAACAAAAAAACTAGTGCAAAAAATATTTTTTATCCTTAATTTTGAAAAACTGCGCTATCACAATTCTAAAAAATACCTCTAAAAAATCATGTTCGAAATATTCAGACTTCATTTAGAAAAATTTATCCAAATTAATGACGAAGATTTTGATGCAATTGCAGCTTATTTTAAAATTAGAAAAGTTCGAAAAAAAGAAAATTTACTTCTAGAAGGAGCAATATGTAAATCGCATTTTTTTGTACTTGAAGGCTGTTTGAGAAAATTTTTTATTAACGATAAAGGAGTCGAACAAACGACTGAATTTGCAATCGAAAATTGGTGGATTACTGATAACATTGCTTACGAACATCGATTAGCAACCTCTTTTTATATTCAGGCAGTAGAAAACTCAGAAATACTAATTTTAGATCGAGAAGACCAAGACCAATTATTAGAAAAATTCCCTAAAATGGAACGCTATTTTAGATTCATTTATCAAAGAGCTTATGCTGCTTCGCAAATGAGAATAAAATATTTATATGATTTTACGAAAGAAGAGTTTTACGAACAACTTTGCAAAAGTCAACCCGAATTTGTCCAACGCATTCCACAATACCTCATCGCTTCTTTTCTAGGTTTCTCTCCAGAATATTTAAGCGAAATCAGGAAAAAAAAGCGTTCTTAAACCAGTTTAAGTTTTTATGGTTTTCTATTGCTGAAATTTGCTGTATTAAAAATATAAAAAAATATAATTATGCGAGTAAACATCAACGAAACAGAACCTCAAGCTTTTAAAGCTATGTATGCACTAGAAAATTATCTAGGAACCATTCAGTTAACACAAATCCAAAAAGAGTTAATTAAGATTCGTGCTTCACAAATTAACGGATGTGCTTTTTGTATCGACATGCACACTAAAGATGCCCTTAAATATGGCGAAACAACCCAACGTATTTTTCTATTAAATGCGTGGCACGAAACCCAATTGTTTACTGAAGAAGAAAAAGCAATTTTAGCTATTACCGAAGAAATAACCTTAATCTCAAACAAAGGTTTATCTGATGAAACCTATAAAAAAGCGGAACAATTTTTCGACAAAAACCAAATTGCACAAATTATCATGGCAGTAGTTACTATTAATGCCTGGAATAGAATTGCGATAAGTACACAATTAGAACCTGCTTCTTAAAATTCGATTAAAAAATAAAAAAACAGCTCGCTTAAATTTCTTTAAGCGAGCTGTCTGTTTATGAATCAGGATACTTATCTATAATCGGTTTTTTATATTTGTCAAGTCTTAAAAACATTGAGTTTTTTTGAAACACACTATTTTATCACCAACCAAATTAAACCATAAATGAAAAATTTTATTCTGTGTGCTTCTTTGTTGCTCTCACTTTCTGTTTTCTCTTTCCATATTGATCCTCCAACAGTAACTCAAAAAGAAACAAAAATAAAAGCACCATTTGGAACCACTAAAATTAAAACCCCTGATTTTAGTAAATGTGCCAAATTTTTAATCACTGATTTTGGCGCTGCAAAAGGAGACCAAAATAAAACAAGCCAGGCTATCGCAAAAGCTATAGACCAGGCTAACAAAGCCGGAGGCGGAATTGTGGTTATTCCAGAAGGAGAATGGTTAACTGGAAAAATCCACTTTAAAAGCAATGTCAATTTGCATTTAAACAAAGGCGCTTTATTGCTTTTTTCTGATAATCCTAACGATTATTTGCCAGCGGTACATTCCACATGGGAAGGTTTAGAATGCTACAATTATTCACCATTGATTTATGCATACGAATGTAAAAATATTGCAATAACAGGTGAAGGAGGAATTAAAGCCAAAATGGATTTTTGGAAAAAATGGGCTGGGCGTCCTGCTGGACACATGAATAGTTTAAAAAGATTGTACAATTTATCAGGTCAAAATATTCCTGTTGAGCAACGTGTTATGGTAAATGACACGGCTAATCTTCGTCCGCAATTTATTCAATTCAACCGAAGTGAAAACATTTTACTAGATGGATTTTCAATAACAAATAGTCCATTCTGGACCGTTCATACATATCTTTCTAAAGATATTATTGTTCGAAATTTAAACATCTATGCACATGGACACAACAACGATGGTTTTGATCCAGAAATGAGTCAAAATATTCTAGTTGAAAACGTAACTTTCGACCAAGGTGATGATGCTATTGCTGCAAAATCAGGTAGAAATCCAGAAGGATGGCGCTCAAAAACACCAACAAAAAACTTAATTATTCGAAATTGTACCATTAAAAACGGACATCAATTACTAGCAGTAGGAAGTGAATTATCGGGCGGAATCGAAAATGTTTTTATAGACAATTGTGAGCTATTAGAAGGTTCAAGTACATTTAACCTTGTTTTCATTAAAACAAATGAACGCATGGGCGGTTACGTAAAAAATATTTATGTTCAAAACATTAAAGGAGACAAAGTAAGAGATGGAATTTTGGGTATTGAAACCGATGTTTTGTACCAATGGAAAAATTTAGTTCCTACAGTCGAGCGTCGATTAACGCCTATTTCTGATGTGCATTTGAAAAATGTAAGTGCTAAAAACGTAAAATTTATTTCCAGAATTAAAGGCGAAAAAGAGTTACCTATTCGAAACATTTCTCTTAAAAACGTTACTGCCGAAACCATTCAAGGAGAAGAAAAACACATTAATGAAAACGTAGTAAACTTTAAAGTTAAATAACCAAATTCCTATTTCATGTTTCAAAAAAACAATAAAAAGACCTTTTTAGCCTTAGCTTTTTTAGCATTTTGTTCTTTGGCTATAGCCCAAAAAGGAAAAATAGACGCCATTTACTCTGGAATTCCCTGGTTTGATAACAATGGAAACGTTGTAAGTGCACATGGAGCTAATATTGTAAAAGACAACGGAAAATTTTATCTTTTTGGAGAATTCAAAACCGATAACAGCAATGCTTTTAATGGTTTTAGTTGTTATTCTTCCAAAGATTTATACAACTGGACATTTGAAAGAATGGCTTTGCCTGTACAAAAATTGGGAGCTTTAGGTCCAGATCGTGTGGGCGAAAGACCGAAAGTAATGAAATGCCCAAAAACAGGCGAATACATTATGTACATGCACGCCGACGACCTTAAGTATAAAGATCAATATGTGGGTTATGCCACTTCTAAAACCATAAATGGCGAATATACTTTCCAAGGCCCTGTACTTTTTGAAGGCAAACCTATCAAAAAATGGGATATGGGTACTTTTCAGGATACCGATGGCAGGGGTTACATTATTACACATTCTGGAAATTTGTATAAACTGAGCGATGATTACAAAAGTGTAAAGGAGCAAGTAGTAAAAGACATGACGGCACATTGTGAAGCACCAGTAATTATTAAAAAAGACAACACTTATTTTTGGCTGGGTTCAGGTTTAACTTCCTGGGAACGAAATGATAATTATTATTTTAGCGCGCCTTCGTTAAAAGGACCTTGGAAAGAACACGGAATTTTTGCACCTAAAGGTTCTTTAACCTGGAATTCACAATCTACTTTTGTACTTCCAATAGTAGGTTCAAAAGAAACAACCTATTTGTTTATGGGAGACCGTTGGGCTTTTCCCCGACAAAATTCGGCGGCAACTTATGTTTGGCAACCACTTTTAGTAACTGAAAACAGTATTTCTCTTCCAGATTACAAACAAAGTTGGAAAATTGATATTGCAAAAGGGACTTGGTCAACATCCAAAATGAACTATACTGAAATTGAAAATACGGATACTAAAACAATTCAATATTCTGGAAGTTGGTCAGAAGATAAATCGTCTAAAATAAGTCAATCTGATGCTAAAGGAAACTCTTTTTCAGTCGATTTTAAGGGAACACAAGTTGGTTTTTACGGCACATCAAAAGTAGATGGTGGTTATGCTGCTATTGTAATCAAAGATAAAAAAGGAAAAACAATACTTTCCTCCACTATTGATATGTATTGCAAATACACCGAAAACGCTTTAAGATTTCTTAGTCCGGTTTTACCAAAGGGAAACTATACTATTACAGTAATTGTAGTAGGAGAACATGGAAATTGGTACAAAAAAGATGGAACAGGTTTTGGAAGTACCGGAGATTTTGTTGCTTTAGATAAAATAATTATCAAGAAATAAATCCAACAAAACATTCAATAAAAAAATCGGAATAAGATGAGTCTCATTCCGATTTTTTGTATCTATTAAACTTTAAATAATTCAATTATTCCTCGTCGTCTGTAGCATGCGATTTCGAATAATTACGCCATTTTTCAATACAATCCTGAAAATCCTGTGGCAATTCGGTATCAAAACGCATTAGCTCTCCAGTATTTGGGTGAACAAAACCAAGTGTTTTTGCATGCAAAGCCTGTCTTGGTAAAGCTTTAAAACAATTTTCTATAAACTGCTTGTATTTGGTAAACGTAGTTCCTTTTAAAATCAAGTGACCTCCGTAGCGCTCATCATTAAACAACGGATGACCAATGTGTTTCATGTGCGCTCTAATTTGGTGTGTTCTTCCTGTTTCTAAAATACAAGAAACCAAAGTTACATAACCAAAACGTTCCAAAACTTTATAATGTGTAATAGCTGGTTTTCCTATTTCAGGATCAGCAAAAACAGCCATTTGCATACGGTCTTTTAAATGACGAGCCAAATTTCCTTCTATCGTTCCACTTTCTTCTGCTACATTTCCCCAAACCAAAGCTACATATTCCCTTTCGGTAGTTTTAGCTTCAAATTGTTTGGCTAAATGTGTCATAGCGGCTTCGGTCTTAGCAATCACTAACAAACCTGAAGTATCTTTATCAATTCGATGAACCAATCCTGGACGTTCACTACTGTTCATTGGCAAATTCTCAAAATGAAAAGCCAAAGCATTTACTAAAGTTCCAGTGTAATTTCCGTGACCTGGGTGCACCACTAATCCTGGTTCTTTGTTTACTAATAATAAAGCATCGTCTTCATAAACAATATTCAACGGAATATTTTCTGGAAGTACATGGTTTTCAAACGGCGGATGCGATAACATTACTGCAACTACATCAAACGGTTTTACTTTATAATTGGATTTTACCGTAGCATTATTTACAAAAATATTACCCTCGGTAGCGGCATTTTGTATTTTATTTCGAGTAGCATTGGGAATCAATCCCATCAAATATTTATCAATTCGCAATAATGCCTGCCCTTTAGGAACTTCAAATTTAAAATGCTCAAATAATTCCTCTTCTTCTAAATCAATCGGCTCAATATTATTGTTCATTTGGTACTTCGTCTGTTGCTGGATTAGCAATTATTGTATCTGTTACTATATCTTCTTCATAACTCGCTTTTCCATCCCCTAAAACCAAGTCAATTTTAGACGATTTCAAAACGCGATCTCCTGGTTTTATGTTTCTTCCTTTGTAACGCATCTCTAAAACCATATCTTTTCCAAGATTTGGAATATAAGTAATTGTTCCTTCTTCAAGTCCTAATGCCTTTAATGTTGGAACCGCTTCACGATATGTTTTTTCAATTAAATCAGGAATTTTAATCGATGAAAAACCAGAACTATTAATTTTGATATATACTTTTCTACCTTCTTTTACCTTTTCTCCTGGTAATGGATCTTGTTGTACCACGCTGTATTTAGGATAATTACTTCTATAATCTACGCTATCAAGCAAAACATAAGACAGATCTAATTCGTCCAGCTTTTCTTCTACCTGTTCCTCAGTCAATTTACTCAAATCAGGAACTGTAATTTCATTTCCGTGATCGGTGGTAAAAGTCAGCCAATGCATAAAAAGATAACCCAAAAGAGCAATTATCAAAGCAGCAAGAAAAACCTGTGTAAAAAACGCGCGACTAGTAAGATATTTACGTAAACTCATATAATATTTTTTTGAAAGGTGACAAAGATAAAGCTATTTCGTTTCAAAAAAAATGATAATTTTGTTTAATCTAGCTTCTGTTCCAGCTTATTTTATTTCAGGAGCTATTTCCCGCTGTTCACTCTATCTTTTTCCCTGTAAAGAACAGGAAAAAAGGATGCCGTTGCCATCGGGGCTAAAAACAAAAAAACCAATTTTTACAATACATAACGAGACTAAATGAAAAACATTGCCATTATCATGGGCGGCTATTCTAGTGAGTACAAAATTTCACTTATTAGCGGTAACGTAGTTTACAAATTTCTAGATCAATCAAAATATAAAGGATATCGCATCCACATTTTCAAAGAAAAATGGGTTTATGTTGACGATGCTGAAAATGAATTTCCAATCGACAAAAACGATTTTTCAGTAACGGCGAATGGAAACAAAATTAGTTTTGACTGCGTTTTCAACGCCATCCACGGAACTCCTGGCGAAGATGGCTTAATGCAGGCTTATTTTGAATTGTTAGGTATTCCGCAAACTTCCTGTGATTATTATCAGGCAGCTTTAACTTTCAACAAAAGAGACTTACTTTCTGTATTAAAACCATACGGAATTAAAACAGCTATTTCTTATTATCTAAACAAAGGCGATGCAATCAACACTACCGAAATTATCAATAAAGTAGGATTGCCATGTTTTGTAAAACCAAATAAAGCAGGATCAAGTTTCGGAATTTCGAAAGTAAAAACCGAAGCCGAATTACCAACAGCCATCGAAACGGCTTACAAAGAAGACAACGAAATTATCATTGAAAGTTTCCTTGACGGAACCGAAGTTTCTGTAGGTGTGATCAATTACAAAGGCGAAATTATTGTCTTGCCAATTACCGAAATTGTTTCTGAAAATGATTTCTTTGATTACGAAGCCAAATATCAGGGAAAATCACAGGAAATTACTCCTGCCCGACTTTCTGACGAAATGACTCAAAAAGTGGGAACCATCGCCAAACGTGCTTATGAAGTTCTAAAAATGAAAGGTTTCTCTCGTTCTGAATTCATCATTGTTAATGACGAACCACACATGCTGGAAATGAATACTATTCCTGGATTAACCACCGAAAGTTTGATTCCGCAACAAGCTGCCGCAGCTGGAATTTCATTAGAAGATTTGTTTACTAATGCGATTGAGTTGGCTTTAGCTAATTAAAAGCATAAATGTTTTTTTGCCACAGATCTAAAAGATTAGTACAGATATGATAGTACTTATTGGAACAAATACACACTTAATCCAAGAAGGACAAATTACATGTGTTGATTGTCCTAACTGTGTTAGCAATAATTCATTGTATTATAGAATATATTCAAAATATGTTCATCTGACTATGATTCCTTTGTTCGCAATCGGAAAAATTTTTGAATCCGAATGCTGCAATTGTAATAAAGATTTTGATTATGAAGATTTTTCAGAAAATGACAAAGAAAAAATAATTAATTTAAAAGAAATAAAAGAAGCTGAAACTCCATTTTGGGCCTATACAGGAATTATAGTATTAGTTGGTTTTATAATTTTTGGAATTAATTCTTATTTAGAAAACAATGACCAGATTACAGAAAGAATCAACACACCTACAGTTGGCGATGTTTATAATTTAAAGTTATCCAATGGTTACTATTCAACTGTAAGAATTGATAAAATAAATAATGATAGTGTTTACACCACACAAAATGACTATAATATTTATCTACCTTTTGATGTTGACGAAATAGACAAACCCGAAAATTACACCAATAGTAAATCAATTTATTCGAAAAAAGAATTACTTGAATTATATGATAACGATGTGATTTCATCAATTAAAAGAAAACAATAATAAAAGCCACGATTTACGTGGCTTTTGTGTTTTTAAAGCATATTATATTCAACACAAAACAATAACAAAGTAATTTCCTTAAAAACTTTGTAACTTTGAAACTAAAAAAAGAAAAAAAAATGATACAATTATTAGAATGGAAACGACTTCTATTAAATGATTTACCTGGCTTATTTTTAGTAGAAGTTGTTTTTCGCTCACTTGTAATGTTTGTTTTTTTACTTTTAGCATTGAAAATAGCGGGCAAAAGAGGAGTTAAGCAACTTTCGGTATTTGAAACCGTAATTATTATTGCTCTAGGTTCGGCTGCGGGCGACCCAATGTTGTATGAAGATGTGGGAGTATTACCTGCCATTACTGTAATTCTTACTATTATTTTATTCTATAAAGGAATTACCTGGCTTACCGCCAAAAGCCAACGATTTGAACATTTTATGGAAGGAAAAACCCAATGTATTATAGACGAAGGTAAATTTTCATTGGATTCTTTTAAAAAAGAAAGTTTAGCACAAGACGAATTTTTCTCTGAATTAAGAGCCAAATCCATTGAGCATTTAGGACAAATTAAAAACGCTTATGTTGAAACTAATGGAGAGATAAGTACTTTTTATTATCCTGATGAAGATGTAAAATACGGTTTGCCTATCATTCCTCAATTGTACAATAAAAGAAATAAAATTATACCAACTTCTGGAATTTATGCCTGTGCATTTTGTGGCAACGTAGAAGAGCATTCTAATAGTCAGGCTACTTGCAAGAGTTGCAATGACAAAAAACAAGAATGGGTACTTGCAATAAATACCAAACGAATTTCCTAAAACAATAAAAATGAGAAAAGCCATATTCCCAGGATCTTTTGATCCAATTACCTTAGGTCACGAAGACATTATCAAAAGAGGAATTCCATTATTTGATGAAATCATTATTGCTATTGGGGTGAATGCCGAGAAAAAATACATGTTTCCACTCGAAGAAAGAAAACGTTTTATTGAAGAAACTTTCAAAAACGAACCTAAAATTTCGGTTGTTACATATGAAGGTTTAACGATCGATTTGTGCAAAAAGACTAATGCTAGTTTTATTCTGCGTGGTTTGCGTAATCCCGCCGATTTTGAATTCGAAAAAGCCATCGCGCATACTAACAGAGAATTATCTAAAATTGAAACTGTGTTTCTATTAACAGCTGCAAAAACATCTTTTATCAGTTCGAGTATTGTTAGAGATGTACTTCGAAATGGTGGAGAATACGAATTATTAGTTCCAAATGCAGTAAGAGTCAAATAATAATCAGCAGTATTCAGATGGCAGAAATCAGAAAGCATAATAAAAAAAACTTCAGATTTTAGAGCTAAGTACTAACAATAAAATCTTGTAAAAAGTCCTGAATAACCGTACTTTCGCAAAAAAATAAAAATCAATAATGAGCATAGACAGAGAATTAAATAAACGTAGCGGATCAAAATGTGAACTTTGTGGAACAACAGAAAACCTAAAAGTATACGAAGTGCTTCCTACTAAAAAAGGTGGAATTGACGAGGCTATTCAAGCTTGTACTACTTGTATTGAGCAAATTGAAAATCCGGGCAACGAAGATTTAAACCACTGGAGATGTTTAAACGATAGTATGTGGAGCGAACATACTCCTGTTCAGGTAGTAGCGTGGAGAATGTTAAGCCGTTTGCGCGCTGCGGGTTGGCCACAAGAATTACTAGACATGATGTATCTGGACGAAGATGTTTTAGAATGGGCAAAAGCAACTGGCGAAGGAGAAGACGACGAGAATAAAATCATTCATAGAGATAGTAACGGAGTAATTTTAGAACACGGCGACTCGGTAGTTTTAATAAAAGACTTAAAAGTAAAAGGTTCTAGTATGGTGGCTAAACAAGGAACAGCGGTAAGAAACATCCGTCTAGACCATGAAAATGCCGAATATATTGAAGGAAAAGTAGATGGTCAACAAATTGTAATTATTACACAATACGTGAAGAAAATATAACTTAGTTTGCAGTGATCCGTTTTTTAGTGGTCAGTAAGTAAACTTAGTGCATAAAAAAAACGTTAGCAATATATTTTTTGTTAACGTTTTTTTTTATTTTTAATTTCGAATTTTCTAAATCAGTTACATTCTCTTCAGCGCAATCAAAAACGGATCACTGAACACTACTCTTCTACTTTCTTAATTACATTTCGGGCAACCTGAATTTTATATTTCTTGCCTTTCATTTTTTCGTCTTTGATAAGATGTAACAAATCTTTTACTTTACTGAATTTTACAGCGGCAAATGAGATGAAATCTTTTACTTCAATCAATCCTAAATCGCCTTTTTCTAATTTTCCTTTTTGGGAAAAGAAACCTACGATATCAATTTTGTTTAGCTTATTTTTCTTTCCGCCACTAATATAAATGGTTTGAAATTGAGGTGGTTTTGGTAAAGATTTTTCATTTTCAACAGATAAAACTGCTGTATTTTCATAATCTAAATAATCCATTTTTTTCTCAGATTCATGTGCAATAACATAAGCCGTTCCTGTAGCAGTCATACGTGCTGTACGACCATTTCTATGCGTGAATTCGTCTTCTTTTAGCGGTAAATGATAATGAATTACATGATTCATTTCAGGAATATCTAATCCACGAGCAGCCAAATCAGTCGTGATTAAATAGCTTACACTTCCATTTCTAAACTGAATCAAAGCGCGTTCACGCTCTTCCTGATCCATTCCTCCGTGATAATAGGTCGAATAAATTCCTTTTTCGTTCAAAGTATCACTAATTCGCTCAGCCGCATCGCGGTGATTGCAAAATACAATAGCCGACTCTGATTTCAACGAACAAATCAATTGGAACAATGTATTTAGTTTATCTTTTTCTTTAGAAATCACTAATCTGGTAGAAAGATTTGATTCTTCTTCTGTTTCAGGAATGAAGTCTAAAATCGTTGGATTCACCACTCTAGTATATTTTGGAATCTCAATATCAGAAGTTGCTGAAACCAGAACACGTTTGTTTACCTTAGATAATTTTCCAATGATAAATGACATTTGCTCATGAAATCCCAGTTGCAAAGACTTATCAAATTCGTCTAAAATTAAGGTTTGAATTTTATCTAAACGAAAAGTTTCTCTTTCAATATGATCAGCAATTCTACCCGGAGTTCCAATTAAAACGGCTGGTGGATTGCTCAAATTTTTAATTTCAGTATCAATTGAATGTCCACCATAGCAAACATTTACCTTATAATCCGTACCCATTTTTTTCCAAACCTGCTCAATTTGCAAACCTAATTCACGCGATGGAACTAAAATTAAACATTGTACCGAAAGGATTTCAGGCTGCAACATTTCTAAAACGGGCATTAAAAAAGCTAATGTTTTTCCAGAACCTGTTGGCGAAAGCAGTAAAACATTATTTTCATTCAAGATTGTTTCCTGAGCGGCTTCCTGCATTTCATTTAGGCTTTCAATACCTAAATTTAAAAGTATATTGTTGGAATGGTGTTTCTTATTCATGCGGCAAAGGTAATTAAAAAGATAAAGAGATGTAAAATCGAAATAGAAATCGTTTTTAGCTTGATTTTCGTTGCATTTTATAGTATTTTTATGGTTTATAATCTTATTCTAAAAAAATCATGAAAAAATTCATTCTATTTACACTAACAATTAGTGCTGTTTTTATTGGATGTAAACCTCAAAATAAATCGGCAGATACTAAAAAAATAAATATTGCATTCGAAGCTAAAAGTAACAGCAGCGTTGCCGGAACAGCTACTTTTATCGAAAAGAATGGCAGCGTAACTTTTGAAGCTAAAGTATCTGGATTGAAGCCTGGAATTCACGCAATACACATCCATGAAAAATCAGATTGTTCGGCTGCTGATGCAAGTTCGGCTGGAGGACATTGGAATCCAACATTTAAAAAACATGGGAAATGGGGTGTTGGCGAATACCACAAAGGAGATATTGGTAATTTTACAGCCGACGAAAAAGGAAATGGTTCTATTAAAATAACTACTGACGAATGGTGTATTGGTTGTGGAGATCAAACTAAAGACATTCTGGGAAAAGGATTAATCGTTCATGATGGTACGGATGATTTCACCTCTCAACCAGCTGGAAATGCAGGTGCAAGAGTAGCTTGTACTGCAATTATAAAATAAACTTACAACAGCAAATTTTAAAACCATCTTAATTTAACAAAATTGAGATGGTTTTTTTATTTTTAGATAACATCAAAACTATAAAATAACATAGATTTGTAGCATCAAAAAAAGACAATGATTAACCCTTCTGCAACTGGTTGGATTGATAAATTTTTTATCAAACAGGAATTCAAGAAAGAACATATTTTCTTGGATGTTGATTCTTTTTATAAAAAAACCAGAGCTACTGGATTTATCTACGGTCACATTATTTCGTTTGAAACACCAACACCTGTTAACACCAAAGGCTGGGTTCAAAATGAAATTCCGAAAGTTGCTTTACTAAATACCTTGTATGGCATTTATGGTTTAATAACTCATGATTTTGAATCCAGTGCTTTTATAAAAAAGCTTCTGGATTTTTATGACGAAATGCATCCACAGGGTTTTAATTTATTTAAAAAAGTATTGCCTAATGGTTCTCCTTCTTTAAATCTAGAAAAGATTATTGATACCCGTGTTCAAACAAATGTGGATATTATCAATAAAAACTTCTCTCATATTGTAACGAATGCGTTGCTTTTTATAGACATTCTGGCTTTTAGACAATATTTAATCAATGGAAAAATTCCTGAGAAATATCTAAAAAAGATTGAAGAAGCAGTTATTAACGTAGTTACTTTAGCCTTAAAAATCAAGACTAATAAATCCAATTATGATGATTTATTAATCAAACTTTTTGAAGCTTCTGTCCGTTATAGTAAATTCTCTAAAATTAGTTCTCAAAATTTAGACGAACTCAATCTGGACTATTTTAGTTCCGATTTGGAGAAATATTACTTGATGGACATGGCTGGAATGGCTTTGTGGAGTGATGGCGAAATTGAAAATGAAGAAATTTACTTTTTACACAAGCTTGCACAAAACCTTTCAATTTCCGGTGAATTTGTAACGGAAAGCATTAAAAACACTGATGTTTTTATAACCACTTATAAAAAAGAAATCCCTTATTTTAACTATTCCAATCCTGTAAAGCATTTTTACGACCAAACTACACAAAGTGTTATTACTCTTATAAGCCGTAACAAAAACAGATTAGTTAAAGAAATTATTGAAAGTAAAGAATTAATGGTCTTATTAGCTTATTCTACCCGAAGGGATTTAAGCGAAAAAGAAAAGAAAAAAGTAAAAAAACAGCTTTTAGAGGTTTGCAAAACAATACCATCATTAACTATTTTTTTACTTCCGGGAGGAAGCTTATTACTTCCTATTTTAATTAAATTTATCCCTACTTTACTTCCATCTGCTTTCAATGAAAATTTAGATAATGAATAAAAAAAATCGCCTTGTTAAGGCGATTTTTTATTTTATAAATTTAGTTGATAAACTTCATCCAACTCACGATTAGAACTGATATTTACATTCAAATCAGTTACAAAACCTGAATTTAATCCATAAACCCATCCGTGAAGAGTTAAATCCTGACCATTTTTCCAAGCACCTTGGACAATTGATGTTTTAGATAAATTATACACCTGCTCTTTTGCATTTACTTCAACAAAAGTATTAAAACGCTCTGTTTCATCTTCAATAGAATCTAGATATGCACTATGCAAACGATACTCATCTTTAATGTGACGAATCCAGTTATCTATAATCCCAACCGATTGGTTTCCCATAGCCGCTTTTATACCACCACAACCATAATGTCCACAAACAATTACGTGTTTTACTTTTAAAACATTAACGGCATAATCTAAAACACTCAACATATTCATATCAGAATGTACAACCATATTAGCGATGTTTCTGTGTACAAAAACTTCTCCTGGTTTAGCACCAATGATTTCGTTTGCAGGAACCCGGCTATCTGAACATCCTATCCATAACAATGGAGGTGTTTGTCCTTTAGCTAAATCGGCAAAATAATTAGGGTCTTTTTCTAATGATTTTTCAACCCACTCTTTATTGTTATCTAGTATTTTTTTATAAAAATCAACCATCTTATTTTATTTTATAATGTTTTACGTTATTCTATTTTGATACCATTTCTAATGAATCGGTATCAACTGTTTTAATATATTATTAGAAATTTTCTTTTTTAACTATCATACGTTTTGCAACATCATAATAGTGCTCAATAGTTACATGATTAGGTACTTCATCTGTATTTTCTAACTGATATGCTTTTTTGAAACCTTTCAGTCTTACCTTAATATTTTCGTCTACCGCTCTTGTGGTTTTAAACTCATTTATCAAATCTAAAATATCATGAGCAATATAAACCGTATCGTGAGCAGTAATAACAACTCTTGAATTTTCAGGAATTGATTTTAAAGTCTCTTTAATGGCAGCTTTATTCAAAAAAGAAACTTCTTGCGCTAAATCAATATGAATGATATCGCCATCTTCATACTCTTCTTTCTTAAAAGTATAGGCTCTTTTTAAATTTCCTTTTAAAACAAAGATTACACTAATAATAATCCCCAGCATTACTCCTTTTAACAAATCAGTTGCTACTACAGCAATCATTGTTGCTATAAAAGGAACAAACTGGTATTTTCCTTTCTCCCAAAAGTGTTTTATTGTAGAAGGTTTTGCTAATTTGTATCCAACTAAGATTAGGATTGTTGCTAACGTTGCTAATGGAATTTTGTTTAAAACCACTGGAATAATCAATACACTCAACAACAATAATACCCCGTGAATAATAGTCGACATTTTAGACTTGGCTCCAGCATTATTATTTGCCGAAGAACGAACCACAACAGATGTCATTGGCAAACCACCGATAAGAGAACTAATAATATTTCCTATTCCTTGCGCTTTTAATTCCACATTAGTATTAGTATATCTTTTTTGTGGATCCAATCTATCAGAAGCTTCAATACACAACAAAGTTTCAATAGAAGCCACAATAGCAATTGTAATACCTACAGTCCAAACAGCAGGATTAGTCAATGCTGAGAAATTTGGAGTTACAACAATAGCTTTTAAATCATCAAATGAAGTAGGAACTGGCAATGAGACCAAATGACTTTTAGCAATTGCTAAAGAACTTCCTGTACGAATGAAAATCTCATTAATAACAACTCCTAGAATTACGGCAATTAAAGCTCCCGGAACCAATTTTATTTTCTTTAAAAAAGGAACTTTTTCCCAGGAAATAAGTATTACTAAAGAAACTAAAGTTACAATTATTGCTCCTAGTTGAAAATGATTTAAAATCTTAAATAATGATGAAAAAGTATTATCTCCATCTATTTGAAAAAAAGCTTCATCACCTTCAAAATCAGAATCGTAACCAAAAGCATGAGGAAGTTGTTTTAAAATAATGATAATTCCAATTCCTGCAAGCATCCCCTCGATAACGTTCGTTGGAAAATAATTTGATATACTTCCAGCCTTAACAAAACCTAAAATCAATTGAAATATGCCTGCAATAAAAACTGCTGATAAAAAGATATCAAAAGCTCCCAAATCAGATATAGCCGTTAAAACAATTGCTGTTAAACCAGCAGCAGGACCAGAAACACTAATGTGAGATTGGCTTAAATAGCCTACCACTATCCCCCCAATAACACCCGCAATAATACCTGAAAATAAGGGTGCGCCAGAAGCCATTGCAATCCCTAAACACAATGGCAAAGCCACCAAGAAAACCACTAAACCTGATGCGAAATCAGATTTAAGGTTGGCAAAAAGATTAATTTTTTTTGTCATAATACTACAATTAATTACGTGTAAATCTCAACTACATCTAAGAAAAATGCAGCCAGAAACTTCTAAAAAGTCAATTAGAAAATATTACGCGATATTGGGCGGAGGTGAAAATATTTTTCTAGAAATATTATCATGCTTTGATAAATTTTTAGAAAGGATTAAATTTCCAACTGTAGTTATTTTTAATTCAAAAGTAGAAGGAATAGCTACAATATACATGATACTTTTCACCTCTTTTTTAGCATGTTCTTCTTCTGACATACTTAAAAGTATAGTAGTATCAGTAGACTTCTCTATTAACTTAACAATAGTTGGAGTAGATAGAAAAGCTATGAAAAGAAACAAAAAAAAGCGTGCTATTAATTTCATAGCAACAAAAATAAACCTAAAAGGATATAGTTTTTAAAAAAGCACATATATTTTTTTAAAAAATTAACATTTACAAAAAAAAGCAACGATATTGATGAATTTATCCTACTACTTTAAGTGTATTTTTAGCATTTCCACAATTAAACCTCTGCTTAAAATCACATCACATCTATTGTTTTTCTTTAAATATTTTTAAAATTTTTCCTAAAAAAGAGTGCTTTTACCTATAAATTAAATTGATTGTTTTTATATTTGTATCAAAATTCTCTATTTATGACTATCACTCAACTTAAATATGTTCTTGCAGTAGCTGAACACAAAAATTTCACATTGGCGGCCGAAAAATGCTTTGTAACTCAACCAACCTTGAGTATGCAAATTCAAAAAATTGAAGAAGAACTGAGTATTCAAATTTTTGATAGAACTAAAAAACCAATTCAACTTACTGATATTGGTCAAAAAATAGTTAATCAAGCCAAAAATATTGTCAACGAAGCTGATAGAATACAAGATATTGTAGAACAACAAAAAGGTTTTATTGGCGGTGAATTTAGATTGGGAATTATCCCGACAATCATGCCTACTTTACTACCTATGTTTTTAAATAATTTTATAAAAAAACATCCGAAAGTAAAACTCATTATCGAAGAGTTAAATACCGAAGAAATCATTACCAAACTAAACAACGGACATCTTGATGCTGCTATTGCCGCAACACCTTTGATGGAAGAAAAAATCAAGGAAATTGTATTGTATTTTGAACCATTTGTAGCATACATTCCAGAAAATCATCATAATTTTCAAAAAAAGGAAATTGAAATTACCGATTTAAACATTGATGAAATTCTACTTTTACAAGATGGACATTGTTTTAGAGATGGAATTATAAACCTGTGTAAAAACAGCACTCGCAACGAAGACAGCCATTTCCAGATAGAAAGCGGAAGTTTTGAAACATTAATAAAACTTGCCGACGAAGGTTTAGGAACAACTCTTTTACCTTATTTACACACTTTAGATTTAAAGGAATCTGACAAACTTAAATTACGCCATTTTGTAGAGCCAAAACCTGCCAGAGAAGTGAGTTTGATTTTCCCAAAAAGCGAATTAAAAATTCAAATTATTGAAGCGTTAAGAAGCACTATTGCCGGAGTAATTAAAGGAGCAATTGTTTTTCAAAACGTTCAAATAATAAGTCCGCTTCAAAAAAAATAGAGTCAGGATTTTTAACTTCCTGACTCTATCTTAACTGATTAATTTCTTTCCACTATAAAAAGACAATCTTTTAATTCTGGTCTTTCTTTTGTATAATAGGAAAGCCAATTTCTAAGATGATCCATTTCGTGTGGCAATAAATTTCTCACTGCTTTTTTAAGTTCTTTTACAAATAAATCCGGTGCAAAGCTAACTCTTTCAAGTATGGACTTCGTGTAATCATATATCATTCGTGGCATATCTAAATGTTTTATAAAGTTATCAATTTAAGATGTTGTAATTTACAAAATACCGCTGGTATCTCATACCCTTCAGGGCGTTAAAAAACACATAAAAAACCACCCAAAATAATTTGTTAAATTTTAGAATTATTTAACTTAATACAAACATTTAAAAAATGACAGTAATAAATCATTAAAAACGCTGACATTGAAATATAAAAAAAGGAATCGTTTACGATTCCTTTTTTTATATTAAATATTGACAATCAATAATGACGGTTCCAACTCTGGTTTCTCTATTATAAAAGAAGTAAGCCATTCTTTTAACTGCTCTAATTCATAAGGCAAGAGTGCTTTTATGGCTTTTTCTAATTCCTTACTAAAAAGTACAGGATCAAAACTAACTCTTTCTAATATCGATTTTGTATAATCAAACATGATTTTTGACATAATAGATAAACGATTTTAAGATTAAACATCAATTTAAGGCTTTGTAAAAATAATGATTTTGAAGATACATTTCATACTTTAACGTAATTTTTAAATTATTATTATTTTTGCAGTGTTAAAAAAATAGTTTTCTCTTTTTTTACTTAACAGCTCTAAACATTTCTCTTTTTCCAGGAGGCCCTTCTAGTTTTTCGACCCTAAATCCTACCTCAATCATGCTTCTTTTTACCACTCCTCGTGCTGCATAGGTTACCAAAACACCATTGTCTTTTAGAGCGTTATACATTTTTCTAAAAATTTCCGTACTCCATAATTCAGGTTGTACGCGGTAACCAAAAGCATCAAAATAAATCAAATCAAATAGCGCTACATCATCAATTTCCTGAAAAAATTGTTGCCTTTTGGTTAACGAAAAAGAATCACTCAAAATAATCTTTTCATTCCAATTGGATTTATGCATTTTCTCGAATATTTCCAATTGACTTTGAGCATCCAACTCATCAACATAATTCATCGATAAAATTTCCTCTGGAGCAACTGGATACGCCTCTACTCCAACATAATCAATATTTTGCCCGAAAGACTGTGCATCTAAAAAACTAATAAAAGCATTCAATCCTGTACCAAATCCTATTTCGAGAATTGCAATGGTTTTGTTTTTAAATAACGAGAGTCCATTTTTTATAAAAACGTGTTTGGCTTCCTGAATAGCCCCATGTTTAGAATGATAACTCTCATTCCATTCTTCCAGGTGAATCGTAGTAGAGCCATCCTGGGTTTGTATAATTTCTCTTTTCAATTTTCTAAAATATTTTATTGAATCCACGTCAATTGGTATCCAAAATTACTCAAAAAACAGCATACAAAACCTTAAAAAACTTTGATTTATTGCATATTTCATATAAATGATTGTCTTTTTTTTAGTTTTTTTTTTAATATATGAAAATCCTATTCAATAGTAACAATTATTAAAGTTTTGGCAAGTTTTTTGTCCTTTTTTATTTAATTTTGCAGGAATCAAAGTTTAGTTCATCATAAAGTGAAATTTTATACTTAAGCTTCATTTATACATTCAAAAAAATAAAAAACATATTATTATGAGTACAACTCAAGCCAGCAAAATTGAAATTATAAAAGCACCTAATACAAAAATTAACGAAGTAGATTTTGAAAACTTAAATTTTGGCTCTGTCTTTACTGATCATTTATTTGAATGTGATTTTAAAAATGGAGAATGGCAAAACCCAACAATTAAGCCTTATGCACCTTTTATGATGGATCCATCATCAAGAGTTTTCCATTATGGACAAGCAATTTTTGAAGGAATGAAAGCCTACAAAGATGATAATGATGCTATTTGGCTTTTTAGACCAGATGAAAACATCAAACGTTTTAACAGTTCAGCTGTTAGAATGGCTATGCCTGAAGTTCCAGAATCAATTTTTAACGAAGGGCTTAACCAATTATTAAAATTAGATGAAGCCTGGATTAAAAAAGGCTTAGGAAACACGCTTTACATCCGTCCTTTTATGATTGCAACTGGTTTTGGAGTTGTAGCTAACCCATCTGATGAATATAAATTCATGATTATCTTATCTCCTGCAAAAGCATATTATTCTGGAGAAGTGAAGGTTCTTATTGCTGAGCATTACAGTAGAGCTGCAAATGGTGGTATTGGTGCTGCAAAAACAGCCGGAAATTATGCAGGTCAATTCTACCCTACTAGTTTAGCTAACAAAGAAGGTTTCCAACAAATCATTTGGACTGATGATGCAACACATACTAAGTTAGAAGAAGCGGGAACAATGAATGTATTTTTTAGAATCAATGATACTTTAGTAACTGCTCCTACAAGCGAAAGAATTTTAGATGGTGTTACTAGAAAAAGTCTTATTGATATGGCAAAAAGAGAAGGAATTGCCATTGAAGAGCGTCCAGTTCTTGTTTCTGAATTAATTGAAGGAATAAAAGATGGTAGTTTAAAAGAAATCTTTGGTGCAGGAACTGCTGCTGTAGTAAGTCCAATAAAAGGATTTGCATACAAAGAAGAATATTTTGAATTGCCAAAAGTTGAAGATTCTATAGCATTACAACTGAAAGAAAAATTAACAAACATCCAACACAAATTAGCCGAAGACCCATTTGGTTGGACAGTAAAAATATAATTTTCTTATTTTTAAGATAATTAAAAAGGCGATTTTCAAAATTGAAAATCGCCTTTTTAATTATTAATTGATTAAATCTCAGCTAATATTTTTGAAAAATCTGGTTTGAAATAACTAGGTCCTTTCATTACTTTTCCATCTTCACGATAAATTGGTTTTCCATCCTCGCCCAACTTGCTCATATTACTTTTTTGAATTTCATCAAAAACAGCTTCTATTTTATCCTGAAGCCCATGTTCAATTATAGTTCCGCACAAAATATACATCATATCTCCCAGAGCATCAGCAATTTCTACTAAATCATTGTTTTTAACGGCTTCCAGATACTCTTCGTTTTCCTCTTTCATTAAATGGTAACGCAATGTATTTTTAGTTTCTCCTAAATCGGCAATAGGAGTTTCACTATGTCCTATACCAAATGCTGTATGAAATTCTTTAACAGAATTAATTTGCTTTTGCATAATTATTATTAATTAAATGAAATGCAAATTAGCAACTAATCTTAAACATTTGCCTATTTTTGCAATAAATATTTTCAATTATGTTTAGTCAGGGTCAATTAGTATTTGCGATTTGTTTTCTTATAGCCTTTATCATTGTTATGATTTTTTCTTATCGAAAAGACATCAAAACTCATAAACTCTTTTATAAAGGAAATTATAAAATCTTAGTTGGTTTCTTTATTTTCATTGGATTGTTATTTGTTATTAAAATATTTTTTAGACACTAATAAAAACAAATTCTTTATCAAATTTTAAAAACAGTTTTTCTAGAAAAACATAACTCACAGATAAGCAAACCGTTAATCTAAAAACACAAATTATTAATTGTGATTTTTCAAAATTCATCATCATCCAAAATCTAAAAATATTTGAGGTTTTTTTAGTGATTTTTGAAATAAAGCATCAACTTTTATAATTTTTGCCCTCATAGTCTTGCATATTGATAAAATTTCTAACTTTACAACAGAAAATAATCAATAAATTATGAGAATTTTAAAATATATCTTCCTTTTACTACTACTTAGTCTAGTTGCCCTATCCATATTTATAGCTACTCAAAAAGGGGATTTCCTTGTAGAAAGAAGTAAGATTATTAATTCTCCTAAAGCATCAGTTTATAATTATGTAAACGATTATAGAAACTGGAGTGATTTTGGTTCCTGGACTTCTGAAGATCCTGATGCAAAAATAAATTATCCTCAAAACACTATTGGAAAAGGCGCTTCGTATTCCTGGGAAGGCAAAGACGGAAAGGGTGAAATGCGTACCATTGCTGCAAAAGAAAATGATAGTATTGCACAAACCATGGAATTTGAAGGAACTTCTTCCAGAGTTTCCTGGCATTTTAAAGACACTATTGGCGGAACAAAAGTAACCTGGAGATCAAAAGGGAAAATGAGCTTTTTCTTCAAAATCTATTCTGCATTAAATGGAGGTACAGATCGAATTATCGGAGCCATCTACGAAAAAAGTTTAACTAATTTAGATAAAGCTCTGGACTTTGAAATCAATACATTTTCTACTATTGATAATGGCATCGTTCAAAAACCTGTAATGAATTATATTGGTCAAACTTTTGCCAGTAAATTAGATAAGGTCAATAGAAATTTCAAAATTGTAATTCCTAAACTGGATACTTTTTGCAAAGAAAATAACATTACGGTAAGCGGAAAACCTTTTATCCTTTATCATACTTATGATATTGTAAAAGGAGTTACAAAAATCACTATTGGAATTGGTATTAGAGATGCTATCTTTCTAAGTGCAGGAAGCGACATTGTTGCAGGAAAACTAGATGCTTTTGAAAGCGTTAAAACCACATTAATGGGAGATTATTCGCATTTAAAAACTGCTCGTACTAAAACTACAAATTATTTAAACCAAAATAAATTAGCTCCAAATCCTGTTTTTTCTCACTTAGAAATATACGCTACAACCAAGAACGACATTAAAAATCCATCAAAATGGGTGACTGAAATTTATGTTCCTATTGTACCTAAAGTAGTACCTCAGGAAAAAACATATTATCCAGCAGCAGGGACAACATCAACAACTACAGCACCAACAAGTGCAACACCAGCTAAAACTCCAGCAGTGAAAAAAGCAGCTGTTGAAGAGCCAAAACCGAAAGCAATAGATGACGAATTTGAGTTTTAATTTTCTCGTTAATTAAACCATTACGTTACTTATATATCTAATCAACAAAAGACTTTGCTGGACGAAAAGGAATTCATACAACAGTTATTAAATCCGAAAACGCAAAACGATGCTTTTCAGAAACTGTTGCATACCTATCAAAAGCCATTGTACAATCATATCCGGAACATTGTTTTGAGTCATGATGATACGGATGATGTTTTACAAAATACCTTTATCAAAGTCTTTCAAAATTTAAAAAATTTTAAAGGAGAAAGCAAGCTGTTTTCCTGGATGTATCGTATTGCTACTAACGAAGCCTTGACTTTTTTGAACCAAAAAGCAAAAAAAAGCGGGATTTCATCAGAAACCTTGCAAAACAAAGCCATCGATAATCTTAAAGCTGATGTGTATTTTGATGGGAACGAAATTCAAATTGCATTGCAAAAAGCCATTGTAACGCTTCCTGAAAAACAACAATTAGTTTTTAAAATGAAATATTTTGAAGAATTAAAATACGAAGAGATTTCAGAAATCCTTGGTACATCGGTAGGAGCTTTGAAAGCATCCTATCATCATGCCGTAAAAAAAATTGAATCTCTTTTAACAACAAATTAAACCTTTTACATTTCATTCAGTCTAACCGATATCATGAAAGAATTTAAATTAAATACAAACCCTAAAATTGAATCTGGTTTTAAAACACCAGAAGATGCTTATTTTGAAAAGTTTTCAGCTAATTTATTAGAGCAATTGCCTAAAAAAGAACCAAAAACAATATCATTATTCAAAAAAAAGAAAACAATTATAATGATGGTAGCAGCAGTTTTTGTTTTAGCTTTAGCCATACCTTCGCTACTCAATAATGCAAGCCGATATAATGAATTAGACACAACTACGCTGGAAAATTACATCAGTTATCAATCAAATGTCAATCAATATGATTTGATAAATGCACTTGATGAAGAAGACATTAATAACTTAGGAACAAATATCGCTTTAGAAGATCAAACTATTGAAGATATTTTAGTAACTAACAACAATTTAGAACAATACATTATCGAATAATTTTAAAATGCAGAAGATGAAGTTTAGAAAAATTTTACCCTTATTACTCTTATTTACTTATAGCTTTTATGCTCAGGATAGCAACATAAACGATAAAAAAGAACAAATTAAAGCCCTGAAAGTAGCATTCTTTACTACTGAACTGGATTTAAGTTCTCAGGAATCGGAAAAATTCTGGCCACTTTATAATGCTTATGATAACAAACAGTTTGAAATAAGACATAAAAAGATGAAAGCTTTTAAAAGCAAGTTGAACAATGATGCACTTGATAAAATAAGTGAAAAAGATGCTACCAACTTATTAAACCAAATGGAAGTTGCCGATGAAGAATTATTTTTATTGCGAAAAAAATTCACTAAAAGTTTAAGAACAGTTTTACCAGCAGTGAAAATTTTAAAATTCAAAAAATCGGAAGACGATTTCTATCGAAAACTACTCCAACAATATGGAGACAGAGGTCGAAAGGACAAAAAATAATCTCTAATAAACATATATTAAAAAGCCATCTCAGGTAAAACGAGATGGCTTTTTTGATTATACTATTCACTGATTTTCTGCGTTCTAAAGCAGATGTAAAAGGCATACTAAACAGACATTAATTTTATTGGCACAGTAATTGAATATGACCTTTTAACACTAAAAAAAACAAAACGCCATGAAACGTAAAATTATATTCTTAGGCATAATAGCTTCACTTTTTATTACACAAGCAGAAGCTCAAAATAGCACTACCGTAAATGCAATGAACAACGAAATCAGTGATAATCTTGATTTAAGAGCTGTTGCATCAATTTTTGGGGATTCTAAAAATCTGGAAGATTTTGAAAGACGCCTTAACGATCCTGAACTTCAAATTTCAAATTTAGATTTGAATAATGATAATGAAGTAGATTATTTGCGTGTAATTGAAACGGTAGAATACAACACACACGTAGTAATTATTCAATCGGTTTTAGACCGTGATGTTTATCAGGATGTAGCTACAATTGATATTGAAAGAAACAATAACAATAGCGTACAAGTACAATTTATTGGTAAC